>Ga0209609_10000184_pt1 | contig 38708 bp, 36 predicted proteins | sample LakKivw325mmetaG_FD_184136 | JGI IMG/M metagenome (GOLD analysis project Ga0209609, IMG submission 184136) | Anoxic lake water microbial communities from Lake Kivu, Rwanda to study Microbial Dark Matter (Phase II) - Lake Kivu water 325m metaG... | ecosystem: Environmental > Aquatic > Freshwater... | reverse complement strand
CTAGCCAAAGACATTGTTGAACTCAAACCCGGCGAGATTCTGGTTTGTCCATCTACAAACCCATCATGGGCACCGGTCTTTACAAAGATAAAGGCTGCCGTGACCGACATTGGAGGGCTTACATGTCATGCTTCCATAGTCTCGAGAGAGTATGGTTTGCCTTCTGTAACGGGCACTGGAATTGCAACCTCTATGATTAAGACAGGTGACATATTGAAGGTTGATGGCACCAATGGTATTGTAACAATAGTGAAAAGAGCAGGAGCTTAAAGATGCAGTTGTTGACCGGGGGTACAATATCAGTACCCCTGGTTGTATTATCGGGTGTTTTTGTTAATCGTGAAGGAAAGAAGGGGGATATTTTTAATTAGGAGGAATTATCGTCACTTATTACGATGGCATTACGATGGCATTGCAGTATGAAGTTCCATCAAAAATAAAAAGGGGGTACATTATATGAATCAAAAAGGAGAAATTAAACAGCCTTTATTAGGGATTTTGGGAACAGTGGTTGTATTTTTCATTGCCTTCGGCATCATCACCTGGTTTAAGCCAGAGACATTTATCCCCTGGGCAGGCGAGCTGGCTATGTGTCTCATACCATTTTCTATTATCATTGGTATGGTCTGGCAGGCCAACTACCCGGCACCGGCGGCAAAATTAGAGCAACCCTTGAAGGGGCTGTATCTTTTATTATTCAACATGGTTGTCGGGTCTCTTGTAGCCGCATGGTCGATCAAGACCGTGGGAGGCTTTGCAACACCTCCCACCCCGCCTCTCATATTCTTCACGATTATGACAGTGATTATGACATTCTGGTGCGTCGTTGTGTGGGGATGCTGGCCAGCAGCAGGCATCAAGGGCAACCACCCCGCCTTCGTGGGTTTTGGTACGCTTATTGTTTCTTACGCAGTAGCCTTGATACTCTTCAAGACACTATTCAATTTTGATTTCATGAAGGGCGCACCTTTCTATGCTGCAGTAATGCCCCCAAGCGGAGCCTTTAATGCCTTTTCGAGCTTAGCCTTCTTTCTCACGGCCCTTGCCGTCATTCTGGCATGGGTGGAGCTCGACTTCTGGCCATTAAGCCTCATTCCACCGAAGGCCCCTGCATTTGGTAAACAACCCATCTGGGGTATCGTGGTCAGCATAGTGGTAATCCTCGTCGCACTGCTAATCCAATGGATTTTCGTAGATAACATGGGAATGGACGTGTTTGTATACAGTCTTAAAGTCCCTATCTGCATAATCTTTGGAGAGTTCATCATGCTTCTTCTGATGCAGACTTCCCCGGTGCAGACTGTGAAACAACCCGGAAAGGGGATAATCCTGATCATCCTCAATATTATTCTCGCAGTCGTGATGTACTATCTCTATCTATGGTTCAGCTTCCTCATCGCCGGTCCTCTGCCAAGTGGAGGTGCCACTGGTTATGTGCAGGAACTCTGGATCGCAACTGCACTTCTTGGATTTACATTTCCAGTTATTGCATCGTATACGGGGTTTTTCAACTTCTGGCCGTTGACTGAGCCAAAGCCACCAAAGGCGTAAAGGGAAGTAAGATTGTGGATAACTAAAAGGGCTTGAGCCCTGAAGTCAAAATAAACTGGAAGTACGGTCACCATACGACCGTGCTTCCAGACTTTTCTTAAGACATAAAGGAGGAATTAATATGGCAGAAAAATGGATATACTGGTTAAAAGAGGTTGGGCAGGAACACAACGATATTGTTGGAAAAAAGTGTGCCAACCTCGGAGAGTTGACGAGGGCAGGTTTTCACGTACCACCTGGTTTTGCCTTAGGTGTGGATGCATACAACAGATTTATGAACGAGACAGAAGCCACAAAACGTATATTGAAGTATTTAGAGAACTTTAAGGCTGATCCAAATGATTTAGCGGACACCCTGAAATATGAAAAGGCATCTCAGGATATAAGGGAAATTGTTGAAATGATAAAAATGCCTCCCGATATGGAGGAGACCGTAAAAAACTACTACGCAGAATTGTGCAAAATTGCAGGATGTGAAAATATATATGTGGCTACCCGTTCTGCAGGGCCTGCAAGCCATCCCGGTCAGTATGAGACATATTTGAATGTAAGTGGAGCAGATGATGTTGTTTTCAATGTGGTACGTGTATGGTCGAGCACTTTCAATACACGCTCTATAATAGCAAGGGCAAGGCTCAATTTACCATTGCATTATGACCCGATAGGAGTGGCTGTATTGACAATGGTCGATGCAAAGGCTGCCGGGGTTATGTTTACCATAAACCCTATTAATGGTGATGTATTGAAAGTAGCTATAGAAGGAAGTTTCGGTTTTGGTGAAGCTGTGGTTTCCGGGAATGTAACACCTGACAGGTATTTAGTTGATAAAGTTACTCTGATGATTGAAGAAAAGATAATTTCAGATAAAGGGAGTGAATTTGTCTATAACCCGGAGACCAAAGAGATGGAATATATAGAGCTGCCTCCAGATCAAAGGAAGGTTCAGTGTCTTGAAGATAGAGAAGTTATAGAGCTTACAAAGCTTGCGAAAAAGGTTGAAGAACATTTCGGATGCCCCCAGGATACAGAGTGGTCTATCTCGAGAAGTCTTCCATTTCCTGAGAGCATCTTTCTCGTACAGACTCGTCCTGAGAGCGTATGGGGCAAGAAAAAGAAGGAATCTGTGCTTGGTAAAAAGACTGGTTTGGAGATGCTGCTTGAAAAGGCTATGACCCCTACTAAAGTTAAAATTTAGGTAAGGGTTTTTTTCTGGTTTATATTAACCACATTATGATTCAGGGTATGGTCAATTTTTACTTATGAAAAAACAATTACTTATCATTACCACCCTCGATACAAAAGGCAGGGAAGCTGCCTATGTGAGGGACTGTGTGGAACACCTCGGTAGTCAACCGATCCTTATGGATGTGGGGATCCTTTTGAAAGCCCAAACGAATCCTCACATCACACGATACGAATTGGCAGAGGCTGCCGGATATGACCTCAACCAGCTTATCGCAAAGAGAGACCGTTCAGCGGCAGTGAGGGCTGTTCAGGAGGGCGGCGTTCTTGTTGCACAACGTCTTCTCAGGGAAGGGAAACTGAACGGGGTTTTTGGTATGGGAGGCGGGACAGGTACCGCCATAGCCGCTTTTATTATGCGTTCTCTGCCTTTTGGGTTACCCAAGGTTCTCGTCTCCACGGTAGCGTCAAGGGATATCAGGGAATACATAGGCACTAAAGATATTGTGATGTTCCATTCTGTTGCAGATCTCCTCGGCTTCAATGAGTTTATCTGTCTCATTCTCGGACAGGCAGCTCATGCTGTATGCGGAATGATGGAGAGAGGCAGGGAATTTAAAAAAGAAAAACCCATGGTGGCGGTCACCACCTATGGTATTAACTCAGTATACGCTACAACCGCTGAGCCCCTCCTTTTGGCAAAGGGATACGAGATGATCGCATTCCATGCAAACGGGTGCGGTGGCATGGCTATGGAGGAGTTGATCAGTGAGGGTTTTATTGCAGGGGTCCTCGATTTTACCCCCCACGAGATAGCAGATGAGATGTTTGGGGGCTACTGCAGGGGGATTGGCCCAAGCCGTCTCGAGACTGCAGGAGGTATGGGGATACCCCTTGTCTTTGCCCCTGGTGGCCTCGATAATGCGGTCTTTAGCCCATTTTACCCGATGCCAGATAAACTGAAAGGCAGAAGAATGCACGCCCATGACACACGGTTTTGCGTACGCATGCAGCCCGTTGAGATGGAGAGATTTGCATCGATTGTTGCGGAGAAACTGAACAAATCAAAGGGACATACCTATGTCCTCATCCCCAGAAAGGGCTGGTCCGAAGCCGATAAACCTGGAATGGAACTATTCGACCCTGAAACAAATCAGGTCTTTGTAGATAAGCTTAAACGGATAATCAACCCCAAAATACCAATTGAAGAGATGGATGTTCATATCAGTGATCCTGCTTTTGCAAAAAGGGCCGTAGAGATTTTAGATGGTATGATAAAAGTAGCAAACAGTGGTAAGTAAATGGTGAAAAAGGATGTAGTAAGCTTTGATATCTCAGAAAGGGAAGACCATTTTGAGGTCTTTGCTCAGGTAAGCTTAATAGGCAATGACCTTCTTGTAGTCCTTTCAGGCGGGAATGTCCACATAGGGGCAATCGGAATGGCTGATCCCCGACCAAGCTTAAGAGATTCAAGGAAAATAAGTGCTACCAGTTCGGTCTTCACATATATTGGCCACAAGGAAGATGTTGTTGTAAAGGCAATGTCAGAAGGGCTCGCAAAAAGGCTAAACAAAAAGGTAGTTGTTATTGCTGGAATCCATTGGGATGGATTAAAAATGGAAGAGGTAGAAATAATCGTGGAACTTTGTGACCGCATACTTAAGAGAATAATCAAGAAGGTAGGAAAAAAATGAAACGAATCGTTGTAGGCATTACGGGTGCTACAGGTGTTATATATGGTATAAGGCTACTTGAGGTATTGAAAGATTTAAAGGTAGAGGCCCATCTCATACTTTCTGATGCTGCAAAAAGGAATATTTCAATAGAGACAAGCTTCAAAATAGAACGTGTAAAAAGGCTCGCCTATAAGGTTTATGATATAAATAATCTGGCTGCCCCAATATCAAGCGGGTCTTTTAAAAATGATAGCATGGTGATAGCCCCATGCACTATAAAGACATTATCCGGTATAGCAAATTCATATAATGAGAACCTTATAGTCAGGGCTGCTGATGTTGTGCTGAAGGAGAGACGCAGATTAATCCTCGTGGTCAGAGAGACCCCTCTCCATAAAGGCCATCTTGAACTGATGTGTAAGGTTGCTGACCTGGGAGGAATAATCCTGCCACCCATCCCTGCCTTTTATTATGCCCCGAGAAGTATTCAAGACATCATAGACCATACAGTGGGTAAAATACTGGACCTTCTGGATGTGGACAATTCCCTTTTTAAGAGGTGGGAAGGGATTTAAACATCTCACCACTCACTATACACTCTTCACTGAAAATTTCGATTTCATTATAGTGAATTTATATGGTAAACGGCCTATAAAGATTATTTTGAAGTTATTCCATTCTATTACTGGGGCTTGCGTCGCCCCCTCCACAGGCAAATCCCGCCATAGCGGGACTCCCCATCTCGCTCACGGTGTTTGCTGTATAGATTATTATATAAAGTAGAGTTATTAGCATAAATTATAATTAACGATTTTAATCTGCATAAATCTTCAATATAATGAAGTATTTCTTTAAAATAATTATTGACAATAGTTTTGTAAAGATGATAAAAGAGAAAAACTTTCAAGTGATACAATAACTGGCTTAAAGTCTAAATATGGATGCTATTAATCTAACCAAAAGCGTTAATTGGGACTTCATAGAGCAGGTCAAAAAAGAGAGTGGCCAGAACCCTTCTTTCTGCTATCAATGCGGTAACTGCACAGCAGGATGTCCTTATACGCATTATTTTGATTATCCTGTCAGCCAGGTTATGAGACTACTCCAGACCGGACAAAAGGATACAATCCTTAATTCAAGGGCTATATGGCTCTGTGCTACCTGTGAGAGTTGCACGACAAGGTGTCCCTGCGAGATTGATGTTGCCCATATTATGGATACCTTGAGAATCATTGCCCGCAGGGAAGGAAGGGTTTCAGAAAAGGATATTAAGCTCTTTTACGATACATTCTTGGATTCGATGAAACAATTTGGCAGGATGTATGAGATGGGTGTTTTGCTTTCATACAACCTTAAATCTGGTCATCTATTAGCCGGTGCTGACCTGGGACCGAAAGCTTTGGGGCATGGAAAGATTCATTTTCTCCCGATAAAAATAAAGGGCAGGGATAAAGTGGCACAGATCTTCGAAAGATTTATAAAGAAGGTTAAAAAACATGACTGAGCGTGAATATGCCTACTACGCAGGCTGCTCCCTCGAAGGTACAGCGAGCGAGTACGATACATCCCTGAGGCTTGTGTTGAAAATGCTTGGGATAAGCCTTAGGGAGCCTGAAGACTGGAGCTGCTGTGGCTCAAGCCCTGCACATACGGTAAATCACGTTTTTGCCGCTGCCCTTGCTGCACGGAACCTTGCTATTGTTGAAAAAACAGGTCTTCAGACCCTGATCACACCATGTCCATCCTGTATGATGGTTTTTAAGAAAGCACAACACGGGATGACGAAAAGCGAATCCTTCAAACAGGAAGTAAATGAGCTGCTGGATGAGCCATACGGGTGTGGGGTTATAGCCAAATCTGCTTTGCAGGTAATCTATGAAGATATCGGGCTTGATGCTGTTGCAGAAAAGGTTGCATATGTACTCCCAGACCTGAAAATTGCACCATATTACGGGTGCATACTTAATAGGCCACCTGATATAGCTCAGTTTGACGACCCTGAAAACCCTGTTTCTATGGACAAGATACTCAAAGCCGTTGGTGTTGAGGTGTGTGATTTTGCCTTCAAGGTTGAATGCTGTGGAGCTGCATTCGGTGTGCCCAAAAGAAAGATGGTAAATCAACTTACCTATAAAGTGCTCTCTATGGCTCAAGATTGCGGGGCTGAGTGTATTGCTGTGGCGTGCCCTCTCTGTCAGCAGAACCTCGATCTGCGTCAGGATCAAGTGAATAGAACTATGGGTTCTTCTTTCAATATACCAATTATCTACTTTTCCCAGGTTATGGGTCTCGCATACGGGTATTCACCAAAAGAACTTGCCATGGATAAGCTCATTGTTAGCGCAGACCACCTAATCCGCTCTCGTGTACCGGTTGAGGAATTCAGGAAGGTTCAGGAGGCAGAGGCAAAAAAGAAAAAACCGAAAACCGAAAAGGCAGGGACAAAAGAGGAAACAACGACAGAGGAGACTAAATAGATGCGGGTTGGTGTATTTATATGTCACTGCGGGAATAATATTGCAGGAACAGTTGATGTAAAGAAGGTGGCTGAGGAAACAAGAAAGCTACCCGGGGTTGTGTATGCCACAGATTATATGTACACCTGCTCAGAGCCTGGTCAGGATGAAATCAAAGAGGCAATTAAAAAGGAAAGTTTAGACCGTGTTGTAGTCGCATCGTGTTCCCCAAGGATGCATGAACTTACCTTTAGACGCACCATTGAAAAAGGTGGGCTAAACAGATATTTCCTTGAGATGGCAAATATCAGGGAACATATCTCCTGGGTAGGGGAAGATAAAGAGCTGAATACGAACAAGGCCATTGAAGCCGTGAGAATGGCGGTGGCAAAGGTAATGAGGAATAAACCTCTTTACTCTACATCCTTCAAGGTCAATAAGAGGGTACTGGTTATCGGAGGAGGGGTTGCCGGTATGCAGGCGGCCCTCGATTGTGCTGACGGCAACTTAGAGGTATTACTTGTAGAGAAGAGTCCCAGTGTGGGCGGGATGATGGCACGCCTGGACAAGACATTCCCTACAATAGACTGTTCAATATGTATTCTGGGCCCGAAAATGGTGGATGTGGCCCAGCATGAGAAGATAAAGCTCTACGCCTATTCTGAGATAGAGGAGATCAAGGGCTACGTGGGCAATTATCAGATAAAGATACGCAAAAAAGCCACATATGTCGACTGGTCTAAGTGTACGGGATGCGGAGAGTGTATGGAGAAATGCCCAACGAAGGATGCCTATGATCATTTCAATTTTGGGGTTGCACCAACCAGGGCAATCAATATCCCTTTTCCCCAGGCAATCCCTAAGAAGGCAAAGATTGACCCGAAATATTGCCGCCAGTTTCTGAAGGGGAAATGCGGCGTCTGTGCGAAGATATGTTCCACAGGGGCAATTAATTATGAGATGCAGGATGAGATTGTTACTGAAGAGATAGGCGCCATTATTGTGGCTTCTGGTTATGGTCTCATAGACATGGATAGACTTCCCGAATACGGAGGGGGACGTTATCCGGATGTGATAACAGGCATCCAGTATGAACGTTTGCTTAATGCCTCAGGCCCGACATCAGGCCATATCTTAAGGCCCTCGGATAAAACAGAACCAAAGACAGTTGTATTCGTATCATGCGCGGGCTCCCGTGATAAATCTATAGGCATACCTTACTGTTCAAACTTTTGCTGTATGTACATTGCCAAGCAGGCAATCCTTACAAAAGACCATATACCAGATTCCGAGTCCTATGTCTTTTATATAGATATCCGTTCCCCTGGAAAGGGCTATGATGAGTTCACACGTAGGGCACAGGAAGATTACGGGGCAAAGTACATACGGGGACGGGTATCGAATATTTACCCCAAGGGCAAGAAAATGGTTGTCAGGGGAGCTGATACGCTTCTTGGAACCCAGGTTGAGATTGAGGCAGACCTCGTGGTACTTGCTACGGCTGTGACTGCAGCACCAGGGGCTGCTGAACTTGCAGAGAAACTACATATATCATACGATACCTTTGGGTTTTATATGGAAAGCCATCCAAAGTTAAGGCCTGTTGAGACAAATACCTCGGGTGTATTTCTGGCAGGGGCTGCTCAGGGTCCAAAGGATATTCCTGCCTCAGTGGGTCAAGGCAGCGCAGCAGCAAGCAAGGTCTTAGCCCTCTTTTCCAAGGATACCCTTGAATCAGACCCGGCAATCGCTCAGGTGAATACCAATGCCTGTGTGGGATGTCTCAAGTGCGTTGAGACCTGTCCCTTTGGTGCCATAAAGGAGAAGGAACTCCGCAACGGAAGGGTAGTTGCCGAGGTTATTGAAACAGTCTGTGCAGGATGCGGTATATGCACTTCCACATGTCCATGCGGTGCCATACAATTACAGCATTTTACTGATAACCAACTCTTGGCGGAGGTTAATACCCTATGTCAGTCATAGCCGCAAAGGAGCTTCGAATCATAGGTTTTCTCTGTAACTGGTGTTCCTATGGTGGGGCAGATACCGCCGGGGTAAGCCGTTTTAAACAGCCAACTGACCTGCGTATTATAAGGGTGCCTTGTTCTGGCAGGGTGGACCCTCTTTTTGTAGTAAAGGCTCTACTCAATGGAGCGGACGGGGTGCTTGTTTCAGGCTGTCACCCGAGGGATTGCCATTACTCGGATGGTAATTTCTATGCGAGGAGAAGGCTTGAGATGCTAAAAAGGCTCCTTCCATTTATTGGCATTGATGAGAGGAGATTTCATTATACATGGATTTCTGCCTCTGAGGGGGCGAGGTGGCAGCAGGTCATTACAGATTTTACAAAACAAATCCATAAACTGGGCCCGCTCTCCACAAAGACGGAGGTAATGGTTGAGTCTTGAGAAACTGAAGGAAACTGTAGCGAAGGTATTCCACGAGGTAGATGTTGTGATAGGTTATAAGCAGGGGTTTGACCCGTTACATGCAACACCATGCTTCATAACCATGCCCGAGCAGGTTGACCAGCTCATCTGGAATCCTCTCTGCGTGCAGAATCTGACGAGTTATCTCCCTTTTTTGAAGAAAAAGGTTGGCATTGTTGTAAAGGGATGTGACAGCAGAACCATCATTCAATATATGCAGGAAGGTCTGATTAAGCGGGATAATATCGTGATCGTCGGATTACCGTGTACCGGGATAATAAGTGTGAAAAAGGTACTCCATGAAATCGATAACCAGCCGGTTGAAAGTATTACATTTAGAGATGGGAGCAATGTTGTGGTGAAGACCGTAAAGGGGCAAAAAATACTATCCCTCTCAGATGTCTGTCCTGATAAGTGTAGTACATGCCAGTATCCAACGCCCCTTATATATGACCATCTGATAGGAGAACCCATTAAATCAGACAAACCTCCGGAAAGCGTATACGAAGACATCAGGGAATTTGAAAAGAAACCACTCAAAGAGAGGCTTGAATATTGGGAGAAGGAATTCGACCGCTGTATCCGCTGTTATGCATGTAGAAATGCCTGCCCCATGTGTATTTGCCAGGATAGCTGTATTGCCGAGACCCGTGACCCTCACTGGATGAGCCAGAAGCTGTCAATAACAGAAAAATTCATGTTTCACATGATCCATGCTGTCCATCTTGCCGGGCGATGTGTTGAATGCGGGGAATGCGAGCGGGTCTGTCCCATGGGAATCCCTGTAAATAAACTGAAAAAGAAGATTAATCTTGAAATGAAGGAACTCTTTGGTTATGAACCGGGGGTAAACTTAGAAGATAAACCGCCAATGTACACATTCAACGTGGAGGAGAGGAAGATAGAGGAGCATAAACTATAATGGCACAGGTAGGATATCTTCCAAAGGAAAAGGAAAAAGCTTTTTTTGAGACCCTGAGTAAAAATGCACTCGTGTATGTTCCCTGTCTTGAGGGTGATACGGTGATTTTTCGGCCCTTCAGTCCGGAGAGAACCCTGTGCTTTGAAAGGTCTGCCAACATCCCGCCTAAGACTATTATCTTTCCACAGAGCGAGACGCTCTTTTCATTTGACTACAAGAAGAATGCTGATGACCCTCAAAAGACGGCCATTAAACTTGAGACGAATCAGGAATATCCTGATGTAATTATCTTTGGTGCACGTCCGTGTGATGCAAAGGGGTTTAAAATCTTTGACCGGGTGTTTATGGATACTGATACACCAGACACGTACTATAAGGACCGGCGTGAAAAAACTGTGATTGTTACAATCAGTTGCGAGTCTCCTTCCGCAGGATGTTTTTGCACAGCCGTAGGCGGAGGCCCGGCCGATAAAGAGGGTTCGGATGCAATCATAACCGAGCTGGAAAAAGGTTACTTCATAGAACCTGTTACTGAAAAAGGGAAGGCTATTATTAAAGAACCATTTATAGAAGATGGCAGCCCGTATCAAAAAGAGGCAGTGGAAAGACAGAAGGCAGCCAATGACATGTTAAAAAACCCCTTCTCAACTGATCTTACGAAGATATCGCCTTCACTCTTTAATTCAGATGAATTCTGGGAGCAGGTAGTAAGTAAGTGCATAAGCTGCGGTGCATGCACCTATCTCTGCCCGACCTGTTACTGTTTTAATATAACAGATGAGCAGGCAGTGAATAAAGGCGAACGGATTCGTAGCTGGGACGCCTGTATGTTCTTCCATTATACCCTGGAAGCAAGCGGTCATAACCCGAGGCCGACGAAATTTCAAAGATTCAAAAACAGGGTAGGGCACAAGTTCGTTTATTATCCTGAAAAATATAATGGCGTGATTGCCTGTTGCGGTTGCGGCAGGTGTATCCGGTACTGTCCTGTCTCAGTAGATATAAGTGAGATCGTTGGCTATTTACGGGGCTCCGGAATTGAACCTCTCAAAGGGCCTTCTAAGGATGGTGCAAATGCCGGTTAAGAATCCTTACCTACCTGAACTGGTAACTATTCAGAAGATTATTGATGAGACACCTAATATCAAATCCTATCAGGTGGTTTTCAATGACCTTGAGAAAATGAAGAACTTTTCCTTTCAGCCCGGGCAGGTAGGGCAACTCTCTGTGTTTGGTGTGGGAGAATCCACTTTTGTTATTAATTCTTCTCCAACCAGAATGGATTATCTTCAATTCAGCGTGATGAAGGCAGGTGAGGTAACAGCCGCTATCCATGATCTATATGTGGGAGACCAGATTGGCCTACGGGCTCCCCTTGGAAACTGGTTTCCCTATGAGGTGATGAAGGATAAAAAGATTCTCTTTATAGGTGGTGGGATCGGGCTGGCACCGCTTAGAACACTCATCCTCTTTATGCTGGATAACAGGGCTAACTATAAGAACATTACAATCATCTATGGAGCAAGGACACCGCCGGACCTTTGCTACAAGGATGATTTGAAAGAATGGGAATCACGTTCCGATGTTGAACTGGTCCTTACGGTTGATAACGAATATCCGGGGTGGGAAAAACGGATTGGATTCGTTCCAACTGTGCTCAATGAAGTTGCGCCATCACCCGATGATACGGTGGCAATAACCTGCGGACCTCCAATTATGATTAAATTTGTCCTTCAGAATCTGGCGAAATTGAAATTCAGGGACGAAGATGTTATTACAACACTGGAGAGGCGTATGAAATGCGGCATCGGTCTCTGCGGGCGCTGTAATATCGGGTCAAAGTATGTATGCAAGGATGGGCCTGTCTTCTCTCTTGCCCAGCTTAAAGAACTACCAGAAGAGTAATAAAAAAACAGGGTTCAAAGGGTCAAGGGTTAATGGACCCTAACGTATGAAAGTCTTTATCCCAGATTTGTCATTAAAGCATAGTGTCGGGTTTTCCAAAGCAAACCGTCGTGAGGCAAGGAAGCTTGGTCTTTTGCATAAGCAAAAGTTCCGAAGCCGAACGCGAGCGAATGGAGCCGCAGGAGCGTAATGAGTGTGTTTGCGTGGAATATCCCGACACAGATGCTAATTCCAATGGAAAATCAGGGTTTATAGGTCTATTTTTACTGGACATATAATGTGATGGAGTAGTAATGTCTTGCCATGTTTCCTGAGAACATGATCGAACAAATTACTGCAAACCTGTACAAAATTGAGATCCCTCTCCCTGAGTTAGAATTGGAGTCTATTAATTCATATGTAATCAAGGCTGAAAATCGAAACTTGATTATAGATACAGGGATAAACATTGAAGAATGCAGCAATGCAATGCATGCAGGTTTAAAAAAACTTGAAGTGGATTTAGAAAAAACAGACTTTTTCATTACCCATTTTCACTTAGATCATTTTAGTCTCGCTCCCACATTAATAGCTGATAAATCAACTATATACATTAACAAAATAGAATTTGATATTATTGATAGGATTAGGTCAGGTAATTTTTTGCCGGAACTCGCAAATTCTAGTCGAATGAACGGTTTTCCTGAAGACGAGCTTCAAGAAGCCCTCCGTTTTCCTCCTGTTAATGAACGTGGGTGGAAGAGGCCCCACCCTTTTACGTTTTTGCAGGACAAGGACACATTGAATATAGGGGATTACCAATTTAAATGTATATTAACACCGGGTCACACCAAGGGTCATACGTGTTTATACGAACCCAATAAGAAGATTTTCATATCCGGGGATCATCTTCTGGGTAGCATAACCCCTGCCATTTTAGCAAGGTTTGATGACGAGAACCCGCTTGAGGAATATCTTTTAAGCTTGAGCAGGGTTTATAAATTAGACATCGAGCTTGTTTTGCCGGGTCACAAAGATATTTTCAGGAATTGTAAAGAGAGGATCAGGGAATTGAAAGATCATCATCAGGAGAGGCTTGACGAGGTCATTTCCATAATGAAAGAAGGTAGTAAAAACGCCTACGAGGTGGCATCACAGATGGTCTGGAATATTGATTGTGACTCCTGGAATTCCTTTCCTGCTATGCAGAAATTCTTTGCCATCGGAGAGGCGATCGCTCACTTAAAATACCTTGAGGAAAAAGGGAAGATAAGAAAGGAAATCCGAGAACAAAAGATCGTATATTTAATGGCATAAAACTTCTCTTTTCTTTATTGTTACTTTCCCAGTTTATTAAATTTGGGTTTGGTCCGAGAGATTATGTTCTTCTCCGTTTTTTCGGCTTCGGCAATCGAACTCTTTTGTTGTATCTGAACCTTAACGCCTCCACGTATTGGGTCAGGCCCTCCAGATAAATGCTCTTGTAACCTCTCTTGAATCCTTGCTCGCTTTGCACTTCCGGTATAAATGTTTTCACCCTGAGTATTAAGAATCTTGTAAACAGCCGGTTTATCGTTCGGGAGTTTTTCTAATCCCTCTTCATTAAAATTTACGGTTTTACTTTTTTCATCAGCCATAAATATCTCCTTTGCAAACGGTTACAGACCTCTAAAACCAAATGGCATGTGCGGTATACACCGAATTGGCGGAGTTCTTTTTCTTTAAGGACATGGAAGGTTTCGCCGAAGAAGTTAGACCGTAGACTACTTCCCGGTAAGGAATGATTGATAAAAAAGTGATTTATCAAGCCCTGTCCCCAAATCCCTTCCAAAAGTCAAGAATAAAGATTTGACCCCCAATCACCCTGTGGATTTCTTATGGTAGCCGATCGTTAATTTTAAACAAATTTAATCCCACGGGAAATTTGATGAAAAAAGTCTTTTGACCAGATGGCTACCGAGTCTGGATTCTTGATAAAATTCTCTACTTCCTTCTGAGCTTTTTTAATATCCACCGTCTCGATCACATGATGGAACAGAGAGAAAAAATGCTCTGCCGTCAAAGCCTTACCTTCTTCCCAATCCCCTGTCTGGATCATCCTTTTTTCCAGGTGAGATAAATGCAACTCTGGATAATTTGTAACGAACCACACAAGATCATACCAATCACGGCCCTTTACCCTGGACTTCCAGCTACGAAACATAACCGCATGCATCTTGCTGGCAAAGAGGTCTGATAGGACATAGGATCTTACAGCAAATGGAATGGGATGGAGGAGGTAGCGTACCTCCGTTTCAAAACCAACTGGAGGATCAGTATCTACTTCCAGTTTGATTTTGAGAACCTGGCCTTTTGGAACTTCCCGGATAATCTCCTCTGTTGCCTCAATGAAAATTAACTGCTGCCATGTATTTGCCTTAATAAATGCCGATTGCACAGGGTTTGATGTCTTCTTTTCCCTGGAATCTACAGTTATTTCAAAACCAAAGCTCCTGATTTCAGTCTGAAGAGCCTGAATATATTTCGTCAAATCAAAATCGGGAGGGGATTTAAGTAAGGAGAAGTCAAGATCTTCCGAAAACCTGTCCAGTCCGTATAAAATTCGGAGGGCTGTGCCACCATAGAACGCACCCTTCTCAAAGAACTTGCTTCTCCATAATCCGAGAAGGGCAACCTCCTGGAGAATTTCACGCAGTGCAACGATATAGTCCTCCACTTTTTGGCAATCATATCGTGATAACATTCTGGAGATAGCATCATTCATGGATAGAATCCTCCCTATTATGGATCAGCAGGGTAGTTAACAGACGAACATTCCTGGAACGGCAGTGTTGTGTGATTTTTTCTATTGTGTTTCTGTTTAAATTGTACAATATACCAGAATCTATTCTCAGGTTCTCCAGGAGAAAGCTTTCAAGCTCCTTAACATTTCGGATGAATAGGCTCTTCTCATGATAAAGCTTGTCAGTAAGGGCCTTTTCTCTGGTTGCCATAAAAAAGGAGCGTGAATCTCCTAATTCTATTAAATCAACACCAATATGATAATACGTAAGGGGAACCGACCAATAAGTAAATGTACCCACAGGTGTGGAAAAAGAACGGTTCTTACCGCAGGTAACTGAGGTGACCGTTTCGACCCTCTCCGGAATCATGCCATAATAGCTCAGCGCATAGTCAAGAGACACATATGATGGTCCATAAATTTGATTTGCCAGTACTTCCCGTGAATATGGTCTTTTTCTATAGTCCGCCCCAAAAACATATAAGCCTTTCTTCACGCGGATGATAGTACCGCGATGGAGCAGTACACTGATCTTATCACGGGGCCGTGCATAGTCCTTAAGGCAATCAAGAAGCATCTGGTAATCAAACTCTTCCCGCGGAATCAGTCGCCGTATCTTTTCAGTCATTGGTATCTTATATCATAAAATAGTCCAGTATGTCGAGAAATATTCGACCTACTGGTTTAATATGCTATGTGAGCTATGTACCGAATCTTGGCGGAGTTCTTTTTATTTAAGGACATGGAAGGTTTCGCCGAAGAAGTTAGACCGTAGACTACTTCCCGGTAAGGAATGATTAATAAAAAAGTGATTTATCAAGACCTCAAATTCCCTTGTCTTAAGAAGGTTAAACCGCCGCCGCATACACACTCCGGCCTTCTCCATAGTAACTCTCAAAGATATGCTGATAAACGGCGTTGCATTTCTGAGTATAAATTTCCCGAGTGAACACCCGGGGCAATTCATCCAGTTTATCCTCAACGACCACACGGACAGCCGCCCGTGTCGCTTGTGTTTTTCGCCAGTCGAGCACCAGTTTTTCCCGCTTCAGCGTTTCCAACAGTTCCCGGGCCACTTTCTTGACTTGCCCCTCTTCCTTTTTGGTGAGTTTAATCTCTGGCTTAGTGATGAGGTCAAAAACCGCAAGTTCTTCCTCGGATAGCCCTTCAGCAATTCCCCGTTTCTCCTCTTCTTGAAGTTCGTTTACAAATTTGAGCAGTCGCTCAAAGAACTCCTCCAAGTTCACCGCACCCTGATTGTATTCATCGATCATCTGTTGGAATTTCTCCAAGTAGTCCACCCGGGTCTTGTTCAGTCGCACCATCTTCTCCAAGGCAGAGTTGATCGCACCTCGGAGTTTTTCGATTTCTATGCGTCTCCGTTCTTTGGCAAACTCTTTCTTGAGGGCATTAAAGTCAATCTCGCTGAGGTCAATCAGTTTTTTCTTACCGTAGGGGGTGATCGGTTCCCGGATGATATACCCCTTGGCTGTAATGCTCTCGTCTAACAGATCCTCCACCTTCTCCATGACCTCGGATACGTCAGCCTCAGGTTGAAGGGCCTCTATCTTGAGTTGGATGGCCCGGAACAGGGCGCAGACAGAGACAAACTTGTTGGCCTCGGGGTCTGGTAGTATGGCCTTGTAGATACGGTTGACGGTGTTGGAGAGGTTGATAAATCGCTTCTTGGTGGTGTCATTGACCAAGACTGTGTCAACGGCCTGATCCAGTAATTTCACCCTTTCAAAACCTTTTGCGGCGATGATAGGTTCGACTTGGACACCCACTTCCTTGAGGAACTGGACGGTCTGAGCGATGGCGGTTTTGAGCATGGCGACCAGTTCCGCCTTCTCTTTGACCGGTTCTTCTCCGGGTTTCACCCCTCCGCCGGAGCCAGAACCATAGATCGCCAAGGCCCTCTGAAGGTTACGAAATACCCCCACGTAATCCACGATCAGTCCGTTTACCTTATCCTTAAAGACCCGATTGGCCCGGGCGATAGTCTGCATCAACGTGTGGTTTCGCATTGGCTTATCAAGATAAATGGCAGAACAGGAGGGGACATCAAACCCGGTCATCCACATGGCGCAGACGAACACCAACCGGAACAGATCATCCGGGTCTTTGAACTTAGTATCCAGATCCTCCTTCACCATGCGTTGGCGGTGGGGGAGAATGTCCACACCCTTCTTTTTCAACTCGGCCACTTCGTTTTGAGACGATGAAACGACGACCGCCATGTCTGTTTCCTGCATATAGGAAATCTTTTTCTCCACGTCCTGTCGTTCCGGCCCTTCCAGTTTGTTTATCTGCTTTGTGAGTCGTTCAATCTTCTGCTTCCAGTATTTTCGCACCTTGTCATACATCTTCACGGCGGTCGCTTTATCAATGCTCACAACCATGCCCTTACCCGGTTGTCCACGCTCGGTGAAGTGTTCGACGATGTCCTCGGCGATCTTTTCCAACCGATCGTCCCGGGTGATGAGATGATATTCCCGGGAAAATTCTCTCTCCAACTTCTTCTCTTGATCCTCGTCAAGTTCAGCCTCTTCCAACAGCCGATCCATTCCTTCCTTGAAAGCCCTCTCATCTTTTAGTTGAAGTTCAGGGATACGGTTTTCGTAGTAGAGCGGAACTGTTGCTCCATCGTCCACGGATTGTTTGAAGTTGTAAATGGAAACATACTCCCCAAAGACTTCCCGTGTCTTTTCCTCTCCGATGATGAGCGGTGTTCCGGTGAAGGCGAGGAAGGACGCTTTAGGAAGGGCGTTTCTCATGTTCAGGGCGAGGGTGTCGTATTGGCTCCGGTGGGCCTCATCGGTGATGACGATAATGTCATCTCTTTGCGATAGGGCAGGATGGGGACTACCATCCTCGGTGCGGAATTTGTGGATCAGGGTAAAAACGAACCGGTGATCCTCGGTGAGGAGGCGCCGGAGGTCTTTTGAACTTTCGGCCTGACAATGGCCTTCCGTGATTACCCCCGCATTTGCAAAGGTCTTGTAGATCTGGTCGTCAAGTTCTTGCCGGTCGGTAACGACAACGAATGTCCAGTTGCCCGGCACTTTCCGCAAGACCTTTTGGGAGAAGAAAATCATGGAGATAGACTTGCCGCTTCCCTGCGTATGCCAGAACACCCCCAAACGGCCCTTGCGATTCTTGATCTCCCGCAGGGCCGCCATCGCATTTTCTACTCCAAGATACTGGTGGTTCTTGGGGACAACCTTGACGATTCCGCCCCGGACTTCCATGAACAGGAGGAAGTTCTCCAAGATGTCCAGAAACCGGATTGGCTCACACGTCCCCCGGAGAAGGGTTTCAAGGGAGATGACTCCTTCTTCTCCCTCGCTGTTGATCTTTTTCCAGTCATTAAAATGGCCCCAATCGGATGTGATGCTCCCAACCTTGGCCTCGCTTCCATTGGACAGGATGATGAAGGCGTTGAACCAGAAGAGTTGTGGGATGGTGTCCTTGTAGTCTGTCAGATTTCCTGTGAAGGCGGTCTGAATTTGCTTATGTGCGGCTTTGAGTTCAACGAAGAGGAGCGGGATGCCGTTGACGAATCCCATTAGGTCAGCCCGCCTCTTATACATCTCCCCTACAACCCAAAACTGTGAAACCAAGAGCAAATCGTTGTTGGCATGATTATCCCAATCCATAAGCCTGACAGTCTCAACCTTTTCTCCCTCCCCTTCGGGGTCGGGAAGATGAACTTTAATTCCATTCCTCAAAAGTTGATAAATCTCCCGGTTAGCGGCAGGCATACTAAGCCGAGAACGATCACGGGTCAATTCCTCAAACACAAGGTTATAGGCTTCGGCAGGGAGGTCAGGGTTCAGGTGCTTGAAAGCAATACGGAGGCGAGATTGAAGGATGATTTCTGATTGATTGTCCCGGCCAAGTGTGCCGGAGGGACCAAGAATTTCATGCAGGGCGTTTTTGTGTTTCCAACCAAGTTCTTTCAACAGTTCGATGGCAGGCTGTTCGATAAGTTCATCTTCGGTATAGCCAATTGAAGCCACGATATCTCCTTCGAATCCCCTCATTTGGAAACGAGCATTAATTGGGCACTAATCCGGCAGCAATCCCGCAGTAATCCGGCACTAATCCCGCAGTTAACCATTACCGATTGGTATATACCTTGTAGTTCTGCCAGAACCAGTGCGAATAAGCAGCCCCATTTCAACTAAAGATTTTAGATCATCAAATGCTTGCCGTTCACTAATATTGCACAGGCGCTTATATTCTCCAGTGGTGATTTTTCCATTTTTCTTAGCATACTCTAAGCCCTTGCTTTGCCGATCATTGAGCTTCATCTCCATCGACGGTGGGATTTTTATTTCAGGTTTCCCAAAGCGGACCATAAAGAAACCTGATTCTGAAAGAAACTCGAGTTTAATATTAAGCCTGTCACATGCCTCTGCGATACGCAGGGTTCCGGTTCCCCAATGTTCAATCAAACGTGCCCGATAGAATGCCAGTGCAATCTTTGGATTGCGAGGGAGCGATGGATGCTCCCGATAGAGTCTCTCGATGGTAAGGCTGGGAGGTAAAGTGCCCGGGTTCCATACCTCGAACCTATCATCATAAATCCTGATCTGAATAGTTCCCACAGTAGAATAATCCCTATGACAGATTGCATTTATCACAGCTTCCCGAATAGCCGCTTCAGGATACTCCGGAATTGTCTCCCTCTCGGGCCTTCCGGTGATACGTATTTCACGCTGCGTATTGCGTGCAACAAATTTCAGGGCGTTTTCCAATTGATTTAAAAGGGTTCCTTCGATCGTCATTTCATCAAGAAACCGAACAGATGTCGTTCCGGCGAAACGGGCGCACTTCATCTGGGCTTCAGGAAAAAACTGTTGGGGGTTCCTTCCAAAAAGGAGAACAGCTCCATTACATGGGCCCCCATTGCTTGTCACTAAGGACAGGTTTCTAAGGAGTGTTTGTACTGGCACCTGAGACTGCCTGACCCTCTTTTGGAAATCCCGGATATATTCTTTTGAGACCTCCTTTAAATCAAAATTTTCTGACGGCAGTGCATCCCAGGTGCTCCCGGTTGTCGCTTCAATCAATCGATGGGCTTCCTCCCTCGGGAGATGCTGGTTGGTTCGGCCAACTCGTTTCAAAGGTCTCCCGAAGGCCCAGACCGGCTTAATAGGTGACTCTTCAACACGGATCACAATGACAGTAGATTCCGAAGGTCCTTCGATTAAAATTGATGGATACTGCGGAGGATCGGTATTCTGTTTGATCTTGTTGCTTAAGTCTTCCAAAGTGCCTTTGCCCAACTGAACACCGACATTTTCTCCTTTTGGCCCAATGCCGATACGCACAATACCACCCTTGCTTGTAGCAAAGGCGGCCACGGATTCAACCACCTCTCTCCACTCATTCAATGATTGCTTATCTTCTCTTGTTTGAGTTTCCTGTCGGCTCATATCAATTCCTCTCCGTTTCAGCAATCTTGATGTCCAGTTCTGACACATCCAGTTCGCCGGAGATGAGTTTGGGGAGAAGAAAGTCACGGGTCTGGCGGAGGTTTGAGTTTCTGAGAAACGTATTTTTTATCAATTGCATCATAGGCCAAACAACATCATAGAACCCACGGATCACTTCCTTCTTGGGTATCAACACCTTCATCTGTTGGAAAACATCCCACTTGATTACCGGCATTTTTGTCCCAGTACTATATTGATCAGCCCAACGGACTGAGTCCTCCATCGAAAGTAATACTGCCACAAATGGTTTGTTTATTTCTTCCCGACTTCTCAACACAAAGACTGATACATTGGTCACCCCATTAGTCGGTGCGAGAATCACCTTATGAAGATATGGCCTGATTGCGCCAAACAAAACATCATCAGGGGAAAAGATAATTCGGGAAGTAGACAATTCTTTTGGACTGCCGACCTCCGAGGCCAGTAGCGTTTTTTGCGGTATCCGTGCAAGGTCAATTAACGGGAAAGAAAAATGGGGTTCTTCACGGTATGGTTCTTTGATGAGAGTGCAAAGCGAGCCAAGCGCAGACACCTCCCACCCTTCCGGTATCTTTCCCAACGGCGAATCCACCATCTTAATGTTCTGATGGCCGGGGAAGCGGAACTTGACAAACCACTCCCGGTAAATGGTCTGTCCCATTTCCTCCAGTATTTTGATGCGCCGGAGATTGTTTTCAATCAGTTCGTCATAGGCAGAGAGGATAGCGGCAATTTTATCTTGGGTCTGTTCATCCGATGGAATGAGCAAAAGGAGGCTATTTAGATCAGCCTTGTTTACCGCTCCAAAGACGGCGCCGCTTTCAGCAGCATGGATATTCTCGATGTTGGCTTTTAATAAGTAGAAAATGAATCGTCCTGATCTATTTGGCCGAATTGCACATAGACCTCGACCGATGCAGCACTCTTCGGCGGCGAGGTTCAATGCACCAACAGGCGCCCGGACACTCATAAGAATGTCTTTAGGAAGAGCAATCTTGGATGGTAGCGAACAATAGGTCGAGGGAGAGGGATGTAATTCTCCGAAATCTCGGTTACCTTGGAAAAATGGTAGACCATCACCCCGGTTATTGTAATATTCTGATTTTGGAGACTGGCCCATAATAATCATGGCCAAATCTCCAAGTCTCTTCTTTTCCCATGATGTGGCCATTTATCAGCCTTCAATAATTTTCAAGATATTTTCTGAAATCCTTTCTTCCAATTCCCTCGCCTCAATGTTTAGGGCCTCCAACTCTTCGTTCAATTCTTGTAATCTCTCCTTGAAATCAAAGTCCTCTGCCTCTCCCTCGGCTACTCCCACATAGCGGCCCGGGTTTAGGCTCCAACCTTGGGCCTCAATTTCTTTGATCGTAGCAATCTTACAGAGGCCGGGGACATCTGCATACTTCTCCTTCGGGAACTTTTCGGCCATCAACTTGGCGCTACCATATTGGCTCTCAGGCTTCTCCCCACGGTAAAGCCGGACGATATTTGCAAGGAACTCAATCTGCTCGGGGGTGAACTCCCGATGCGCACGGTCAATTTGGTTGTAGATATGCCGGACATCAAGGAACAGCACCTTGTCCTGTCTGTCTGTCCCCTTCTTTCCCCTGTCGAGAAACCAAAGCATACATGGAAGGGTGACGGTGTAAAACATATTCGGCCCCACAGCCACCATCACGTCAACCGACCGGTCTTGGATAAGTTTTTTGCGGATTTCCAATTCAGAGGCCCGGGCGTCCGTCGCCGAGTTTGCCATGACGAAACCGGCTCTGCCATTCTTGCTCAAGGCGCTGTAAAAAATCTGTATCCAGAGATAATTGGCGTTATCCACTTTGGGCAAACCAAAAGGGAATCGAGGATCGTCTTTGAGCCGGTCTTTGTCCACTCGGTCAACATTGAATGGGGGATTTGCGAGGACAAAGTCGAATTTTCCTGGGCTGGTATGAAGATCTTCATAGTATGTATTTCCTTGCCTAATATCTCCCGCCAACCCATGAACGGCAAGGTTCATTTTATTGAGGCGCACGGTTTCCGCCACCCGCTCTTGTCCGTAGATGCTGATTTCAGACGAGGGATTTTTCTTGTGCTCCTCGACGAACCGGGCACTCTGGACGAACATCCCGCCCGATCCACAGGCAGGGTCGAAGATTCGGCCATGAAATGGCTCTAATATCTCTACGATAAGTTTAACGATTGCTGTCGGAGTGAAAAACTCCCCTCCTTTTTGACCTTCGGCCATAGCAAACTTCCCGAGGAAATATTCGTAGATTTTCCCGAAGGCGTCTCCCTCGATGTCCATGGGGATGGAGGCCATGATTTTCAGGAGTTCCACTAAGGAGGAATTTTCCAGCCGGTTGTAGGTCTTGGGCAGGACATCCTTAAGGTCAGGATTCACGCCCTCGATGGCCCGCATGGCGTCGTTGATCGCTTGTCCGATATTAGCTCCCTCGGGCTTTTGGAGAAGGTTCTGAAACCGGGCGGCGTTGGGAAGGTAGAGAACACCTTTTGCTTGATAGTCAGACCTCCCGATCTGTCGGCGTCCTGTTCCTTTGCCTTCCAATTCCTTCTGGGCGGCGGCGAATTTTTGATCTGCATAACGCAAAAAGATAAGTCCCAGAACAGGAATAGAATACTCTGATGATTTGAGCTTGGAGTTCGCCCGCATTTCGTCGGCGGCATCCCAAAGTCGTTTTTCAATCTGACTATTATTCCCTATAGCCATCTTCCTCACCCTCTCTTCATTTCATTAATATTATTATAGCTTTGGATCCTAATCCCAAGCAAACTTCGTTTCAACCTTTTCTTGGTCAGGTTAAACATATTGCGATTACTCTTGACATTCAAAAAAGGATTGACTATCATATTATTAACAAGTAAGTCCTCGTTCGTAGGGTACCGCAGGGCGCCTTCAATAGCGAACGAGGCTTTGTTGTTCTTAGGGGAACAGAGGGTTTTCCTCAACTATATTTCTCCTGATAATATCGTAGTAAGTCTCGTCTCCATGCTCATACTTTCTAAATATTGCCCAGCTTACAAAGTCAGCTGCCTGCAAAGCTTTGGCTTCAGCTGCTGTTTTTACTGTGATAGTTATTGAAATGCCATGTTCTTTGATTAACTGCGATTGAAGATAGATTTTAAAGTTTTGGTTAAGAAATTTATTCGTTTCCTTTTTTGAAGCTACTATTTCAACAGATTCTGTCCCAACAAGCTTTTTTGAAAAAATTCGGTCAAGAAGAATATTGGTAATGTAATTATAAAGGACTGGTTTTTCGTCTTGTAGCCTTGTGTAGACCTTCCGCTTGTTAAGTAATATAGTCATAACCCTGCAGTCTGTATTTGCGAGGAGCGCAAGCAATCTCTTTCTCGTAATAGGTTCTTCTTTGTATGCATGAAGAATACCAACCTTCTTGTATTTTTTTCTCAGAGTGGAATAAACCTTTTTTACACATTTTTCGATAGATCGTTTGTTGTAGACAAGCAAGAAAGTAACAAGGAAATATGATGATGTTCCCTTTTTGTCAAAATTAAAACCAAGATCTCCCGACTCATCCATAAAGATATAAGCCATTCATAACCTATCGAAAATTATTTAAACTGCAACTTCTGGGCCAGGTTTGAATTATCAGCTTTTTTCAATTGACTAATACACCCCCCCCTTAGCCACAGTGATCAGTGAATAGTGATTGGTAAGCATTAAAATCTGAGTGGCTCATAGTTCATAGCTGATAGTATCCTATCGTGCATCATGAATCATGATTCCCCCTTATCTCATTTAACAATTCTAAACCCTTAAAATGAAAAATACAAACGTTTTCAGTGTAATTTGCTAAAGCTAATTTTTGGGCTTTGACGAGGCAGTCCATGCGATCGCCGGTCTTTAAGAGTTTCACGTTGATGAAACCTGCCTTCCTTATTTTATTTGATTTCGACGGACAAGGTATATAATATAATGCTGCAGATCATATAAAAAGGATTGGAGAAAAATATGGCGAATGTCGGCGTTGTCGGGGTTCAATGGGGAGATGAAGGTAAGGGAAAGATTATTGATATCTTAAGTAGTCATGCTGATGTAATTGTGCGGTTTCAAGGTGGCGCGAATGCAGGTCATACAATTGTAGCAGGTGGAAAAAAGATAATACTCCATCTGATCCCGTCAGGAATACTTCACGAAGGCAAGTACTGCATTATAGGCAATGGTGTGGTTTTAGACCCTGAAGTATTTGAAAAGGAGATAAATGAACTCAAAGCACTTGGATATATAAAGGATGATAAAAAATTAATGTTAAGTGGTCTTACCCACCTGATCATGCCCTATCACAAGAAATTAGATGTGTTGAAGGAATCTAAGGGGAAGAAAAAGATAGGAACAACCGGCAGGGGCATTGGTCCTGCATATGAAGATAAGATGAGCAGGATGGGTATAAGGGTAGTCGATTTACTGGATAAAAAGGTATTTTCAGAAAAGGTCAAGCAGAACCTTGAGATTAAAAATTTTCTTATCAAAAGGTTTTATAAGGATGAGGTCTTTAAATTAAGGGATATCCTGAAAACCTATAGCAATTACAGAAAGCTCTTAAAAAGATATGCTGCTGATACCGTATATTTTCTCCACAAGTCTATAGAACAGGGTAAAAATATATTGTTTGAGGGGGCACAGGGCACGCACCTCGACATAGACCACGGGACATATCCCTATGTTACCTCTTCAAACACTGTATCAGGGAATATCGCTTCTGGCTCAGGTGTCCCGCCAACAATCATAGATTATATCCTTGGTATATGTAAGGCCTACACCACAAGGGTAGGGGGAGGTCCTTTCCCGACTGAACTGGAAGATGAGGAAGGTAACATAATGAGGGACAGAGGGGTTGAGTATGGTTCCACAACAGGAAGACCAAGGAGATGCGGATGGTTTGATGCGGTAATTGCGAAGAGGGCAATGAAACTTAACGGGGTAAATGGACTGTGTATTATGAAACTCGATGTCCTCGATGAATTCGAAAGGATAAAGATATGCACAAGGTATAAAATAGGGGCAAGGTTCTACACCCAGCCCCCTATGAGCATAACAGGCTATAATAATTGTGAGCCCCAATACGAAGAGATGGACGGATGGAAGACATCAATAAGAAACGTGACGAGATATGAGGATTTACCGCTGAATGCAAAGAGGTATTTGAAGAGGTTGGAGGAGCTACTGGAAGTAAAGATTGATGTGATTTCTACCGGTCCTGAGAGGGAGAGCACAATAATATTGAACAATCCATTTGTTTAGAATATTAGCCATAAGTAGTTAGTCCCGCAGGGTGGGATCAGCCTTTATAACCTCATTAAATTGTTGAAAAATTGTATAGCCATAAATGTATTGACTTTGGCTGTCTGTTTGGGTTTTAATTAATGAATTTAAATATAGATGATACATGATGGAGGGAGGGAAAAATGAATGCCAGCAGTTATTGTAAGAGACGGGGAGTCTTTCGAAAGTGCCCTAAAAAGATTTAAAAAGCAGTGCGAGAAGACAGGCATTCTTTCTGAAATCAAAAAGAGAGAACATTTCGAGAAGCCGAGCGTGAAGAGAAAGAAAAAGATACTCGCTGCAAAGAAAAGGGCATTGAAGAAATTTAAAAGGATATCAGACAAAGGCCTTTATTAATGGAATACAGACCCAGAATTGAAGAAGGGCTGAAAGAGGCATTAAAACAGAGGGACAGTCTAAGGGTGTCCATATTAAGGATGCTCCTTGCTTCTATAAAGAATAAAGAAGTTGAAAAGATCAGGGCCTTATTTGAAGATGAGTTTTACGCCCTCGTGAAAACATCGATAAAACAGCACCTCGAATCCATAGATGGTTTCAAAAAAGGGCAGAGGCCTGACCTTGTTGAAAAGGAAGAAAAGGAACTCGAGATATTAAAGGAGTTTTTACCCGCCCAATTGTCGGAAGAAGAGATATCAAAGGAAATAGGTGAAGCGATAAAGACACTCGAAGCGAAAGGCAAACAGGATATGGGAAAGGTTATAAAATTTCTTATGGGGAAATACCCAGGGAGGCTTGACGGAAAAGTGCTAAGCGAAATGGTGCTTCAAAGACTATCTTCACAGTAAGTAGTCAAAAGCCCTATATGGTAGATAAGACCTTATCATACCTCGATTACTTAAAACTCCTTAGTATTTTCAAAAATTACTCTTTAACCCCCTTCGTTGATGAATCAATATCAACACTTAGACCATCCAATAACATTGAAAAAATAGAAGACAGACAGGAAAAGATTGAAGCGACCCTGGAAATTATAAAATGGGATGGAAAGATCCCGCTTACTGATGTCCCTGACATAAGGGATATTATAAAAAGGGTTTTTATAAAGGATTCTGTTCTTGAGGCGCAGGAATTTATACTGATTGCAGGATTTTTAAAGGCCTGCGAAGATATATCAAATTTTTTAAAAAAGGCTCATAACAAGAAACCGTTTATCGAAGAAGTTATCATAAAGATCAAACCCCTCAAGCACGTTTATTCAAGAATTTCAAAGACTATCAATATAGAAGGTTTCATTGAGGATACAGCCTCTTATGAGTTGTCCAAGATCAGGGCTGATTTATTCATGTTGAGGGAGAGGATAAGAAAGCAGCTCGAAAAGATTATGGAGAGGGATGTAATTCGTCCAGTACTCCAGGATTTTTATATATCCCTCAGAAACAGTAGATATGTAATCCCTTTAAAGCCAAATTTCAATCAGGTTTTTCAGGGTATTGTCCATGATTATTCCCATTCATTAAAGACATCCTTTGTGGAGCCTATTGAATGCGTGGAGCTGAATAACAGCATAAACATACTGGAGAGAGAAGAGAAAGAGGAGGAGAAAAGGATTTTAAAGGAGTTGACAGATTATATAAGGGGTTTTGCAAAAGAAATAGAGGTAAATCTTGATGCCGTGAAAGGGTTAGATTTTTACCATTCAATTGCACTTTTCAGTACTGAGTTTGGTTGTGTAAAGCCCCAGATCAGCAAAGATGGATTGATTGATATAAAGCATGCGGTGAATCCTTTTATCTTAATGTCTAAAAAGAACCAGACAGTCCCTATCGATATATTTATGGACAAAGACAAAAAGGCAATGATAATAAGCGGTCCAAATGCAGGCGGGAAGACTGCGGCGTTGAAAACAATAGGGCTCCTGTCAGTTATGGCACAGACGGGTCTATTTATTCCGGCTAAAGGGACTCCGGAGATTCCTTTATTTTCAAATATATTTGCCATCATAGGTGATGAACAGGATATTTCCATGGAACTCTCGAGTTTTACCGCCCACATGAAGACCATAAAAGAACTATATGAACGTTCAGATGGTAAGGAGCTTGTCCTCATCGACGAAATCGGGGGCAATACGGAACCGCAGGAGGCGTCAGCCCTCTCTATGGGTATTATGGATGCCTTTGTAGAAAAGGGGTGCAAGGTAATCGTAACAACCCATCTTAACCTTTTAAAGGCTTATGGATATACGAAACCATTTGCTATCAACGTAGCCACTGCCTTTGACTCTGAAAGTATCAAACCGATGTATAAACTTCTGTATGGAACAGCTGGCTATAGTAATGCGATTAATGTGGCAAAAAATATTGAAATCCCTTCGAAAATTATTGAGAAAAGTTACGAATACTTAGGAAAACAGGAATACATGCTTAATGACCTTATCAGCGCCCTGGAGCTTGGTAAAAAGGAAGTGGATGAAGAAAAAAACGAATTAAGAAGGCTAAAAGAAGAGGTAAAGAAGAGGCTTTCTTTTCTGAAGGAAAAAAAGGATGAGTATATAAGAAAATTTGAAGAGAAATGCAACACCAAACTCCTGGAATTTGAGAGGGAATTGGAAAAAATTAAAAAAGAGGTTGCAAAAAAGGAAAGAGCGTCTATAAAGATAGGTAAAGAACAATTAAGTAGTTTGAGGAAAAGATTTGTTAGGCATTTAGCGGTTAAGCAGGATGACATTAATGTAGGGGATTATGTAAAGGTGAGAACACTGGGGAGCAGGGGATATGTGGTTGATATTGATAAAGAAGGAAATACCTGCGAGGTTGTCATAGGAAATGTAAGAACAAAGATAGATAGAGGGTATGTGGAGAAAGTAGCCCTTGAACAAAAGCCTTCCAATGGTAGCAGGGTTCAGGTAAATGTCCAGCATATCGAAGAGCCAGAGATAAATTTAATGGGTATGAGGGTTGAAGAGGCGATAACGGAATTAGACAGGTTTATAGACAGGGCAATTGTTCAGAGCATGCCAAAGATAAAGGTGCTTCACGGAATTGGAACAGGAAGGTTGATGAATGCGATTAAAGACCATCTTACAGAGGTTGATTATGTGAAGAGCCTTAAAAGGGACGACAAGAATTCGGGGGTAACGATAATAGAGCTCTTATGAAATCTACAGTAGATACATTACTTGAGAGGATAAACATCCTCGATGTGGTTTCCCAATATGTCAAATTAAGAAAAACTGGTAAGAATTTTGTTGGTTTATGCCCATTTCATAAAGAAAAAACTCCTTCTTTCAGTGTAAGTACTGAAAAACAAATATATTATTGTTTTGGATGTCGTGAAGGAGGCAATGTAATCAATTTCTTGATGAAATATGAAAGCTTAAGCTTTCAAGAAGCCATTGAAAATCTTGGACGTCAATATGGAGTTGAAATAGTCAGGAAAGGGGGCATAAAAAGGTCTAATGCTTATGATGCCTTATCAAAGCTAACTGATTTTTATCATCAGAGCCTGAAAGAGTCCAAGGTTGCCATGCAGTATCTTTCAAATAGGGGTATTGATGCTGATACAATTGATGGGTTTAAGATAGGTTTTAGTGAAGGGCAGAGGCATAAAATAAAGGATTTTTTAAAGCATGCAGGTATTCCAAATGATATGCTTCTCAATACCGGAATATTGAGGATGAAGGATCAAGACATATACGACATGTTCAGGGGCAGAATAGTAATCCCCATCTTTGATGTAAACAAAAAGGTAATAGGGTTTGGTGGAAGAACAATAGAGAAGGATGGATTTCCAAAATATATCAACTCACCGGAATCTTCTGTATTCTCCAAGAGGTATTCACTATTCGGGATAGACAAAACAAGGAAGCATATTGCGGAAAAGAATGAGGTTTTTATTGTAGAAGGTTACTTTGATTTTATTTCCCTTTATATGTGTGGTCTTAACAATATTGTATCTACCCTCGGCACATCGGTGACTGAAGGACAGCTTTCTAAATTGAGGAATTATACGGATAACATTACGTTAATGCTCGATGGAGATGAGGCAGGCATAAAAAGCGCCTTGAGACTGATAGGGCTACTTTCTGAGATGGATATCAACGGCAACATGGTTGTTCTGCCTGAAGGGCATGACCCGGACAGCTTTGTGAGGAAGGAAGGTATAGAGGGTATTAATAAGATTATCAATACAAAGAAGCCCATACTGGACTATTTTTTTGATTACTCTATGAACAAATGCGGCATTAAAAAGCTTGAAGGCAAGATGGCATTTATCAAATCTGTTATGCCGTACATTGGGGGCATAAGAGATGGTATAAAAAAGAGGCTTTACATTAAAAGGTTATCAGAACTCACGAATGTTGAAGAGCACCATTTCTGGGATGGTTTGAAAGAAAGGGGGATTGAACCATCCTCTAAGGAAGATGAACCAACAAGTATTATTGGGAAAAAGGTAATCGGTGTTTTAGTGAGCAACCCGAACCTGTTAAAACTCTTAAAAGGAAAGGAGGTGATAAAGTACATTAAGGATGAAGCTATAAAGGAAATATTGTCCAAAATGTTTGACTACTTTGAGGAAAAAAGACATTTGGAGGTAAATAGTTTCATAAATATATTGGAGAAAGAAGCCTTAAGGGATTTTGTGATCAATGCAGTCTTTGATACAGCAGAATACAATGAGGATGATTTGGAAAGGGTTTTATGGGATTATTTTAAACATGTTGAAAAGAAATTCATGAGAGAAGAGTCAAAAAAGATTACAGAGAGATTATCAGAAGCTGAAAAAAGGGGTAATGAAAAGGAAATTATGGAGCTTCTCCAGGAGAAGAGGCAGGTTTTAGCACTTATAAAATCAAATTTTATATAGCGAGGTAACCATGCCTAATAAAGTAAAAGTGTTTTTTCCTTACGAAGAAAATAGAGAAGAAAAAGAACTCTATGTGTTGATTTCCACCAGTGACAAACAGGAGAGTATATTTGATGATATTGAACTTCTCGATATAGAGGGTGGAGGCGGAATAGGTCTGGCGGATGGCGAAGGTGTTGAAGAGGTACTTGATGAAAATTTAGAGTGTGTTTACGAAGAGGAACCAACAAACCCTATAAGGCATTACATCAGAGAAATGGGGGGTATGGCATTGCTCACAAGGGAAGGAGAAAAAGAAATTGCTATAAGAATGGAAGAGGCGAAGAATGAGATCAAAAAGATTATCCTCTCTTTCCCTGGTACTGTCAAAGAACTACTAAACGCACTTTTGGCTCTAAAAACATCGAAGACAACCGTGAAAGATATAACATTTGAGGTTGACGAAGAAGAAGATGTGGATACAGAATTAGAATTTCATAAAGAAAGGGTGATATCACTCCTGGAAAGATTAAAAGGTGCTTATGCAAGATTCAAAGGGGACAACAATGGAAAAAGGAGTAAGTACTGGGAAAAGATAAAAACGATCATTACCGAGATAAATCTTGGCAGGAAGATCATCAAAAGAATAATCCTGAGGATGAGAAGGTATGTAGAAAGGATTAAAAGGATAGAAAGAGAGATAAAAAAATATAAGAAGCTAAAGAGCAGGGAAGACAGGAAAAATCTGGCCATGTTTTATAAGAAATTAGAAAGAACTGAACAGGAAATAGGAACTTCTGCCCGTGAACTTAAAACCTATTTGAAAAGAATTGAAAATGCTGAAAAAAGGTGCGTAAGTGCTAAGAATGAGTTAGTCAAGGCCAATTTGAGACTCGTTGTAAGCATATCAAAGAGGTATATAAACAGAGGGCTCTCTCCTGGATCTCGTCCAGGAGGGCAACATCGGATTGATGAAAGCGGTGGACAGGTTTGAGTATAAAAGAGGTTACAAATTCAGCACCTATGCTACCTGGTGGATAAGGCAGGCTATTACAAGGGCAATAGCTGATCAGTCAAGAACGATAAGGATACCTGTCCATATGATAGAAACTATTAACAAGATTGTCAGGGTTTCAAGAGGGCTTGTACAGGAATTAGGACGGGAACCCTTCCCTGATGAAATCGCAGAGAAGATAGGATTTCCCGTAGACAAGGTGAGAAAAATATTGAGAATTACAAAAGAACCTATTTCTTTAGAAACACCGCTAAATGATGATGAAGATACACACCTGGCTGATTTTATAGAGGATAAGAATACACCTACACCACAGGATACTGCCATATTTGGTGACCTGATAGAAAATCTGGATAAGGTACTCGCGACACTCACGCCAAGAGAGGAAAGGGTGGTAAGGATGAGATTTGGTCTTGGAGAGAAACATGACCATACATTAGAGGAGGTAGGACAGGTTTTTGAAGTAACAAGGGAAAGGATAAGACAGATAGAAGCAAAGGCACTGAAAAAACTGAAACACCCTTCAAGGACACAAAAGTTAAGGTGTTTTATAGAGACTTAAAATAGGTTCTATCTTTTATTCAGGATTCGCTTTTCTGGATGCTGAATTCTGGCTATTTTTCAATATAATTTTTTCTTGACAAATATCAGCCATTAAAATATTGTATACAAAATTTTCTTTTTATTCTCCCAAGGAGGAATCAATTATGAATTTTGCAATGACAGAGGAGCAAGAATTTTTTAAAAAGACCATTGCCGACACTGTGGATAGATTGGTTGTTCCAAAGGCTCAGGAGATTGACGAAAAAGATGAGTTTCCGTGGGAAGTATGGAAGGAGTTTACAAAGCTCGGCTATCTTGGGCTGCGTTATCCTGAAGAGATAGGTGGGATTAATGCAGATAAAATCATGTGTATGACCTTTTACGAAGAAATTACGAGGGGTTCTGTTGGTTTTGCCCAGAGCGTCATAATGAATGTCTTAATGGGAACATATTTCATATATAGATTCGGAAACGATGCAATCAAGGAACGATGTCTCTATCCAGCAATGAGGGGCGAGAAGATTGCCACAATGTGTTTTACTGAAGACCAGTCGGGTTCCGACCTTGGAGCAACAAGGACAACCGCAGTAAAAGACGGGGATGGCTGGAGGATTAATGGAACAAAGATGTGGATTACTAATGGATTCATATGTGATTTCTGTACAGTCCTTGCCACCACGGATCCATCAAAGGGGCTTAAGGGATTAAACTTTTTTTTGGTGGAAAAAGGAACACCAGGTTTTTCAGGCGGTCAGGTTATTCATAAAATTGGATGTAGAGGAACTGTTACGGGGGAACTGGTATTTGATAATGTATGGGTACCACATGAAAATTTTCTTGGAGAAGAGCTTGGAAAAGGTGTCTTTTATGTTAGTGATATCCTTGACGAAGTAAGGTTAATGACAGGGGCGATGGCCCTTGGTATAGCAAGAGGTGCTTACAGCGAAGCGCTGGAGTATTCAAAGAAAAGGGTGGCCTTTGGCCAACCAATAGGCAACTTTCAGTTGATAAGAGAGAAGTTTGCCGAGATGGATACATTTATGAATGCAGCAAGGTTTATGGTTTACTATGGTGCATGGCTCTTGGAAAATAGTATGGGTAGCAGAATAATAGCGGCAGAAGCAAAGTTGTATGCCACAGAGGTATGCCTTAAGGTAGTTGATGAATTGACCAGGATTTACGGTGCAAATGGCTTTGCCTACGAATATACCCCGCAGAGGTACTTTAGGGATGCAAGGTTTCTCTTATACGGCGGGGGCACACAAGAGGTGTTAAAGGACTTCATAGGCAGGACTATTATAGGCAAGTTGTAAAAGAGCTATCAGCTGTTAGTTTTCAGCCATTAGAAGCTTAGCATTTTGTTTTTAAAGCTGATAGCTGAATGCCAATAGCTTGAAAAAGGAGGTTGGTTAAGTGAATATTTTAGTCTTCATAAAGCAGGTGGCTGATACAGAGGCGAGAATTATAATAAAGGGTGATCAAAAGTCTCTGGAGATAGAGAATAAATATAACATAAACTTTTTCGATGAGGTTGCAATTGAAGAGGCGATAAGAATAAAGGAAAGGATTAAAGATAGTCAGGTCACAATATGCACCTATGGGACAAAAAAGGCAGTTGAGGCGCTGAGGACAGCTATAGCAATGGGTGCAGACCGAGCCTTTTTGCTGGACAATACTAATTTAGAGAATCATGACCCTTTAATAATAGCAAAAATACTTTCAAGCTTTGCAAAAACGGAAGGTTTTGATTTGATTCTGTGTGGAAGGCAGGCAATTGATGATGAGAATGCGAATATTGGGGCTATAACCGCAGAATTTTTAGGGATACCGCATGTAAGTGCAATCTTAAAATTAGAAATTATGGATGAAAAAAAGGTAAGGGTGGAGAGTGAACTGGAAGGCGGCAGAGAGGTGGTGGAGGTACAGTTGCCTGCGCTTCTCACAACTCAAAAGGGTTTAAATGAGCCGAGAGTTCCACTCATTACCGGTGTTATGAAGGCCATGAAGGCTGCCATACCTTCAATAGACCCTTGTTCCCTGGGAATAGCAAAAGAAGATATAAATACAGATGCATCAAGGGTAATTGTCCTCTCCTATGAACCTCCAAAAAAAAGACCACCTGTGAAGATAATAGAGGGAGAAACACCCGAAGAAAAGGTTAAGAATCTGATGAAGGTCTTAAAAGAAGAAGCAAAGGCAATATAGAAGGGAGAAAAGTCATGTCTAAAGATATACTCATATTTGTGGAATGTAAGGAAGGTACTGTGAGAAAGGTATCACTTGAGTTGCTAACTAAGGGCAAGGAATTTACAGAGAGATTCTCCTCCAATTTATATGCAGTTCTTATCGGTTACCAGGTTAAAGGAATTGCTGAAGAATTAAAGGCGTTTTCGGACAAGGTAATCGTTGTGGATAATGAAATATTAAAGAATTATAGATGGGATACCTATGCGGCTGTATTAGAACAGCTCGTAAAGAAATATATACCTTATATGGTGTTTGGTGCATCCACCATAACGGGTAAGGACCTTTTTCCAAGACTTGCTGCAAGATTGAATGTGGCGATAGTGTCTGATGCAGTTGGGATAGATTTTGGTGGTGAAGGTGTGAGGATTAAAAAACCCATTTTTGGCGGAAAAATTATATCCTGGACAGCATGTAAGGAAGGCTCGACTTCGTTAATAACATTCAGACCGAATTCGTTTTCTATCGATAAAAGATCATTAAACGGTGAGTTAATAGAAGAATCATTGGAGATAGCAAAAGATCCAAGATTAAATGTTGTAAATATCGAAAGGGGTGGTTCAAAGAAGGTGGATATACAGGAAGCGGATTTCATTATCTGCGGTGGCAGGGGTATGAAAGGGCCTGAAAATTTCCAAGTCCTTGAGGAAATTGCAGATATTATGGGGGGAAGGGTAGGTGCTTCCCGTGCTGTGGTGGATAGCAAGTGGAGAGAATATGATGACCAGGTTGGTAAAAGCGGAAAGACAGTATCGCCAAAACTCTATATAGGCTGCGGTGTATCGGGTGCATTACATCATACAATGGGAATGGACACATCAAAAGTAATCGTTGCGGTGAATAAAGACCCTAATGCCCCTATCTTTCAGTATGCTGATTATGGAATCGTAGATGACCTCTTCAATATATTGCCTATCCTTAAAGATGAATTAAAAAGGGCAAAGGAAGAAGTTTAGAATGAAAAAGATTGATGTAGTTATAGTAGGGGGAGGACTTTCAGGGCTTTCCTGTGCTTATAAGCTTGCAGAAAAGGATATGCAGGTAATTGTCCTTGAAAGGGGGGATTTCCCTGGTAGCAAAAATGTAACCGGTGGAAGGCTCTATCTCATGCCCATAAAGGAATTGATTGGAGATATGTTTGATGATGCACCCTTTGAGAGAAAGGTTGTCCGAGAAAGGTGGAGTCTTTTTGGGGAAGGAAACTCAATCAATATTGATTTTGCAAGTGAAAAACTTAGAGTAGAAGACCATAGCTATACAGTGCTCCGTGCTAACTTTGATAGATGGTTCTCAGAGAAGCTAATGGAGAAGGGTGTATTTGTGATCCCAAAATACAGGGTGGATGATCTTTTGTGGGAGGAAAACAGAATAGTTGGCATAAAGGCCGGAGAAGAAGAAATATATGCAAACGTTGTAGTTGCCTCAGATGGTGTTCTTTCTTTTATGGCCGAGAAGGCAGGATTGAGAACAAAGATGAAACCCAAAAACTATGCAGTTGGCATAAAAGAGGTAATAGAACTGCCAAAAGAAAAGATAAATGACAGGTTCAATGTAGATAACGGGAATGGTTGTGCCCATCTGTTTGTGGGGGATGTAACAAAAGGTCTTTTTGGTGGAGGATTCTTATATACAAACAGAGAGACTATTTCACTCGGTATAGTAGCAGGTATAAAGGCGCTGATGGGAAAAACCCCCTCTATTGAAACCCATGCGTTGATGGATGCATTTAAGGAAAGGTATGAGATTAAGAGACTTATAGAGGGAGGGGGTCTTGTAGAATACTCGGCCCATATTATTCCAGAAGGTGGTTATGATGGTATCTCGAAACTTTATGGAAATGGTATCATAGTAACAGGCGATGCAGCAGGTTTTGCGCTGAATATGGGGGTAACAGTAAGGGGAATGGAATTTGCTATTGCATCAGGAATAATTGCCGCAGAAACCGTTATAAAAGCAAAAGAAGCTGGTGACTATTCGGGGAAGAAACTTTCATATTATGAAAATAGATTAAAAGAAACCTTTGTCTTGAAGGACATGAAATCCTGTAGAAAAATGCCCGAGTTTCTCGACAACGAAGATTTTTTTACATATTATCCGAAATATTTTCCTGATTTTTTAGAAAAGGTCATGTGGTTTGGTAAAGAACCTAAAGAAAGGGTAGGAAAGACCTTGTGGGGGACATTAAAGACCTCCGGTATGTTGAGTTTTAGAAGATTGAAAGACCTTTATAAAATTAGGAATATATGAGGTGGTGAGATATGAGAATTGATGAAAAGCTTGCCATTGATGCATTTAAAACGGACAAAGAAAGTCATATAAAGATAAACCATGAGATATGCAGGTCAAAATGCAAGGTAAAATATTGTTTATTTATCTGCCCTGGCCATCTTTATTCCTATAACGAAGAAACAGACGAGGTTGTTGTGGAGTTTGCAGGATGCCTGGAGTGCGGTACCTGTAAAGTTGCGTGTATCGAAGGTGCCATAGACTGGACATACCCTAAAGGGGAGTTCGGAGTTCAGTACAGATTTGGCTAAGATTGTCTGCTAAAAAGTAACCCTTAAGTTTCATTTTTTAGTCTATTTCAAATTAACACTTGATGCTGGTTTTTTACCCTCCATATAGACTGATTTTTTAAAATATTTTTACTGTATAATATAATTTTTATTATTTGTATATTTACTAATAATTACAATATATTATAAATATTACATAATATTCTTAGTGAATCCTTGTTATGTACAGTATAATTTTTTTCTTGACAATTATATTTGGACTTTATAAATTATACTATCGTGGTAAGTAATCTGTTTAAACAATGCTATTTTAAGGGTGTTAACTATGTCTAAAGATACTGCTCAAACGTGGATTAACAGCAAGGAAATATTAAAAAAATGTGGTATTTCCAGGGCAACATTAAACAACTATATTAAACTTGGGATTATTCCAAGGCCTATCGTCCAGAAACCACAAGAGGATATGAAAAAGACAAAAAAAATAGGCTATTTTCCGCAGATGGTTTTAAACAATATAGAAATGGTCAAGCGTTTAAAAAAAGAGGGGAATTCTGTAGAAAATATAGCCCAAAAATTAAAAGTAGTACCTATTTCTGAACCTGTTACTGTGGAAGAGAAACAAAAGGTATCTCCTCGTGTGGGTAAGGACTTAACCCCTCAAGAAATTTCACACGCTGGAAGTAAAGAGCTCAGGTTAACTATCGATAATATCGAGACCCCGGCTTACCTTCTCAACTATCAATTTGAAATAGAATGGATAAACAGGGCAGCAGAGGAAAAAATTTTTAATCAATCGGTTAGATTAATAAAAGACACCGAGTTGAGGAATATTTTTAGATTATTCTTTAACTTGAAATTTCATGATAACATCCAGAACTGGGAGAACCTTTTTGACTTCCATGCAGCTTTTTTAAAATCAAAATTTTCCAGGGACCTTGTTGAAAAACTATACCAGGGAATTTCTGAAAGTGAGGTCAGTTTTTTAAAAAAGGCATATGACAGGGTTCTCAGTCTGCCCAAACAAGTAATTAATCAAAATCTTATTACTATTACGAGACAGGATGGATCAAAAGAGCCGTATCGGCTCTATACCACATTTTTCAGGGAAGGTTTATTTTTCCTTTATGTACCAAGTGATAGTTTATTTGAAGGAATAACAGAGTTTTTATCAAACCGTGGGCAGGTAATCAAGGAATTACTTCATCAACGTATGTCAACCCTGGTTTATTTTTGTGTACTTGTCGCTGATTTACAGGATTCAGTCCGTATATGCGCTGAACTGCCACCGGAAGAATACTTTGAATTGATTAACCTGATATGGAAGACGATGGAAGAATCTTTTAAAAAATATTACGGCATTTATGGAAAACATGTTGGTGACGGAATTGTGTATTATTTTTTAAAGGAACGGGGTTCAAACTATATTATGAATGCCATCAATTGTGCAATGGAAGTAAAAGAAAAAATGGAAAAACTTTCCATTGAATGGAAAATACGTAAAAAGTGGGCCAATGAGCTTTATTTGAATATCGGCATAAATGAGGGCCAGGAATATATTAGTGCAATCCACGCCTCAATAAGTATAGAATTCACAGCCCTCGGTGATACTATAAATTATGCGGCGAGGTTATCCGATCTTGCCCAATATGGTTCCATATTCACTACAAAAAATTTGATGAATAAATTAAAAGAAGAAGACCGTAAAAATATCCGCTTTGGTGTTAAAAGAAAATTACAGGATAGGGAAGTATTTATAGAGAATACATTTTCCCGGGTTATCGACCTTGTAAACGGAGATGACATGAGACGTGGAAAATTTATGGATATTACAGCACTTCCTGTCACAGAAATTATTAGGCAAAATGTTGGTACCTATTTATAAAACTTTTATGTTTGTGGTGTTATAAAACTTCAGTATGGATA
>Ga0209609_10000183_pt1 | contig 38833 bp, 45 predicted proteins | sample LakKivw325mmetaG_FD_184136 | JGI IMG/M metagenome (GOLD analysis project Ga0209609, IMG submission 184136) | Anoxic lake water microbial communities from Lake Kivu, Rwanda to study Microbial Dark Matter (Phase II) - Lake Kivu water 325m metaG... | ecosystem: Environmental > Aquatic > Freshwater... | reverse complement strand
CCGTTGGAATACCTGAACCGTGACACATGCCACGTGATACGTGACACCTGATACATGAAACTGACAGACACTCACTGCCATCTGGACTTTGATAAATTCGACACGAACCGTGACGCTGCCTTGGCGCGCGCCTGGGCAGCCGGTCTGACCCGCATCCTGATCCCCGGCATCACGCTGGACTCCAGCCGGGCGGCCGTCAAGTTGGCCGAGAGCCATCACGGGCTTTTTGCCGCGGTCGGCGTCCACCCGAATGACGTTGGCACATTGCAGGTTGACACGTTCGCACGTTTACGCGAGTTGGCAAAGAGCCAAAAAGTAGTTGCCATCGGCGAGATCGGACTGGATTATTACTGGAACAGCGCCCCACACGCCTACCAGCAGAAGGTGCTGCAAGAACAACTTGCCCTGGCTGCTGAACTCCGTTGGCCTGTTATCCTGCACTGCCGTGAAAAAGGCGACGCCCCTCACGGCGCTTGCGCCGAGGATTTGATCGAAATCCTGGAGGAATGGGGGAACAGGCTAAGGGTCGAAAAGAATCCGCTGGTAGAGCGCCCAGGCGTATTCCACTCGTTCAGCGGCTCGCGCGAAACGGCCCAGCGGGCGATCCGGCTTGGTTTCTACCTGGGCGTGACAGGCCCGGTCACGTTCCAAAAAGCGGTCGAGCGGCAGGAACTCGTCGCGGCTTTGCCCCTTGAACGTTTACTCATCGAAACCGACGCGCCGTACCTTACGCCATATTCCCATCGCGGCCGGCGAAATGAACCTGCGTTCGTTGTTGAAATTGCTGATAAAATTGCAAAGCTACATACCCTCAGCCTGGAAGAAGTCGCCGCCATCACCAGCGCCAATGCAGCCCGGCTCTTCTCCTGGGGAGAAAGAGATTGAGCACCGCTACATTTTTTACTCCTGTTCAAGACAGCATGAGGCAAGTGGAAGAATTGATGCGCGCCCAAGCGGATGAGCATCGTCCGGAACTACGCGCCGCGCTGCATCATCTGCTGGCCTCGGGCGGGAAACGCATCCGACCGACCTTGGGCCTGCTGGCCGGCAACATGCTGGGCGCCGACCCCGACAAGTTGATCACCCTGGCTGCGGCGGTCGAGCTGCTTCACACCGCCACATTGGTGCACGACGACCTGATTGATGGCGCGTTACTGCGGCGTGGCAGCCCGACTTTGAACGCAAGCTGGACGCCCGCTGCAACGGTGCTGACTGGCGATTTCATCTTCGCCCGCGCCGCCAAGCTGGCAGCCGAGACCGATTGCCTGCCCCTGATGCGTTTGTTCGCCGAGACGTTAGCACTCATCGTAAATGGCGAGTTGACCCAACTTTTCACCAGCCGCGGCATTGCCAGCCGCGAGAATTACGACCAACGCATTTATGCCAAGACCGCCTCGCTTTTCGAAATGTGCGCGCGTGCGGCGGCCATGATCAGCCCGGTGGACGAAGCCGTCGTCGAGGCGATGCGCAACTATGGTTACCAGGTTGGGATGGCATTCCAAATTGTGGACGATATCCTGGATTTCAACGGCCAGCAGGTCGAGGTCGGCAAGCCGGTCGGCAGCGACCTGCTGCAGGGCCTGATCACCCTCCCCACCCTGTATTACATCGAGGAGCATCCAGATGATCCAGATGTGCAGGCTCTCCTGAACGGGAAGGTCAATGCGAACCGGGGAATGCTGCTCCGGCTGGTGCAATCCATCCACAAGAGCAATGCCATCTCGCGCGCTATGCAAGAAGCCGAGAAGTATGTCGCGCAGGCCTTACGCGCCCTGGCCGATATGCCCTCTGGAATAGAACGCCAGGCCTTGGAAGACCTGGCGCGCTATATCGTGGATAGAAGAGTTTAGTAGGGCGGGTGGGGGTCGAACCCACAAGGAGGGCTTCACCTCCGGAGGATTTTAAGTCCCCTGCGTCTGCCAGTTCCGCCACCGCCCCATCGGTGGCTATTATACTCCAACCTTTTTGCGAAGGCGGGCATAGCGCGAAGCAAAGTGGACCCAGAATGGTGACATCCGTCCCTTCACTCTTCCCTGTCGGATGACTGCGCGCAGCGCATCCGGACCCTCGAACGGCGGCAACACCATAATGGCGCGGCCCACCTCGAAAGCCGCATGCGCGTCCGAGCCGGCCATACCGGGCAGATTGTGCTCACGGGCGAACACCATCGCCCGACGATTGGCTCCCGGTCTCATGCAGCGAGCATTGAAGACCTCGATGGCATCCACCAGCGGAACGACTTCCAGCAAATCCTCCAGTTCCCAATGACCGCTGCGCCACGCGTCAAATGGATGCGCCACACCGATGAAAGCTCCCTGGTCGCGCAGACGGTGGATGGTCTTTTGTGGGGAAAGGCCGGGCGGCACTTCCTCGGCCAAGTACACAGCCAAGATCTCGCCGCGCATGGTCATGATCTCCTCGCCGATGATGATGCGCTCGGGATCCAGGGCATGAGCGGTCAGGGCACCGGCGATGGTGTTGTGATCGGTGACGACGACTCGGTCCAATCCTTTGCGGCGGCAGGTGCTCACCAGTCTTTTCGGCGTAACGAGGCTATCGGTGGAATATATTGTGTGACAGTGGAATTCAACACGAAACGAGCCCATAACAACCATTGTACCAACATCCTTTCCGTTTTATCCGCTCGATGGTTTTACAAAGTATGATATTATTGATTGGGGCAGCACGCTCGCCTTCAAAAAGAAGCTCGTTTCGATTTCCTGGGTCCTTTGCAGGAGGTGGATGTGCAAAATAATTTCCAATCCTCAGTAGACGAAATATCGTTTCAGATATTGCTTCTTTTATCAAGCAAGCAAGTCCTTGCCATTCCTGAAATCGCGCGAGCCATTGACCAAACGCCAGACGTCGTGTATAGCAAAGTAGCCGTTCTGGAGCGGAACCACTTCGTCGAAGGGGAAAATGGCAAGTTGAAGATCTCGCGAGCGGGTATGGCTCATCTGTTCGAAAGGGGAATGCAACTGCCCAAGGTGGGCCAATCCAACCAACCGAAAGAACTTGTCACTCCCCAAGGGATGATGTTCCTACCCATCCTTGTCTTATTCGGCCTCCTGCTTGCTTTGTTATTCCTTGTATTAATCACGATAAGGACTCATCAAGCGGCCATGATAATAGCCTCTGTGGCTTTATTGGCAGTGATTGTCTTCTATGTACTGAAATCATGCCAGAGGGTCTCTGAATACGAACGAATAGTCGTCTTTCGGATGGGAAAGTGCATCGGGGCAGAGGGCCCAGGCTTGGTTTTGCTACTTCCCATTATTGATAAACCGATAACTGTGGACCTGCGAGTAAAGCATCAGGAAGTCCCCCACGAGACTTGTATCACGCAAGATAACGTGCAGATTGACGTCGATTTCGTCTTCTATTGGAAAATCCAGCAGCCTGTCTGGAGCGTCACCAAAGTCACCGATGCAGAAGAGTCTATAAAGTTGTTGGCGACAGCGCTTCTACGGGCAGTCATTGCCCATTTCCCCTTCAACGACGTGTTGAATAAACGCGAAAGCATCAACGACCTCCTCAAAGACAAGATTGATGAAATCAGCTCCGAGTGGGGTGTGTACGTGACCACCATGGAAATCCGCGAGATCAAACCCCCTGAGGAAATCGTGAAATCCATGCACAAACAGCGCGAGGCGGAATGGCTACGTCAGGCCACTGTGATCAATGCAGAAGCACAGGCGGAGGCGCTCAAGCTGCTTTACCAGATCGCGACCTTGATTGACGACAAAACCCTAAACCTGAAATACTTTGAGATGCTGCGTGATTTGGGACAGGGCGAAGCGACGAAATACATCTTCCCGCTGGAACTGACAAATCTCCTCCGGCCCCTTCTTCACGCGTATGAAAGCGGAAAAAACCCTTCGGAAACGACCACAGATAATAAACGAGGGGACGCGAAGCAGGGACAGCCTCAAGACCCTTCTGATCTTCTCAAGGAAGGTTCCTGAAGCAAGAATAAATCTTTGCCTCCCAGAAAGCTCTCCGGATTTACCCCAACGATTACTGCCATGCTGGCCAAAGCGACCGCGAAACCGCGGCGGAAGTCATCATTTTCGGCCTCAGGAAGTTTTGCAGGGTAAGACGCCAAATACACCCCCATCAGCGCACGGGCCAAATCGTCCTTGAACCACGGTTTCATACTATTACTGGTGATCATCGTTGTACTCCTTGCGACAACCATATAATATAAAACGCTCAAATGCATCAGACGAAAGTCTCCATTGCAACGGAACCTGTCGTCAGCCTTGCATTATAGAATATATGTTCTAATTTGTCAATCGTTGTGTTTGTTTACTTTGACTCAGGAAACAGATCTTACGAGCCGAACACATGACTGGAAACCTCCCTCGCTCCGTCTTTATCTACTCCGCAGAAATTTCTCAATCCCGGATGCCCTCGCGCCTCCTCGCCCTTGAATCGACCGTCATCACCCACGGGCTGCCGCGCCCGCAAAACCTGAGGCTGGCGCACGCCATGGAACGCGTCGTCCGTGAGAATGGTGCGACGCCCGCCACCATCGCCGTGCTGGACGGGAAGGTCCGCGTCGGGCTGACGGAGGCGGAGCTGGAGCGTCTCTCCAGCCTGGAAAATCCCCGCAAGATCAGCCGGCGGGACTTCGCCACCGCCATCGTTAAAAAAGAAAGCGGCGGGACAACCGTCGCCGGGACGATGTTCGTCGCGCAGCAAGCCGGGATCCGGGTCTTTGCCACCGGCGGGATCGGCGGGGTACATGAGGTCGAGACGCTTGACATCTCGACCGACTTGCAAGCCCTGACCGATACGCCAATGATCGTCATCTGCGCAGGAGCGAAGGCTATTTTGGATTTACCCGCCACGCTCGAATATCTCGAAACGATGGGCGTGCCGGTCATCGGCTATCAGACCGATGAATTCCCCGCCTTCTACTCTCGCGAAAGTGGATTACCAGTCAGCGTACGGCTGGATTCTACGCAAGAAGTGATCGCCTTTGCAAAGGCACATTGGGAAATGGGCCTGGAAAGCGCGGTTTTGGTTTGCCAGCCGCCTCCGGCCGCCAGCGCCCTGCCGCGTCAGGCTGTGGAGGGTTTTATCACGAAAGCCAGGCAGGAAGCGCACCAAAGGAACATTCACGGACAGGCGCTCACGCCGTTCTTGCTCCAACGCTTGAGCGAATTGACCGAGGGCGCGACGCTGCGCGCCAATTTGGATCTGTTGCTCAACAATGCCTCCCTAGGCGCGCAAATCGCTTGCGCCTACAGCGCGGGACTCCATCAGCGGGCTGTATAAGGCTGTTGCGGGGCATTTTTAGCGCGAGCACCGCGAATGGATTTTTAAAAGCATTTGCGCAATTCGCCTATCCGCCCCACTCGCGTTGAAATCCATATAGCTGCAGAATTACTCTTGAAGCAACTCTTCTATCAACCGTTCGGGGACTTGGACAGCAATAACTTCCCCGCGCACTGTGATTTCTCCCTTGGCGACAACCCATTCCTCAATCACCACCTTGCGGCCCTTGACCTCCTTCACCCTGCCGCGCACCTCCAGCGTCACGCCCAGGGGCGTAGGCTTCAGGTAGTCCACGTGCAGCGAAGCGGTCAGAAAGCGGAAGGCCGGCTCGGTGTCCATGGCGCGCTTTTCGGCACGATAGGCGGCCGCGGCTGCTGTCCCCGTGCCGTGACAGTCAATCAGCGAGGCAAGCAGTCCGCCATAGACGTAACCTGGGATGGCGATGTGATAGGGTTTTGGCTCGAAGTGGCAGACCGACTCCTCGCCTTCCCAAAAGCTTTTGATCTGGTGGCCGAATTCGTTCAGCCGCCCGCAACCGTAGCAGTGAGCGAGCGGATCGGGGTAATAATCTTGAAAGGCTTTTTGTTCCATGGTCATTTCGTCGGAGTTTGAGACGGCCAGCGAGTGTCGGTAGGACGCGGCGTCCATGAAGGGATCATCGTCCAGGTAGGTGTGGGCGTCCTCGAGGCAGACGGCGTCAGACTCGGCGTGCGCGTGAGCGTTGCCGTGGGAGATAGGCTGGGGGTCAAGGAAGGTGTCGAGGTAACCGGCTCACCCTGGACGATGAACTGGCGGGCCACTTTCCAATCTGTGCCGACGAAGATCTGCACTTCATAATTCCCTGGCAACCACCCGCCGAGAGGCTCATTACAATCCTTAAAGCCATAGCCGCCAATTGCACCATCCCAAGGCTTGGTCTCGAAATGGACCAGAGTGCCATCTCGATACCAAAGCGCCGTCCATTGCGCGCCGGGAACCATCTTGTCGTAAGTGAACGCTGCGTACATGTGTCGAACCGGATTCTGAAAGACGGTGGCCGGATCAACCGGCAATCCGTCCGAGATGCGATAGGCGAACTGCAAGGGACTGAAGATCGCATCCGGGTTGGGCGTGACAGTGCTCTGGAATTGTGCTTCGATGGCCAGCGGCAGGAAGGGGGTCTGGGTCAGCGTGGGCGTATCGCTAATAGCAGGCGTGAGAGTGATTGTTGGCGTGAGGCTGATGGTCGGGGTGAGCGTAATGGTCGGTGTCAGGGTGATCGTGGCGGTACGCGTCAAGGTGGCAGTGGGCGGAAAGAAATGGTAGACAGCCGGCTCCGTGTAACGCCCCAGGAAGAACGCGATCACACCCAGCAAGATCGAGAGAAATATCATCCACCAGCCTCCCACGATGCGCTGGCGGCGGATGCGAAAGAATGGGATACGACGCCCGGCACGGACGGCGCGTATCCCCAGCCAAAACCCGAGCAGCGCGCCAATCAAGGTAAGGATGAAAGCGGTCTGGACGGCAGCGTGAACGTCAAGTTTCATGAATTTCTCTCGGCGGGATGACGCACAAATTGTGGCAGCCTGGGGCTATCATTATAGCACAGCCCTTCTTGACGCCGGTCACAGAACGTGCTACAGTTTCGAGCATGACGAGACTCGCTTTCCTGAAGCTCGGCGGATCGCTGATCACCGACAAAACGCGTCCCTATACCCCTCGCTTGGATAAACTGGCTGAACTGGCGACTCAAATTGCTGCCGCCACGCGCCTCGACCCGGAACTGCGTCTGGTACTGGGACACGGCTCCGGCTCCTTCGGTCACGCCGCGGCCAGCCAGCACTGGCCGGTCAACACAGGATGGACGCGTGCGGACTGGCGTGGCTTCGCCGAGGTCTGGTACCAAGCCTCGGCTTTGAACCGACTGGTCATCGAGGCGCTGCACGGCGCGGGAATCCCAGCAATCAGTTTTCCCCCCTCAGCGACCAGCCAGGCGAACGAGGGTGCGATCATAGACTGGTACCTGCCGCCGCTCCAGAGGGCACTTGAAGCTGGCATCATGCCCCTGATCCAAGGCGACGTTGCCTTCGATGTCGCTCTCAATGGCGTGATCTTATCCACAGAAGATTTGTTTTTCACCCTCGCGCAGCGACTCCAACCTCAGCGTATCCTGCTGGCCGGGTTGGAAAGAGGCGTCTGGGCCGACTTCTCGGCGCGCACCAGGCTCGTCGAAGCAATCACGCCGGAGAGTTTCGAGGTCGTGGCGGCAGGTCTAACCGGTGCGGCAGGCTTGGACGTGACGGGCGGAATGAGGGACAAGGTCAAGCAAATGGTCAGGCTCGTAGAGAAGGTGCCAAGCCTGGAAGTATACATCTTCTCCGGCGAAGAGGCAGGCAATGTCCAACGCGCCCTGCTCGGCGAAGCAGTAGGCAGCCTCATCCGGCGTTGACATCTCCCATTGCATAGATTAGACTTGCGTTATGGAAAATGACATCTATTTGACCGCAGAAGGTGCAGCCAAATTAGAAGCTGAACTAAAAGAGCTGAAAGGGCCGGCACGCGAGGCAATAGCCAAGCGTCTGCGCGCCGCCATCCAAATGGGCGACCTTTCGGAAAACGCGGATTATCACAAGGCCAAAGAGGAACAAGGATTCCTCGAAGGCCGCATCCAGGAACTCAAATATACACTTCACAACGCGATCATTGTGGAGGAAAGTTCTGTGGCGAAAGATGTGGTATCCGTTGGGACGCGGGTAACGGTTCAGGAAGGAGAATTCCCGGCCGAGACTTATCATCTGGTCGGCGCGAAGGAAGCTGATCCGCGCAATGGGAAGATCTCCAATGAATCCCCTATTGGGCACGCTCTGCTCGACCATCGCGTTGGCGAGATGGTTCAGGCCGAGACACCGAGCGGGAGGATCAAATTGAGGATCCTGAAGATCGAATAGTGTGTATCTAGCAAAAAGGGCGGCCTCGGCCGCCCTTTTTTGCTATTCCGAGGCTAAGGCCTTCGGCCAGACAGCCAATTCCAACGTCAGGCGCTCAAAATAACTGCTATCCGGGAGGGCGCCCTGTCCATATTCAACATCCGAAACCGACGCCACCAATTGAAGTGTGGCTGTTTCCAACACGACCCGCTTACCGGCCTCTACTAAGATCGGCTCGCCTTTGGCTTCCAGTCGTTGATAGGTAGCAACGTCATTGTAAGCATGTGAACTCATCAAGACCTTGGTCACAGTCTGGATGTCATTTTTGTCAAACAACCAGACCTCGAAAGCAGTCACCTTTTTGGGATCGCCTACGCCGATAGTCTCTGAAATGCCGACGCCGCACTCGCCCAAGAATTCGCCAGAAGGCGAATCAATGCCGAAGGAATCGTCGAACAGGTCGTCACCGAGGACGTAAGTGGTGACAAACTGGGCAATGGGAGGTTCCTCACCTCTGCTGGCATAATCTGTAAGCTCGACCTGCTTGCTGAGACGGTGCGCCTGCTGCACCGGAGTCGCCTCGCCACTGCGACGACCGAACAACCTCGGTCCTAGCAACCTGAACAGCGCAAAACCTACAACCCCCACCGCCAGGATCGCAAAAACGATGATCCCGTAACTTACGAGCTTGCTTGTACTTGGCGTCTCGGATGTCCCACTGGGGGTAGGAGTGCTTATATCGCTCACGGGTTGCACGAGATTGGAGAAACTCATGATCGTAACCGGGTTCTGCTTCCCGGGATTGGTCTGGATGGTCTTCAAGAGTGCGGGGCCGGCCGAGCCAAGTTCCTGATAACGCTGGCTAGCAAGCTGTGGATCGCCGTTAACGCCGAACGAATCGATCGCCATTCGGAGGTATGTTTCCTGAGAGGCGGTGTTCAGCAAGGACGGCGACGCATCCTTCCATTTCACAGGCTGGATCACCCATCCCCAGATCAATCCCAGAACAATACCTCCCACACCGGCAAGCACTGCAGCAACGACCGGTTTCTTCAGGTAGTCAAGAATTTTCATAGAGTGCCCTCCACTGTATACACAAGCCAGTATCACTTGTTATTATACAGGGAATAGGCCAATACGCCAACACTTTTTCACTATCCTCTTTTCATCAAAATACATTTTTTACTCATCACGTCACGCCACCTCTTGAACAAACTCTTCTAGCGCGAAGGTTTCCTCGCAATTCAGGCACTGCGCTTCACGCTTGTTAGCGATCACCAACATACCCTGGCAATGCGGGCAAGGCTTCGGCAGGGGGCGCTTCCAGGAGGTGAAATCGCAATTTGGGTACTGGTTGCAGCCATAAAAGATGCGCCCTTTGCGGGTCTTGCGCTCGACGATGTCGCCGCCGTCCTTTGGGCACGTCACGCCGATCTTTTCCAGCCACGGCTCGGTATGGCGGCAGTCCGGGAAGCCGGAGCAGGAAATGAATTTGCCGTAACGCCCGTAGCGGATGACCAGCTCCTTACCGCAATCCGGGCAGGCGCGGCCAATCGGCTCCGGCCCGGTCTTGGTAACAGGCATCTCAGCCTGGGCGCGTTTGACCGTCGCCTCAAAGGGTGTATAGAACTCGCGCATTACTTTGACCCACTTGGCGCGGCCCTCGGCGATCTTATCCAGGTCCTCTTCCATGCGGGCCGTGAAGCCCAGGTCAACGATCTCAGGGAAATATTGGATCATCAAATCGTTGACCAGGATACCGGTCTCGGTGGGAAACAGGCGTTTTTCCTGGCGGATGACGTAGCCGCGCGCCTGGATCGTAGACAGGATCGGCGCATACGTGGACGGGCGTCCGATACCATATTGCTCCAGGATCGCCACCAAGCTGGCTTCCGAATAGCGCGGCGGCGGCTGAGTGAAGTGCTGCTCCGGGATCAGGCGGACAAGATCCTGTTTTTGCCCCTCAGCAATCGAGGCCGGGATGCGGACATTCATCTCGTCTTCTTCCTCGGACTTCTTGTCCTCGTCTTTAGCCTCCTCGTAGACGATCAGGAAGCCGGGAAACTTGACCGAGGAACCGGACGCTCGCAGCGTGTACACGTGGTCGGATCCCGTGCCTGTTACATCCACCGAGAGCGTATCGTATACAGCGGCTTCCATCTGCGAAGCCACGAAACGCTGCCAGATGAGTTGGTATAGTTTGAACATGGCCGGCTCGAGGAACGGCTTGACTTTGTCTGGATCGCGCAAGACGGAAGTCGGGCGGATGGCCTCGTGCGCCTCCTGCGCGCCAGCCACTTTCTTCGTGTATTCCGGCGGCTTTTCAGGCAGGAAATCGCCACCATAACGTTGAGCGATGTAGCCACGCACTTCGTTGCGCGCGATCTCGGCGATATTGGTCGAGTCGGTGCGCATGTAAGTGATCAAACCGGTCGTGCCGCCTTCGCCTACATCCTGACCTTCGTAGAGGCCTTGCGCCAGGCCCATCGTCCGCTTGGCTGTGAAACCGAGTTTACGTGAAGCCTCCTGCTGGAGCGTAGACGTGATGAACGGCGCCGATGGCTTGCGCCGTCGCTCACCGCGCTTGACGCGCGTGACCACATAATCGGCCTTCTCCATGTCCGCCAGGATCGGCTTGACGACCTCTTCACTGGGAAGTTCCGGGTCTTTTTCGTCAATCTTCGCCAGCTTGGTAAGGAAGGTCTGTTTCTCGCCCTGTGGGCGAAGCTCCGCGCCGATAGACCAGTACTCCACTGGCACGAATGCGTCAATCTCGCGCTCGCGCTCGACGATCAGCCGCAGTGCTACCGACTGCACGCGTCCGGCCGAAAGCCGCGAGCGGACCTTCTCCCACAGAATGGGACTGATGCTGTATCCCACCAGGCGGTCCAAGATACGGCGCGCTTGCTGGGCATTGACCAAGTTCATGTTGATGGCACGGGGGTTGGCAAAAGCCTCGCTAATGGCATGTTCGGTGATCTCGTGGAAGACCACGCGGCGCGCCAGTTTTGGGTCAATCGCCGCAGCTTCCATCAAATGCCAGGAAATGGCCTCCCCTTCGCGGTCTGGATCGGTGGCCAGGTAGATTTCAGCGTGCTCCTTCGCCAACTGCTTGAGCTCCTTGACCACTTCCTTCTTCTCATTTGGGACGCGGTACTTTGGCTTGAAATCATTCTCTACATCCACCGATAATTGCGAGCGCAGCAGATCGCGGATATGTCCGACCGAGGCCTTCACGGTATACCCCTTGCCGAGGAAGCGGCCCACTGTCCTGGCTTTGGCCGGCGATTCGACGATGACCAACTTGCCGTTACGCGAGGCGTTCTTTTCCGGTGGAACCATCCCCTCGTGGCCCGGGGTTTTGCCGATGCGGTACAAAGCTGTACCACATACGCCGCAGGTGCCGCGCGTGACCGCTGCCCCGGCCGCGTTGAAAGTCGGCTGGGGATCCTGAATCTCGCGTTTCGCTTTACATTTCATACAATAGGCTTCCAAAGAATACCTCCATCGTGTACGTAGTGGCGACTTCAGTCGCCCCCCCCCCGCTGAACGACTAAAGTCATCACTACGAGTTATAGATACTCTTCCTTCCCCATCTTCTTCAAATTCTCGATCACTTGACGCACCTGCTGGGCCCGATCACGGTGACAGACCAACAACGCATCGCCAGAGTCGACTACGATCAGGTCGTCCACGCCGATCGCAATGATAAGCTTCTTCTCAGTGGAATAGACGAGCGTGTCATGCGTCTCCAGCAACATGCGCTCGCTGTTGACCACCACATTCCCATTCTGGTCGGGCAAGAGAACGTCGAACAGCGAATCCCACGAGCCGACATCGCTCCACTCCAGGCCGCCGGCGGGAAGAACAGCAACGTTTCCGGCGTGCTCCATAATCCCATAGTCAACCGTTGCCGGTTTCAGCCGCGGCCACTCTGCGCGGAGAACCGGTTCCTCTTCAGGCGTGTCCCAGGCTGCCTCGATTTTTTCCAGAGCAGCTTTCAGGTCCGGCATCTGGCGCGCAAATTCATCCAGAATGCAATCAACGTGCCAGACGAACATCCCGGAGTTCCAGAAATGATCGCCTCCTGTCAACATTTCACGTGCTTTCTCTGCATCTGGCTTTTCAGTGAAGCGAAGGACGCGATAGACGGGGTAATCGAACTCCTCAGGCAGGCGCACACCGCGCTGGATGTATCCATAACCGATCGAAGGGAAGGTCGGCGTAATCCCCAACGTGACCAAATAGCCCCTGCGCGCCACTTGCACGGCGGCGCGCATTACCAGATGGAACAGGTCGCGGTTGCCGATGTAATGGTCAGAGGGAAGAACCAACATGACTGCCTTCGGATCGCGCTTCGCCAATACCACCGCCGCCAGCCCAACAACGGAGGCGGTGCCACGCGGTTCAGGTTCGATCAAGAAATTCTTCGTGGGAACGCCAGGCGCCTGCTTCTTGAGTTCTTCCGCCTGCCCCTCAGCCGTGACGACCAGGATTTGCTCAGGCGGAACCAATCCCTCCAGCCGCGCCAGCGTAAACTGGAACAATGTTTCCTCGCCAAGCAGAGGCAAGATGTGCTTGGGATGTTTCTTACGAGATACTGGCCAGAGACGAGTTCCCCCTCCGCCGGCCATGATGACCGCATACGTTTGATTCATTGCTTTTCCTCTTGCGTTTTCAAACGTAAAGTTCACGTTCGATACTCCGCCTGCTCTTCTCTCACCGCGACGTAATTCATCCCACCGACCTGACGCACCATACCTTTGAGTTCCATCATCACCAGCGTGGCAGATACGCGCTCGATGGGCAGACCAGTCTGGTTGCGGATTTCGTCCACATGCATAGGTTCTCGAGCCAAAACGTTCAATACTTGTGCTTCCACATTGTCGGCAGGCAGGGCTTTCCGTACGAGGCGCTGCTCGCTGACGCGCGTCAGGTTCAAGGCCTCGAGCACATCATGGGCAGAGAGCAGCGGGTGCGCGCCCTGCTGGATCAGGCGGTTCGTCCCTTTGCTCTGCGGGGCCAGGATGTTGCCCGGCACGGCAAAGACCTCGCGTCCCTGATCCACTGCGAATTGTGCAGTGATCAGCGCGCCGCTGGTTTCTCCTGCCTCGACCACTACTACCGCTAAAGACAATCCGGCGATGATGCGATTGCGAGGCGGGAAGTTGGCACTCTCCGGCGGCGTACCGGGGGCATAATCGCTGAGCAGCGCGCCGCTCGTCAGCATCTGTTCTGCCAGGGCGCGGTGTTCAGGCGGATAGATGCGATCCACTCCGTTACCCATGACGGCCAGCGTGCGGCCTCCGGCCTTCAATGCAGCCTGGTGGGCAATGGCGTCCACACCACGCGCCAGCCCGCTGACCACGGTCACGCCGTTTTGCGCCAGGTAGGAGGCCAGCTCCTCGGTCACCTGACGGCCATAGGCAGTGACCCGTCGCGTGCCGACCACAGCCACCGCCCATGAATCCTCGCTTGACAATTCGCCGCGCAGGTAAAGGATGGGCGGCGGCTGGTCAATCTCTTTCAAGCGAGGAGGATAGGTTTCATCCTCCCAGGTCAACACCTGGATGCCTTGCGCGGCGATCTGTTCCATGAAGCGATCCAGGTTCACACTGGCGCGCGCCTGGATGACTCGTTCGGCAATCTTCTGGCCCAGGCCTGCAGCTTGCAAGGCATCCAGCGGCGCCTGCCAGGCCAGTGACAGATCGCCAAAACGTTCTTGTAAAGCCCGCAGGCGAACTGCACCGATGCCCTTGACTAAATTGAAGCCCACCCAGTAACGCTTGTCCATCGCAACTTGCCACCCGTCACTCGACCAAGCCCGGCAGCAGGTGAACGCGCATTGTTTTTCGCGGCAGGTCAACGTCCAGCACGACTTCGGGAATAGCCGGGAGCAGAAGCTCAGTCCCGCCTGCCTCCGTCCTTTGGGGGTCGCCGCGCCTCACCACGTACACATCGTTTGCACCAGTTTCCAGGATTTCAGCCAGTATGCCCAATTCCTGCCCGTCCTCGTCCACCACATGCAGCCCAAGGATTTGATGATGATAATACTCCCCCTCTGGCAACGGAGGGCGCTCCGCGACAGGGATGTATAACAGCTGATTACGAAGAAGTCCCACTTGCTCTGGCGTGGTGATGTTTTCAAATGCGAGCAGTAGCCCATCCTTATGCGCCCTGCGCTTGCGGATCGTCAGCAACTGATGGGTCGCACCAATAAATAGCTGCGTTTTCGGAACCAAGCGTTCGGGAAAATCCGTATAGACCTCCACTAACGCTTCGCCGTTCACGCCGTGTGGACGCCGGATTTTTCCTATCACTAAGAGGGCAGGTCCACCAGCAGATGGCGAGCCTGCCGGTCCTTCACCGACAGTGAACATTCGCTAAAGGCTAAGGCTCGACAACGTCCAGCGTGACCTGCAAGCCTTCGCGCTCGGCAGTCACGCGCAGCAAATTGCGGATGGCATTTGCCACGCGGCCGCCTTTGCCGATCACGCGACCCATGTCATCTTTTGCGACCTGCAACTCCAGCGTAACGCGACCGCCGTGCCGGTACTCGCGCACGTTCACGTCATCTGGGCGTTCAACCAGGGATCGAGCGATATATTCTGTCAGGGATTTCATGCCATTCCCGGATTCTAGCGGCGGGTCTTGGGATTTACAACGCTGGCAGCGCGGGCCTTTTCGGCCTCTTCGAGCAGCGTCTCAACCTTCTCGCCGGTCTTGAAACGCTCGAAACGGTCAAATACGCCCGCAGTCTTGAAGAGCTGGGCCACCGACTCGCTCGGTTGCGCACCTTTGCTCATCCAGTCATAGACGCGGTCTTCTTTGACGTTCATAGTAGCCGGTTCGGTGCGCGGGTTGTAATCACCCAGAATCTCCAGGAAACGCCCATCGCGCGGACTTTCCTTGTCTGCCACGACAATGCGATAGCTGGGCTGACCTCTTAAACCGGTACGACGTAAGCGAATACGAACCATCGGAAAGTAACTCCTTGAATTTTTAGTCTAGGTTGCAGATATCCCAGGAAGGTCAAGGGGCGCGAAAGGAAGCGCGCCTTCCCGATTGATCTGTCTAACCGAACAGACGCGATAGGCCGCGTCCGCCAGTTTTTTGTAAAGTTTTGAAGAGACGCTGCATCTCGCGAAACTGCTTCATCAGGCGGTTCACTTCCTGAACCTGGGTGCCTGATCCGCTGGCGATGCGCCTGCGGCGTCCAGCGTTCAGGATTTCGGGATCGCGCCGCTCCTCGCGCGTCATCGAGCTGATGATCGCCTCGGTGGTCTTGAACTGCCGTTCCACGTCTTGCGGCGAAAGATTGCGCGCTGCCTGTCCCATATTGCCGGGCAGCATCTCCAGCATCTGGCTCATCGGACCCATCTTCTTCGACGAGCGCATCATCTCGGCCAGGTCTTCGAGCGTGAACTCTCCCGAAGACAATCTCCTGGCCTGATCCGTAGCTGCTTTCTCGTCGAAAGCAGCTTCGGCCTTTTCGATCAAGCCGAGCACATCGCCCATGCCTAGGATGCGGGAGGCCAGACGCTCTGGATTATACACCTCTAGGGCGTCCAGTTTCTCGCCTGTGCCGAGGAACTTGATCGGCACGCCCGTCACCGAGCGGATCGAGATGGCCGCGCCGCCGCGCGCGTCGCCGTCCATTTTTGCCAGCACCAAACCGGTCAGCGGGACGGCATCCCGGAAGCCTTCGGCCACGTGCAGGGCTTCTTGGCCGATCATGGCATCCACGACCAACAACGTCTCGGCCGGCGAGACTTTCTCGGCGATGGCTCGCAGCTCGTTCATCAGCTCGTCATCCAACTGGGAACGACCGGCCGTGTCCACGATGACGACGCCAAAGCCGCCGTTTTGCGCCCTTGCCATTGCCCGCAGGGTCAGCTCAGGCAGCTCGACCCCGCTCTCGGTGTAGACGGGCACGTCCAGCCGCTGGCCGAGCGTCTGCACCTGCTGGATGGCCGCCGGGCGGTACGGGTCACCCGCAACCAACATCACCCGCTCTCCGCGCGAGCGCAGCAGTTGTGCCAGCTTCCCAGCCACGGTCGTCTTGCCAGACCCCTGCAAGCCGACTAACAAAAGCAGACGCGGACGTGGCCCGCTCAAGTTCAGCGGAGCAGGTTCGCCCAGGGTGACGATCAATTCTTCATTGACGATTTTAATGACCTGTTGGCCTGGGCTGAGAGCCCTCGATACCTCCGCACCGACAGCCCGCTCACGCACGCGGGAAACGAATTCCTTGACGACGCCGTAGTGAACGTCTGCTTCCAGCAGAGCCAGGCGGACTTCGCGCATGGCCGCATCCACATCCTCTGTGGAGAGTTTCCCGCGCCTCCGCAACTGGTCGAATACTTGGTTCAGCCGTTCAGTTAATGCCTCAAACACTTGCTTTCTTCATTAAGCCTAGAAGTTACGCAGTTGAAAAGGATTCAGGGGCGCGCCCCCAACCACCCTGAACTACGTGAGTTCTAAGCTATAGGGTTTTGAAAAGCCGTCAGATTTTAGCTTAGAAAGAGCAGGCGGTCAAGGAAAACCTCAATCGCTTTATGGCTTGCGCGACTTTTCCCTCATAGGCGGGTTTATTTACTTGTAGCATTTGAATCTACCTGTCAGGAGGAGCTATGTCCAAAGTTGCCGTTGTAACCGATAGTACCGCCTACATCCCAGATGAGCTGGTTGCCAAGCACAACATTACCGTTGCCCCGCAGATCTTAATCTGGGGGGACGAGACATTTCAAGACGGGGTAGACATCATGCCAAACGAGTTCTACAAACGCCTATCAAACGCCAAAGTCATGCCGTCCACCTCGCAGGCATCCCCTGCTACTTTGAAAACTATATTCGAGAAACTGCTCGAGGGTGGCTTTGATGTGCTGGGCATTTTTATCTCGACAAAACTTTCCGGCACCATCGCATCCGCCTTGCAGGCCAAAGAGATGCTGCCGAAAGCCAAAGATAAAATCGCTATCGTCGACTCGAATTCCACATCCATGGGGCTAGGCTTTATAGTTTTGACAGCCGCACGCGCCGCCCTCGCTGGCGAAAAGTTGGCCGAATGTGCCAAACTGGCTGAAGAAGCCTACGCCCATACCGGTGTCTTCTTCGTAGTGGAAACTCTCGAATTCCTGCGCCGCGGCGGACGCATCGGCGGCGCGCAGGCCCTGCTTGGCACGGCGTTGAATATCAAGCCGGTTCTCGAACTGCGCGACGGGCGGATCGAATCGATCGAGAAGGTGCGTACTAAGGGCAAGGCCCTGGATCGGATCGTAGAACTGATCGTCGAGAAAGTTGCGGGCCGGACCCCGGTCCGGTTGGCTACGCTCCACGCCAACGCCGAAGCCGAGGCCCGGTCAACGTTGGAAAAAACCAGCGCACAACTGCACCCCATCGAAAGCGTATTCGCCAGCGTCAGCCCGGTCATCGGCACGCACGCCGGGCCTGGTACCGTTGGCCTGGCCTTTATGGCGGGAATGTAGCTCCAAGTCGAAGCTCCCGAACGGGTTCGGTGTAAACCGGGCCCGTTTTTTGTTTGTGCAAGGCGTATCAATTTCAATTTGACGGTTTCTTCCTAAGCAGGTATAATCCGCCTTCGGCATTATTCCAAAGCACCGGAGAGATTTATATGGATACTGTAACTGACATCGCGCAAGAGGGGGCGATTAAACCAAAGGAACATTTCTTAGGAAAGATTACAAAAACGATGCTGGCTGGGGCAATCGTGGACATTGGTCAGAACCTTCCGGGTGTGGTGCACATCTCACAATTGCGCGCAGAACCTGTCAACCGGGTCGAGGATGTCGTCCAGGCTGGTCAAATGGTGGACGTTTGGGTACGCCGCGTGCGAGATGACCGCATCGAGTTGACCATGATCGAGCCATTGGCTCTGGAGTGGCGCGAGATCAAAACCGACATGATCGTCAAAGGCAAAGTGGCCCGGCTGGAATCATACGGCGCCTTCGTGGACATCGGCGCCGAACGTCCTGGTCTGGTGCACGTAAGCGAGATCGCCTATGGCTTCGTAAAAACACCTAGCGAAATCCTGCACGAGGGTGATGAAGTAGAAGCTAAAGTGCTGGAGGTGAACCGGCGCAAGAAGCAAATCCGTTTGAGCATCAAAGCCGCCCAGCCTAAACCCGAGGATGCGCCGGCAGAGGCCAAGACTGAACCCAAGAAGCGACGCGGAAAGAAAGGCAAAAGTTCTAAGAAAGAAGCAGTAGCAGCCGAAACACAAACCTCCGCGCCCGAACCGACAGCTATGGAAATCGCCTGGCAAGAGGCCATGGCGCGCGTCGAAAGCAAGAATGCCGCAAGAAACAAGAAGAGCAAGATCCCCGCTGCCTCGAAGGAACAGGAAGATATTCTGAGCCGTACCTTGGAAAACCGCCTGCCAACCGGCTAATACGCGTAGTACACAAAGATTGCCAAGAGTAGGGCGAGATTCTATCTCGCCCTACTGATTCTTGGAGAACGGGGGCTCAGAACATCTGTCCCGTTTTCTGCATTTCGGCCAGGAATTTCTCTCGGTTCGCCGAACGCGCCGTCTTGCCGCTGGAGGTCTTGACCAGCCAGTGCTTGCTGACGATATGTACGTAACGCAGCGCCACCGCCGAACCGCGCGTCACTACGTGGCGGATCTGGTCAGCGATGCGCTGGCGTTCGTCAGCCTCCTCCTCGTCCACTTCCGCCACCATAACGACATCTTCCGTGCCTGTGGTCTCATTGAAGACGCCAAAGGCCACCACCCGCCCCGGGTGTACACCTGGAACGTCCATCGCTAACTGCTCCAGATCTTGAGGATATATGTTCTTGCCACCAACGATGATCAGGTCTTTTCTGCGGCCAGTCACGTAGACCTCACCCTCAGCAAGGTAACCAAAATCGCCGGTGAGATACCAGCCATCCAGGAAAGCCTTCTTCGTGGCATCCGGGCGGTGATAGTATTCGGTCAGCATACAATCGCTTTTCAGCGCGATCTCACCGATGTGCCGTTCGGGAACATCCTTGCCATGTCCATCCACAGCACGGACAGCTACATTGCGGATCGGCCTGCCGGCCGAGAGCATTTTTATAGTTGTCTTACCGTTGATCGGAGGCCGCGCGATGCGATCTATCTGCAAACTGTCGCGGTCTACCTCATCCACCACAACCCGACCATTAATCCCACCCTGGGTGACGGCGAAAACGTTCTCGGCCATGGCGTAGCACGTAGTCAAGGTTTCGTAGCGCAGGCCAAAGGTCCGGAAGCGTTCATAGAAGGCCTGGTGACTCTCCCAGCGCATCGGCTCGGAACAGTTGCTGATGGCGCGCCAGGATGACAGGTCCACGCCTTCCAGGTCACGGTCACGGATCTTCTGAGCGCAAAAGTTATAAGCGAAGTTCGGCAGCCAGGAAAGCGTACCGTTGTAACGCGAAACGGCTTGCAGCAAGCGATAGGGGGCGCGCACCCAATCGAAAGGCGACATCAATATGAGGGGATAACCGAGCAGGATCGGCATGAGGAAACAAGCGATCAGGCCCATGTCGTGATAGAGCGGCAGCCAGGAGACGAAAATATCATCCTCTCGCATGTGCAAAGCGAGGCGGTAGCTTTCCAACTGGTTGAAAACCGCCTGGTGGGAAAGCGCCACCCCTTTTTGGAGACCGGTCGTGCCGGAGGAGTGCTGCAGCAAGGCAATATCTTCCGGCTTGCGTTTCAAGCCGCCCAGGACAAGAAAATCCGGCTCACAGGGTGACCCGACTTGGCTAGAGATGATAACACTGCGAACCGAGTCGCCGGGTTTTAGGGCAGCGCGTACCTCCGGCTCGAAGTCCGGGTAAGTAACGATGGCGGAGGGTTGGGTCACGGAGACCAAGGAGGCTAGGTCGGCGCGGTAACGCTCCGGCAGAAGCTTTTCCGTCAGGAAGGGCATGATCGCCGGGATGGCTCCGTGCAAGACCGCGCCGAAATAGGCATAGAGCAAGTCAACGCCATGCTGAAGGATCAAGACGATCACCTCACCGGGACGAACGCCCTGGCCGGCATAGGTTTGCACATAGCCCGCGGAACCCTGGATCAATTGGCGGTAACTCAGCGAAAAATCTGGCTGCCCAGAATGGAGAAGGTAAACCGCTACTACGTCCGGTTTTCGCTCGTAGTGGTCTTTCAGCAAATCTGAGAAAGTTGGCATTTCGGTTTAGGAACGACGCGACTGGATCAAGGCTGCAAGTTGATCCAGGGTATCGAAGGTCTGGGCATTCAGCTCGGAATCGTCAATACGGATGCCAAAAGTGTCTTCGACGAAAAGGGCCAAATCCACCAGGTTGAATGAGTCGATCAATCCGCTGGAGATCAGCGGTTCTTCTGGCTTCAAGGCGCGCTTGGGCTGCTTGATAATCTGTGTTTTTATGTAGTCTTCCAAAGGAGCAATGATATCGTCGCTCACAAGATTCTCCTCAAATCGGTTTTTTCTTATTGCCCACTCGTCACGCCGCGCCAGACAGCATCTAAGGCCTGCAAGGCGGTGAGATTTCGCAATGGCCAAGCATATTCCATAATCCTCGAATTACTAAAATCGTTCCATGAGTAGGTAAGATGCTCATTATCTGCCTGAAGGCCATGATCCGGCAAAGGCTGTAGCGCGAGCCAGAAATTCCACAGTGGGATATTGTATTCATCCGCCAGACGAACAATGATAGCGTTTATGCTGTAATCGCCTTCCAGATTATCACCCTTGGTTGCCAAGATGGGCACAACCTTGCTATCCAACAGCTGCTGGATAATTGCGCGCAGGCCGGCTTCAAAGATGTTGGATTCGAAGGCCTGGTTTGTTCCCAAGGACACGAAAGCGAAGGAAGGGTTGTTCAAGCGAAGCTCACACGTCAAAGGGGTCTCGCCCGGAGCACAAACAGCCAGGCGGGCCTGGGAGGGATCGAGAATGACATTCGTATTGAAACCGCTTCCAGCAGCCATGCTCTGCCGCCTGAACGAACCGGCGAATTGCTTGATCACGGCATCCAGATACGTATATGGCCCTAAATCATAGAAATATAGTTGAGATCCGAAGTCAAAGCTGGTCAAGAACCAGGCCGAGGAGACCTCACCATCGCCAATTTTCGAAAAGGCGTTCGGGTTACGTCCAGCCTCAAGTCCCTGGCGATAAAGGTCAATCATTTGAGCGCTGACAGTTGGGATCACTGGTCGGCTTTGCCAGGCTTGCTCTGGAGAGGTCGGAGTAACTGCTATGGTCGCCACTGGCGGCGACCCAGGTGTCGGTGCGACAGGCGGGGTTACAGCAACGGTGGGAATCACCGCCGAGGGCAGCGTGGGCGTGGCGGTAGCGGGAGGCAAAACTGCCACCTGCGTGCCGGTGAGGCCGCGCCAGACAGAATCAACAGCCTGCAAAGCAGTCAGGTTTCGCCAGGGCCAGGCAAACTGCATACGCTTCGGATCGTCAAAAAAATTACGAGCGAACGTCAGGTGAAAACCATCCCCATAGAGTCCATGATCGGGGAGCGGCTGCACTGCAGCCCAGAAATTCCACATGGGGATTTCGTAGTCGTAGGCTACTCGTGCAATGGCCGCATTAATACTGTTATCGCCCTCCAAATTGTCAGCCTTGGTCGCAAGGATAGGGACTACGTTGTTTGCAAGCACGTTCTCGACCAACTGACGCATATACAACTCATAAATCTTTGCTGGCTGCTCACCCCACCATGTCTCCATGCTGATGATGGCGATACTGGGCCTATGGATGCGAAATTCACATGCCAGCGGAGTCTCACTCGCCTGGCATTGGTTAGGATCCGCCCAAATCGGTGAAAGCACCGAGGCAATATTCATTCCGGGGCCTACCGCCAGACTGACGCGCGACCAAGAACCAGAAAAATAGGCAATCGTATTCTGAAGGTAGGCGTATTGTTCGCCCAGGCTGTAGTCGCCAGACGAATCGAGCGTGGATAGGAAATATGAGGCCACATTTTGGCAATCGCCAATTTTAGAGAAATGCGCGGGGTTATTGCCCTCCGCGATTCCTCGCTGATATACTTCGATCATGCGAGGCGAGACGGTCGGCACCACCGGCCATTCCTGCCAGCGTTCGGGAGGCAGGCGCGTATCAACCGTGGCAATTGCAACCGGTTCGGGCGTTTCGGCAGGAGGAACCGGCGTCGCTGGCTGTGTCTCCGCCGGGATGACGAGGATTGTCGGTGAGGCTGTCGGTGTGGACGGCGCGACCGGCGTCAGCGTCGAAGAGGCAGAACAAGCGGCCAGCAGGATAAAGGTCGAGGAAAGCATCGTCAATGAAATAAACCGATCAAATTTCATGGTGTACCTGATCGCTAAGGATGTGTCATCATCGCCTGCCAGATAAAATCGAGGGTCTGCAATGCGGTCAAATTTCGCCAAGGCCAGGCGGCCTGCATCCGAACGGGATCGTCGAAATGATTGGAAGCCCAGGTCAAGTGAATGCCGTCTCCTTGCAAACCGTGGTCAGGCAGGGGCTGGACAGCCAGCCAAAAATTCCATAATGGGAGATCGTATTCTTCCGCCAAGTGAGAGATAGTGGCGTTAATAGAATGATCGCCTTCGAGATTATCCGCTTTGGTCGCCAGGATGGGAACAACGCCCTGTTCGATCAAATAATCTAGGATCTGGCGCGCATCGGCTTCGAAAACTTCCTGATGGTTAACGTCATTCGTACCCAGCAGTATAAAGGCAAATGCGGGCTTGTGCAAGCGGACCTCACAGGCGGGTGCATCTTAAATTGGGGGCGAGTTTTGGGCTGAAAGCCAAACATGGTCAAAGCGGCCACTCAAAATCGCGCTTCGAATGGGGAGCATTCTCTCAGCACCCGACCTACTCCAGCGCATACCTGGACCAGCCAGGCGTGCTTTGAATTGCTTGGCGCCGCTTTCCACCATCCCGCTGCCAATCACCCAGCCTTGAATTCGCATCTCCAGGTAGTCCATGCGGTGCTGGTTATGCTCAAAATAGCCTGCTTCCCGTAGTAATTCATCCTGGCAAGGTTTGCCCTGGGTGCGTTGCCGAATACGATAAGCGATTTCATCTGCGTGTCCCTGAAACAGACTGGTTTCTTCTTCCTGCAACCAGCGGTGCATGGCAGGCGTGCCTTCGCCGTGTAACAACTCGGCGGCACGAGCCAGATGCTCTTTGCCATGATACCAATCCACGATCTGCTGGCTATCGTAGAAATGCTCTGCCACCAGGTTCCAAATCCACACCGCTCCATCGCCAACCACCTGCGTATCGGCAGCAGTGACCCAGCCTCTGCGTTTCGCCTCCGCCCACACCTTTTGTCCGAACGCTTCCGGCTCGCCCAAATGAGCCACATAGCTATTGTTCCGAGCACATCCGACCTCGATCGCTTCCTGGGTCTTCTCATCCACAATCACTTCCTGCCCCACTTCGAAAACACATCCGATTTTGACTTCTTTCCAGCCTTCTTCTCGAATATGGATCATGCCACCGTCCATGGAGACCCCCATCCGTTGGCTGCCTCTCGCCTCGCCAGGCACAACCCCCTTGCCCATTTCAACTTCTGCCGCCATTTTCTGCGCCTTGGCCTCTTCCGCCTGAAACTTGCTCCCCCATGCGCACGTTTGCTGCCACACGCTGCCGCGAGAGGTTCGTATCCGTCCTACTCGCTCCAGAATCTCTGCCACTCGCTCAAAAGGCACTAATCCACTCAACCACACCGATAGTTTCTCCACCTGTTCACTCTGCTGTTCCCCCTCTACCTTCAATTGCCGATCCAGGGGGAAAAATCCCCTCCCCACATTCCGAGCAGTAGCAGTACCCACGTTCCAACACAATCTCCCCAATCCGGCTTTCCACCACCTTCCGCTTCCTCCCCTTGTTACGCATCTCTCGCCCACATGTCCGACATCGTTCTGCTACCGGCTCTGCTTTCTCCTGACTGCTCAACAGACTGCTCGCAAATTCTCTCCCCAACTCCTCGCGCAATTCCAACACAATATCCTCTATCTGGGTCAGGTCAGGTCCTGGGTGGCTTTCATTCCAATCCAACAACCGCTGGATCACCTCTTTCGCTTTGTCCTCCAGCCTTGCCTCGATTTGCTTGCGTGACTTTTTCATGGCGAGACCTCATCGTTTTCCCCCATTTTCTCACCTCTTTGCCCCAAAGTTAAGATGCACCCTCACAGGCTAACGGGGTTTCGTTCTTTTGACACTGGGTCGGGTCAGACCAGAGAGGAGCTAGAACGGACGCGGCTGTGAAACCACGTTGCACAGCAATGCTCTGGCAGCTGAATGAGCCATGAAACGCGTCAATCACATCTTGAAGGTTGCCATAGTCACCCAGCGAATAGTATTGCGGGCCGCGGTCGAAATCGCCTAAAAATCAGGTCGGTGTGGCATCACAGTCCCCGACATTGGAAAAAGCGTTGGGGTTGTTGCCCAATTCCTGGCCATGACGATAGACTTCACGCACGCGTTGACTTATTTCCGTCGGCACGACTGGCAGGTTTTGCCAGCTAACCGGGACGAGGCTATCTGTTGGAGAGGGAAAAGCAGTTGAGCTGGGCAATACAGAGGACGAGTTCGCAGTTGGGATGAGCATATCCATCGCAGTGGGAAGCAGAGCTGGACCCTGAGCCTGTGTCGGCGATACAAGCGCTGTCTTGCCCTGACACGCTACCAATAAACCACAAACCAATAACACAACCAGTAAAAGTGGAAGGGATCTCACTTGCTACAGGCCTCTAGCTGAATAGCCTCACTGAGACGCGCTGCAAAAAGGGTTTCGCCAGCAGGCGTCATGTGGATAGCGCTATTCGTAAACTCCGCAGCTGGGATGATATTCCATAGATCGAGATACTTCCAGCCGAACTGCTGGCTTTGCTCTGTCATTGTTTGGCGATATTGATCGTAGGCCCAGCGTGGGTAAAAGAAATTATACCGGAGGTCGCTATTTTTTCCAGTGCTAATCAGCATGGGCTCATTGACGATCAGGACTGGCGTTTCGCCAGCGGCACGAATGCCGGCCTCGATCACATCGAAGGCGAGTTTGGATTCATCCAATTTTGGGGGCAGTTGATCATGAAAACTCACATCCGTATCGAAATCCGTTTGGGCGCGCAGATAATCCGCCGGGTAGACCTGATCCACGCCGGTGGCCGCCCACAGGACACCATATATTTGCAGGCGCGCCAGGTCGGCCAAGTCACGCCGCTGACCGATGATCGTGTCATCCCAGAAAGTAGGCCTCCGCAAAAGCGGGTCATTTACATCGAAGGGGAGATTGTAGGTTTGGATCAAGGCCCGGACGCGCGAGGCGTTGTGGGAGACAATCGGCGAGGATAGTTGCTTATCGGTGGGAAAAGCTTCCAGGGTCAGCGGCCAGACTACCAGATCCGGCCGGTAGCGCATGGCCTCAGCGAGGATCATCAAATCCTTGGCCAGGGATATGGTGGGATAACCAAGGTTATAGATGCGGACTTTGCGCCCATCACAAACAGTTAGCTGCGCCGCACCGAGAAGCCCCGAAAGTGTCTCTTCTGGCCGGAGCAATGTCCCCCAGACAGAGGAATCTCCGATCAGAACGACCCGATATTCGTCAGCCGATTTCGGCCCGGCCGCGATCTCGTGCGAGGCAAACATGGCATCCAGGTCGAAGAGACTCAGGTTGTACGCCTGAGCAGGATTTTCTCCAAAAGGAAAACGCCGCCGACCGGGGAACAGGTGATTGTAAGCAGAAATCTTGCCCAGCCCGGCCGGATTCCAGGCCGCAAAGAGCAGGTTGAGCACAACAAATAAGAAAAGCGCTTTCAAGAGAACGTTTCGGAAAAACCGCCAATCCATATCCAAATCCTAATTACCCGGATCGTAAACTGCCTTTAACACTCGCCAGATGGCATCCAGCGTTCTCAGTGCGACGAAGTTACGTACATCCCACGCATCGGGTGTCAGATAAATGTCGCTCCGTTCCGGGTCCAGGCCATGATTGGGCAGATAGTCCGCCGCAGCCCAAAAGTTCCACAAGGGGATGTCGTAATCATAGGCAACCCGCGCGGTCGCCAGGTTGAGGCTATGATCGCCTTCTACGTTATCAGCCTTGGTAGATAAGATCGGCAGCGCGCCGCTGGCAATGACGATGTCTACGACCTGGCGCAAATATTCTTCGTACTTATCAGCCGAGGCGCCCTCCCTCCATACTGTGCCGAGGTTGATGAAAACCAGCATCGGTTTGTACAGGCGCAGTTCGCACTGAACCGGGTTCTCGTCAGGCTGACAGACTTGCGGGTCCGCCCACAGGGGGGAAAGCGCCGAGGGCGAGCTCAAGCCATCACGGACTGAAACGCTCTTATGAGAGAATGAGCTTTTGAAATCGTCTATCGTCTCTTGCAAGTACTGGTAATCGCTGGTCAGATAATAACGATCCGTGGCGTATATTCCCAGGAAAACGGCTGGCTCGCTCTGACAATCCCCGACCACTGAAAACGTGCGCGGCGTGACGCCTCGCGCTACTCCCTGCAAATAGATCTCCTTGGCGCGCGCGCTGACCGCCGGTACGACCGGCCAGGCCGCCCAATCACGCGGCGTGAGACGGGTGTCCGGCGTGGCCGTTGGTGTGATCGTCGGCGCAGGGGTAAGGGATGGCGTAACAGTGATAGTCAATGTGGCGGTAGCGGCAACCGGTGAAGAAGTAGACGAGGGCGCTAGCGTGATACTGGCCTCCTGTGTATTCACCAGTGTGGCAGAAGAAGAACAGCCAACGGATGCCAGAACACACATCAAAGAAATTGTCCACAAAATATCATTACGACACATAAGAAATGCTCATCCAGCCATATTTGTAAGTATCTAGGGACAAGACGCGGATTGAATATAAGGGATCAACCTTTCAGCAAAACGCGCCTCGCCGGCCGGTATCAGATGAAGGTCTGTGTCCCCCCAAAATTCAGCAGAAGGGACCAAGTCCCACAAATCAACATACTGCCAGTTGTTCTTGCCGCTTTCTTCATCCATAACCTGACGGTATTGGTCGTACACCCAGCGCGGATAAGACATGTCGTATCGCACATTGCTGTTCTTTTGGCCAGTGATAATGAGAATCGGTTCATTTACCAGGATGACCGGCGTGTTCCTCGCGACTTTCATGCCAGCTTCCAGCACATCGAGAGAGAGAAGCTGCGGATTGAAGGTAGGAGGCTGCCAATCGAGAAAAGAAACATCCGCTACCAGTTTGGGAAGTGAGTAGACCTTGAAGCTATTCCGATACACCTGATCGATGCCGGTCGCAGCCCAAAGCACGCCATAAAGCTGCAAACGAGCCCAATCGAAAATATCGCGGCGGTAACCAATAACTGTTCTGTTCATGAAGGATGAATGATAAAAATTAATGGTGCTAAAGTCGAACTGTAGATTGTATTTACGGCTCAACTCGTAGAGTCGAGTAGGGTTCGACTGCACGATTGGATGATCCAATCGTCTATCAGGGGTAAGACTTCCCAGAGTTGTTATCCAGACAATCAAGTCTGGTTTATATCGCATTGCTTCGCTCAAGATAAGCACATCTTTGGTGATGGAATTGCGAGGGTAGGCAAGATTGTAAACGTGGACCTCTCGACCATCACAAGCCTTTAGGTCTGCTGTATCCAATTGCCCAGCTAGGGTTTCTTCGGGTCGAAGTGACGCCCCCCAAACGGAAGAGTCCCCAACCAACACGACACGATATTCATCTTTCGATTTCGGCGAGGCGATGATGTGAGACGAAAACATTGAGTCTAGATCCGTGATCGTGAGAGAGTAGATTTTTTCGGGCACTTCTTCTGCAAACGGGAATCGCTCTCGTCCTGGCAAGATGATGTTATAGAGGGAGAGCTTGCCATAGGGGATATGTACAGCTGCGAACATAAAATTGATGACAATAAAAAGGATCGTTCCCTTGACTAGAATTCGGTATGGGTTGATCAACCGAAATGCGACAGTGTCGGACGATGTCATCGCACTATGCCAAGAAGTTTAAGTAAAACTTGCCAAGATAAACCCGGACTGGGCAGAGCAAACCAGACCCATCCCAGAGTTACATACTGAAAAGTGATAAACGTAGAAATAGCAGCAAAGAACATTTTGAGTGCGTGCCGCTCCTCCAGTTTTTCCGTCAACGGACGAACAAACCCAGACCAGCGGTTTTGCACAAAAAGACCAATCCCGTGCCACGATCCCCACAGGATGAAGTTCCATGTCACGCCGTGCCAGAGGCCGATCAGGATCATCGTACTGATTTGCGTCAAAAGAATTATCACAGGCACAGGCAGCGGGTGCTTTACGGACCGCAAGAAACGGGTCAAGGGATTGAAAAAGTAAGATCGGAACCATTGCGTGAGAGTGATATGCCAACTGTTCCAAAACTGTGTCAAATTAGGTTTTAGATATGGGTTGGCGAAATTCTCAGGTAAACGAAAACCAAGAAACCAACCTATCCCTATAGCAATATCTGTATAACCGCTAAAGTCAAAAAATATCTGAAAGGTAAAAGCATAAAGTAATACCCACATCCAACCAGCAGTACGAGTTTGAACGGCGTTAATATTGTTCAGAGCAATAAGGGCGAGGCTATCGGCCAGAACAAACTTCTTGAAAAGACCGACCATTAACCGTTTGCCGGCTACAGACAAATCTTCTGCAGAAAGCGAAATGGGTCGCCGCAAATCTTGGACAAAATGCTCGATGCGGTCAATTGGCCCGGCTGTGAGGGCCGGGAAAAGGATCACGTAAGTAACAAATTCCGGTAACGCCGCGACCGGCAAGCGCCCAGTTTGTCGGTCGCGAATGGTGTGGAGAAGCCGGAAAGCGATATAAGAAAAGCCCAACCAACGCAAATCCGTCGCAGCCGCGTTCGCGCTTGGCCTTCCCAAGGCATAACGGATAAGCCCGCTAGTTGCTGTCGCCAGAGACGGTATTTTAAGGACAAGAAAAATCCCAATCAGCAGAACAATACCCGAAACAAGGAAAGTGGCCGGCGAGAGCCGCTTGAAATAAGCGATAACGACTAGAAGTAGCCCAGCAAATACAAGAAAAACTGCCAGCACTTCAACCTTAGGCGGCAGAGTGGCTGACAGCGTCCACCCCAATCCCAGGTAGCGGGTCAGGTCGGCAAAAATGACAATGCCGAACAAGATCGCCAACGCAACCAGGTTATTACGTTCACGCAGCTTATCGGAGGGAGTCGTAAGGATCCAGCTCAAGACCGTCAACAGGAGCGTTAGTGTCGAAAACCAAAAGTCCAGGCTGCGGATCGGCAAGGCAGGCTGCAGCAAATAAACTGCCAGTGCGCTTACCCCCATCAAGAAATAGACGCGCCAGCGATTCCGCGTCACCAACCCGAGAAACAGGGCGACTGCGGTGAAGATGAGTATATACGTCAGCGTCATCTAAAAGCCTTGATAGATCCAAACGGGGGCGCTACTGGCGGTAAAAATCACCAGCGCGATGAGGATCAGGCACAGCAGCAGTGCCCATAGGTTTTCACGCGAGAAGATGGGTCTCATCTGTAGCCGCAGACCAAATATTCGCCGCCCTCTTGAACAACATGATAAGTACGCACAGAAAGGTCAAGTTCTTGATTTTCGTTGTTATACGTGGCGATGATCTTACCTTTGCAAGTGACCAGCGTAGTGCCATTATCTGTTCCGGTTGTCTCGCAGGCAAGTCCATCCAAGCGGGTTTGAACTGCCTGGAACGAATCCAACTCCATCAACGCGTTAGTCTCCCAAGTGGCGCAGGAAAGAGCAGCGAGACGGTTCGAATCCTTGTCTACCAGCGCGGTAAGATAACTTTCCACAGCGCGGGCAGCAGGGTCAGTGCTCGTCGCCGGTCCACAAGCAGAGAGTAACGAAGCGAAAAGCCCCAAGCAAATCAGTACAGGAACGAACGATCGGCGCATGGAATACTCCTCATAGGATAGTATTTGGCGGGATTATATACGGGCGGAAGGGAATTCGCAAGCGTAAGTTTGCCTATATGACAAACATCCTACAATTTTCCGATCTCTATTCGTTGACAAAGGTTTTCAATTCTGATACGATAGGTCGAATTTTCCGCACAAACAGGAGTAAATATGCTCAATCAGATCGAGATAGATACCGTCTGCCTATCTCCAACTGCTGTTCAAGCAGTGCGTGATTTGCTCACTCAACGCAACCTCGACGAGAGCTATGCCTTGCGAGTGTACGTAGCCGGTAGAACCTGCTCAGGATTGCAATACGGCATGTCGCTGGATAATAAGCCCGGCGAGACGGATATGGCCTTCGAGACGGATGGGATAAAGGTTTTAGTGGACAACATTTCTTTCCAGTACATGCGCGGTTCGATAATCAATTTCGTGGATAATGGGCGTGGGAAAGGTTTTGCAATTGAGAATCCAAATGTATTACCCGCATGTGATTGCAACGGCGGGGGTTGTAGTTCATAGGAAACCAAGCCAAGAAGAGGCCGGATGGACTCCGGCCTCTTTTTCTTTTGCTAATCATTCCATTCATCGCCCTCGTAGGAAGGCAATGAGTGCACCAAAGACGCCGATGAGAGCCAGCCCGAAAATAACCAGTCCCATCGGTACGCTCGTTCCGCCACTGCTCACCGGAGGGAAAGTTGGGTAGACCAACGCGGGCGGCGGCGTGAAAGTTGGAAGACGGGTCGGCGTGGCTGGGATCGAGAATGCAGCCGCCAGGGTCGGATCAATCGTCGGCGTTGTGCGCGGTGTGGCAGTCGGCGGCGGCTCGATAATCGGCAAAAAACCCGGTGAAAGGCTGACGAGCGGCGCGTACACCCAGCCGACGCCTCCCAGAACGCCCGGATAAGCAATCTGGATCCAATCCCCTCCGGCCGTACGGCCCAAGGCAGGGGCCTGTTCCCCCGGCAGCAAAACCCCGATGGCAGGATAATAGACCGAGTGTGGCCCGGCGCGGACGTTGATCTGTTCGGGGTAGGTGACCGTGATAACTGGGCCCGAAGGTGTCCCCGTCACTGTCGGCACGGACCCGGTCGGCTGCTGCGCGGCAGCAGGCATGGATCCCGACCCAAGGAAAAACAAACCGGCAGCGCCGGCAAAGATCACAAAAACCAGGAAGGGTTTACTCCGAGAACGCATGATTTAGAAACTTTCTAAAGGTATAATTCGTACATCCAGTCAGATAGTCTGACACAACTTCTAAAAATCGCAAAACGATTATAATCTAAAAAACTATGGAACAACGCGTCTTTCACGGTAATATTACCCCTACCGATGTCGCCCAGGCATTGCTCGCAGAGTTCAACCAGGGCAACCTGCGCGCACAGGTTCTTGGCGAAAGCAACCATCTCACCGTGCAAATCGCGACCAGCCAGTGGTCTCGCTCCGGCGGACAAACGGCGCTGGCTGTGGAAATTCAGAAGATCGAGGATGGCGTGACAGTGCGGATCGGCCAGCAGCAATGGCTGGGAGTGGCTGCCAGCCTCGGTCAAACTGCCATCGCCGCGCTCATGAATCCGCTGAACTTGCTTGGCCGGTTGGACGATATTGCCCAAGACATCCAAAACCTGCAATTGAACGAAAAAATCTGGGCGGTCATCGCCAGGGAAGTACAGGCCAAAGGCGCCAGTCACCAGTTATCCGAAAGATTGAGCCGCCTGACCTGCGAGTATTGCGGGGCAGCCAACCCGGTCGGCGAGCCGAATTGCGTAGCCTGTGGCGCGCCGCTGGGCAATGTCCAGCCGCGCACCTGCGCCAAATGCGGCTACGTGCTGACGCATGGGGAAAAGTTCTGCCCGAACTGCGGGCAGCAAGTGTAAACTTCAGGAACCCGTTTCCTTCGAGGAAACGGGTTCCTTCGTTTTCAGAAACCTGTTTTCTCAGAGAAAACGGGTTTTTCATATACCTCTGGATTGACACAATACGGCAATCTGCGCCCTTCCAGGCCTGCGAGCAGGTTCTCGCAGGCCATTTCGGCCATCCGGCGACGCGTGCCGCGCGTCGCCGAGCCGATGTGCGGGACGATGAGACAGTTCGGCAGCGCGTAGAGCGGATGCTCCGGCGGAAGCGGCTCCGGGTCGGTGACATCCAGCGCGGCGGCAGCGATGCGACCCTCGGCCAAGGCGCGCGTTAAAGCAGCCGCATCCACCACCGGGCCGCGCGCCGCGTTGACCAGGATCGCGGTCGGCTTCATCTTTCGCAAAGCGGCCTCGTTGATCAGGCCGCGCGTCGCGGCGGTCAATGGACAGTGCAGGCTGATGAAATCGCTCTGCCGGAGCAATTCACCGAACGAAAGAAATGCTGCGCCAAACTCTGCCTCGACATCCGGGCGTGGGGATGTGTTGGTGTAGACGATGCGCAGGCCGAAGCCGCGCGCCCGCTCGGCCACGGCGCGCCCAATCTTGCCCAGGCCAACGATGCCCAGCGTGGCGCCGCGCAAATCCGCGCCCAGCCAGCCGGTCGGCGACCAGGTCTTCCAATGACCCGTGCGCGCGTCCTGGGCCGACTCGGGCAGGCGGCGCGCCGCCGAGAGCAAGAGCGCCATGGTCAGATCGGCGGTGGCGTCGGTCAGCACGCCGGGCGTATTGCCGACAGGGATGCGGCGTGCCGTGCAGGCCGCCACATCCACGTTGTCCACGCCGGCGGCCATGTTGCTGACCACGCGCAGGCGCGGCATCCGGTCGAGCAGCTCCTTACGCACCGGGATGGTCAACAAACAGAACAGCCCTTCGACTTCGCTCAGGGCAAGCCCCTCAGCATCGGCAAGATGGGCTTCGAGTTCGGGAGCAAGGCTGGCGGCATCCAACGGGCCGGTCATCGCGCGAACGCGGCCGGAGAGGGAAGCGATCCAGTCCGTGGGGAGGGTGTGGGTGAGGAGAACAAGTGGAAGTGACAAGGCTTTCACTTGATCATTTCTCTGGAGCGCTCAATTCGAACGGAAGCAACGAACAGATGAATTCATAGAACTTGCTAGCAGCCTTGAAGGTCTGTTTGTATTCATCTTCTATTGGTTCAAGTACTTCGCCTGGATAGCGGTAGGCGGTGGCATAAGGGGAAACCTGCACGGCAATATCGAACCAATCCGTGAACCTTGCGTCAACTTCAGATGCTTGGGTAACTAAAAGTCGCAGATCATGAGTCTTCCCAAACGGTTGGTCGTGATAGACCAGCCAGCCCTTGATCGCTTTTTCCACTGATTGCTGACAATGATAGATGGCGGTGTCGAGATACGGCTCCGGCCCACGCGCCAGGCGCTTCGCCGAGAGCAAGTCACGGCGCGATTTCATCAGCCAGTTATGCACCAGCGAGCGCTTTGCGTCCATATAAGAGTTTTCCCTCTCTGTCAATCTGCGCCTCCAGCGAGGCATTGACAGTGGTATAGCGTTGAAATTCCTCCCGCGTCTTAACGATCACATCCACCGCGGCTTTCACCCCGAGCAGACTGCGTTGAGCGCGCACCGCGCGCTGGATGGGATTCTCGCGGCTCTCGGGGATGATGACCAGCAAATCCAGATCGCTATCCATGTCTGGCTTGCCCCAGGCGTATGAGCCAAATAGATAGATCGTCTCGGGCTGGAATTCGTCCACGAGACGGCGGATCACTTCTTTGCGGGTCACAGCGGAAATGGTTTTCATGCTTGACCCAATTATACCTGCAAGAGCGCCATCGTCAGGTCAACCGTGAAAACATCCCGCGCTGGATGGTGCGCAGGTGGCCTTCGAGGGATGCAATCCAGTCGGTGGGAAGGGTATGGGTGATCAGGACGAGCGGGGGTTTGGAAGGGGTGGGGTTCATAGGGCAAATAAGAAAGTCAAATCATTGACATTGGTTCCGGTGGGACCGGGCTTAAGCAAGTCGTCTAAGGAGGCGAAGAAGGTATATGAGTCATTACGGCGGAGGTAGTCACGCGGATCAAGTCCGAGAGTGCAGGCACGAGCATAGGTCTCGCCGGTGATGACCGCGCCGGCGGAATCAGTCGTGCCGTCCTCGCCGTCGGTGGCGAGCGTAACCAGCATCACTTCTGGGAAGTCCGCCAGTTCGGTGACGGAGGCCAGCGCCAGCTCGCTATTCCGCCCGCCGCGGCCCGGATTGGGGCAGAGCGTGACGGTCGTCTCGCCGCCGGCGATGAGGCAGGCCGGGCGAAGGGCTGGGTCGCCGGTCTGCCAGGCCCAGCGCAGCGTGCGGCACAATTCGACAGCGACCTCTCTGGCTTCGCCCTGCAAATCGGCGCGCAGCAGATAGGGATGGAAGCCTTCGGCTTCGGCTTGTTTCAGCGCGGCCTGCGCCGCTTGCAAGTTGCTGCCGACGAGGAGGTTGTCCACTTTCTCGAAAATGGGATCGCCGGGTTTGAGGGTTTCGTGACCGAATTTTAGGGCAGCTAAGACAGACGTAGTAACAACTTTAGTCGTTTGGGCCAAAGAACGACTAAAATCGTCACTACGAGGGCGTGACTCGCTAAATTGGCATCTCTCCAGCACTGCCAGCGCATCGGCGCAAGTCGTCGGGTCGGGCGCGGTCGGGCCAGAGGCAATCGCCTCCAGCGAATTGCCAACCACGTCCGAAAGGATGAGTGACACGACGTGTGTTGGAGCAGCCAGCCGCGCCAGGCCGCCGCCTTTCAATTGGTCGAGGTGGCGGCGAAGGGTGTTGATCTCGTCAATGCTCGCGCCGCAAGCCAGCAAAGAGGAGGTCAAAGCCTGCAAATCAGACAGGGTCACGCCCGCCACAGGTGCGGCCATCAGCGCCGAGCCGCCGCCCGATATCAAGCAGAAAAGCAAATCGTCGGCGCGCAAGCCGGAGAGCAATTCAAGCACGCGTTGACCGGCGGCCAGGCTGCGTTCGTCCGGGATGGGGTGGCCGCCTTCTATAACGGTCAGCCGACCCAAGGTCCGGATCGGAGCGTGCTTGGGAATGACGAGGCCACCCGTCAGAGAGTCACCCAGAATCGCGGCCAGCGATTCCGCCATCGGCAAGCTGGCTTTGCCAAGAGCGACGATGAACGTCCGCCTATCCTGCGAGAGAGGATAGGATTTACCGGCGATGTGCAGCTTATTTCCCTCCCGCCGCACGAAGCGCGCCACTGCTTCGCACGGTTGGACAGCGTCCAACGCGGCGGCAAGGATGCGGGTAATCGCCGCGCCGTGCGGCGAAAGTCGCAGCGAATGGGTGAGAAAACGCGCCGGCTCGATCATGTCCGCATGATAGCACCCTCCGTGCAAAAGGGCAACGGGCTTGCAGAATCAACCTCGACACTCTATAATAACTCGGTGTAGGCTAAAATGAAGAAGCTCGAAAAATTGGAAGCGCAACTGCGCTCACTGATCGAAGAACACCTGTTGAAAGCCTTGCCGGGCAGCAAACTGGAAATCCAGCTTGTCAGGCAGCTTGCCACGGCGATGCACGGCAACATAAAAATGCAGGATGGGAGCGCGCTCGCGCCGAATATGTACGTTATCGTCGCCCACCCCTCCAGCCTGCCAATGTGGCGCAACAAGCCAGGTCTGTTGGAAGAATTGCTGAACGCACTGATCGCCGCGGGCGGCGAGGCCGGCCTTCGATTTTCCAGTTCGCCAACGTTGACGACCGCCGCCGATGTCACGATGAAACCCGGCAGGACGCGCGTTTTGGCCTCGTTCAGCGCCGAAAGCTTGGCCGAGACACGCGGCATACCCGCCAAAACGAGCAAGGCGATCGACTCCGGCACCATTCCCGGCAACGCCTTCCTGATCCTCCAAGGGACGAAGATCGTTCCGCTCAAGCAGTCGGTTGTCAACATCGGGCGCAGGCTGGATAACAACATCGTGATTGATGACCCGCGCGTCTCACGCAACCACGCCCAACTGCGCGCCGTCAGGGGCCATTACATGCTATTCGACCTGAACTCGACCGGCGGTACTTACGTCAACAACGAGCGGACAACCCAGACAGCTTTGTATCCCGGCGATGTGATCTCGTTGGCTGGCGTGATGTTGATCTTCGGGCAGGATGTGCCGCTCAGGCAAGCCGAGACGAGTCTCGAAGAGACAGCCGTTTCACCCGTCATCAGCGAGCTGCCGACCCTCGTTCAAGATTCCGAAAAACATTCCAAATGAGCGGCCCTGTCCTCCTTGTCTTGCGCTTCCTGCTGGCGCTTGCTCTGTACGCCTTCCTGGCCTGGGCCTTCCTGAACCTGTGGCGCGACATCAGGCAGCAAAGTGCGCTGCTAGCCACCCGGCAAACGCCGCCCATCAGCCTGACTATTGCAGGCGCTGACCGACCAGTGCAGGTACGGCATTTCAGGCAGCCTGAGATTACACTGGGACGTGATCCCGCCTGCGACTGCCCGCTGGATGAGGACACTATCTCTGCCCACCATGCCCGCCTGAGTTACCACCACGGGCAGTGGTGGCTGGAGGACCTGGATTCGACCAATGGTACGCTTCTGAACCAGGAACGTTTGTCCACGCCAACGGTGGTCATTTCCGGCGACGTGATCGGATGCGGCAATACCCGCCTGACCGTTGCTCTGGCTGGTGACATGCTCGTGCCGCCCACTCAGAAACTCTAACCCTTTGCTTCCGGCAGCGTCCCCGCCGCCGAGAATCGCTCAATTCAAGCTGCCGAGGCTTCGCCGCGAGTGGACTTCGTCTGAGCCTTCGGCCCGAGCTCAGGCCGAGGGCTCAGTCGAAGACCTCAGCCGAGCGGACGGTAGCCAGAGCATTTTTTGGAAGAGGCTTTATGAATGAGAAAATTACTCTCGCTATCATCGGTGGTTCCGGGTTGTACAACATGCCTGGCCTCGCCGACAGCAAAGAATTCGACCTGGAAACCCCCTTTGGCAAACCCAGCGCACCGGTCGTTGTCGGTACACTGGAAGAGCAGCGCGTGGCCTTCCTGGCGCGGCACGGGATCGGCCACCACATCATGCCGACCGAGGTTAACTACCGCGCCAACATCTACGCACTGAAGATGCTCGGTGCAGAGCAGGTGGTCAGCATCAGCGCCTGCGGCTCGCTGCGCGAGGATTACGCCCCCGGCCACATCGTCATCCCTGACCAGCTCTTCGACAACACCAAAGGCCGCGCCCGCACCTTCTTTGGCGAGGGGATGGTTGCCCACATCGGCACAGCCGACCCGTTCTGCCAGGCGCTTTCTGTGCAATTAGAAAAAGCCGTCGCGCAGACCGGCGCGACGGTCCACACTGGTGGCGCTTTTATCACCATCGAGGGGCCACGCTTCTCGACCAAGGCTGAATCGAACACCTACCGCGCCTGGGGCATGTCCATCATCGGCATGACCACCTCGCCAGAGGCCTTCCTGGCGCGCGAGGCCGAGATGTGCTACGCGGTGATGGCGCACGTCACCGATTACGACGTGTGGCACGTCAGCGAGGCGCCGGTGACAGTGGAGATGGTCATCCAAATCCTGAACCAAAACACCACTGTTGCACAGCAAGCAATCTGCAATTTGGCGCGCAGCTTACCGGCCAAGCGCGTTTGCAAATGCGAAAGCGCACTGGCAGATGCACTGATCACCAACCCGTCCGTCATCCCGGCAGAGACGCGCAAAAAACTAGATTTGCTGGTCAAGAAGTACCTGAAATGACCGCGTTCAGCAGGGAAGAGCAGTATAATTCGATCAGCAGGAGATCCGCCATGAAAAAACGAACATTTACCGTTATAGTCGAGCGCGACCCCGAATCGGATTGGTTAGTAGGCGAGGTAGCAGAATTACCCGGCTGCTATACACAGGCGCCAGATCTGCCAGGACTGGAAAAGAACATTCAAGAAGCCATCCGGGGCTATCTTCACGTTGCTAGCGGCAACGAACCGCTTCCCGAATTTGTTGGCACGCTGCGGGTTGGAATTGCAGTATGACCCGCCTGCGATTGGTGGCCTTTGCGGCGCTGGCAAAAGTCGCAGAAGCGAAGGGTTTCCATCGAGTGAGACAGGAGGGAAGTCACACCATATTTCGCAACGCTGAAGGAAAGATTGTGGTCATCCCAAACCACGGTTCACAGGTTATTGTGCGCCCGCTACTCAGAAAAATCCTGCGGGATATGGGGATAAATCCTGGTGAGTACGAACGCATCTTGAAGGAACTCTAAGCATTCCCCTATATCCATCATGCCCCACCAAATCCAGGCCCGCCTGCTCAAGCTGGCGGCTGTTTTTCTTTTCCTTTATTCCCTCACTCTGACCCTTTCCCCAGCCGCCCGCGAGCGCTCCTGGCAAGTGGATTATCGCTGGAGCCACTGGCTGGGATTCGTCATCTGGGCCGGCCTGATCGCGCTCGCCCATTTCCAGCTTCGCCGCCGCCTGCCGGATAGCGATCCCTACCTGCTGCCGCTGGCTGCCCTGCTCAGCGGCTGGGGCCTGTTGACCGTCTGGCGACTGGATACCAGTTTAGGGCTACGTCAGACGCTCTGGCTGGTCATCAGCGGCGGGATATTCATCCTGGGGCTGCGCCTGCCGGCCGACCTGGGCTTCCTGCGCCGCTACAAATACCTCTGGTTGACCGGAGGCCTGCTGCTCACTGCCCTGACGCTCGTCTTCGGTACCAACCCGCTGGGCGCGGGTCCGCGCCTGTGGCTAGGATGCTGCGGCTTCTATTTCCAACCCTCCGAGCCGCTCAAGCTGCTCCTGGTCGTCTACCTGTCCGCCTACTTCGCGGCCCGCTTG
>Ga0209609_10000182_pt1 | contig 38964 bp, 34 predicted proteins | sample LakKivw325mmetaG_FD_184136 | JGI IMG/M metagenome (GOLD analysis project Ga0209609, IMG submission 184136) | Anoxic lake water microbial communities from Lake Kivu, Rwanda to study Microbial Dark Matter (Phase II) - Lake Kivu water 325m metaG... | ecosystem: Environmental > Aquatic > Freshwater... | reverse complement strand
GAGTTCAGCCTCGGTTCCCGACTCTGCTTCTGCCTCGACCGGTTCCTCTTCAGCAGGTTCGGATTCGATTGCGGCGGTTGTAGTTCCTGTTCCTTCGGGGGGCGATTCTGCGCTCTCCTCGCGCTGGTTGGCGATCAAATTCTCCAATGAAAGGCCAAGATAATCTACATAGAGGCGCAAGAAGCCGCGTGCCTGGACGGGCGAGGGAAGCGCGTCGAAGTCATCTTCCTCCATGGCTTCGATGAAATGAGCGCGGATGTGCGTGGCCCGCGTGACCTGCTCGATGGTCAGGTTACGCGTCTGGCGGGCTTTTTTGAGTTGCTGACCAATTGATTCTGTCATGATTTGAATAGTGTTATCTCACAGAGGGGGAAGTGGGGTGCGGGCGGCGAAATCCGTACGCCCCCGTCCTCTTCCATGTTTGTGAGGCTGCCTGGAATAGAACATCACCGGTTCCCCTGGCTGGTTTGACCGGTGATGTTTGCGGGCATATTTTCTTCTGGCTGCTATGCTTCGACGGTGGTTTCGATGCTCTCGCCGGTTTCAGCCTGGTTATCCGGCCCGGCAGGTTCAGACTTGACAGGTTTGGACGCGACCTGTTCTGGCAGGGGTTCGATCGGCAGGCTCGGCTCCGCTTCACCTTCGCGGTAGACAGTTATTTTGATCTCTGGGATCAGGTCCATCGTCAGGCGGACGTGGATTATGTGCTCACCCAGGTTACGCAGAGGCTGCATGTCAAGCTGCTGACGTTTGAGAGCGTAACCGGTCTTCTTTTGGATAGCGTCTACGATGTCTTGCGAGGTGATTGAGCCGTAGAGCTTGCCAGTTTCTCCTGCACGTGCAGCGAAGGATAGTTCCAATCCTTTCAGATGCTCGGCGACCACGGCCATCTCTTCATTCAAGATTGCGCGTTGTTCGGCGGCCTTTTGGCGGATCTTCTCGGATTGTTTCAGCGCGCCTGGTGTGGCTAACATGGCCAGTCCCTGTGGGATCAGGAAATTGCGCCCGTAGCCATCCGCGACGCGTTTAACATCGCCGGCGCGGCCGAGTTTGAAAACGTCCTTGATGAGCAGTACTTTCATTGTTCAAGCCCTTTCTTGTATCTACTCAATAGCAGTCGAGGATACACCCTCACCCCCAAGTTATTGAGTTGATACCCTTTCTGGGATAAATGATTTACGGAGCGAAGGGTACAACGCTCCGGCGGCTGATTTTACCAGACCTGCCGCCGGGTGGGAAGGCCAACTTGCAAACAAACAAAAATATTGGTTGATAAATTTACGATTGGAGTATAATAATTGAAACCTTGCTGTTTTCCAATAGTTTTTCATCGTCACAATGACTAATGCGACGCTCCTGGTCATAGAGGGTAAGCACGCAGACCATCCCGCTTTCGCTGCTGCCCTGCGTAGAAAAGGCTTCGAGGTTGAGCTGGCCTCCAGCGGCAACCAAGCTTTGGCGCGCCTGAAAGGCAAATTCGATCCCGATGTTGTCGTAGTCCACGCGGCCTCGTTACGCACTAGCGGCAAACGCATTTGCCAGTCGCTGCGGGAGAAGGCGGAAAACCTGCCCATTCTCCTGATCCTCGAGCCTGGCCGGGAAGTTAGCAATACAAGTGCAAACGTGGTCCTGTCGCTGCCGTTTACGATCCAGAAGCTCGTCAACCGCATTCGTCACCTGCTGCCAGGCGACGGCAAGAACAGCATCCACGCCGGTCTGATCCGGCTGGATGTGGAAAATCACACAGTCCGCTGTTTTGGGAAACAAACGCGCCTGACCCCACGCCTGATGCGCTTGTTGAAGATATTGCTTGACCACCGTGGCGAGGTGATCGAGCGTAAGTCGCTCTTCTCGCAAGTCTGGGAGACGGATTATACCGACGATACGCGCACACTGGACGTGCACGTTTCCTGGTTGAGGCAGGCAATCGAGGCTGATCCCAAGAATCCGAAGTTGTTGAAAACAGTGCGAGGCGTGGGCTACCGTCTAGACGTGTGACCCCATCTGGATTTGTTCACCATTCACTGTAATTGCCCGGATGCAAACGTTCGTCGGCGAGACGGGCAATTCTAATTTAAGGGGGATGTCTCCACTGCGAATCGGACGCCGCGCCTGCATCGCGCTCTTGAACGTGATCCCATCCCAGGAGGGATCCGCCTCCCAATAATCCAGGGCAGGCGGATTTTCGAGGACGATCATCCGGTTGGTACATTGAAAGTTGAAGGCTTCGCCCTGAGGCCTTGGGCGTGAACGCTCAAGTGAATGCTCATCCCAAAGGGCTGCGGGCGAGGAGGGAATTTGGAGGGACCTATCCCGCTGAAGCGTGAACGGCTGTCCACCTTCCAGCAAGCGGACGCGACTGGTGTGGACAGCGCGCCAGGTCACGTCGCAGGCCAGGAAGCGGCGACCCAGCCGAGCTGCGACCAGTGGGAAGGTCCCAGAGCCGCAGAAGAGATCCGCGACCAGGTCACCGGGATTGGAAGATGCCAGGAGGATGCGTTCAAGCAAGGCCTCGGGCTTTTGGGTTGGATAACCGGTGCGCTCGTTGTGCAAGCGGGCGACGACCGGGAAGTACCACCAGTCTTCGGGGACTTTGCCGCGTTCCAGGTCTGGTATTTTCCCAAATCCGGCTTTCGGAGAAGCGTTGAAAGTCTTAACCGTACTTGGGTTGTAAGGCTCACGCACAGCGTCGGCGTTGAAGGTGTAATCGCCGCTTTTGGTATAGACCAGGAGGATGTCATGCTTGCGGTTGAAGGCGCGGCGGATAGGCGATGGGCCGTGGTAGAGCCAGACGATCTCGTTGAGCAAACGCTCGCGGCCAAAGATCTCATCCAATAACAGGCGAGCATACGCGTCCGCATGCCAGTCTAGGTGAAGATACAGCGTGCCAGTTGGAGCAAGTAGGCGGTGCATCAGGGTCAGGCGCGGGTAGAGAAAGTTCAGGTAAGTGTCAATGTCTGACCAGTGGTCGGCGTAGCCCTCGGCCAGTTGCCATTCTTGCGGACGGCGCGAGTCCTCACCGCGGCCGATGCGGGTTGGATAGCGTTTATTGGTGAAGAATGGCGGGTCAGCATAGATCAGGTCAATGCGCCCCTCGCACTGCGGCAGGAGCGCTGCCATGATCTTCAGGTTATCTCCCAGAAAGAGATGGCTGCCAGGGGAAGAATTGGGATAGCCTCGGCCTTGGGGGTAGGTTACGGATTCGAGAACCAGGTCGGCCGGTTGAGGCCTCGGCCACGATTTTGTTGGCCAAGTCAGGGTGGGCATGGTCAATAAATGCGGACAGTCGTCCCGTAACCCTTGCGGTCAAGTGTCTGTTTGTTGATTTCGTCAAAGCCGGCCGAGGGTAACGTCCAGCGGAAAAGCCACTTTGCATCCTCGATGCGCATGTTGACGCAGCCGTGGCTCATCGGCACGCCGAAGTTGTCATGCCAGTAGGTGCCGTGGAAGGCGTGGCCCTCGCCGGTAAAGAAACTACACCAGGGTACGCCAGGCAGAACGTAATCGTCAATGCCTGCAGCTAGGTTAGCCTCGCCCATGTGTTTGGAGGGCATCTTAACTATGATGTTGTATTTGCCGATAGGTGTATTGGTGGGTGTGCCGCCCGCGCCTGAAAGTGGGGCGATTCCGGAGGAGATGTTGGTTTGGAAAACAACCTGATCGGATTCGTAGCAAGTCAGGGTCTGTGTATTAAGAGCAACCTCGATGCGTTTCTTCTCCAACGGAACGTCAGGCGAAATGGGCGCGATCTCTTCGGGTAAGATGGGGCGCAGGTGAATGGCGGGGGCATGGTAAGTGGCCTCGTCAAGCTCGTCAAGGATGCGATACCAGGGCTGCCCGTCGGGGCCAGGGTCCACTGCCACGATCCAGTGGACCGAACCATAATACAGCCTGTAGGTGGTTTGCCAGCCGTCGAACGGGCTATTGCGATACGCCTGGCTGTACGGCACGGTGACTTCAGCCAGCAATCCCGTTTCAGGAACAATAGTCAGTGGCTTGTTATAGAGTATCTTGACCCGTTGTAGGCGTGCCCGGTGCATGTAGCCGCCCCAGACACGATACCAGACCGGATTGTATTTTGGCTCATCGGCAGTGACCTCTTCGTAAACATTGACCAGGTCATCCCGGTTCCATGTGCCAACGATCAGGCTTTGGTCGGTCGGGCCGCGATAGACGCTGACTGACTTGGTTGCCACGCGTACCAGGCTGACATCCTCGAATTCGGTGATTTCCGGTAAGAAGGGAGTGAAGGCCAGGCCTCCGAGCGCCAGTGCGCTGAGTTTCAAAAAGTCACGACGTGAAATGGGTCTCATATGACTTTGATTTTACCCGAAAAAATATCATCTCCAAAAGTGGGTATACACATACGTGGCATTTGCGTTAAAAAAAAGACTTTCGAAACCCTAGAGGCCTCGAAAGTCGCAAACGAGTAGGTATTCAGTTTTAGGCTTCCACGGGTTCCGGGAGCATCCCCTTGAGCACTTCTTCGAGGGCCATGGTGTGGGTGCAGACGCCACGCGTGTGGAAGAAATTGCAGTCACAAGACCATAGATTGTTCGCGAACGTGACGCGGTGGGCGTTGTTTTCCCCATCTATGCTGACGGTGAACGCTTCGAAATGGAAGCGGTTTCTTTCCCGGGCATAGCGCTTCGCTTTTTCGATTTTTCCGATCATTCCAGAGTCCATTTTTTCTCTCCTTCGCAGGATCTAGAACGAAAGGCACGCGCCTCACCGCGTGCCTTTCAAGAAATCAAGCCGAAAAATGTGGTAACAACTCGCATAGGCCGAATTCCTGATATGAGTATATAGCGAATTGGTCGCGAAGTCAACCGCAGAAGCGCCGGTTTGCAAAATCGTAGAGGAGTCGTTGGGAATTTGTATAGGGATAGTCTGCCAATTATGGCGGTTTATCAGCCGCCATTATTTCTGTTGGATGTTTTCCATATACTCTTTGATGGTGGGAATAGCTGTGAGTCTTTCATAGAAAAAGTTATTGACCACGTTGATCACTTCGGCGCGCGCCGCCTCTGCCTGGGTGTTCAGTCCCTTTCCACTTTCCTGCCGGCTCAGCGCATCGCGCAGGCGCAGGAGCAAACGCACGATTTCGGCTTCCTGGTCTCCTTCCAGGGCTTTGATGACGGCCAGGATCAAGTTGTCTACCTGGGTAAGCATCTGCTCTTTCGTGATTGCGCTGCTGGGCTGGCAACAGTCGTCTATCGTGCGAATTAGGGACCAGACCTGGTAGAGCATGGTGGCTGGCTCGTCGAAAAGTTCCCGCAGGAAAGCCGCTTCTTCGTAGCGGCCGGTCAGGCGGAAAATGTTGTACAGCCGCTTGGCGACTTTCCCATAATTCACATCTTTGGTCAGGTACTTGTTGACCTCGTGTTCCAATTGCTCGACATAATTGTCGAGCGCGTCGGCGGAGACGTGTTTGGCGAGTTTCGAAAAGATGGGAACGGAGGCGGAATCGAGATAGACTTCCTGGAAATAGGGATCCAGGTAGCCGTCGAGGGGCGTAATCGTCCCGTCAGGTGCCTCCCAGGTTACGTCGAGCATGTTGCTGGCATTGGCCAACTGACCTCGCGCCGGGTCGGCCACGACCCAATCTAGCTTGCACCAGCCGGGATCCTCGGCCAGCTCTCCCCATTGGATCAACGCTGGGCTGCCATCCGTCCGTTTGACCTCGATCTGGCCGCGCTCGATTTCCCCCGCCGTCCAGGATACCGGCGAACCGGCTTTGATCGTCCGCTCATCTCGGATGACATCGTAGGGATAATTGCCAAACTTGACCTCGATCAATTGGTAGGTCGGGCCGCGCATGGCGCTCAGAGCTTTCTCGCGCATGATCTTGGCTAAGATCTGGCAGGCAGCCTGGCGCGTCTCAGCGATGATGTTGACCCGTTCGAAGTAATCGCAGTCACCGGGATAGGTTTGGATCTTGGATTGGGCCGAGGAGCCGGAAAGTGCCAGGGCCGTCTCGACTATGCCGGGCTGATCCTGGAATTCCACCAGCCGCCCAATTTCGCGGAAATGAGCCAGATCTTGCGGGCTGAAGTCGAGCATGACGAACTTGGCGCCAAAAACGCCGCTCTTGATATCCACAGAAATATCTTGGTCGGCCTGTGAGGCGACTATGGCCGTCATCCATTGCAGAGCGTCGGCTTCCTTTAGCTCAACCCCCAATCGGCGTGCCGATTCGATGATACGCTGAAGGGCGGCGTCAGGAGAAAAGTCAGGTTTTGCGCTCATCATAAATCTCCTCTCTATGCTTTAGGGTTGATCCGGCATAAATTTTTTGTGCGTTGAGCGGAGTGACCCTGAGTTTGGCGAAAGAGAGCGCAGTCGAAGCGCCATGTTTAACCGAGCCAGTTGCCCTTCGACTACGGTTCTTCGCTGGCGCTCGGAACCTCCGCTCAGGGCGAACATCGATTTTTGGATGAGTTCTTATCCTTATTGCGCGCCTCGGCCAACATTTTATAGAAGATGTCAGCCTGATCGAGTGCGTCGCGCAGGGCCTGGTGAGTAAGGTGCTGGTGATTCAAATAGCGCGGGCTGACGTGCCGCATGGTGGTCTCAGCCCAAGAGACGCCTGCTAGCCCCATGTAGAAAGACTTGATATCCAGCGCGGCGTGACCAAAGGGATTATATCCCAGGAAGTAGTGGAAATAATAATTAACGAACATCCAATCGAAAGGGGCATTGAAGCCAATGAAAATTGGTCGTTGCCCGGTGGGTGTCTGGGCAGCCAACCAATCCTTGAAAAGGCTCATGGCCTCAGCCGGTTCTAGCCCGTGTTCTGCCAGCCCGCTCATGGAAAGCCCATGGATGGCAGTCGCTTCTTCGGTCGTGTGGCCGCTGATCGGCTTCAACTCGACGTAAAAAGTCTTGCCCGGGTCATCAACCACGCAGGCGCCGATGGCTAACAAGGAGTACGTCCCCGGATACGGCCCGCTGGTTTCGACATCTACAGAGATATAAGTCTCGTTGGGAATCGGATTTGTCATCTCAATCTGCGGTTGCGCCGGCCAAAATTGGTTCATCGCCGTTGTAGGCGCGCAACTGCGGCCATTTGCGGGCGATCAGCAGCACGGCGAGGATGCAGCCGATCCCGCCGCTGATGATGGCAGCCGGTGCGCCGAAAAGCTGCGCCACTGCCCCGGCTTCGATCTCTCCCAACTGCGGCCCGCCCTGGAAGAAGATCTGGTTGATACTGGTCATCCGCCCGCGCATCGGATCGGGCGTCTGCAACTGGCGGATAGTGTTGCGGATAATGGTGCGGATGTGCCAGAACAGCGCCCACACCTGCATCTGCGACCCGGCGATGGAGATCATCAGCCCGAGCCAGAGGTAAAAGAAGCGCCTGTGGCGGAGTGCGGGAGGAATGTGCATGGTCAGTATTCAGTTTTCAGTATCCAGTGTTCAGTACAGAAGACTGCTGACTGAGCACTGACTACTGGTTTTAGGTTCCCCAATCTCTCAGGTACAAGAAATCGTAGCTGACCGTGCGGCTGCTGATCTTGGCGACCGGCGGCATGACGCGCTTGTACTGGTTACGGCGGACGCGCTCGATCACGCTGCGGACGAACTTCTCATCGAATCCTGCCTCGACGCATTCCTGTGGGCTGCCGCGTTGATCCACAAGCAGGTAGAGGAGCTTGTCCACTTCTTCGTAGGTAAAGCCCAGCTCGCCCTCGTCGGTCTGACCCTGCCAGAGGTCAGCAGTGGGAGCTTTTTCGATGATGACCGCCGGAACGTCGAGCGCTCGCGCCAATTGCCGGACCTGGGTCTTGTAAAGGTCGCCGATGGGGTTGATGGCGCAGGCCGAATCGCCGAACAATGTGGTATAGCCGAGCAGGATCTCGGTTTTGTTGCCGGTGCCGACCACCAATCCCTTGAAAGCTTCGGATTGGTCGTAGGCCACGATCATGCGGGCGCGCGCCATGATGTTCCCCTTGCGGACTTGCGACATCCCCGGCTCGCGGTCAATGAGCGGGTCCACCATCTCGGTGATAGGGATGGTCACCGATGGACAGCCGAGCTGTTCGATCAGCATTTGGGCGTGTTCGAGCGAATCGGGCATGGAGGTCTTGTAGGGCAGGCGCACGGCCAGCACATTCTGCGCGCCGAGGGCTTCGGCGGCTAATACGATGGCGACAGCCGAGTCGAGGCCGCCGGAGAGGTTGACCACAGCGCGCGAATATCCGGCGCGGGTAATCTCGGTGTGAAGAAACTCCGTCAGAATGTTGCGGACGAGGGAGGTGTTGATGGAGAGATCAATCGTGCTCATGGAGGCCAAGCTTCTGGCGCAGGACAGAGCGGACCTGTCTGGCGATGCGTACAGTCTCTTTCGCTTCTTCCTTCTCTGCCAATGCGCCAGGATAACGGTAACGGACCGCGTAGCGATCCAAATGGATCAACAAATCCCGATGTAGATCAAGTGAAGCATCAAGAGGAAGGCAAAGCTCAAGCAATTCGCCCAAGTTGTGGGTTTTGGGAAAATCCACGCCGTTTTTGAAAAGGAATGCCTTGAGATATTTTTCTGCCGTTTGCTGGGCATGAAAGCAGATGGCATCGTAGTTAACACATTTTCGAGCGCGCAATTCCCGTTCCGCTGTGGCGTAGTCTCCCTCTGCTTTTTCTATCCATTCACGGAGCAGTTCGTTCATACAACACTCTTCCTCTCCGGACAATCTCTTTGAGAAAGGGATCGCCTAATTTCAAGCGTTTTGCCAGTGTCGCAGGCGTTTTGACTAGTAGGTCAAGTCCAAAGTGGTGTTCGATCTTTTGGCAAATGCGGATCTCTTGTTCAACTTCCTTCAGTGGAGTTTCCATGATAACCAACAAATCCACATCGCTTTCCGGCCGGGGATTGCCATATGCATACGAACCGAATAAAACGATCTTCTGCGGCTGGAAATTCTTGACAATCTGCTGGACAATGTAATCAATCGCCTCCTGCGGGATGCGCGTCCGCTGGGTGATTGGAGGAACAGTTACTGGCGTAGTGGACACAATGGTCATCTTGCACCTTGTGTGAGGATTATACCTTGCAGTGTTTGCTTACCGCTTCTGTAAAATTCTTTCCAATTCGCGGTGCACCAACTCCGGGCATTCGTCTCTCAGCAGCGGCAGGCGTGCCCGCGTGCGCCGCAGCTGACCCAGATCCAATTCGGCGTAGGTGATGGCTTCCTCGTCGTATGGCCCTTTGGCGATCAGCCTGCCGTCCGGATCGTAGGCGGTCGCGCCGCCCCAGAAGTTCAGTCCATCTTCGAAGCCGACGCGGTTGGCGTGGGCGACGAAAACGGTGAAAAGCCCGGCATAGGCTTTGTGGACAGTCTCCACCCATTCGGATGAGCCGATGTGCTCGTCGGTGACGCCGCGTCCGGGCGAGGCAGAGGTCATGAGAAGGATGTCCGCGCCATCCATCCAGAGCAGATAAGGCGAAGATACGTGCCAGAAATCTTCGCAGATCAGGATGCCGGCGCGGCCAAAGCGCGTATCGAAGGCGCGGAAGGAATCGCCTATGGCCAGGAAACGCCGCTCATCGAAAATGGTGTAGGTGGGCAGGTGAACCTTGTGGTGGACGTGGACGACCTCGCCTCGCGCCAGGTAAGCGGCGGCGATGTAGAAGCGGTGACGGGCGTCCTCGTCCACGAAGCCGACGACCAGGTCCAGGTCTCGGCTCGCCTTCAGCAGTGGCTTGAAAACTGGATCGTCTTCCGAAGGCCGGCAAGCAACGGCGGGGACAAGGTCTTGCAGTACGTAGCCGGTCAGCGAGAGCTCGGGAAAAACGAGCAGGTCGGCATTCTGGGAGTGAGCCTCTTTGGCGAGGGTCAGATGCTTCTCGAGGTTGGCTTCGACATTGCCGAGCTTGGTGTTGATTTGAGCGAGAGCGAGGTTTAATCGCATAATTTAATCTTACCATAACACGACCCCAAAGGTTTTTTTAAACCTTCAGGGTCAGATAAGGCGGAGAGGGTGGGATTCGAACCCACGGTGGCCACAAGGACCACAACGGTTTTCGAGACCGTCCCATTCAACCGCTCTGGCACCTCTCCGAGGGGGTGTCAAGTGCCAAGCGTCATGTGTCAAGTGTAGAGTGTCAGGTCTCGGCTTGGCACTTGATACGTGATACGTGACACATAACAGCGGAGCAAATTATATCCTAAATCTCGACGCTCGCGTGCCAATCCGGATAGACGGTTTGTGTGAGCCCCCGCTCGGCCAAGCGTTCTCTCAGAGCAGTGGCTGCTCTCGCCTCGCCGTGTACCAGGAAGATCTGCTTAGCCTGATTCTTGACCGACATGGCGTAGTCAATCAGGAGGGTTTGGCCAGCATGGGAGGAGAGGCCGCCGATGGTAGCGATCTCGGCGCGGCGGTGAAAAACTTCGCCAAATATTCTGACCTTCTGCTCGCGTTCGGCCAGACGGCGGCCCAGTGTATCCGGCGCCTGCCAGGAGACGATCAAGATCACGTTGCGCGGGTCTTCGATGTTGTTACGCAGGTGATGCAGAATGCGCCCCGTTTCGGCCATACCCGAGGCAGATATAATGATCAGCGGTCCCTTGCGGTCGTTGATCGCTTTGGACTCTTCCACAGAGTGGGTATAGGTGAGTTGCTCGAATTCCAGAGCCGGATGTTTACGCGTGCGAATAAAGTCGTGTGTTTCTTTATCGAAACACTCCGGGTGCTGCTCGAAAACTTCCGTGGCATGGACGGCCAGGGGGCTATCCACATAGACCGGCACAGATGGGATGCTTCCCTCGGCGAGCATCTCGTTCAGGAAATAAACAAGCTCCTGTGTGCGCCCCACCGCAAAGGCCGGGATGATGACCTTGCCGCCATGCTCGACCGTGCGCTTGATTACGTCGCGGAGTTCCTTATAGGCAGCCCGAATGTCTTCATGTGGTTTGTCTCCGTATGTACATTCCATCATCAAGTAATCTACTTTGCCGCTGGGGAAGACCGGCTCGCGCAGCAGAGGCATATGGTGACGGCCGATGTCGCCGGAGAACCACAGGTTCACCTTGCGCCCCTTCTCCTCGATCTCCAGCGAGACGCCCGCCGACCCGAGGATGTGTCCTGCCTCCACCAGGCGCACGCTCACGCCCGGCACCGGCTCGAAGGGTTCGTCGTAGGATACAGGTCGAAAATGTTGTGCTACCTTCGTTGCATCCCGCATCGTGTAGAGCGGCTCGGCAGGCGGCTCGCCACGCCGGAATCGCTTCTTGTTGATGAATTCGATATCGGCTTCCTGAATGTGACCTGAGTCGCGCAGCATGATGTCGGCCAGGTGCGCGGTGGCCGAAGTGGCATAGATTGGGTTGCTGAAGCCTTGTTTGACCAGGTTGGGCAGGTTGCCGCTGTGGTCAATGTGGGCATGGGATAGGATGACGGCATCCACGCGGCGCGGTGCGAATGAGAAGTTCTGGTTGCGCTCATAGAAATCGCGCCGGTGACCCTGGAACAAGCCGCATTCCAGCAGCAGCTTGGAGCCGTTGACTTCGAGCAAATATTGAGATCCGGTCACGGTGCGTGCCGCGCCGTTAAAATGGATGCGCATGGATAAACCTCTACTTTTTCAGTAGTTCGAGAATCTTCTCGCCAAATCTTTCGAGCCGCCAGGGCGAGTCGGGCATCAATTCTGCCAACGCCGCTAAATCCTTTGGGTCTTTCTCGGCGATCGCCTGCATGAAAGGACGCGGCAGCACCACATCTGATTCAACTCCCATCTTTCTTGCGGTACTCTTTCGCCACTGGCGAAGCGCATCCAGCCGCCGCAGAAATGCCTCGTCGGGGCGCGGCGAGATGAGACGCCGCACCGGCCTGGCCTCCATCCCTCGCCGGACAGCTTCGAGAATGTCACTGGCAAAGAGATCCATCTGCCGCAGGGTCAGGCCAGCCTCTCCTAGATGATCGTATCTTTGCGGGGCGGCCTGGGCTACACTGACCAGAGTCCTATCGCCGATGACTTTGAACACCGGGCGGTTCATGCGTCTAGCCTGCGCCTCGCGCCAACGGCAGAGTTCCTGAAGGATGGTCAGCTCTCTGTCTGTGAGTTTTTGTGTCCCGCCAACGCGCTGCCAGGCGGCGTAGCCATTCTCGGTGTGGCCGTTAACTTGGCAAATTCGGCCAAATTCCTCGAACGCCAACCTCCAACGATCTGTCTCTTCCAATTCGGCCTGTAGCAGGTCTCGAAGGTTGAGAAGGTAATGGGTATCCAGCCGTGCGTAGTTGAGCAACTCGGCTGAGAGTGGACGCCGTCCCCAATCGGCTTTCTGGTAGCGTTTGTTCACGGCCACGCCGAACTTTTTGGCCAGGAGGCTATCCAATCCCACCTGTTTGTATCCCAGGATGCGCGCCGCCTGCATGGTGTCGAAGATATTGGCAAAGGTGAAGTTGAAGTCGCGCTTCAGTGTAATGATATCGTACTCGGCTGCGTGGAATATCTTCTCGATTTTTGGATCAGCAAAGATGGGCGCAAGGGGGGAAAGATCCTTCAGCTTCAGCGGGTCTGCCAGATAATCCGTCTCAGGCGTGGAGAATTGGATCAGGCAGACCTGTTCGCGATAAGCATGCAGGCTATTGGATTCGGTATCCACTGCCAGGTGTGGCTGGCGCGCCAACTCGCCAGCCAATCCGTCTAATGCGGCTGGCGTGGCGATCCATACAGGCGGCGGGAGCTTGCTCGACGACATGGGGTGATTATAACAGGAGCTTCTCCATCACCAGCGCATTTTCCCTATCGTTATAATACCTCTGCCAGTTATCCACCTCCAAATACCCCTCTGCCTGGTATAGCCGTATCGCTGCCTGGTTCGACGACCGCACGCACAGACGGATGCGTGGCTGCTTTATCCGGCTCTCGCATTCACGTAACAAGGCTCTGGCAATCCCTTGCCGACGGTATTCCGGTGCGACGCCCAGCGTGGCAATCCATGCCATTCCCTCCGATGGACGCGGGTCGGCAGCGATGAAACCGATCATCTCGCCACTGTTCGTCACCTTCAGGCGGATGACATTGGGATAGCTCAGCACCGCCACCAGGTCCAGGAGTGGCCAGGCATCCTCCAGGAAGCAGGCGCGTTCGAGGCGGCGGAGTCCACTCAAGTCACGCAGTGAGGCGGGGAGAATATCCATAAGAAAGGGAAAATGTGGGGTGTGCGGGCGGCTTTGCCGCCCGCACACCCCACACCCCTATTCTATCGAGATGATACTACTTCTCTTTCCCTTTGACGAAATTCTCGATCATGCTGGTGAATTCCATCGGGAAGATGAACTTGGTCGAGGCGCTCAGGCCGAGACTCTTGAGGGTCTCGAAGTATTGCAGGGTCATCGTCTTCTGGTCAATGATCTTGGCCGCGGCAAAGATTTTCTCGAGGGCGACCGAGAAACCTTCGGCTTTCAACACCTGGGCCTGTTTCTGGCCCTCGGCTTCTAGGATAGCGGACTGTTTCTGGCCCTCGGCCTTGAGGATGGCGGCCTGCTTCTCGCCTTCGGCCACGTTGATGGCGGCCTCGCGCGTACCGGTCGATTCGGTCACCACCGCGCGGCGGATGCGCTCGGCGGACATCTGCCGGTTCATCGCCTCCTGGACCTCGCGCGGTGGGATGATCTCGCGGATCTCGACGTTGGTCACCTTGACGCCCCAGCGCTCGGTCACCTCGTCCAGGCGGGTGCGCAGCAAACTGTTGATGTGCTCGCGCTCGGAAAGGACATCATCGAGGGGAATTCCGCCAATCACGGCGCGGAGTGTAGTCGTCGCCATACCCTGAGCGGCCATCTCGAAGTTGCCGACCTGAAGCACAGACTCGGCCGGGTCGAGCACCTTGTAGTACCACAGGAAGTCAATCGAGATGGGGGCGTTATCTTTGGTGATCGAAGTCTGGTGTGGGATTTCGCGCACCTGCTCGCGCAGGTCAACCCTCACCGGGCGGTCAATGACTGGAATGAGTAACACAAGCCCCGGGCCCTTGGTGCCTATGCAGCGCCCCAGCCGGAAGACGACCAACCGCTGGTATTCGTTGACAATACGGATGGCGTTGGCCAGAAAGATCACCAGCACCACAACGACAAAAGCGACTACACAAAGTACGGTTGTTGTAACTGCTCCTGTCATATCTTACTCCTTCCTTGTCGAATAGATTGTTATCTGACTGATTGTTCGTCACGTTCGACGACCAGGATGAATCCCTCGCGGCCGGCCACGCGGACTCGGCCACCTGCTGGGATGGGTTTCTCGCTGCGAGCGCTCCACAACTCTCCGGCCACTTGCACCGATCCTTCTTCATGGATTCGGGTCTTGGCCTCGCCAATCTGGCCGATCAATGCCCCCAGGTCGTGACTCGGGCGGGCGCCGTGTGCCTGGATAGCCTTTCGGACGATCAACCACAAGAAACTGGCTGCCGCTGCCGAAACGACGACTGCCAGGATGGGGTTGACCGCCGGCAGGAATCCCGCGCTGGGAAACAGGTAGACCGAACCGACGATGACGCCCAGCAGGCTGATTGCCAGGAAGATTTCCCGCTTCGGCTTGCGCATGGCGTAGACGAACGGGATGATGCTCAGCACTAGCACGATCAGCGCCCACAGGTTGAAGCCGAGATTGTAGACCGCGTACCCGGCCAGTGCCAGCAAAAACAATGCGCCGATCTCCAACAACCCTGTGCCGGGCGTGACAATAGCCATCAGCAGCAGAACCGATCCGAGTACGAGTAGCACGTAAGCCAGATTGGGGTCGAGAAACAGGTTCATAGCCGTTCCTTTCTTGGAGACGCCAAAATCATTATACAACAATCGCCGGATTCGCGCTCCATACAATCTACGCAAATGCCCCACGCCGGTTTTACGGACCGGAGGGTTTGGGGTAGAATACAGCCAAAGTGAGAGGAGATCGCTATGCCTAAATACACTGTTGGTCTTGCTCGCACCTATTCAGTTGAAATCGAAGCGCCAGATATTGAATCCGCTATTCAGGCTGCCGACTTTGTCGGTTGCCCGGACGAATCCTGGGAGATAGACAGTGAAGAAAGCGGCTGCCTGATAATCGAAGTCAAGATTTTGGAACAAGAGGCTTTTGAGCTGCCCTGACCGCGACGGAGACTGGAAAATGGATTTCCTAAACAGAATCTTTCAGGGTGATTGCGAGGAGGTTCTAAAAGGACTCCCTGATAATTCTGTTGATTTAATCTTTACCTCACCGCCCTATGCCGACCAGCGCGCAAGAATTTACGGGGGTATAAAACCAGATCACTATGTTGACTGGTTCATGCCGAAAGCGGCGCAATTCTTGCGCGTGCTGAAACCCACCGGAACTTTCATTTTGAATATCAAAGAGCGCGTGGTGGATGGGGAAAGACACACTTACGTTCTCAATCTCATCCTGCGGATGCGAGAACAAGGCTGGCTTTGGACAGAGGAATTCGTTTGGCATAAGAAGAATTCGTATCCGGGCAAATGGCCGAATCGTTTTCGCGACAGTTGGGAACGGTTGATCCAGTTCAATAAGTCAAAGCGATTTGCGATGTATCAAGAAGCGGTAATGATCCCTATAGGGGATTGGGCGAAGGATCGGCTTGCCAACCTGAGTGAAACCGATAAAATTCGCGATGAATCAAAAGCTGGCAGCGGCTTCGGAAAGAATGTTTCTAACTGGCTTGGCCGCGATAAGGTTTATCCCACCAACGTTATTTACATGGCGACCGAGTGCGGCAACAAGAACCACAGCGCAGCCTTCCCCGAAGAACTGCCTGCATGGTTTATAAAACTGTTCACTAAACCTGGCGATGTGGTTTTAGACCCATTCATTGGCTCTGGTTCGACAGCGGCAGCAGCCGTCCAATTAGGGCGGAACTATGTGGGTATTGATGTCAGTCAAGAATATGTCAAACTAACGCAGGATCGCGTCTCAGAGAGACAGATTCGGATGTTTGCCGAACAGAAAGCTGAATACATAACAAAACGGGAGGCAAAAGATGAATCCCCTCAATCTTGATGATGTGCGAGAGTATGTCAATGAGCATATTGTTGACTTTCATCAGCGCCGTATCAAATCCCTAGAAGAATTAGCGTTAGAGAAACTTCTCAATAAAAATCCTTATCTTTTCAAGGCAAAAAACATACGCTCTGTTTCTGAATTAATCCCAAGTTTATTGGATGCCTTCCTCTCCTCATCCGAGGAAAAACTCTTCGGCGATTTTCTGGAAGGCTTGGCCATTTTTGTCGCAAGTCAGACCTGTAGTGGTCATAAGTCTACTGCATCTGGAGTGGATTTAGAGTTTTTCAACCAGGGGATTCATTACATTGTTTCGATTAAATCCGGGTGGAATTGGGGAAATAGTTCTCAACAGAAACGCCTTGAAGAAGATCTAAAAAATGCTGTCAAACGTGTCAAACAATCTAACCCCGGTGCAAATGTACAAGCCGTGTTAGGGATTTGTTACGGAAAACGAAAGACGAGTTACTTGCGCGGATACTTGAAAGTGGTCGGCCAAAATTTTTGGTACCTGATTAGCGAAAGCATGCATCTCTATACTGATATCATAGAACCAATTGGATATAAAGCGAGAGATCATAATCAAGCCTTTCTTGATGCCCGAGGGGACGCTATAGATCGTTTAGTTCATCTTTGCATGGATAAATTCGGCGATGAAACAGGCAAAATTGATTGGGTAAAACTCGTCGAGTTCAATAGCGGGAATTTTGACCTAGACAGGTTTCTGCCCCAATAAGTCGAGGCTTTGGCCTTTCACCTAGCAAGGAGACAAGTAATCTATGCCAACATATCAAGTCAACCTCTTGCGTTCGTATGTGGTTGAGATAAACGCCCCGAATCAAAAAATGGCAGCGCGGTTAGCTGAATTCTACGTTGGAACGGGCGCGGACGAATCGTCAGATCTTGACAGAAGCAAATTCCGTTTCCAAATCCAAGATATCGAAATGGTTCAAAACGATGCGATGGAAGTATCCCCGATAGGGAAATAAACATAAGGAGCAGCTCAGTGCCCTTCACCAAACTCTGTGTCCTCGGCCTCGGCTACATTGGCCTGCCCACCGCATCTACCTTTGCCACGCACGGCCTGCAGGTCGTCGGTGTGGACGTGAACCCGCAGGTGCTCGAAACGCTGCGCAACGGAGGCATCCACATTCATGAACCCGGTCTGCGCACGGTGGTGGAAGCGGCGCTGAAATCTGGCAAGCTGACCATCCGCGAAAAACCCGAAGAAGCGGATGCCTTCATCATCGCCGTCCCGACGCCTTTTTATCACGATCAATACGGCGATTACAACGGCCAGAAATACAAGCTGGCAGATATGCGCGCCGTGACCTCCGCCACCGAAGCCATTCTACCGGTGCTGCGCAAGGGCAACCTGGTGGTGCTGGAATCCACCTCGCCGCCGCACACCACCGTTGATCTGGTTGCGCCTATCTTGGAAAGATCAGGTCTAAAGGCGGGGATGGACTTCTACCTGGCCTACTCGCCGGAGCGCGTCTTGCCCGGCCAGATCCTGCGCGAGCTGATCGAGAACGCGCGCGTCATCGGCGGCGTCACGCCCGAATCGGCGCAGGCGGGGCGAGACCTGTACGCCATCTTCGTCAAAGGCGAGATCGTCCAGACGGATGCCACTACCGCTGAGATGGTCAAGCTGATGGAGAACACCTATCGCGACGTCAACATCGCCATCGCCAACGAGTTCTCCCGCCTGGCCGAGCGCTTCGGCGTGGACGTGTGGGAGGCGATCCGCATCGCCAGTCTGCACCCGCGCGTGAAAGTGCTCAGCCCCGGGCCAGGCGTGGGCGGGCACTGCATCAGCGTGGACCCATGGTTCTTCGTCGAGGCCGCGCCGGACATCACGCCGCTCATTTACAACTCGCGCCGGGTCAACGACGAACAACCGCGTTACGTGGTGGAATTGGTCAAGCGTGCCCTCGGCGACCCTTCGACAGGCTCAGGGCAAGGCCTGAAAGGCAAGAAGATCGCAGCTCTCGGCCTGGCTTTCAAACCCGATGTGGATGACCTGCGCGAAAGCCCGGCAGCGGAAGTGGTGCATCTACTCCAGAACGAAGGGGCAATCGTAAAAGCCTTCGAGCCGTTCAAGCCGGAGGCCGGTCTGCCTGGCATTACCGCCGTCCCAAGCCTTGAGGCGGTGTTGAATGAAGCCGATGCGGTGCTGCTGCTCGTCAACCATACCGAACTGCGCACCCTGACGCCCGAAAGGCTGGCTGCCCTCACGCCCGCCCGCATCTTGATAGATGCAGTCAACGGCTGGGCGGGGAAGGCTTGGCAGGCGGCGGGGTTCCGTGTGTTCAGGTTAGGCGTCGGGAAATAAAACTTGGAACGTAAAACGTAACCGTCTCACGCACCACGTTTTACGTTTCACGGCTCATACTCATGGCCCTCAAAATTCTCTCCGTATTCGGTACCCGCCCGGAAGCTGTGAAGATGGCGCCGGTCGTGCATGAACTCAGGCACACCGAGGGGATCGAGTCGTTCGTCTGCGTCACTGCTCAGCACCGCGAAATGCTCGATCAGGTGCTGAACCTGTTCGACATCCGGCCGGATATTGACCTTGACCTGATGCGCGAGAACCAGCCGCTGGCCGAACTTAGCGCTCGCATCTTCACGGACCTCGATCCTGTTCTCGAAAAACTCAAGCCTGACTGGGTGCTGGTGCAGGGCGATACGACCACGGTCGCCATCACTGCGCTGATGGCCTATTACCGCCGCATCCGCGTTGGGCACGTGGAGGCCGGCTTGCGCACGCACGACAAATGGCAGCCTTTTCCCGAAGAGATCAATCGCCGCGTGGCCGGCGTGACCGCCGACCTGCACTTTGCTCCCACCGAGTGGTCGCGACAGAATCTGTTGCGTGAGGGCGTGCCGGATTCTGCCATCGCCGTGACGGGGAATCCGGTCATTGACGCGCTAAATGTGGTGGCGAAGCAGGAAGAACCCGAGGAGGTAGGTCATTTACTTCAAAAACTCAACATAACGTGTCATTGCGAGCCGCCGATGGTCGAGTACCCTGAGCGAAGCGAAGGGGTATCGAGACCGAGGCGGCGAAGCGATCTCCACGCGAGCGAGGAGATCGCTTCCCTTCGACTTCGCTCACCTGTGCCTGCGGCACACCGTCCTGCGTTCGGTGCAGGGCTGGCGCAGGCAGGGCAGGCGTCGGGTCTCGATACGGCGGAAGAACACCGCCTACTCGACCATCCTCGCAGTGACACGGGGAAGAGATTGATTTTGGTGACTGCCCATCGGCGGGAGAATTTTGGGAAGCCGCTGGAAAACATCTGCGCGGCGCTGAAGGAGCTGGCCGGGCGCGGGGACGTGGAGATCGTCTATCCTGTCCACCTCAATCCGAACGTGCAGGGACCAGTCTATCGCCTGCTTGGAGACATGCCGCACGTCACGCTCTTGTCGCCGCTGGATTACCTGCCGCTGGTGCATCTGATGAAGCGCTCGACCATCGTGCTGACCGATTCGGGCGGCATCCAGGAGGAGGCGCCGGCTTTCGGCGTGCCCGTGTTGGTGCTGCGCGAGGTCACCGAGCGGCCGGAGGGAATCGAAGCAGGAGTGTTGAAGCTGGTCGGAACGGCGACCAGGCTCATTGTCCAGGAAGCGAATCGCCTGCTCGACGATCCAGTTGCGTACGCCTCCATGGCGCGCGCTTCCAATCCCTTTGGCGATGGCCACGCCGCCGAACGCATCGTACAGGCGCTGCTGACTTATTATAAGTAGATTGCGCAACCGTTCAGACAACCAAGCGGTTATAATTATCCAAATCTTTCGTACAGAAGGAGACGTATGAATATCGCAAGCGCACTCCAAGGATTAGCCACATTGTCGTGGCTTTTGGTGGTCGGCGTGATCGTCCTGGCGGTCGTACGCGCCACTCGCGCCAAGCCGTTGAAGGGAGCGGTTTCGATTGTCATTGGAACAATTGTTTTCTCTCTGGTGTTGACTGCGGTCAGCGCCGGATTGGTTTTCATCCAGCCGGATGAGCGCGGCGTGGTCATGTCGGCTGTCGCCGCGAAAGGGTACCGTGACCAAACGCTTCAACCGGGTTTGCGCTGGGTGATCCCCTTCGCTGAAAACGTGCGCCTCTACAGCATTTCCCGCCAGACGTATACCATGTCCGCTGCGGCAGTCGAGCAAAAGCAGATCGCTGAGCAGCAGGCTTTGCAAGCTCAGTTCGTCGTCGAGCAGAAGAAACAGGAAGCCGAACAGGCCCGCCAGGTGGCCCAGGGTCAGGCCGATGCGGCCGTCATCCAGGCCAAGGGCGCGGCCGAAGCGCGCACCATCCAGGCCGAAGCGGAAGCCAAAGCCTTGGAGCTGATCAATGCGGCATTGGAGGGCCATCCCAACTTACTGACCTATCAGTACATCACCAAGCTGTCGCCGAATGTTCAGGTGATGTTCCTGCCCAATAATGCGCCGTTCATCTTTCCGCTGCCAGAGGTGACTACACCGCAGTGATCAGTTATCAGTCGGCGGTGATCAGTAGTAAGGGAACGATATGCAACCAGTCAAACCAACCGGACGCCAGATACGCCTGACCAGCCTCTCTAGCTGCGCGGGTTGAGCGTCGAAACTGAATGCGGAAACGCTGGCGCAGGTACTGCGACCAATCCAAAATTTATTCGATGCCCGCAACTACCCGGACCTGTTGGTCGGCCTCGGCGACCCGGATGACGCGGCAATCTGGCGCGTGGATGACGCGCGCGCCCTGGTGGTGACCACAGATTTTTTCACCCCCGTGGTGGATACGCCCTACGAGTTCGGCGCCATTGCAGCCGCAAACAGCCTTTCGGATGTGTATGCGATGGGAGGGCAGCCGTTCCTGGCTTTGAATATCGCCGCCCTCCCGCCCGACCTGCTGCCCGAACTTGGCAGCGAGATCATGCGCGGCGGCGCGGAAAAATCCCTGGAGGCCGGTGTGGTGGTCGTGGGTGGGCATACAATCCAGGACAAAGAGCCGAAATATGGGCTGGTGGCGCTGGGCTTCGTCCACCCGCAGAAGATGCTGACCAAGGCTGGTCTCCGCCCTGGCGAGGTGCTGGTCTTGACCAAGCCGCTCGGCTTTGGCGTGACGACCACCGCTCTCAAACAGCAAAAAGCCGCCCCCGAGGATGTGACCGAAGTCATCGGTTGGATGAGCAAGCTGAACAAGTCCGCTGCGGAGCTGGCGGTGGAATTCGGTCTGCGCGCCGGCACGGACGTGACTGGCTTCAGCCTGCTCGGTCATGGCATGGAGATGGCCAATGCCTCGCACGTTGGGCTGCGCTTCTTCAACGACAAAATTCCCTTCGTTTCCTGCGCTCGTAAATACGCCTCGATGTGGACTTTCCCCGGCGGTGCATCGGATAACCGCCTGTACTTTGGACCGCGCGTCAAGTTTGCTGGGGGGATTAGCGAAGAAACGCAGATGCTGCTCTTCGATCCGCAGACCAGTGGTGGGTTATTGCTCGGCGTCCCGCCTGAGAAGCTTGAGGCTTTCCAAAGGCGGGCGAAGGAGATCGAGCAGCCGGTTTGGGTCATCGGCGAAGTAGTCGAAGGCGAAGGGATCGAGGTAGTTTCCTAGATGAAAAACGGCCATTTCTATCCAACGCTACAGGCCGTGCTGGCTGCTCTCCTTTTTGGAGCGAGCGCGCCCTTGGCAAAACTGCTGTTGGGGAAAATCGAGCCAGTTTTACTGGCGGCATTGTTGTATATCGGTAGCGGGTTCGGCTTGTTGGTAATACAATTCTGCCGGAAGGTGGGGAATCCGGCGGTTGAAACGGAAGCCCGCTTGAAGAGAGCCGACATCCCCTGGCTGGCGGGAGCAATTCTAACCGGAGGAATTGCGGCTCCCATTGTGTTGCTGTTCGGCCTGCGTCAGACGCCGGCCTCGACGGCCTCCATCCTTTTGAATTTCGAGGGGGTAGCGACTACGCTGATCGCCCTCTTGTTTTTCAAGGAGACCATTGGACGTCGCGCGTGGGTAGCGATCTCTTTGATTACTCTGGCAAGTATCTTCCTTACGCTGAACCTGCACGGCGGATGGGGATTCTCGCCGGGCGCGCTGGGTATTCTGGCAGCGTGCATTTTATGGGGGATGGATAACAATTTCACCCGGAATATCTCGGCGAAAGACCCAATCGTTATCGTGACGATTAAGGGTTTGGGTGCGGGGGCACTTTCCCTGGCGATGGCTCTGATTCTTGGGAATCCGATTCCCCGCTGGGGGGTTGCGGTTGGGGCGTTGGTGTTGGGTAGTTTAAGTTATGGTTTGAGCATCGCTCTGTTTGTGTGGGCCATGCGGGGGCTGGGAGCCGCGCGTACCAGCGCTTGGTTTGGTACCTCTCCTCTGGTCGGTGTAGTTTTATCTTTTGCCTTTTTTCGGGAGATGCCGGGCACGTTATTTCTGATTGCATTGCCCGCGATGATCATCGGCGCTATTTTTCTTCTCAGCGAGAATCACACGCATCAGCATGTGCACGAGCCGATGCTGCACGAACATCGTCACAGCCACAAGGATGCGCATCATGTGCATCCACATCCAGAGTCTGGCCAGGTGGTCTGGGCTCATTCGCACGTGCACGTTCATGAAGGCCTGGAGCACGATCATCATCATTTGCCGGATATCCATCATCGGCATACCCATTTGAGCGAATCGTAATGTGGAATTCACTGTCCAACTTTTCTCAGGTAAAATAAGTCGGGCGGTTGTTCACCCGCCGAAAAGAAAATTATGGATTCCATTTGGAATGAAATTCTGGCTATTTTTCTCCTGATCATTTTTAATGGAATACTGGCCATGTCAGAAGCGGCCATGCTGTCGGTGCGCAAGGCGCGCCTACAGCAGCGCATGAATGACGGAGACAAGCGGGCGCGGCTGGCGCTCAAATTAGCGGAAAACCCCAACCGCTTCCTTTCCACAATTCAAATTGGCATCACGGTGATAGATGTGCTCATTGGCGCCATCAGCGGCGCGACGGTGGCCGAGCTCCTCACAAAAACCTTTGCTGGGATTCCTGCCCTCGCGCCGTTTAGCGAGGCGATCGGGCTGGCAATCGTTGTTATCACGGTATCATATCTCTCCATCGTGCTGGGCGAATTGTTTCCGAAACGTCTGGCCCTGCAGAACGCCGACGGAGTAGCCTCCGCCATCGCCGGACCGATGTCTTTTGTCTCGGCGCTTTTTACGCCATTCGTCTGGCTGTTGAGCAAGTCCACTGACTTGTTGCTGCGTCTGTTCGGTGTAAAATACACTGCTGAGGTTCCTGTCACGGAGGAAGAATTGCTTGTCCAACTCGACCAGGGCACACAGGCGGGCGTCTTTGAGGAGACCGAGCAGGATATGGTGGAAGGTGTCTTTTCGCTCTCCGACCAGCGCGTCAATGCGTTGATGACCCCCCGCAATGAAATTGTCTGGCTGGATGTAAACGATAACGTCGAGGAAATTCGCAAGAAAATATCCGATAGTCCCTTCTCGCGTTTTCCGGTGGGGGAAGACAGCCTGGATCATCCTATTGGTGTAGTCAAAGCTAAGGAAGTCCTGTTGGCGAACATCAAGAGTGGTAAAGACCTGGATAAACTTGCCCGTCCGCCCATCTACATCCCAGAGACGGCCTTTGGTTCGCACGCCCTCGAAATGTTCCGCGAGAGCAAGCGTGAATTGATGCTAGTGGTGGACGAGTTCGGCGTGGTGCAGGGCCTCATTACCCTGGCGGATATCCTCGAAGAAATAGTCGGCGAATTGGAAGGTGAGCCTCAGGCCACCCAGCGCCAAGACGGTTCCTGGCTGTTGGACGGGATGCTGGCGAACGACGACTTCAAGGAGCTCTTCAACCTGCGCCGCTTGCCTGATGAGGAAGAATACGAGACACTGGGCGGGTTCGTCATGATGCACCTCCGGCGCATCCCGAAACCGGCCGACCAATTCGAGTGGGGTGGGATGCGCTTCGAAGTGATGGACATGGACGGTAACCGCGTGGATAAGGTGCTGGTCACTACATTGCCCGCAAGACCGTCGGATGACGAAAGCGTGATGCGTAAAACGTGATTCGTGAAGCGTGAAACGTAGAACCCCCGGAGTCTTTTATGCCCGAGTCCATTTACCCCTCCCGCCGTTCCCCCGTATTTGGACGGGGCGGGATGGTGGCTTCCTCCCAGCCATTGGCGACTGCTGCCGGCGTGGAGATCTTGGCGCAGGGCGGCAACGCGGCCGATGCTGCCGTGGCGACGGCCGCTGCGCTGAACGTCACCGAGCCGACCTCCACCGGCATTGGCGGGGATATGTTCGCCCTGTTCTATGATGCGAAGACCGGTGGAATTACCGCTCTCAATGGCTCCGGGCGTGCGCCCGCCTCCCTGACCCTGGACCTGCTGCGAAAAAACAACTTGGTGGAATTGCCCCCATACCACCCATACACCGTCACCGTTCCCGGCGCGTGCGCCGGCTGGTGCGATCTGATCGAACGCCACGGCACGCTAAGCCTGAGCGAAGTGCTCGCTCCAGCCATCCGCCTGGCTGAAGAGGGCTTCCCGGTCGCGCCGATCACGGCTTATTTCTGGCAGCGTGCCGCCGAGCGGCAGCTGCGCACGTCTCTAAACGGCAGCGAGATGACGATTGATGGCCATGGGCCGCGGGCAGGCGAGATTTTCTGCAACCCCGGCCTGGCGCGCACCTTGCAGAAAGTGGCCGAAGGCGGCAAGAAGGCTTTCTATGAGGGCGAAATCGCCGAGGCCATTGCCGCGACGATACAAGCGGCTGGCGGCTGCATGACGGTGGACGACCTGGCCGCGCACTGTTCGACCTGGGATGAACCGATCAGCACGGTCTATCACGGCTATCGCCTCTGGGAATGTCCACCCAATGGGCAGGGACTGACTGCGCTGATCGCCTTGAACCTCCTCGCAGGCTTCGACCTGCCCACCGATCCGCTCTCCGCGCACCGGCTGCACCTGGAGATCGAGGCATTACGTCTGGCCTTTGCCGATACACGCTGGTACGTGGCCGATCCGCGCCACAGCGAGACCCCCGAGGTCTTTAAGACCTCGGGGGTCTGTGCCGCGTTGCTCTCGAAAGAATACACCGCCGAACGGCGCAGGTTGATTGATCCCAAGAGGGCCCGTCTCGACCAACAGCGCGGGGTGCCAGTCGCTGGCTCGGATACTGTCTACTTGTGCGCCGTGGACAGGTGGGGGAACGCCTGCTCGTTCATCAACAGCAATTACATGGGTTTTGGCACCGGCATCGTCCCCTCTGGCTGGGGCTTCACGCTGCAAAATCGCGGGCACGGTTTCAGCCTCGATCCTGCTCATCCGAACGCCCTCGTGCCGGGGAAGAGGCCGTATCACACGATCATTCCGGCGCTGATTACCAGAGACCAGAGAGTAGAGAGTAGAGAACGGAGAGTAGAGGGCAATGGAAAACTAATCTCTACTCACGAATCTCTATTCTCTGATTTTGGCGTGATGGGTGGCTTCATGCAGCCGCAGGGACATTTGCAGGTTTTCCTGGCTCTTGCGCAAGGGATGGATCCCCAGTCAGCACTGGATTTGCCGCGCTTCTGCATCGAAGACGGGACGGCCGGTGGCACGCTGGCGTTGGAAGAAGGCGTTCCGGCGGCGGTCGTCGCCGATTTGGCGGGACGCGGGCACCAGGTCCGCGAAGTGAGCGGGTGGGAGCGTGCCCTGTTCGGGCGCGGACAAGTCATCTTGCGCGATCCACATAGCGGTGTCCTGACCGGCGGCTCCGATCCACGCGCGGATGGCTGTGCGATGACGCTGGCTTGAGGCGAAAAATTGGCTTCAAAACTCGCTTGCGTCAGCCCTTTTCTCGTGCTATAATGATTGCGCTTGCAGCAACCATCATGCGCACAACTTTGCCGCTTGCATCATCCGCGTAGGGATGACAAGTTTATTGCATGTGGAAAAACCCAACCTCATAAAATGGAATAGTTGATCACAAGCCCATCTGTGGGGGCGCTTGTTTTCGTTTGTGTTTCCTTTATTTCCAAATCTAGATTTCATCGAGAAAGCCATATGAACATACTTGAACTTGAAAATAAACCGCTTGCCGAGCTTCGCGCCTTGGGCAAGGATATGGGTGTGCCGAACGCCAATCGCCTGAAGAAGGAAGCGTTGATCCTGCACATCCGCCAGCTGGAGGCTGAGAAAGAGGGCCTCGAGGTGCGCGGCGGCATCCTGGAGATCATGAGCGAGGGCATCGGCTTCCTGCGCTCGGAGCGTTACCAGATCGGCGAGGAGGATGTCTACGTCTCGCAGGCGCAGTTGAGACGCTACGAAATGCGCTCCGGCGACCTGGTGATCGGTCACGTCCGCCCGCCGCGCGAATCCGAACGGCATTATGGCCTGCTCAAGGTGGAGACGGTCAACGGCGTGGACCCGGAGGAGGCTCGCCGCCGCTCGCGATTCGAGGACCTGACACCAATCTTCCCCGAGCAGCGCTTCGACTTGGAAACCAGGGGAGATATCCTGGCCACGCGCTTGATCAACCTGGTCGCTCCCATTGGGCGTGGCCAGCGCGGCCTGATCGTCTCGCCGCCCAAGGCCGGCAAGACGACGATCTTGAAGGAGATCGCCAACGCGATTTCTACCCAGTACCCGGATGTATATTTGATGGTGGCTTTGATCGGCGAGCGCCCGGAGGAAGTGACCGACATGGATCGCTCGGTGGATGCCGAGGTGATCGCTTCGACCTTTGATGAACCGGTTACCTCCCACGTCCGCACGGCGGAGATCGCCCTCGACCGCGCCAAGCGTCTGGTCGAGATTGGCCGTCACGTGGTCATCCTGATGGACTCGATCACTCGGCTGGCGCGTGCCTATAACCTGGTGGTCAACCCATCGGGGCGCACGCTTTCGGGCGGCATGGATCCCTCGGCACTCTATCCGCCCAAGCATTTCTTCGGGGCGGCGCGCAACATCGAAGAGGGCGGCTCGCTAACCATCATTGCGACCTGTCTGGTGGACACCGGCTCCCGCCTGGATGACGTGGTGTATGAGGAGTTCAAAGGCACCGGCAACATGGAATTGCATCTTGCCCGCAAGTTGCAGGAGCGGCGCATCTTCCCAGCGGTTGATATCGAACGCTCCTCCACCCGTCGCGAGGAGCTGCTGCTTGGCCCGGATATCATCCAGCGGGTTTGGCTGATGCGGCGCATGTACATTCAGATGGTTTCCACGCCGCCGCAAGGCGCCGGTATGGATACCGCCGTGGCGACAGAGGCCATCCTGCAACGCCTGTCTAGGACGAGGAGCAATCAGGAATTCTTGGAAAAATTGACTGAGGAATTGTAGTATCTCCTCAACAAGAAAGGGAATATGGGGGGTGTGCGGGCGGCGAAGCCGCCCGCACACCCCCTCCCCAATCTATTGAGGTGATAAGCATCGAAGACCTTATGGGTACAAACATGCAATCTTCGCGCCTGTTTAGTATTATCAGTTGGGTCGTGACTGGCCTTATCGTGCTCTCGCTGTTTGGTTTTACGGCTTGGAAGATCCAACCCCTCGAAACTTCATCTATACCGGAAATTTCCCCAACGGCAATCCCAACCGCGGAAAACGGCAACCTGCCATCTTTGACCGGTCTTTCAGCCCCTACGACGAAAGGCATAACTCGCCTCGTCTCCCTGAAGACCAGCATTTCCGAAAAAGCACGTTATTATCCTGAGGAATACACTGTCAAGCGCGGCGACTCGGTCTTCGGCATTGCCAAGCAATTCAACATCAAGCCGGAGGCGCTGTTGTGGGCGAATTACGATGTCTTGCAAGATAGCCCGGATAGCATCCGTGTCGGCCAGGTTCTAACGGTTCCTCCAGTAGATGGGGTTTATTATGCGTGGAAAGAAGGGGATACCATCGAGGCGGTCGCTGCAAAATATAAGGCCAACCCGGATGACATCCTGGATTGGCCCGGCAATGATATTGATCTATCCAATCCCGAAATAAAAGCCGGTACGAACGTGATGATCCCAGGCGGGCAGCGTGAGTTTGTCCAGTGGATTATTCCCACGATTGCGCGCGGACGTTCCGGCACAGCAAATGTTTCCAGCGCTGCCTGCGGCAGCGGGCCGGTGGGCAGCAGTGCGTTCGTCTGGCCGGCGGATAACCATTATCTCTCCGGGAACGACTATTGGTCTGGTCACCTGGGAATTGACATCGCAGACGGCGAGGGCGGCGCGGTCTACGCGGCGGATAGCGGTGTGGTGACGATGGCGCAGGTTGGCTGGAACTACGGTTACGGCAACGTCATCATGATTGATCATGGCAATGGTTACGTCACGCTCTACGCCCACCTGAGTCAGATCAATGTTGTACCCTGCCAGCCAGTCTATGCAGGTAGTTTGATTGGCCTGGCCGGGAATACGGGCAACTCGTTCGGCGCGCACTTGCACTTCGAGGTGCGCTTGAATGGCGGCTTTGTCAATCCATGGTACGTTTTGCCTTAGTCTTAGAATAGAAACCCGGTTTCTTCGAGAAACCGGGTTTCTGTGTGCTTATGAACGAGCGCGCGCTTCGTAGAACCCTTTCGGACCTGCCTCTGGGCGGTGTTCGCTATGATGAGCAGACCGGCTCGACCAATGACGCCGCCCTGGCCTGGGCGGCCGAGGGCGTCCCGGACCTGACGCTGGTCGTCGCGGACGAGCAAACGGCCGGGCGCGGACGCGGTGGGCGTTCGTGGATCACTCCTTTTGGGACTGCCCTGGCTTTCAGCCTGGTCCTGCATCCCCGACCTGTAGAGCGGGATATCATCCCGCTCTACTCCGCGCTGGGCGCGCTGGCAGTTGCTTCTGCGCTGGGAGAGAAGTACGGTTTAATGCCTGAAATCAAATGGCCCAACGATGTCCTCGTGCACGGGCGCAAGCTGTGCGGCATTCTCGCTGAGACGGTTTGGCTGGGAGAGCGAGCCGAGAGCGTGGTGCTGGGCATCGGGTTGAATGTGCGCCCGGAAGCGGTCCCGGCGGCAGAAGCGCTGGATTTTCCGGCCACCAGCCTGGAGGAAGTCACCGGCCTGAGCGTTGACCGACTATCACTGCTTCACGATATTCTTGCCGCGCTGCTCACTTGGCGCCCGCGCTTAGGGACGGAGGAGTTTATCCAGGCCTGGGAAGGGCGCCTGGCCTTCCGCGGGAAGCAAGTCCAGGTTTGGGCGAAGGATCAGCCGCTTCGCGCCGGACAGGTCGAGGGTCTGGATCGCAAAGGGGGGCTGCGGCTGCGGTCACCTCAAGGGAAGCTCTTTACGGTGCACTTTGGGGAAATCCGCCTGCGTCCGGTTGTGTGATATACTTTTCGAGTATCGTCTCAATAAAGTGGGGCAGGACAAACTACAGAGCGAGGTGTACTATGCTAGACAACTTGCGCGACCAAGCCGCCTCGTCGCAGTATTATCAGGAAGAACCTCTTTCCGCTCAGGAAGAGGTGAGGCCGACCAAGCCTTCCCTAGGCCAGTTCTTGGGCATGAAAGCCCAACAGCGTTTCATCCTGGCAGTGATGCTTTTCTTTGTGGTTTGTCTGCTGGGGGTGATGCTGTTATTTGTGACGGGGAAAATCGTCCCGCCTTTTCTGTATTAACTGTATTGTGAGGGGTGTTTAACAATGCGACGCACTTGCAAGGTGCGCCGCATTGTTGATTATTTCACCAGAGGCAGTTCGAACTGCTGACCGGGCTGAGGCGGGGCTTTGCCGTTTTCAGTAGCTGCCCCGACGCGTCTCAAATCCGCGGCGGCAATACGTGCCAGCGAGGCCACCTTGTCACCTTCCTTGACCTCCATCATGCGGACGCCGCGTGTGGCGCGCCCGGCCTGTTTCACCTCCCCGACCTTCATGCGTAAGACGATACCGTTGGCTGAAATGAGGGTCAGGTCGTCGGCGGGCTGGACGACGCGCGCTGCAGTGATCACGCCGACTTTATCCAAGGCGTGCTTGTCAATCGTCTGGACGCCGCCCGTGGCACGACCCTTGACCGGATACTCGCTCAAAGGTGTCCGTTTGCCATAACCTTCCACGGTGACCAACACCAGTTCGCCGTCCGGCTCGACCACGTCCATGCTGGCGACCTTGTCCTTTCCGCTCAGGCGGATGCCCGCCACGCCGCCCGCGGCGCGTCCCATCGGGCGGACTTCGTCTTCGCAGAAACGCAATGCCTGGCCCTCTTCGGTGACCAGGATGATATCATCTTTGCCGGAGGTCAGGCGCGCCCAGCCAAGTTCATCGCCCTCATCGAGGCTGATGGCGATAATGCCGGAAGGTCGTACCGAGGCCAATTCCGAAAGTGCCATGCGCTTGATGCGCCCGTTGCGCGTTGCCAGGGTGATGTAATTGGCGGCTTCGAAATCGGGAACCGCCACCGCGGCGGTGATGGTCTCGCCTGGGTTGAGCGAGAGCACGTTCACCAGCGGGATGCCCTTGGTCGTCCGATCAGCGTCCGGAATTTGGTAGACCTTTTCAGCGTAGACCTTGCCCCGGTCGGAGAAGAATAACATGGTGTCCAGCGAACGCGCCGGGAGGAGGGTCAGCACTTCGTCTTCTTCTTTCGTGACGTGGCCGGTCACGCCGCGTCCGCCCACGCCTTGCGAACGATAGGCCGCCGCGGCCACGCGTTTGACGTAGCCCATGGCGGTGATGCTGATCAGAACGGCCTCATCCGGCACCAGGTCCGCCTCGCTCAACTCTTCGCTGGCCTCCGCGGCGATGTGCGTGCGCCGTTCGTCGCCATATTTTTCGGCCAGCTCACGCATATCTTCCTTGATCAGCTCCAAAATCTTCTTGGGGTGGGCGAGCAAGTCTTCCAGGCGGGCGATCTGTTCTTTGACCTGTTTGAATTCGTCTTCGATCTTCTGGCGCTCCAAGGCGGCCAGGCGGCGCAGTTGCATGTCGAGGATGGCCTGGGCTTGCAGTTCACTCAGTTTGAAGCGCTTCATCAGGCGCTCTTTGGCGACATCTGCGTCGGGCGATTCCTTGATGGTCTGGATAACGGCGTCCAGGCTGCCCAGGGCGATGAGCAGGCCTTCGAGGATGTGGGCGCGGGCGCGCGCCTTCTCCAACTCGAACTGCGAACGGCGGGTGAGCACCTGCTGGCGGTGTTCGATGAACAATTGCAGGGCGCGCTTGAGCGGCAGCAGACGCGGCTCGCCGCGCCCACCTTCGTCGGCGACCAGGGCCAGCATTTGCACGCCGAAGGTGGACTGCAGCGGGGTGTACTTGTAGAGCTGGTTGAGCACCTTCTTGGGCTGGGCGCCGCGCTTCAGCTCGATGACGATGCTCATGCCGCGCCGGTCGGATTCGTCGCGCAGGTCGGCGATGGCATCAATCCGCTCCTCCCGCGCCAGGTCCGCGATGCGTTCGATCAGGCTGGATTTGTTGACCTGGTAGGGGATCTCGGTGATAACGATGCGGTGGCGGCTGCCAGACATCTCTTCGATGTGGGCCTTGCCGCGCAGGACGATGCGCCCCTTCCCGGACCCGTAGGCCTGCTCAACGCCCTCCTTGCCGACAATCACGCCGCCGGTCGGGAAATCCGGCCCGGGGATGAACTTCATCAAGAATTCGATGGGGATGTCGTCAATCGTCTCGTAGTTGTTGATGAGGTAGATGATGGCAGCCGACAGTTCTTTCAGGTTGTGCGGTGGGATGTTGGTCGCCATGCCGACGGCGATGCCGGAGGAACCGTTGAGCAGCAGGTTGGGCAGGCGGGAGGGGAGTACGGTCGGCTCTTGCAGCGAGCCGTCGAAGTTATCGGCGAAATCTACCGTCTCTTTTTCGATATCAGACAGCATCTCCTCGGCCATCTTGTGCAGACGCGCCTCGGTGTAGCGCATGGCCGCTGGCGCGTCGCCGTCCACCGAGCCGAAGTTGCCCTGTCCGTCCACGAGCAGGTAACGCATGGAGAAATCCTGCGCCATGCGTGCCATGGACTCGTACACGGCCGCATCGCCGTGCGGATGGTACTTGCCGAGCACCTCGCCGACGATGCGGGCGGACTTCTTATAGGCGGCGTTCGAGCGGATGCCCATGTCGTGCATGGCGTACAGAATGCGCCGGTGGACGGGCTTGAGGCCGTCGCGTCCATCCGGCAAGGCGCGGGCGACGATGACGGACATGGCATAGTCCAGGTACGCGCTGCGCATTTGTTCGTCAATGTCCGCTGTCTGCACGGTGCCGATGATTTGCTTGACGGGTTCCGGCGTCTGGCCGGTAGTCTCGGGCTCTACCATAAGTGTTCCCTTCTGAACCGCGAAGCCACACGAAGGTACACAAAGAGACCCTTTGTGTGCCTTCGTGTCCTTAGTGGTGAATCTTTAAGCGCAGGGATTATACCGCAAACAGCTTGTCAAATCGTAGGGGGGCGTGTATAATGCCGAGGCTTGACCGGGGTGTGGCTCAGTTTGGCTAGAGCACGCGGTTCGGGACCGCGAGGTCGGCGGTTCAAATCCGCCCGCCCCGACAGTTTTTTCCGCCGATCTCAGGTCGGCGGTTTCCCCATCCGGGGGACTGGCGCAAATCCGCCCGCCCCGACCATCAAACCGCTGATCGAAAAGGTCGGCGGTTTTGTTTTAACGCGACAGACCATCGTGACCGTCGTCGTGGGCGGACTGACGGGCAGCCCAGCAGTGATGGCAGAGGTGAGGCCAGGCGTGCGGCTCGGAAGCCAAAAGTGAAAGCGGAAAGTTAGCAGCAGGAAGGTCTTCTCGAATGAGGAGACCTTCCTTTTCGCCGGAGGCGCTTGACTTTCCTAGTTTAGTCACTATAATGATTGTTAGTGGATGGTGTTGTTTAGACTTTCAGGTAGTGGCTATCTTGCCACTGGGCGCTATATTTGTTTCGTCATAAAGTGTGCCGTGCAAGCAGATTACGAGTCTGTGCTGCTCGTTATTCCACCCTTTAATGTAAGGGGCGCAGAGACCACATGAAACTTGGCCTTTCACAAACAAATGGCAAAGAGCGTCCTAATAGCACAAGGGCATCTCTATGGGCCTGGTTGCGAGACTTTCTTCGGAAGGTAATATCTTTGTTCAGAATACGAGGAAAGCGATCACATGCCGTGGGAACATCGCAAATGCCTGTGCCAGTGGAGGTACTTCAGCCTGTCAGTGTCCCTTCTGGGGAGTTGCCGGTGAAAACCGCTCCGATTGCCGAGCAACCGGATGTAGGAGTCGAGTGCTCCCCATTTTCCGAACAACCAGAAGCCGAATTACCTCCGATTGTCCAACAAACGGAAGCGGCGGGTGAGCTTCCCCCGATTGCCGGACAGTTGCAAGCTACAGTCGAACCCCCTCTGGTTTCTGAACGACTAAAGGCGACTAAAGAGCCCCCAAAAGATCATAGTGTTTCCATAAACTTGGGCCGACGCTCAATACCACCAACGCCTTCTGGCCTACGATCAACACCTACAGAAAATCATCACGAGGGTGTGGATATCAAAGGGAAAAGACAAGAACGAATCGAGAGCCCGTATGTGGAAATCAATCTCGACAATTTGGGGAATGATGAACGCGCCGTTCAACTTATACTCCCTGATCAACGTCTTCTGGTTAGTGCGGAAAATGATGTAACATCGCAATACAATGTTGAATTGAACAGCGATACGCGGAAAGTGGAATGCAAGGCAAAAATCCGAAATGACCATTTGGAATTGCGAGAGGAAAGGTTGGGACTATCGAGACCTTTGGAGAGGTTTCGGGTTACTTTCCCAGAGGCAATCCACAGAAAATACAGGTACCATCATGAAAACGATGCACTATTTGTTTTCACTGCAATTGGTGCTAACCGCGGACGACTCATATACAACATTTCAAATCTTCCAAAGAGGCCAGTCTGGGTTCTTCTAAGGGAGGGGTACGAGTTAGTCAGTGAGCCAGACATCGAGGAACAGCAGTGGGTTTGGGAACAGTACAGACCGTATCGCGTTGATCTGCGCCAGATTGATGCATTGGCAATAGTAGATAAGCGAAGCGGAGAGAGACTGAGTATCCCTTGCAGGCCAACTTTCAAAATCACAGGGGACCGGTTAATTCAGGATGATTTCCTACAAGAATCCCCACTTGTTTCAGGCAATACGCTCATTGTAGAAGCACCCTACCAGAGCGAGCAGGGCTGGAACGTGTGGATACACAACAAGGTAGTTGGAGAGGTACTGGCCTCAGAGAAATGGACAGGGGCTGAACCGTTACAAGTGGAAATTTGGTCTGTCCTGCCGTGCAATTTCGGGGAATTTCAAGTGGACATCTGGGCTAACGATGCGGACAATCCAGAGGCAACATTGTTTTTCCGGTGGGTTCCGTCCCTTGAACTGAATTATCCAAGAGAGCTCCTGATTCCAAGCGCGACTGAAGGGCATGCAACCTCTGTCATTGTTTTGGCAATGGAGAAGGATGGGAATTGGGAATTACGAAATGAGTCTGGGCAATGCCCTGAACCACACAGCGAGAACAAATGGGAACTTGTGATCCCGGCAGAAAAGGATATGGTTCATCTTTCACTACAGAAGAAAGGTGAAATGCTACCGCCAGTGGACATTCAGGTAACTCTCCCCAGGCTCAAGTGGAAAACCACGAAGCAAGAGAACTGGCAAAGCACACTCCAACTTATTGACAGAAAGCAATTGTTAGCCGGAGAGCCCTTCGATGTCACTGTCTGTACCAATGATCATAGATACAAATATAACATTTGCGCATCAATCGACGCGAATGGCAAACAACTTCAACAGGGAAGATTTGATTTCAAAGGGGGATACTATGTTCTCGGCCTCAACCAGTTCTATGATACGATCCAGAAGCACAAAACAGATAAATTGGCTCTTCGGATCGAAATCGCGAAGCGAGGTGAAGCAGAATCATTGAGAGCACTGGAACTTCTCTGTTTTGCCTCTGAACGATCCGAGGTACCACTGCCAGACATATTGAAGAATTCCACGAGTGACATTCGACGTGTTCTGCGAAGGATAAGAACCGCTTATCCCACGATGAAATGGGCATGTGATGACATACTTCAATTCCATACGCCTGAATCCGCAAGTGAACCACAAGCAAGGGATGAATTTATCGTTCATAGCATGGCTCTCTTGAAGTACGTCATTGATACCATTGGCATCACCAAAGTCAAAGGGCATAAGTTGTGGAGTAGGCGGCTCAAGAGGCGCTGGGGTAAGAGAATCGAGACTATTCAAAATAGATATGCCGAGCTATTTGGTGCCGCGTATAAGAAATTTAGACGGAGGTAGCTATGCCGCTTGACCCTATCAAAGTCACCGAGGAGATTCGAGCAAGTTATACGCGGTATTTATCAACCGCCTTCCGCTTGCGAGATCCACGTTTACGTGAACTTTTTTATCAGGAAGTGGATAAGTACGCGTTCACGAATGGCCCTTTCTTGGAGGCTACTCCCCCATTTGAAGATGGCTGTTATTTGCATGATTTGATAGAGCAAGGTGTTCTTGCCCGCGAACTTGAGAGATTTGTTTATCAAGCATTTCCTGTCTTTCAAAAAAGGCCGCTTTATCGTCACCAAGAAAAAGCTATTCAGAATATTGCCAATAGACGTAATGTGGTCGTTGCATCGGGAACAAGCAGCGGAAAGACTGAGGCTTTTCTGCTGCCCATCTACAGCCATCTTCTGCAAGAACATAGAGAAGGAAAATTAGGTAATGGCGTGCGTGCTCTCCTGCTTTATCCCATGAATGCTTTGGTCAACGACCAACTCCGGCGATTGAGGAACATTGCCAGGGTAATTGAAAAGAAAATGCCAGAGATAAATCTAACCTTTGGCAGATACACTGGTGATACTGAAAAGGAACCTGCGAGGGCGAGAGAAAAATTCTCTCAATCCAACCCTGGCGAACAACCTGTCAAAAGCGAGTTGCTATCAAGAAGAGAGATGTGGGATAACCCCCCGCACATTCTGATAACCAACTACGCGATGTTAGAGTATTTGCTTCTGCGACCTGACGATTCTGTTTTCTTCGATGGTCAAGAGGCAAGACACTGGAAATTTCTGGTGCTCGATGAGGCTCACGTTTACAACGGCGCGGCGGGAATCGAGATTGCTATGCTTATCCGTCGCCTGAAAGATCGGGTTTGTGAAGGACGAGAAGGAGTCCTTCAGTGTATTGCCACAAGTGCCACGCTTGGAAAAGGGGAGGAGGACCGCAGCAAAGTAGCTAAGTTCGCCCTCGAACTCTTCGGTGAGAAGAAATTTGAGGATGAAGATATCGTTGTAGGCAAAAGGAAGGAATCGGTCGCTACAGGCGACGGAGAATTCCAATTTCCAGCAAACCTTTACAACAAACTGGATGAAATCACGAGAAGTGAGAGCAAACCGTCGGAGATGATAGAGCGTGTCTCAGCAGTGTGCGCACAGGGCGGTGTTCCAGAGACACTTCTCGCAGAAGCAGGTGCGATAGCGAACGATGATCCCAAGAAGTTTGTATACCAAGTATTCTCCAGAGATCAGGGCATCATGCGCTTGAGAAAAGCGCTGGAAAATCCAGCCAGACTCGAAGACTGTGTCCCCAAAAACCTCCCACTAGATGAGGCACTCGCGGCCATAAAGAGTCTCGTCAATGTCGCTGTATGGGCTCGCCCTGATGAAGACTCTTTGCCCCTTCTCCCTGCCCGGTATCATTTATTCGTTCGCGCACCGGAAGGAATATTTGTTTCGTTCTATCCGACCCAAATTTATCTTGAGCGACGGGAAATCACAGAGAACAGGTATCCTGTGTTCGAGTTGGCATCTTGCCGCCGTTGCGGTCAGGAGTATCTTATTGGCAATATCTCTAATGGGAAACTGACTCATCCGGTTCGCTATACCGAGAGTCCCGCAGAGATGTCGAAAAGAAGAATATTCCTCTTATGGGAATCCTCATCTTCGCTCGAAGATGACGAAGACGAAGAAGTGGCTATTCCAGAGGAATTGAGCGAAAAAGGCAAAACCTGGTCCTTATGTGTAAGATGTGGTGGTATTTGGGGAATTGATGATGTTTCAACATGTACTTGTGATAAGAAGCATAACGATAACCGGATCCTCATCGAGATAGAAACCAAAGATGGAATATTGAACAAATGCTACCTTTGCGGCCTTCGCTCAGTTAATATCGTGCGAGAGTTTGTCTTTCAGCAAGATGCACCCGCCTCGGTGTTGGCGACTGCACTGTATCGAAATCTGGAGAAGAAGGCGACCGATGAAAAAAAAGTTCTTGTGTTTTCTGACAGTAGACAGGATGCTGCCTTCTTTGCCCCTTACCTCGGTAACACGTATCAACAAATACTTTTCAGACGCCTTATCTTTGAGGCCGTGCAACAGAACAAATCAGTACTGTCCTATGACTTGTCTTCCCTTTGTGAAGATACGGTGAAGGTAGCAGAATCGCAATCAGTATTCGAACCTGAACTGGACAATAAACCTAAGCAAAAGAAGAAACGAGTTTGGGGTCATGTTTTACAGGAGTATTGCAATTGGAATCCAAGAATCGGCCTGGAAGGAGTGGGGTTGATTGCATTTACTCCAGCTTTCCCCAAAGGTTGGAAACCTATTGACGAACTTTCTCAACCAGGTTGGGAATTATCCGAAGAAGAAGCCAAAGCATTGTATAAAATCCTGCTCAACACATTGCGTTCAAAAATGGCTGTCGTATTCCCGCCCGATGGGCCCAGCCCACAAGACGAATTATTCGCACCCCGAAACAAAGAGTATACTTTTCGCGGTGAGGGGTCGGACGCGAAGAACGGAATCAATTCGTTCATTCCCACTATCGGTCACCACAATGGACGGTCTGAATTCCTCACAAAGTTGTACCGAAGCATAAATGATTCCGAACCCAACCGAGATGAGATTAGAAAAGTACTTGGGCTGATCTGGAATGATCTATCTGAGCATTGGACGGCATGGGGCCTCTACCAATTTCATAGAAAGAACGCAGGTGTACTCTTCCAGCTTGACTACAACTATTGGAGCGTTTTCCAACCAGACGCGCCCTCCTCCCTTTATGTTTGTAACCGCTGTGGTCTCATTACTACAATCTGTATTCGAGGAGTATGCCCTACCTTCGGATGCGATGGCAGCCTTCAACCTTTACAATCCTCGACAAGATGGTCAGAAGTCGAACGAAATCATTATCGCCATCTCTACAGCACACTCACACCAGGTAAGATGACTGTCCATGAGCATACTGCACAGTTAGAAACTGACTACGCTTCAAAGGTACAAGATGATTTCGTGCATGGGGCGATAAACATACTGAGTTGCTCGACAACTTTTGAATTGGGCGTGAATCTCGGTGACTTGGAAACCATTTTTCTGCGCAATGTCCCGCCGGAGCCAGCAAACTACGTTCAAAGGTCGGGCCGTGCAGGACGGAGCCTAGATTCAGCCGGGTTTACTCTAACCTTTGCACAGCTCAGATCCCATGATTTGACCTATTTCAGAGAACCAGAGAAGATGGTGGCTGGACAAATAAAACCTCCTGTTATAGAAATTCGTAACGAGAAGATCGTCCGCCGCCACTTACACTCCGTGGTGCTTTCGTCCTTCTTTCGTGCTTATCGCCAATACTTCGGCTCAGTAGACACATTCTTTCGCCTCGGCGAAGAAGAGCGGGCATTGCTTTCTGGCACAGTCAAATTGCGAGAATATCTTGACAGTAGGCCACCTGCTTTGCTCGAATCTCTAAAGAGAGCTGTTCCCCCTCACTTGCATGAGACCTTTGATCTCGAAAACTGGGGATGGGTGGATGATTTACTTGACCCTGAGAGGAAAGGTATTCTGACGATTGCGCAAGAAAAGTTGTTCGACGAGTATTCAGAAATTGAGGATTTCTACAAAGAGAAGGAAAGAGATTTTTCTGAAACCAAGAATCAGGGCGTACGAAATAAATTGAACTATGACATGAACTGGGCGAATGACAGCATGGAGAGAATTCGGAAGAAGAAACTCTTAGATTTCCTTGCAACCCATACTGT
>Ga0209609_10000180_pt1 | contig 39183 bp, 33 predicted proteins | sample LakKivw325mmetaG_FD_184136 | JGI IMG/M metagenome (GOLD analysis project Ga0209609, IMG submission 184136) | Anoxic lake water microbial communities from Lake Kivu, Rwanda to study Microbial Dark Matter (Phase II) - Lake Kivu water 325m metaG... | ecosystem: Environmental > Aquatic > Freshwater... | reverse complement strand
TAAATGTTGTAATTCCAGCCAAAGATATCCCTGATCTTTTTTTCGTCAATCAACCTGATCCAGCAGGTCCCCAATCCGAAATCCAGGGCCCTCAGCACAATGTGTTCTATAGCTATAGCAACATTGAAGGCTATCCTGGGGGAGATTTGCTCCGTAACCATGGTTTTCATTTTTTCAGTCCTATCAAGAATTATCTTGACTATCCTGTCTTCCACAATACCTATCTTTCCAAGGTCTTGAATACCGGAAACAGTGCCATCCAGATAGCCCTCTATATCTGCACAGCAAACCAATACCACAGGGGCTTCGACAATAGAGGATTGTCCATAGGCTGCCTGTGTCAATTTTACCTTTGTTTCCCTATCTTTAACGATCTTGAAACGCCATGGTTGGGCATTAGAGCCGGAGGGGGCAAGTCTGGCAGCATCCAGCAGAGCAGTTATATGTTCATCTGGAACAGGATCAGGCTTAAACTTTCTTATACTGCGTCTTTGTTCGATTGCCTCTTTAATTGTAAGCATAATACTTTATACCATAATTTTAAAATCTTCTAAAGTAAAGTGGTAATGGCATATAACATGTGCGGCACAGGCGTAATCCCGCGAGGCGAGATTTATGAGTCCTCCGTTTGTGTCAGTGTAATCTGCCGTTGCCGGCAAAATCTTATATTTCAAGACCTGACCCCATTTTTCACCATTTTTCTTTTTTTTGGCGGTTTTGTCCTTTGCGCACCCGTTAAAGTTTCAGTCCCATGGTAATACGCTTGCCCAACCTTGAGTCTGCTTTGGTAAAGTGACCCACCATACGCTTCTGTATCGGCTTGTCCGCCTTTCCCAGAGAGTCAACGATGTTATCAATCAGGTGGTTCTGGTCCATCTTGCTCATAGATCTATACTTCTCGCCTGCCTGCTCGAAGTCATTTGTCAGGCTAATCTTTCTACGAATCACCTCTCCCTTAACAGGGTATACACTGGCGGGAATAGCTGATGCCTCTTTTGGCATACCACCAGCAAGGGTATTTGGCTCGTAGTTGACTGTACCACTGAATGACCCAGTCTGCATGAAACCGTCACGTTGATTATTATTGACCGGAACGATGGGGCGGTTAATCGGAAGTTGCAGATAGTTGGGGCCCACTCTGTAGCGTTGCGTATCGTTATAAGAAAAAGTCCGGCCCTGTAGTAACTTATCAGCAGAAAATTCAATACCTGGTACGAGAGTGGCAGGACAAAAAGCGGCCTGCTCCACCTCAGCAAAGTAGTTTTGAGGATTACGATTAAGAACCATTTTACCAACTGGCATAAGACGGAATTTGTCCTCGGGCCAGGTCTTGGTAGGATCGAGTGGATCAAAGTTTTGTTTCAATTCATCAGCAATATTCATCAGCTGAACATTAAGTTCGTATTCCACTTTTTCACCAGTAGCGATTGCATTCCAAAGATCACGGGTGTTGTAATCAGGATCAACACCGGCCAGCCTTGTTGCTTCGTGACGGTCAAAACTGTGTACCCCCAATTTAGGTTTCCAATGATACTTTACGTATACAGCCCTTCCATCCTTGTCTACCCATTTGAATGTATTCACACCAAAACCTTCCATCATCCTATAACTCTTAGGTGTCCCACGGTCGGAGAAAAGCCAGATAATCATGTGGGTCGATTCAGGGGTTAAAGAAATAAAATCCCAAAAACGACTGTTCGCTGACGAACTCGTGGGGATATTTGTATCAGGTGCAGGCTTAAAGGCATGTACCATATCCGGGAACTTGATGGCATCGCGAATAAAGAAAACGGGTAAGTTGTTACCAACCAGATCGTAGTTGCCCTCTTCGGTATAGAACTTTACGGCAAAGCCCCTGGGGTCACGAGCCGTGTCCGCAGATCCCCTTGCCCCAACGACCGTAGAGAAACGGACAAATACGGGCGTCTGTTTTTTTGGATCTTGAAGAAATTTCGCGCAGGTATACTTTGCCATGCTCTTATACACCTGAAAGTAGCCATGGGCACCTGCTCCTTTGGCATGGACAACGCGCTCAGGGATTCGCTCACGGTCAAAGTGTGCGAGCTTCTCAATCAAATGCACATCTTGAAGTAAGACAGGGCCACGCCCACCAACGGTAAGTGAATTCTGATTGTCAGTGACTGGGACTCCTTGATTTGTTGTAAGATGTTTGTCTTTCATGGTATTACCCTCCCCTTTTGTTTGTTTTGTTGATTTCCGGCTCCGGTGTGCGAATTGTTATAAAGGACATCTGGTCCAAAGGTTTCAATATGAAAACGGATTGCCGACCTCACATCCAAAAGAGCCTCTTCATATGTGTCGCCCTCACCAACTACAATCCCCTTAATCCCTAACGGATAAGCTAAATAAACATCAGGATGTTTCTCTATGATAATTTTGTATTGTCTCATATGAACCCTCCTTTTCGAGATGGTTTCTTGATAATAATAACATATCCACAATATTTTTAATAGCGGCTTCCCGCTGACATTTGCGGCACAGAAGAATTCCCGCCATTGGCGGGATTTGTAAGTCCTCAGTTTGTACCGGTGTTATCTGCCGGGGCGGACAAAAATTATATTTCAAGCCCTGGCCCTATTTCTTTTCTCACAGTGAAGCAAGGATCAAAGAGTTTAAGACGAAAAACATATTATACCCCACTTTACGTATCTTTATAATACGCCTTTTTTCGTATTCCACATTGACAACAAAACACTGCCTATGCTACCCTTGGGTAACCAGGGAGGAAAATTACCATTCGTGCGCTGGTAACCCTTATTCCTTTATCAATACTATTTCTGCTCTTCCCCATAAATCTGTGGAGCGGATCGCAGACAGTTCGAATACCCCTTACTATCGACTACTCACTCATGCGTTCCTTGTTCATAGAACAGGCCTATACAAAACCAGGGGGGCGTGCTGTGCCTGTAGATATGAATGAAGGCTGTAACAAGATAGAACTCTGGAATCCGGACGTAGGACCCGAAAAAACACTTCTCAAGCTGGGTAGTAATATCAGGATCTCCATGGGTTTTCCGGTTGCGAAAACCTGTTTTAAAGTATCAGAATGGGAGGGGCACATTGATGTTTTACAACGTATCGTTCTTGATCCACAGAGCATGCGTCTCAAGTTGGATGCCTTTGACTTTCGTGCCCTTACCCCGGAAGGAAAAAGAACTTCTTTTAATCAACCGGTTAATACATTCTTGACGACATACCTCACCCCATTCTTAAGCCAGGTTGGCGTAGACCTTTCAGTACCGCTTAAGGATCTTAAAAGTCTTCTTCCACTCTTTTTCTCCTCTCAAGAACAACCTCGCATCCAATCTTGGCTTGGCACCTTAAGACCCAGCCAGATTAAAATTGGCCCCGAGGGAATCAGTCTGGATATTCTCATGGATGTGGATGTGCAGCCAAAACCAAAAGAACCGACAGGTGTACGACCCGAATCAGTAATAGACAATATGGTCAAGTCATGGGAAGGCTTGGATGCCTTTGCAATAAACCAGATCGAAGTGCTTTTCGGTCAACTCCTTACTGAAGAGGAGAAACAAAATATTTTGGAGACGCTTTTGGACATGCGGTATGACTTTATCAATTCCTTGAGCGAAGGAACCCTCGATCCTGCACTCTTAGGCAACCAATTCGTATCTGCCTGGCAGAGCCTCTCTCCGATCATGAGGAAATACTTAAGCGGTCAAACCAACCGCTCACCATTGAACTTTCTTACATTTCTAACGGTTTCGGATGCCTTATTAGCTCTCAACAAGATTGGACCTGATGCTGTCATGATACCAAGCCGAGATGGTCTCTTAAGATTAGCCAAGCTCCTTGGTGTTAAACAAGTCGAACCGTCCCTTGATTACTCATACGCAGTGAGACCAGACCTTCGGACTTTTTTTGGCTTTGGTAACCCTCTGGACGAAACAGGTCCAGCCTTTAATGGATTCGAGATGGATTTGCTGGATAAACCAACGCAAGGGATGAATCTTAATCACATGTTCTCCTTCTTGAAAACCTGGCCCTCTTTGGCTTTTGCCGCAGAGACACCTCTTTTTTCCAAAGAGATTTTGCCATGGGTGATGCCCAAGGGAGATATCAGCCTCTATCTGAACAGAATAAAACTCGCCCTTAACCAGGGCGCAAACGAGGTTCTCTCTAAAAAACGCCTTGACACAAAATACCATTTTCTTTTTCAACAGATGGTTCTGGCCACGGCCTGGCAGGAGAGCTGCTGGCGACAATTCACTGGCACTGAAAGCAAAGTAAGCTGCCTTGTCTCCTACAACCAGAGCTCTGTGGGACTGATGCAAATCAATGAACGTGTCTGGCGTGGCATCTATCGTCCCGAGAGCTTACGCTGGAATTCCTTATATAATATACGCGCAGGGTGTGAAATTCTCGAAGAATACCTTCGCCGATATGCCCTCAAAAAACCAGAATCAAAAACTATGAATGCCGATACCCTTGCTCAGACCCTCTATGCCATGTACAACGGAGGTCCAGGACAGTTCAAGAAGTTCCTCCTCCGAAGTAAGACTAACAAGCTCTTTAAATCTGATAAGCTCTTCTGGGAGAAGTATAGCTGGATAAAATCAAACCAATTAGACAAACTTAAAATATGTCTTGGCAGATAACACCAGCCTCATTTCTTCTGTCAATTATTCCTCCGCTAAAAAAATTCTATTAGTTTATATCTTTCAATCGTACGTTGCCTGGCGACTTCTCGGCTGCTTCAGAGATGGCCTTCAGGTATACAGCAAGCTTCTCTGCATCAACTGCCTGGGATTTAGGGAGTTTAACATCCCCTCTCTGTTCGCACATATTGAGGGTAGATTGTATTGTGATGTCATCTATGGACCTTGCAGGTTGAAAGGCAACTTCGCTATGATCCTTGAATAATACCTCGGAGACAAGCCCCGCAGAGATAAGACTGTTCAGGAGACTGCTGACAAGTAAAACCGGTATCTCAAGCCTTTGGGCAATCTGCTCTGATCCCAGAGGTTTTTTACCTTCAGAAAAATTCTTTACCAGGAGGTGAAAGACCCTGAGCAAGAGAAATTTTTTTGAAGCTCCTTCAATCTGCTCATGTTCAGGGATAAAACCATACGTTTCAGAGTGTCTGCTGGCATAGCCGATTTCTAACCCGAAGAGTACCGCCATCCAGGTTATCTGCAGCCAACCCAGGAAAAGGGGGAGGGCGGCAAAGCTCCCGTAGATTGCGCTGTAACTTGCCACCCCTATCTGGAATTTCAGATATGCCCATTGAACAACCTGGCATATTATGCCTGCCACGATACCGCCAATAATGGCTGATTTCAGAGGAACCTTTGTATTCGGCATCACCAGATAAAGCACGATGAGGAGTGCACAGAAGAATACATAAGGCAAAAGGCTCAGGCAAAAGGAGATAAGAGCGCTTATGGCTTCCAGTAAGGGAAACATATTCACAATAACATTCACTTCGCCTGCCACCACAACCGTAGCGCTGCTCGACATAACAAAGAGGATCGGACAGAGGACAATGATGGTTATATAGTCTGAGAACTTCCTGATAAGCGTTCTCGATTTCTTAACATCCCAGATGGTATTGAATGAGTCCTCGATCTTTCCGAGAATTGAAATCACTGTCCAGAGGAGCAATACCACGCCAACACCGGCGATTATTCCCCCTTTTGCCCTTCCAAGAAGTGAGTTTGCAAATGTGAGAATCTGGTTGGTGATACTTGACTGCCATTCCATCTCTTCCGCTATCTGAATGATACGGTTTTTCACAATCTTGTCGAGCCCGAATCCTTTGGCGATTGCAAAGGCAACGGCAATGAGGGGAACAACATTGAGCATTGAATAATAGGTTAAAACCGTTGCACTCCGAGGATCGTCATTCTTCATAAATCTCTTGATTGCGAGAATCAGAATGCGGAGCGCCCTGATGAAGAGCGCCTTCACTTTTGTGAGTTCCTGAAGCCGCATTGTCCAGAGGGTGGTTTTCAAAAATATCATGATCCGCGCAATCATGTCAGCACACCTATTTCAGCTTGAATTCGACCCTGCTATCCCTGAATTTCTGCTTCTTCTCAGGGGTGAGGGATTTCGGCTCTATAACAAATACCCTCCCGGAATCAACCTGGCCGGCCTTGAGAAGGGTATCTTTCACCTGTGTTGTCCGTCGCGTGGCGAGCAGCCTGAGGTCATCATCCTTTATCACGATATTGGTGAGCATGAGCTTCTCCATCTCCGGAACAGGGAGCGTCTTATCCATAACCATTGCGGTCTTCGGTTTTGGGAATTTCTCCGCCTTATAGGCAAGTCGCAGGTACTTTTCATATTCCTTTGGCTCAATTTTTACATCATCAAGAGAGGTTGCTGCTGACTCCTTTTTTGCAAGCTCTTTCAGCTTCTGTGCTTTCACTTTCCTCTCAAGAGTCTGTTGCTTCAACCCTTCCCTGTCCTTTTCAATATCAACAAAACCCTGGATGTCGACCCTCAATGAAGGCCGATCCCTGAGCGCTTTTGCGATGGTATCAATCTTTTTTGCGCTCGCTTCTGTCACTGATTCCCGTCCGTAATCAAATTCAATGTATCCGAGTTCCTCCCCTCCGCCGAACATAGCTCCAATCAGCGCAAACGGTGCGGTCGCAGCCTTTACGAGCAGGTTCCCGAGAATCTTGAGGACGATCTTCCACACGCTGAATTGCGGGTCATCGAGGCTCCCTGTAACAGGAATATCAAGCTTAATCTGGCCATTTCTGTCTTTGAGCAACGCAATTGCAAGCCTCACCGGGAGCTTTGTTGCATCTGGACTCTCGATTCTGTTCCCAAGGGTGAGTTGATCGATGAAGATATTATTCTGAGAATCGAGTTTCCTTTTGTTGATGAGGTACTGGAGGTCAAAAGAGAGCTTGCCCTTCTCGATGGCATACCCGATATACTTTCCCGAATAAGGAGTAACGGGACTTAGCTCCATATCCTTGAAGCGTACCTTCAGATCAACGTAGAGGTCTTCCCTCAGGGGATTTATCTTTCCTGTTATTTCGAGGGGGGCATACCTGTCAAATTTTCCCCTAAGATCAATATCTGCCAATGTGTTCACCTGTGATGAGAGACCGGAAATCCTTCCCCCTATCTCTTCAAGAATGGCAGCATGGTTAGGTTTGATCCACAGGTCTTTAAAGTCGATTTTTCCGTTCTGGAGCGTCACCGTATCTATTTTTATGGGGATGGGTTCTTCCTTTTTCTGAGTTGCAACATCAACCTTTTCTGCCTGGTCGGTCTTTGCGGCCTTCTCCGCTATGGGGGGAGGCGCCTCTGTCTTTGTGGTCTCGCCTGTAAAGGCTTCGCGTATATTTAAGGTCCCGTCCTGGTGAATGATGACACGGGCGTAGAAATCGCTCAAAGAGACTCCTTCAATGGAGATATTAGTGGGGTTATACCCGATCTGCATTTTTCTGAAAAAGAGTGAATTCCATTTGAGAAAATCCTCGCCATTCAGTTTATCAACCGATGCAAACCTGTCAAGGGACGCACCACCGGTGAAAGTGGCGGATAATCCTTTTTCCTCCGCCTGTTGTAATGATATATTCCCGTTTACTGTAAGCGCACCACCGATCAACGTTATCTTCACCTTTTCAGTAAAATATGGCTGAAAGTGGGTTATATCGATATTCTTGAGGGACACCTTTGCCTGCGAGGAGATAGGGTTCATGCCAATAAGACCGTCGAGTGCGACATTTCCTTTCTTATTGAGGACGCAGGATAGGGAAAACTTGGAACTCTTCCCCTTTTCAAGTGATATCCCCTCCCCTTTCAATTCAAGGTTCTCGATCAGCATCGGCTTTGTATCTGCAACAGAACGGTCGTGGAATGAGAATCTCCCCTTCGTAACCTGCAGGGAATCGATATCTGCCTTGAACTGTTGCTGCGGTTCTTTTGCCTTTGGGGCTGCTGTCGCAGGGCCTGCAGGGGGTTCATCTTTTTTTACCGGAAGCAAAGATTCAATACTTAGCCTTCCGTCCTCAAAACGTTCTACATCAATGGAAGGCGACTCCAGAGACACATTCGAGAGATGCACCCTCTGGGCGAATGGTTCGAGGTCTGCGATCGAGAGGTTGAGTGCTGGCAGCCGTATAACAGGTTTATTCTGCAGGTCGTTGACAGCGAGTTTTTTGAGGGACATATCGCCGGTGATCGTAAGGCCTGGGGGCCCCTTCTTGTAGTGCATGAAAGAGAGCCGTGCCTTCACATCAAGGTATGCTGAAAGGAGCTTGAAGTTCGGTTTCAGTGGGGCATAGGCGAGATAATGGGGAATATCGAGGTCCTTGATGTCTATATCGAATGTCGTCTCAAGGGAATCTGCAAATGGCTTTGTCTTCCCCTGTATTATATACGGTGCACCATCCACCTTGAGCGACAGCATTGCTTGGACATTGGTTTCCATGTGGCGGGGCAGGTTCGATATAAAGGGCACCGTGAGATTTACTTCGGTAATAGCATGTTTCGTCTTTTTCGGGCCATCCCAGACATCAAGTCTTCCGTCAGTAATTACGATGCTGTTCATGGTAAATCTGAAAACCTCCTCCTCTTTCTGTACCTTCTCCTCCTTTACTTCGTGAATATCTGAAAAATTAAAGGTCTTCTCATCCAATCGGTCAATTTTCAGATAAGGCTTCTTTATTCTCAGGGCCTGAAGGGCGATTATTTTTTTGAAAAGAGGCATCACTTCCACATCACAGTAAAGCTCTTCAAAGGAGAGGAACGTCTCAGAACTGCCCCTTTCCTTTACCGTTACTCTCGTGAGTTTCGCTGCAAAGGTATAGGGATTAAAAGCAATCTTGCCTATGGATACTTCCCTGTGAAACCGTTCAGATACACTCTTTAGGAGAAGCGCCTTCAGCAATGGTGGTGCAACAAAAAAGCCCCCTGCGGTGAAGAAAATTACCGCAATGACAAACCCGATAAGTGCAATTTTGATTCGTCTCATAATTTCCTTCCCTGTGTGCTTTGGTGAACGTTGGTTGGATTAAATCTTTATCCTTGACATTGAGGCTGAAAAACAAATCCTTGAAATGAAAACTTCCTGTCTTCATTTCCCCGCTTTCCTGTTGATTAGTTCTGTTTTTAAAACTTCTTACCCCGTTCGTTCCTTTTACCTTTTTTTATTTTCCGGCTATTTCAACAGGTTGTCAAGGGTTATTTAGAAATGTATCTGAACAAATTCGACTATTTTGGTTGTTACAGGAGTTACACATTAAACCTGATATGCAGGATGTCGCCGTCTTTTACTATATAATCCCGTCCCTCTATCCGGAGCATTCCCTTCTCTCTCGCAGTGTGCTCTGAGCCGCATTGGACAAAATCCTCATAGTTTATCACCTCTGCCTTTATAAAACCCCTCTCCATATCAGAGTGTATCCTTCCTGCTGCTTTCACGCACGTTGTATTCCTCGGAATTGTCCATGCCCTCATCTCTCTTCCCACTATAGTATAAAATGTAATAAGACCGAGCATCTCATACCCGACCTTGATAACCTCTTCTATTGACATCCTTTTCATTCCATATAGTTCCATATAAGATTTTTTATCATCATCCGATAGACAGGCAAGGTCCTGCTCCAGCTTGCCACAGATATAAACGATTCTTCCCCCTTTAGACCTTGTCAACGCTTCTAAATCATTCATAGGTAAATTATTAATATTTTCTTCATCAACATTGGCTATATAGAAAACAGGCCTTGATGTAATGAGGTTGAATGAACGGACAATTTCCCTTTCATTCTCGCTAAACCCTTCCATTTTGACAAAAGCGTCCTTTTCAAGTGTTTCTTTTATTTTCAAAAGCAAATCTCTTTCAGTCGTGCCTTTATCCTTTGATACCTTTGCAAGCCTTTCTATTTTATTCAGCCTCTCTTCCACTATTTCAAGGTCAGAGATAATAATCTCCGTCTCAACTATCTCCATATCCCTCTCTGGATCAATGTCAGGATATACATGGGGAACATTTTTGGTTCCGAAGCATCTGAGTACATGGGTGATGGCATCCACATTTCTTATATGGGATAAAAATTTATTCCCGAGGCCCTCCCCCTTATGTGCATCCTTTATAAGCCCTGCAATATCGATAAACTCAATCGTGGTGGGTGTAATTTTCTCAGGCTTCAGTATGCTGCCAAGCTTTATCAGCCTGTCATCCGGAACTGCAACTATGCCAACATTGGGATCTATAGTACAGAAAGGATAAGGCAGTGAAGGTACGGAAAGGGCAGTCAAGGCATTGAATATTGTAGATTTACCGGAATTTGGTAATCCAATGATACCACAGGAAAAACCCATATTTACACCCTTAGCGTATAGCGTATAGGATAAAATTATTCATAAACTCCACGCTCCCCGCTCTACGCTATTTGCAACACCGAACTCATAGGCCCGAGTTTCTATTATACATACTCATAGCCTTTTGTCTTCCCTCAAACAGAAACGTATGTATTGCATCTACTGCCCTGTCCAGTGTTTCAACCAGTGTTTCTACCTCTTCTTCTTTAAACCGGGAAAGTACATAATCTTCCGGCAACATTGCTGGATCTCTTCCAATGCCTATTTTCATTCTGTAAAAAAGCTGGGACTGCAGAGTTTCTATGACAGACCTTACTCCTTTATGCCCACCATCTCTTCCATCCCATCTTATCCTTATCTTCCCGAATTCCATATCCAGGTCATCATGGACAATCATAAGGTCCTCCAACTTTATCTCCATCCTTTTTATCAGGGATAAAAGCGGTCCGCCTGACAGGTTCATGAAGGTGTCCGGTTTTGCAATAAGCACCTCTTGATATGTACCTGCCTTACACCCGGATAATTTCTTCTTTAAAGGGATATTAAATCTTTCAGAAAACCTGTCAATTACAAGATAGCCAATGTTATGTCTCGTATATGAATATTCAAAACCTTTATTTCCAAGACCACATAATAAAAACAAAAAATCCTCTATTCCCCCTTCTTCTCTCTCTTTTCTCCCTTCTCTGCCTTCTCTCTCTTTTCTGTTTTTTCTCCCTTCTCTGTTTTCTCTCCCTTCTCTCCCGGCTCCACCTTCTCTGCCTCTGCCTCTACCTCTTCCTCTACTGCTACTGGTTTTTCTTCCTCTACTGACGGTGGAGTGACGGTCACTATAGCAACATCCGCCCCCTCAAGAAGTTTCACACCTGGTATCGATATTTGATTGACATGAAAGGAGTCCCCTATACCAAGGTCTGTTATATCCACCTCTATCTTTTCCGGTATCTGCGTGGGCAAACATGCAACCATAATTGTCCTTAAGTGCTGTTCAACAATACCATTGTCTGCCACACCTTTTGCTTCACCTACAAGATGTATCGGTATTTCTACTTCAATCATTCTTTCCATTGATACCTGCAGGAAATCTATATGAAGAATTTTGTCACCGAGGAATCCTCTCTGGATATCCTTTACCATAACGGGTCTATTTTCAATATTATCTTCGTTATGTAATTCCATCTTCATGATTATGTTTCTTCTAATCTGTTTTCCCAATTTTTCCCACTCTTTTAACGAAACCGTTATAGGCAGAGGTTCTGTATCCTTTCCATATAAAACCGCCGGTATGTTCCCCTCTCTTCTTACCCTCTTTGCTATACCCTTTCCTTTGCTCTTCCTTCTATCCGCCCTTATTAATATTTCCTCCATGATACAGCCTCCTATCGCTGTCTACACAAATAATGAACTTACAGATTCGTCTCTATGAATCCTCTTAATAGCCTCACCAAGTACCGGAGAGACATCAAGCACTTTAATCTTCTTTAATCCTTTTGCCTCTTCGGCAAGGGGTATTGTATTCGTAACAATCAACTCCTTAATGCTAGAATTCTTTATTTTCTCAACAGCATTTCCTGAAAGAACCGGATGGGAGCAACAGGCATAAACAGAGTTCGCACCATTCTGCATAATAGCCTCTGCCGCCTTAACAATCGTGCCTCCAGTGTCAATCATATCATCAAGGATTATAGCTACCTTTCCTTTCACATTACCAATAATATGCATAACCTTCGAGATATTTGCCTTTTCTCTTCTCTTATCAATAATTGCGAGGGAAGCATTAAGTCTTTTTCCGAACTCCCTTGCCCTTTCAACCCCTCCTGCATCAGGCGATACAACAACAACTTCCCCATCAATCCTTTTTAAATATTTTAGCTGAACTGGCAATGCATAGAGATGGTCAACAGGGATATCAAAAAAACCCTGAATCTGCCCTGTATGTAAGTCCATGGTAAGTATCCTTGAGGCCCCTGCTACAGTTATGAGATTAGCTACAAGCCTTGCAGATATGGATGTCCTTGGCAATACCTTTCTGTCCTGCCTTGCATACCCATAATAAGGGATAACTACCGTTATTCTATCTGCAGATGCCCTTTTCAAAGCATCAATCATAATCAATAGTTCCATGAGGTTATGGTTAACGGGAGGGCATGTAGACTGGACAACAAATGTATCCATACCTCTCACGCTCTCCTCAATTTCCACCTGAACCTCGCCGTCACTAAAGCTGCCGACCTTTGCCTTTCCTAACTTTACATTGAGAAATTTAGATATCCTTTCTGCAAGTCCCACATTTGCATTCCCTGTAAATATTCTAAGTTTATCCACTTAAGTTCCCCCTAAAAATAAATTCTGGGGTGGGAGGATTCGAACCTCCGAATGCAGGCTCCAAAGGCCTGTGTCTTACCGCTTGACGACACCCCAACGCCCTATCTTTACTGAGATTGTTCTTTACTTATTTCTCTTTCATATGCTTCTAACACACTGGATTCTATCTTTTGTCTTGTGGCATTGTTTAAGGGATGAACAGTATCTCTATATGAACCATCTTTCATCTTTTTACTTGGCATAGCAACAAAAAGCTTGCTATCCCCATGTATCACCTTTAAGTCCCTCACGATAAAGCAATCATCAAACACAACCGATGCGTATGCCTTAACCCTCTTCTCACTTACAGGAAATATCTTAATATCTGTAATCTCCATAATGCTTCTCCTCCTATATACTGTGTGCTATAAAAATACTTCCCATATCATTTAATAAAACTGATACCCCCCTGGCCTGTTCATCGCTCTCAAATATACCAAAGACAGAAGAACCACTTCCACTCATCAATGCACCGATAGAACCCAATTCAACTAATCTATCTTTTATAGTCTTAATTGTTGGACACATTAAAATGCCGGCCTTCTCAAGGTCATTTTCCAAAATGCCTGCGACATCATAAGCAGTATCAAATTTCCCCCTCAATTTAATATCATTTTCCCTGTTTGTCAACACGATTTTTAGACTTCCGTATACCTCTTTGGCCTTTAATACCACGTTTGGATATACAATAAGATACCATAAAGAAGGTAATTCAACAGGAGAAATTCTATCACCAATACCCCTCATAATACATGATTTGCCGTATAAAAACAATGGAACATCTGCGCCAATTTTACTACCTAAACTCATTAATTCCTCATGCCCTATTGACAAACCCCATATCCTCAAGAGCTCTCTTAAAATAGTCGCAGCATTACTGCTTGGCCCTCCAAGCCCGCTACCAATCGGTATGTTCTTTTCAACATACACCCTTACCCCTCTCTTAACCTTGTATCTTTTTTTCAAAAACAGAATAGCCTTATATATCGTATTATCCTCACCATCAGGCAAAAGTCCTCTATCATCCTTTACAATGATTCTATCATCCTTACCATCTTCTACATCCTCACCCTCTTCTATATGTATCACATCATAGAGGGATATAAGGTCAGCAACACTCACGAGATTGTGATACCCGTCATCCCTTTTTGAAAGAACTTTTAAGAATAGATTTACCTTGGCAGGAGAAAGGACTATGTGTTCCATAATAAACTAAAAAAGTTTTTCACTGTTCATTATCCACCGTCTTTATTCGTGAGCCTTTATAAGATGTTGTATAAATCAACGGAAGGCTAAAAAGTGTAATACCCATTTTCACAACATACTGACCTATAATAAGGGGTAATACCGGCATCACTCCATAAAAGGCAAGGGTAATAAAAATACAGCTATCTACAAAGGTAGATACCCCGTTGCTCACAAGCACCCTGGACCATCTAAATCTTTTTACATATAATTTCCAGGCATGATATACCTCCACATCAACAAGAGAGCTTATCAGGTAGGCGGTAAGGCTTGCGAATACAATCCTCGGGGTTGCACCAAAGACTGTCTCATAAGCCTTTCCTTCCGTAAAAAAAGAAGGAGCGGGCAGGTGGATTATCAGGTACGCATACACAGCAAGTAAGATATTTGCGAGAAATGCCCCATATACAACCTTCCTTGCACCATTCTTCCCGTAAATCTCATGTATTACATCTACAAGGGTAAAGGTTACTGTATAGATAAAAACAGCAGAAGGGACAACTATACCAAATAATTGTACCGGTCTCCCGGCAGTCACATTTGCAATAATCTCACATGCTATGTATAAACCTACGAAAATAAGGCCCACTAACGAACCCCTTCTACTTGAAACCTGTCTATGCTGAACTCAGAATGAGCAATGATATTAATCTTTGTTTTATAGGTATTCTCAATGTATTCTATGGAGCTTTTCTCCTCCTCATAAAGGAGGCTCGCCACCTCTGGTGAAAGATAGACATTGATCTTTTTACCTTCATCCTTTTTACAAAAACTTCTCAGTTCTCTCAATACTTCGTAGCATACAGTATATTTTGACTTTATATATCCAGCACCATCGCAGTTTGGACACACTTCGGTAAGGAGGGTTACAATATTGTCCCTTGTTCTCTTTCTCGTAATCTGAACAAGTCCAATCTCACTTATCGGATATGCAAACGTCTTTATCCTGTCCTTCTTCAGGGTATCCACAAGGGCCTGGAAAACCATCTCCCTTGACTCTTTTCTTTCCATGTCAATAAAATCTACAATAATAATCCCTCCAATATTTCTCAATCTTATCTGATAGGCAATCTCTTTTATTGCCTCAAGATTAGTCCTCAAAATAGTATCCTCAAGGTCTTTTCTGCCAAGGTACCTCCCTGTGTTCACATCAATCACAGTAAGGGCTTCAGTATAGTCAAAGACTATGTAACCACCAGATTTTAACCAGATCTTTTTCTGTAAAAGCTTTGCTATTTCAATCTCAATTCCATAAACCTCAAATATAGGATCCTTCTCATTAAAATAACTCACCTCACATCCCTCTTCAGGGAGATATTCCTTTAAAAACTCCCTTACCTTTTCAAATACAGAGGGGTCATCAACAACTATATTTTTTAAATTATGGGAGTGAAGGTCCCTTATGGCCCTGAATATTATACCCAGGTCTTGATGCAATATTGAAGGAGCGCCCATATTTTTCGCTTTATCCTGAATGCTCTCCCATATCCTTTTTAAAAAATTAAAATCTCCTGTAAGTTCATCTTTTGTCTTACCTTCAGATGCAGTTCTTGCTATAAGACCAAACCCTTCCGGGCACATTTCCTTCAGTATTGCTGCAAGCTTCTTTCTTTCTTCTTCCTGTTCAATCCTGCGGGAAACACCAATATGCTGCGTTCCTAGCATGAGCACGAGAAACCTTCCAGGTAACGTTACCTTTGATGTAACCCTTGTCCCTTTCTGGCCAATAGGTTCCCTTGAAACTTGAACGATTAATTCCTGTCCTTCTTCCAGCACGCCTTCTATTCGTTCACTAAATTCAACAGGGAATCCAGAATTTTCAAACTCCTCGTACATCATCTTATCCAGAATTATGTCACCCACATAAAGAAAGGCTGACCTTTCAAGACCCACATCCACAAAAGCAGCATCCATCCCCGGAACAATTCTCACTACCTTCCCTTTGTAAATATTTCCCACCATACTATTATCATTTTTTTTCTCTATGAAAAACTCTACCAAAACACCATTCTCAAGGAATGCTATCCTTGTCTCGTTGAATGTTACATTAACAATCAGTTCTGATGCCATATATCTTTTTATCCTCCACCTTTATAATTCTTTTAAATACTCCATCCAGCCACAACGCTTTAATACCCTTGCCTTTCCATATATAGAACCTTTTATTGTTATTTTGCCATCTCAATCCTTCCATATCCACGTCCTTTTTTGTAACCAATATATACGAACATTCTTTTACCATGTCTTTCAGGCTTCCTTCAATAAATTCAAAAATTTTCATACCCCTCGGTAATATTCTGTTTATCTTTTTCAATATTGTAACATCAATCAAAATCCCACCATTTATCTCGACCTCAATCAACTCACAGGTACTCTCTACGCCAAGAGGTAATGCATTGGATAATGAAATATTTGGCATCGGGTGGTATCTCCCGTGCATTTTTATCGAGATACCCTGAGACCTCAAGGCCCGGAGCATTATATTCATAGTATCCAGATGACCAATATATCTTGCATCCCCATATTTTCCATACCTGAAGGTGTATTTAACACCTAAGTTTTGAGTTCGGAGTCCGGCGTTTGGCGTAGTAGGTTTTAATTCAATGTGTTCTACGCTCAACGCTCTACGCTCAACGCTGGTATCGCAGCCTATCCCGCAGCCTGCACAGCCCGAATAACAATCTACAGTCTGTTGACCTTCTTCTGCCTTCTTCAGTTCTTCCCTCAAAAAGGTTTTAGCTATACCTATATCTATAAAATCCCACGGGAAGGTGCCTTCAAAAGACCTGTCCCTTAAATAGCTTTGCGTTTTCAATCCATTTGCCTCAAACCATTCATCGTATAGTCCAGGTCTAAAAAACTCCCTCCATGCCTCAAGCTTCACACCTTTCTTAACAAGGTACTCAAAAAGCGGCGAAAGTGTCTCATCACCCCTTGAAATAATCCCTTCAACAACACTTACCTTTATATCCCTGTATTTCATTCTTACACCCTTTCCTTTCAATATGCCCTTTATCATGGACATCTTTTCTTTAAGGATGTCTTCATCTTCCATCTGTAGCCATTGAAAGGGTGTATGGGGCTTTGGTATGAAGGGTGATACTGAAAGGTTAATATTCATACCTTCTTTCTCAAAGGGCTGAATAATCTCTTTTATAATTAAAATATCCTCCTCTTTCTCCCATGGGAAACCGATCATAAAATAAAGCTTCAGCCTCTTCCAGCCATATCTCCTGAGAAGTGAAAGTTGCCCGATCAGAACATCAATATCTATATTCTTATTCAGCCTTGACCTTATTCCCAAGGATGCAGATTCAAGTGCAAAGGTAAATCCAGTCCGTGCAACATCACCAATAATACTTATTTCTTCTTCCTTTATACTTCCAATCTTCAAGGAAGGAAGCGAAATAGACACACCTCTATGATTGTTTTTAATATAAGAAATAACCTCAAAAAGGGCACCATAGTCACCTGAACTTAATGAAAGGAGAGAAATCTCTTCATAACCTGTCCCTTTGATCGCATCATCTATAATCTTTGTCACCCTTTCGAATGACCTCTCCCTATATGGTCTATATCCAAACCCGGCGAGACAGAACCTGCAACCATTTCCGCAACCCCTCGATATTTCGATATTAAGCCTGTTGTGAATGCTTCCAACAACAGGTATTGGAGGTTTGACCGGGTGGTATGATTTATCAAGGTTTTTTATAAACAATCTTTTCACATGATTTTTCTTCATTAAAGGTGAATAAACACCCTCAATATTGCTCAATTCTTTCAGAACTCTCATTCTATCAATCCCTTTCAGTCCCTTAACCACATGCAAGATGTCAACAAGGGCATCCTCTGCCTCCCCGACCACAATAAGGTCAAAGAATCTTTCAAAAGGCCTTGGATTAAGCATAAGCGGACCGCCGCCTATCACTATCGGGTACCCACCCCTGTCTTCTGGTTTCATTGGGATTCCGCCTAACTCCAGCATATTAAGGACATTGGTAACATTCAATTCATAAGAAAGGGAAAAACCCACCAGATCCATAACATGTAGCGGTGTCCTGGACTCAAGCGTGAAAATGGGAATATTTTCCCTCCTCAAATACATCTCCATATCATGCCAGGGAGCAAAACACCTCTCACACCATACCCCTTCTATGCTATTTGCAAGTTCATACAGAAGAAAATAACCGAAGTAGGACATTCCCACCTCATATATATCGGGGTAGCAAAGAGCGAATCTTACAGTTACCTTTCTGGGATCCTTAATAATCCCGTTAGGCTCTATACCTGTATACCTTGCAGGTCTGGTAATATGGTTTGGGATATCAAACATTATGGAAATTAAGCTCTTAGCTGATAGCTGATTGCTGATAGCTACCTGCTGCCTTTATACTCCTTCATAATCATGGAAAGGTCATTCATCACCATCCCTTTTATCCTCTCCAGCGCTTGCCCGCTTATCGCTTCAAACCTTAATACAAGGACTGGTTGAGTATTTGAAGACCTTACGAGCCCCCAGCCATCCTCCAAAATCACCCTTACACCATCTATATCGATTATCTTAAACCTATCCCTATAATATTCAGTCAACCTTTTTACAACTCCAAACTTTACATTATCAGGACAATCAAGCCTTATCTCCGGGGTAGAATACATTTTGGGCACATCCTTCAGATATTCAGAGACAGGTCTTTCATCTTTCCCCATAATTTCAAGTAATCTCAAAGATGAGTATATCGCATCATCGAATCCAAAAAACTTATCAGCAAAAAACATATGTCCACTCATCTCCCCACCAAGAAGGGCCCCTACTTCCTTCATCTTTTGTTTTATGAGAGAGTGACCCGCCTTCCACATGATGGGATTACCTCCATGTTTCTCCACATCTTCAAATAAATTCTGAGAACATTTTACTTCTGAAACAAAATATGCACCCTTGTTTTCCTTTAATATATCTCTTGCAAATATTATCATGAGATAATCACCCCAGATAATGTTTCCTTCGTTGTCGATAACACCAATTCTATCACCATCACCATCATAACCAATACCCACATCAGCTCTTTTATCAAGTACCGTTTTTCTTAGTGTCTCGATATTCTTTTCTACTGTCGGATCTGGAAAATGGTTGGGAAAGTGTCCATCCATATCGCAGAAAAGCTCAATTACCTCCTGTCCCATCTCTTTCATAATGGGGGATGCAAAGACCCCTGCAGTTCCATTGCCTGCATCGATTACAACCCTGAAACCCTTCTTTATCTTTATGTTGCTTCTTAAAAAGCTGTAGTATTCTTCTGCAATACCTTTATACTCTTTATATGAACCCTCTCCATGGACAAATCTTTTTTCTTCGATGATTTTGCCTATATACTGTATCTCTTCTCCAAAGAGGGTGGTTTTTCCATATGCTACCTTAAAGCCATTAAATTCAGGTGGGTTATGACTTCCAGTTATCATTATCCCTCCATCTACTTCAATATTAAAGAGAGAGAAATAAAATAACGGTGTAGGAACAAGACCCAGGTCTACAACATTCAAGCCCCCTTCCACCATACCTTCAACAACAAGGTTTCTGAAGTGCTCGGAGCTTAACCGGCAATCCCTCGCAATGGATACATTCTTCTTTCCCCGCTCAGACATATATGCAGCAAACGCCCTCCCAATATCCCTGACGACCTCATCAGTCAGGTCTTCATCAACCCTGCCCCTTATATCATATTCCCTGAATATCTCCTTGTTCATGTATGCCTCCCTTAGGCGATATTATTCATAATGATTTCTTAGAAAACAATGGGTTGCGTGTTTTCTTCATAACTTTAATTTTTTCAATATCAAATAAATTTTGAGTATTCAAGGTTAAACAAACTTCTTTAATCCGCTTCTCTGCCAATTTTACATAGTCTTTGTTTGTATCATATCCTACAAAATGCCTATTTGTCTTTAATGCTGCTATTGCAGCCTGTCCACTTCCTATAAAAGGATCAAGAACAATTTCGTCCTCAAAAGTAAAAAGTTGAATAAGTCTATAAGGCAATTCAACAGGAAAAGGTGCTGGATGCCCTACTTTTTTTGCAGACTCAGCAGCAAATGTCCAGACACTTTTTGTAAATTCAAGGAATTCTTCTTTTGAAATTGTACTCTTCCTTCCCAAAGGATTTCCTCTCGTAAATGTCCCATTAGAGAACACCAAAATATATTCATGAATATCCCTCAAAATAGGATTTCTTGCTGAAAGCCACGTACCCCAAGCCGTTGAAGGACTCCCGCTTGAAGCCTTATTCCAGATAATTTCTCCTCTCATTAAAAAACCTAAGTCCATCATATCTTCGATAATAAAAGCATCAAGTGGTATATATGGTTTTCTTCCAAGGTTTGCAACATTTACGCAAGCCCTCCCGCCTGGTACAAGCACTCTTTTGACTTCCTTCCACACCTTCTTTAGAAATGTTCTATACTCATCCAGTGTAAGGTTTTCATCGTATTCCTTTCCTACATTGTAGGGGGGAGAAGTAACCATTAAATGAACACTATTATCTGGCAATTCATCCATACATTCACTTGATTTACAAAAAAACTTATCCAAGAATTCATCCCGAACAGGATTTTCTGTATAAATAATTTTTTCTTCTTTTGGTAACCCATCATAAAGTCTACTTGCATAAAAAGGTGTAGAATCGTGATTAATTCTCCCCGGAGAACCAAAAGCACTTGTTTTTGTCCCTATTTTACCTCGTTGAAATCCCACGTTAATCCTCCATCCAAAGTTCTACCCACCTCTGATAAGGGTTAAAATCAATCTTTGTTCTTTGCCAATGTATCAAAATATTTCTAGAGGCTTCATCCTTAACCAAATTTACCAATGCTTCTTTAGTTATTTCAACCCCTCTCGGGTTTGTCCCAGCTTTCGGTAATTTGATATAATTTGCTCTACCAATTTTACCAAAAGTTTTCGTCTGAACTTCTAAAGGAATATAATAACATCCGCCATAATCATCCCAGTTAATTTGGGCAAGAAAAATATCGCAACTAGGATAATAATTTTCACTAAATTCCTTTGCTTTTTGAGCATCCACTGTCCATATAATCTTCACTCCACCGAAACTCTTGCCCGTAATTGTTTTAATAGATAGAGGTTTTCCAAATAATCTTGCATCAACTTCAGGTTCAGTAATAGGTATTTCAGTCTCAACATTTGATTCTCCAAACTTATAAATGAGCAAGGCAACTATAACTTTCTCTCGAACAGAACCAACCTCCATACCAATTTTACCAGCCCTTGAGCTTTCCAATTCTGCAAGTTGAAACAAATATGGTAAACGCCTTTTTATTTTTTCCACAAGATTTTTATCTTCAAATAGTTCTATCAATCGGCTTGTCAATTTTTATACTCCTTTCTTTTTTATTTCAACCATATGCTCGCAAATTAAATCAGGTGAATCACTTAATTTTTTGACGTGTATTGTGGAGCAGAGCAAAGAAAAGCCTGTGAGGTTCTCGGCAAGGTAGAGAGCCCCCACTTGTGGGGGATGGGGGGAACGCTTGCCGTTAAGAACCGAACAGTTGCTTTTCTCACTGCGGAACACCGACACGGAAAAAAGTAAGGGATTCATTGATTTCTTATTACCTCCCTATTCCTCTATAAATGCCACACCCATAACAGCTGCCTCTTCTCCAAACCTTGCCTTCTCTACCCGTAAACCCTTTAGAGAAGCCGGCATTGCCCTCTTTTCCATCACCTGTCTTGTCTCATCAACAAGATACTTCGTCCCGTAAATCACCCCTCCGCCTAAAACAATAATTTCAGGATTTAGTAGATTAATAAGACTTGCAAGCGCTGTGCCCATATATACAATTACTTCCTGCCATATTTTTCCACACAAATCATCCCCAATAAGATAGGCTTCTTCAATGTGGCCGGCGTGTAACATCTCTATGTTCCCATTTATCACATCCCAGATCTTGCCTCTATACCCTTCTCTTATTTCCTTTTTCACCCTTTCTACTATATATGAACCCCCGCAGTATGCCTCAAAACACCCCGAATTTCCACAGCGGCATCTATACCCATAGGGGTTCATTGTAATATGGCCAACCTCTCCTCCAACAAATGAGAACCCCCTGTACAGTTTTCTATCTATTATCAGCCCACCACCAATGCCGGTTCCAACAAATATACCGAGTACATCATCGGGTTTTTCATTCAAGCCGAACCTCCACTCACCGTACGTCGCGGCATTCACGTCGTTCTCGATAAATGTTTCTATTCCGCATGCCCCCTCTATATCATCCCTTAAGGGGACATTATGCAATCCCAGGTTAGGCGAGAATATAATATTTTTAGAATCTTTGTCTATCTGGCCTGCTGATGCTATACCTATCCTTTCTATTTTTTCCTTCGCAATTCCATTCTCCCTCAATATGTCGTTCACCAGGCCAACAATACCATCTATAATACCGTTGTATCCTCTTTTCTTCTCCGTTGGGATCTTTTTCTTATATGTTACATTACCATCTTTATCCACAATACCGGCTATTATCTTAGTTCCTCCCACATCAATACCTATTCTCATATTCAACCTCACCAAATTCAGGGGTTAGGGGATAGAGTCAGGGGTTAGCTATACCCTATACCCTTTTCTTCAACATCTCCATAAGCATCTGTGCGTTCTTCACCGCCTTGCCTGCATGACAGTTGTTAAAAAAGACAAATGTCTCAGAGGCATTTCCCGCAATATCTTTTATCGGTGAAACAAATTCTTTAAGTTCCTTCTCTGTATATAAATAATCATACCTTACATCAACCGGTTCACCAAACCATGCCCTGTTTCTCCCATGAAAACGGAAATAACCTATCCTGGAGGTAAGAACGGGAGAAAAAGGCACAAGACCTTTGATCTTTGGTTCATCCACAACACAATACCCAAAGGATAAATCCTTCAGGGTTTCCATGTACCTGTCCTGTAACCATTTTACATTTCTAAACTCCACAACCACTTCAATACCGTAAAACTCTTCCCGCAATAACTTCAAATAATCTATGTTGTGACTATCTGGAAGAAATGCATAGGGGAACTGAAATAGTAATGCCTTTAAGTTGCCACCGAGGGGACTGACACCATCCTTAAAAATTTTAAACTGCCCTTTAAGCATCTCTGTCCTCTCATGAGTCATACCTTTGTATGCCTTTACCGCAAAAGAGAAATCCCTTGAAGTCCTTTTCACAAAAGATTCCATTGTTCTTTTTGAAGGCATAGTATAATACGTAAAATTGACCTCAAGGGCCTTAAAACCAAAAACACGCTCATAATACGGGAGCATTTCATGCCTTTTGATCCCTGTTGGATATGCCTCGCCTATCCAGTCATCAAATGAGAAACCACTTGTGCCTATCAGAATATCTCCCATAAAAAAGTTCGGAGTTTAGAGTTCAGTGTTCGGAGTTTAAATATCGAACCTTAAGCTTTGCCCCTTGTCCTTTGCATTTTAATTTGACATATTTCGCCAATATCTAAATAATATATGTGAAAATTCAAAATCTCAAGGTAAAAAGGGGCTAATATGGAAAAACAGTATGTAATCGATGATATCGCTTTAAAAGATACATGGAGGTTATTTCATATAATGGCGGAGTTTGTGGAAGGTTTTGAAAACCTTGCAGATATCCACCCTGCAATCAGCATATTTGGAAGTTCAAGGTGCAAGGAAGGTGACTTATTATATACAAGAACATATAACCTCTCAAGGCTCCTTGCAAAGAATGGGTTTAACATCATTACCGGTGGTGGGGGCGGCGTTATGGAAGCTGCCAACAGAGGTGCATCAGAAGAAGGAGCAAAATCCGTTGGGATAAATATAGAACTCCCCCTCGAACAAAAACCAAATCCCTATTCAAACATCAGGCTCAACTACAGATATTTTTTTGTAAGAAAGGTGATGTTTCTAAAATATGCAGTGGCTTTCATCATGCTACCAGGGGGGTTTGGAACGCTCGATGAGTGTTTTGAAGCCATCACGTTAATCCAGACAAAGAAAATGAGGCCCTTCCCTATTATTCTCGTAGATTCATCATACTGGAATGGTCTTATCGAATGGATAAGAGAGAAACTGTTATCAAGCGGCACGATTACAAAGGAAGATATGAATATCTTCAAAGTTATGGATGAGCCTGAGGAGATTGTCGAATATGTAAAAAAATTCGTTATCCTTTAATATCCTTCTTTAACCGTGAATTTCTAAGTATCTTTTCCTGTAAATAGCCTTACAGTTCCATTGATGGTTCGCTCGAAATACAGAAAGGAAATTCCCTTCGCATTCCGGCACTTCATTCCAGACTATCACCCGCAAGCTGGTACTCACTTAACTTCCTTGCAAACAAAAGATAACCGGTATGGGCAACCATTCGGTCTTCTGGTCTTACCCTTTCCGCAAGGGTCTTATATTTTCTGAGCATTATCTCCATCACTTCTATATCCCCAAAGCCATCCTTCAGTCTCATCAAAATCTCAGTAACCTGGTTTGCAGTAGGAACAATCATCCCCAGAGAACCGCTTTCCGTTAATAGGCTCCTCACTTTATCAAAATATATCCATGGTTCCCTCACATCAATAAATGCAGCATCAAACTCATCATTGAAATAATCCATCACATCACCATGGTGAAGGTCAACATTACCCCATTCAACAAAACGTTCAATATTCTTTTTTGCATTTTTATAATGCCTCTCTTCCTTCTCAAAAGAAACGACCATGCCTTCTGGACCAACGATATGTGAAAACAGAAAGGTTAGTGCACCACTTCCCGTGCCAACCTCAATAACCCTTGAATTATGTTTTAAATTAAGCTTAAAACATACAAAAAACCCATCCTTTGGAAACACTATCTGGGTTTCTCTTCTTATACCATGCATGATGATATCCTCTATGGTTGGCTCATATATTTCATACTGTCCACATCTGATTCCAAAAGATTTTCCAATAAGATCTGAAAATGTCAATATTCCTCCCTTCCCATGAAAGGGTTTATCCAGAGTTACCTTCTTCAGATACCTCTTATCTTTATACACTATCAGCACTAAGTCATTTTCGCCTATTGTCTTCATCGCCTTCAGCCTTCACTTTTAAGCTACCGGCAGCAAATAAATGTTGACGGCTAATTGCTTTTTAATCACTCAAGTTTATACTCTATCGGCAGCACAATTACCAGCCTGTACGGCACTTTTCGTAAAAAGGTTGTTTTTGCTATTGCTTCTCTTGCACTACTATCAAGAAGAGGAAAACCGGAGCTATTTACAACCTTAATGTTATGGATCGACCCATTTTCAAAAATAACAAAAGATAGAAGAACCTTGCCTTCCCAACCCATTCTTCTCGCCTTCTCCGGATACTTAATGTTTTTCATAATGTTTTCCCTGATATAAAAAAAGATCTTACCATCTGTGTTCCCATCTCCGTACCCAAGGGCCCTACCCTGCCCGCCACCTGGAGTACTACTAAGATCTGCAACGTTTTTCCCCTTTTGTGCAGAACCTTGCCCCATTAACATGCTGTCTTTTCCTGAACTGACCTCTCTGTGAACCTGCACCTGCCCTTCTGGATCATCGATCAGCGTTCGATTTCCAGGGACAGAACCGACATTCTTGACTACTTCACTACTTTGTCTCTGGTTTGGGGTTTCGGGTTTTAGGTTGTCTTTCTTCTGACTATCTCCTGGCTTCCTCTTGCTGTCTTCTAAGTTCTGCCCTCTACTTGCTCCATACTGCCTGCTGCTTACTGCGTACGGCATGCTGTCTGCCGTAACCCCTTGTCCTTTTATAAGTGTAAAATCTACTAATATAGTTTTCGTTAGAGGTTGCATTCTAAGCGGCACAATGACCATAAAAGAAATTATAAATAGATGAATAATAACCGAGATAGAAAAGCCAATATAGCTTTCTTTCATTTTATAAACTCTTCAGTCTGCAAACTCACTTTTCTAAAACCCATTGTCTTTATCGTGTCGAGCACCTCAACAAAATTCTGTAATGGTATATTTCTGTCAGCTCTTATCAAAAAAGGGGTATCTTTTGGTGTATCTTTGAGTTTACTTTTAAGCCCGGATAGATTGATATATTTCCCTTGATAATATATATAGCCCCTGTTATCTATCTCTACCAGATCAGTTCTCAATACCTTTTCGTGCCTCCCAACCACTCTTGGAAGTTCAACAGGTATAATCCCGCTTGCCATAAATGTACTCGTCATAAGTACTATTGTAAGGAGGACAAGCATAACATCTATAAAGGGAATCACATTGATATAATCAAACTCTTTCTCTTCCATACCTTATATCCCATTCAAGAAGGATAACCTTTACCCTTCTCAAAAGATAATTATAAAAGACAATTGACGGTATAGCGACAAATAAACCAATAGCGGTTGCTTTCAATGCAAGGGCAAGTCCGACCATAATCTTTGTAGCGTCCACATAACCCTCAACACCAATCGTATAAAAGGTAAGCATGATGCCCAGCACTGTACCTAACAAACCTATATACGGGGCATTGCTGCCTATCGTGGCTATGATGGCCAATTTTCTTGTTGCAGCTATTTCAAGGGTTTTCTTATCCTCTTTATAGTCTTCAATTTTTAGCCTCTTGATAAAAAGGAACCTTTCAACAAAAATGGCAAGGGAAACAATAGAAAGGAAAACCAAAAGTCCTATTATGCCATAATCTACCAGATACTTCAGCCAGTCCATACTGTTAATCTATTATAAATACAGGGTATTGTCAAAATTTTACCATTCAGGGCATTTAAGCCCTTGAACTTATTTTCCCTATGGAGTAAATAATATTCATGGAAGAAAACGATTCCATATACAGATTATTCTCCAATCTGTCTGAATTTATAAAAGATAACAAGATTGAACTAAAGAAAAATCAAAAGGATGAAAGCTCTGCCTTTTCTCAAGCCATGGAGGGTGTGAAAGAGATTCATCAGAATAAAAATATAATAAAAAAGAAAATTCATGCAAAACACCTACCCACAAAAAATGATGCGAAGAAACAATTGGAAGAGGCCGTGGCGGACCACCATAATTTCAACGTTACAAACCTTCCAGAGTACATGGAGGGCTATATTGAGGATATTAATCCAATTACTATGGAAAAACTTAGGGCAGGAGAATTCTCAATACAGAAAGCCCTTGACCTTCATGGCTATGCAATTGAGGAAGCGGACAAATTATTTCAGGATTTTATAAAAGAAGCTATAAAATCAAGATTAAATTGCATAAAGGTCATACACGGGAGAGGGTTGAAATCAAAAGAAGAACCTGTTCTGAAAGAGATGCTAAAAGAATGGATTATAAGGGCTATGCACAGAAAATGGGTTATTGCCTTTTCAAGCTCGAAGATGTGTGATGGAGGACCGGGTGCAACATACATACTTCTTAAAAAAAAGCCTGAAAAGAAGAAGATACACATTGTAGGATAAGCAGTATTATCAGCAGCCAGTAATAAGAAATGCATAATTCCTAAATACACCACCAATAATGGAAAAAACTGAAAAACTTAAAAAATTAACTTTAAAATATCCTGTCTAATGGTTTATAGTTTTAAATCAGATGCGAAATTTAAAACAAAAACTATATCAGAGTGAATGGGGGAATAGCATGAGTAAAATCGGAATAATTGGTATCGGAAATATGGGCGAAGCGATAGTGAAGGCCCTTTTAAAAAAAGGTTTAAAAAAAGAGGAGATCCTGTTCTCAGAAATAAAATCGGACAGAGTAAGCTTTATAGAGAAAACATATGGTGTAAAATGTCTAAAAAAACTGGAAGAATTAGTAAAAAAAACGGATTATATAATCATAGCAATAAAACCTCAAGATTCAAAAGAGCTTATTAAAAATATTGCCCCCTTTCTTAATGAAAAAAAGGTAATCATATCCATAATGGCAGGGGTAACTACTTCAAATATATTATCTATTGTCGGGAAACCCGTGAAAGTGATAAGGGCCATGCCTAATATCTGTGTAAAGGTTGGTGAAGGGGCAATTGGCATAACATCTAACAAGATTACACAAAAGGAAGAGATGGAGAAAATAAAAAGGATATTTTCACCTCTTGGAAAAATAGTAGAGGTAGGGGAAGAACTTATGGATGCGATAACAGCCCTCGGTGCAAGCGGTCCTGCATTTTTTCTACTCTTCCTTGAGGCTATGATAGATGCGGGTGTGAAAATGGGCATCACCAGGGAAAAAGCAAAAATCCTGTCCACCCAGGTAGTAAAAGGCACCTTAAAAATGCTGGAGGAAGAGGGGATCCATCCAACTTTAATGAAAGAAATGATTGTCTCGCCTGGTGGAACTACCATATCCGGTCTTGCATCACTTGAAGAAGGGGCCTTCAAGGGGAGCATAATAAAAGCAATAGAAAAGGCAAGCAAAAGGGCAAAAGAACTCTCATTATGATGTTTAACGAATTTTACAGTAAAAGGCAGCAAATGGTTGATAAGCAAATCATACCTCGGGGGATAAGTAACGTCAGGGTTATAAACGCCATGAAAAAAACGCCAAGGCACTTATTCCTCGATGAAGCCCTCTGGCCACAAGCATACGAGGACCATCCACTTCCCATTGGGGAAAAACAGACAATATCCCAACCTTATATGGTGGCCCTTATGACAGAGGTACTTCATTTAAATGGTAATGAAACTATTCTTGAAATAGGAACAGGATCGGGTTATCAAACCGCCATTCTTGCAGAGCTCGCAGAACAGGTATACTCAATAGAGAGAATTCCGGCAATAGCAAAAAGGGCAAGAAAGACCCTTGATGATCTTAAATACACAAATGTGGTTATAACCATCTGTGATGGAACACTTGGATGGAAAGAGCATGCTCCATACGGTGGTATTATAGTTACCGCTGCTGCTCCCAGCCCTCCAGAGCCATTTTTTGAACAATTAAAAACAGGTTACAGGCTCGTAATCCCAATAGGTGACGAGCATCTGCAGGAATTGATGATTTATACAAAAGAGAGTGGGGGTACATACAGGGAAGATAATTATGGAGGATGCAGGTTTGTAAAACTTATAGGAGAATTCAGTTGGAAGGAATAACGGAAGAAAGGAATATCAATATATATGTTGAAGAGGAGTTCAAGGCTGAAAGACTCTATATGAAAGATTTAAAAAAACTTCCAATCATAACTCAAGAAGAGGAAAGGGAGTTTGCCAAAAGAATCTCTATGGGGGATCTTGATGCAAGAAGAAAGATGATAGAGGCTAACTTGAGGCTTGTCGTGAAAATTGCAAAAAAATATGCAAATCAGGGGGTTCCCAACCTTGACCTCATCGAAGAAGGAAATATAGGGTTAATAAAAGCTGTAGAAAAATTTGACCCATCAAGAAAATGCAGGCTCTCTACATATGCAACATGGTGGATAAGACAATCAATAGAAAGGGCAATCGCAAATCACTCAAGGACTATCAGATTACCGGTACACATCTCTTCGAGGATTTATAGAATATCAAAATTAATCAATAACTATATGGAGGAAGATGGCAGAGAACCATCCCCTGAAGAAATAGCCCGCGATACTGGTTTTCACATAGACTTTATTAAAAACCTATTTTCTATGGTCATAAAAACATATTCACTCGAGACTATCATCGATGAGGATGGTAAACTAACATTGGAAGAGGTCTTGCCAGATACTTCAACCGAAGGACCACTATCAGCCTTTGAGCAAACAAAAAGGGTTGAAGAAATTGCATCATGGCTTGACACGTTAAGTGGTGATGAAAAGAAAGTGACTGTTTTAAGATACGGGCTTGATGGAGAAGAACCGCAAATCCTTGAGGCTATTGGAAAGTTATTCGGTGTGACACGGGAGCGGATAAGGCAAATAGAGCAAAAGGCTATCAATAAACTTCGTAGAACCGTTAAGAGAAAAAATATTGGAACAGAAAATATCTGAATCACAACCTTCAACAAATCCAGCAAAGGATATTATAAAAAAAGGTTCTGTAATCACAATCATTACACTGATAAGCAGACCTCTCGGTTATGTGAGGGAAGCTATCCAGGCATATTTATTTGGTGCCACATTGCTTGTGGATGCCTTCATTGTAGCCTTTAATTTCCCAGAATTAATACAGACACTTTTCTTCTCCGGGGCGACAAGTGCCTTTCTTATCCCGGTATGTACTAAATATATAAACGACAATGAAGAATACTCAAAAATATATTCGACATTCATCAACTTATCTATACTCATCACTCTTTTTATATCTGTCATATTCTTGATATTCAGCGGAAGTATTATAAACATAATAGCACCTGGTTTCAGCCCGGAAGCAAAAAGGATCACAAAATACCTGTTTATGATAATGATACCCGTTATCTCTCTCCATACGATTCTCTCGGTAATAAAGGCATTTCTCAATGCAAAGGAACATTTTGCAGCCCCGGAAATGTCAGGTATACTGTGGAATATTATTTTTATACTCTCGGCACTCGCCCTGAGTGGTAAAATCGGTATATACAGCCTTGCCATCGGAGTTACTGTGGGTTCTTTTCTTCAAATCATCATACAATTTCCATACTTAAGAAAGTTTGACATCAGTTATAAAGCCACGCTTTCCCTCAGCCATCCTTCAATAAAGGAAGCAAAAAACCTCTTCGCAGGTGCACTTATTGCAACATCCATAGTACCCATAAACAGCTTTGTCGGAAGAATCATAGCATCATTCCTCCCCCACGGAGAGGTAGCATCCCTATCTTATGCCTTCAGAATCTTCATCCTGCCATTCAGCCTGTTTGCTGTCCCTATCTACACTGTCACATTTTCAAAGATTTCAAAACTTTACCATGAGAGGGACTGGAAGCACATATTTGCCCATACAGATAGCTCCATCATTCTCCTCTGTATAACATTAATACCTTCCACAATACTCCTCTGTTCTATGGGTGATGCCTTCATAAAGATACTCTATGAAAGGGGCGCTTTTACTGTTAGGGAAACATTTATTACAAACAGGGCGCTTTTTGGCTATAGTACAGGGCTTCTCTTTTATGCCCTTTCTATCTCTTTCGTGAGGATTTTCAATGCCCTCCATGATATGAGAACACCAGCCATCATCGGTATCACCTCAATCGTACTGAACGCTATCCTTGCTGTCATCCTGATGGTCCCCCTTCAGAACCTCGGTATCTCACTCGCAACCTCTATTGTGTCTTTTTATAACTTCACAATGTTATATATCATTCTGAGGAAAAAAACCGGTTATAGACTGACGCAAAAAACCGTAAGGGATATAATCAAATCCCTTCTCGCGGGAGTTATTCTCTTCCTTTCAATATTTCTTGTAAAACATCTATTAGCGGACAGGCTTTATATATCGGCAACCCTGAGCCTCATACTAACAATTATAATCTACAGTATATTTTTCAAGGACTATTACCTTCTGTACCTGAAAAGAAGATTATAATGCTATATCCCTTTTTAATCACCGATGGATAAATTTTTTACTTTATTCTGTTCCCTTTTTGCTATACACTTATAACTTTGTATAACCAGTTCATATAATAAATTCTATAAAATGGAGTGAACTATGTCTACGAAGGAAAATCAGATTTATAAAAACATCATAGATCAAATCAAGTCAATTTATAAGAGTAACTATGGAGATGACAATACTGAGATTATTGAACGAATATTCAATGATGTGATTGACCTCTTTAACGGCAAGAGGGAGGGCTTTCAAGGGTGTGATGCAAAATATCACGATTTTTCTCACACCTTGCAGACTATCCCACCATTCATAGAAATAATAGATGGATGGAATAAAAGCGAAAAGACACCAAAAATTACGAAAGATTTTTTTGATATGGGGATTATCGGGGTTCTCATGCACGACACAGGTTACATGAAAACCATCAATGACATTGAAGGTACAGGGGCCAAATATACATTTACCCACATACAGAGAAGTGCTGATTTTGCAGGTCATTATTTAAAACAGATGGGATTTGAAAATCACAAAATACTTAGCATCCAGAATGCCATTAAATGTACGGGGGTGAAGGTTAATCTGAATGATATCCAATTCAATTCAGAAGAAGAAAGGGTACTTGGTTACGCACTCGGAAGTGCAGATTTTCTGGGACAGATGTCTGCAGATAACTATTTGAAAAAATTGCCAATACTCTACAAAGAGTACGAAGAAGCATACCGGCATGAGGGAATTGAAAAGCTGCATGAAATCAATGCAATTATATTTGAAAGCGCTGAACACTTAATCAGGAACACCCCCAATTTTTTTGAAAATGTAGTTATGGTGCGCTTTAAAAGTATGGGTTCCGTATATACATACCTGACCTACCATTTTAATAGCCCGAAGATACCGTACTTAGCAGCAATTGAAGAAAATCTTAAAAAAATCAGGCTGGGCCTGATGAACTGACATCAGCCACAATTATTTGAGGCATGTATAAAACACGAAGGGTCTTCAGCTAAATAATCACCACTATACGCCATAGCACGCCCCCTGCAGCCACCGCATATCTTTCTGTATTTACAATCCCCGCATCTGCCATGCAATGTATTTTCCCTGTTCCGTAAATTGGTAAATATATCACTACCCCGCCATATAGATTCAAAAGATTCATCCCTCACATTGCCAGCGCTTATTTCAACAAATGGACAGGGCCATACATCACCATTTGCCTTGATATACACAAAGCCCCGGCCTGCAGCACAGCCATTAAATACTTGCTCTGCAAGCTTCATCCAGATACGATGTGTTTTCTTGTTCTGTTCCATCAAATAAGGCCAGTATTGAGGACCAGCAACTGGTTCAATGATTGTAGAAATATTTTTCTGTTTTTCAATTAAAAACTTTAACAACCTTTCATTTTCATTCACATCAAGTGTTGCCTCTTCAATTTTGCTTCCCCGGCCCACAGGAACAAGCTGGTACATCAACATGATCCCCGAGCCTTGAGCATCTGCCAGCTCTATCAATTCATCCATGGTAGCAAAATTGTATTCCATCGCAGTGACATTTATCTGCAAAAGTATACCAGCCTTTTTTACTGAACGTATTCCGCGCATTGCCATTTCAAAAGCCTCGGGGTTCGCCCTGATCCTGTTATGTATTTCACTCATCGACGAATCAAGGCTCACCGCAGCCCCCACAACACCCGCCGCTTTCAGTTTAAAAGCCACTTCCTCATCTATGAGGGTACCATTCGTAGCAATAACATTTGCCAACCCTGCTTTCTTTGAATGCTCAAGCAAGTCAAAAAGGTCTGGACGTACAAGGGGCTCACCACCAGTATAAACAAGCATACGGAACTCATCAATCCTGGCTAATTCATCTATAAACCTTTTCGCCTCATCAGTTGTCAATTCATCCTTCGCAGGTTTACCGGATGTGGCATGACAGTGGATACACCTTAAGTTGCAGGCAGCAGTTACTTCCCATGCAGGATGGGAAGGAAAACCAATACAGCCCATACCAACAGAACCAGCAGCCACGGGCAGGGATTTAAAACTGTGCTTAAACAACCATCTGTTAAACCCGTTCCATTTTATAAGGTGTTTAAAATAAAGCACACTCCCAAACTGCTTTATGATTAAGCTCGGGGGCCAGAATATGCGTTTTAAGGGCCAGCTCAAAGTTTTCATTTGACTAAAAGCCCCTGTACCAGACAGCAATGATATATGATATGGTAGTCCCTAAATTGGTCACTATCGTCAGGCCGCACATTATCTCCAGTAATTTTCTGTCAAGATACTTTTTGCAGAGCATCATAATAACCACACTCAATGAGACCATAAAAATAGGAGCATAAAAGACCAATGCGATTGAAGGTAATCCCTGTCTCACAGATAACACATAAGTAACCCAGGCTATAACTGTTATCAAAACATACAGGTATGCTGCCTTTTCTTTTCCAAGTCTCACGACAAGATGGCTTTTCTTCGCAATTAAATCGGCATGATAATCAGGAAATTCGTTGATGAGGATGACATTGAAAATGGTACAGGCAATAGGGAACGAAACCCAGTAAACAATACTATCAATAGTTCCACTCTGAATGTAAAAGGATACGGCAACCGGCAACCAGCCGTAGCAAATCCCGATAAGCACTTCACCTATTCCCCTGGCTACCCAGCGTACCGGCATTTTAGAATAAAAAAAACCAGATATAATACCAATAACACCCAGCGGGATTGTCCAGAGACCTGTTTTATAATGAAATTGGAGAATTAACCCGATAATGACTGCCAGTACTAAAGCGACATACCCTGCAATTTTTGCATATTTATAGGATAAAACATCCTCAGCTATAATTCCGCTCCCTCCATGAAATGCACTCCTTCCCATGGCAGTCAAAAGTCTATCTTCCACAATGTCACAGTATTCGCCGTTGTAATAGGTACTGAGCATAATCAAAATTACCGCAACAGTACTCCATATAAAGACCGGCATATGAAATGCCCCATAAATACGGTAAGCCAGAAGAGTGCCCAGCATAAAAGGCAGAACCCCCACCGAATGGAAGGGGGGTCGTGACATCAGGATTAATCCCTTAATGATTGTTATTATTGATGGACCTTTCATATTCTATGTTATCCAGCGAAATTAACAGAAAAGCTTAACAGCCAAGGAGCAAGAAGTCAAGCCCAGCTTTCAGCTCTTAGCCCTCCATTCTCAGTTTTTCGACTGACGGCTGATTGCTGACTGCTTATATTGACTAACAAAAATGCCTGTGTTAGCATTTGCGCACACAATGGCTCAATTACCCATTATGGAATTCCATATTTCCCGCAAGGCAAGAGACCTTTACCAGTTTGATGGATCTCTTTTTTCTCTGAGCGGGAATGTTATTCTTGCCAACTTTCACGCCGCCCGTGTTTTTGCACAGAAGATGAACCAAAAGCGAGACCTCGTCAATTTTCCAGAACGTGCCGTGAAACCAGGACAAATCAATGCCATGGGGCTTATTGATGAAATCCTCCACTACATGGTAGGTTTATACCGAGAGCAGATAAACAAAGATGTTATGCATCGGGCGCTCATCCAGTTAAATAAAACCCTCGGTAAAGAAGAAGTCGATAAATCCCTGCGTAATTTTCTGGACGAATTTCCTCCCGTTAAAGTCTACAGGCAGGAAATTACCATTGAAACTTATCTAAATAGCGAAACTGCCAACATCCCTAATCGTCAGATTATATTGGAAGAGATGCTTCTGCTATGGCTTGCGAACATGAATCCGGCATTCTCACCATTTATTGAACTGTTCGATGATACAGTCCTGAAAAAAAATACGGTATATTTGCAAATCATTTCGGGTTTAAGAAGATTCTTCGAGACCCAGCCTTCTTTTGGACCTTATAACCAATCGCTTGTGGATATGCTTCGTAGCCCTGCCGTAATCGTCCCCTATTCGCTTTCAGGACAATTAGAATATATCCGTACACATTGGAAACTCTTACTCCGTAAATATTTATATCGCCTTCTCAAAAGCCTTGACCTCTTCAAGGAAGAAGAAAAGGTAACGTTTATGGGGCCTGGTCTTGCTGAGGTTTATAAGTATATCGGGCTGGAAGTCGAACTTGAACTTTTCAGTCCTGACAGGGACTGGATGCCGAGGCTGGTCTTGATGGCAAAAAATGTTTATGTATGGCTTGACCAGTTATCCAAAAAATATAGCCTTTCCATAACTAAGTTGGACCAGATTCCCGATGAAGAATTAGACATGCTTGGACAGCAGGGTTTTTCCGGTTTATGGCTCATAGGCATATGGGAACGAAGCCCTGCATCACAGAAGATAAAGCAACTGTGTGGTAACCCTGAGGCAGTACCATCGGCATACTCCCTGTTCGATTACACAATTTCAGAAGATCTGGGGGGTGAAGAAGCCTACCAGAGCTTGAAAAATCGTGCATGGCAGCGGGGCATTCGTCTTGCAAGCGACATGGTTCCCAACCATGTGGGTATTTATTCAAGGTGGATGATAGAACATCCCGACTGGTTTGTTTCTCTAAATTACAACCCCTTCCCCTGGTACACATTCAACGGTACCAACCTCTCCCATGATGAGAGGGTAGCTATCTATATTGAGGACCACTATTATAACCGCACCGATGCATCTGTTGTATGTAAACGCGTGGATTCATGGACAGGAAGCGAAAAGTATGTCTATCATGGTAATGACGGGACAAGCATGCCCTGGAATGATACCGCACAGCTCAATTACCTGAATTCTGAAGTTCGTGAGACAATGATACAGACCATCCTGCATGTAGCACGGAAATTCCCCATCATCCGCTTTGATGCAGCAATGACCCTTACCAAAAAACACTATCAGCGGCTCTGGTTCCCTGAACCTGGTACAGGCGGAGCTATCCCTACACGTGCAGAATTTGGTCTTACAAAAGATGAGTTCAATAAGCTTATGCCAAAAGAATTCTGGAGGGAGGTTGTGGACCGTGTGGCTGCGGAAGCACCCGACACACTACTTCTCGCCGAAGCATTCTGGCTCCTGGAAGGCTACTTTGTCCGCACACTCGGCATGCACAGGGTTTATAACAGCGCCTTTATGATTATGCTGAGGGATGAGGAAAATGCCAAATACCGCACCGTTATGAAAAACACATTGGAATTTGACCCTGAAATCTTAAGACGCTTTGTCAACTTCATGAATAATCCAGATGAGCAGACTGCCGTTGAACAGTTCGAAAAGGGGGATAAATATTTCGGTACATGCACCATGATGGTAACCATGCCGGGGCTTCCCATGTTCGGACATGGCCAGATTGAAGGATTTGAAGAAAAGTACGGGATGGAATACAGACGTGCCTACAAGGACGAAAAACCGGATACGTATCTGATAGAGCGGCATAAAAAAGAGATATTTCCACTTTTACACAAGAGATACCTCTTTGCCGGTGTAGAACATTTTCTCCTCTATGACTTTTTCATTGCTTCTGGATACGTAAATGAAGATGTATTTGCCTATTCTAATGCTCACGGGAATGAGCGGTCACTTGTGGTCTTTAACAATAAAAATAACTCAACCCAGGGGTGGGTCAGAACATCAGTTGCCTATTCAGTCAAGGCAGGACAGGGGAACGCACGAAAACTTGTGCAGAAAAGCCTTGGTGAGGGCTTGGGGCTTGCGAAAGATGAAAACCTTTCTGTCGTTTTCCGCGACCACAAAACCAATCTGGAATACATCAGGAATTGTAGGGAAATCAATGAAAAAGGGCTTTATGTAGAATTAAACCCGTATAACTACCAAGTCTTTCTTGACTTCCGTGAATTACAGGATAATGAGTGGCGCCATTATGCTAACCTTACGGCATACCTTAACGGCCGTGGTGTGCCGGATATTGAAAAAGCACTTAGAGAAATGCTATTACAACCGATACACCAGAGCTTCAGGGAGCTGGTTAATACCCATATGTTCCAGAGGCTCATGGATGCCTGTAAAATGATTTCAGAGGGGTATATCGAGGCAATCCCTCAGGAACTCATCAATGAGATGGAAGAAAAAACCGTACATCTGTTCGAAGAGATAAAACGCTATACCGGCTCTACAGGTAATGTACACGGTATTGTGAGAGAGATTCGACAGACTTTTGGGATCAATCCGCAATCGCCTCTCCTCAACAAGGAGTTCCCCTCACCGGAATCGAAGGCAATAAATGAGGTTGCAGAATATATACATTCACACCTGAAAAAAAATCAAAATCTTCTGTACGTGCTTTTTGGGTGGCTATTTGTCCATAAACTTGGAAAGGTTTCTTTTCAAGGAGTAGATGCAGATAACTTAAGCCGCAATTGGATTGACGAATTATTGCTTGGCAGAATCATCGCAGATGCACTTCGGGAATCAGGATTTGACGAAAAAGCTACATCAGAATCAATGGAAATCATCAAGCTCACAACCAACTATCAAAGCTGGTTCAAAACAAAAAGTGATGCACACGCCTTAATTGAGTCCTTATTGAGGGACAGCAAGGCTCAAGAGTTCCTGCAGGTTAACCGCCACAAAGACATCCTTTGGTTCAGTAAAGAGGCATTCGAACAGCTCATGTGGTGGCTTCTCCTCATTGCGGTCATAAAAATAAGTTCTGATGTGTCCCAACCTATGCCAGATATGGCAAAAGCAATCACCGCCTGTTATGACATTATTAAGCGCCTATTAAAAGCCTCCAAACAATCAGGCTATCAGGTAGAAAAACTTATAAAGATAGTAGCCAGTGAGCAGTAGGCAGCAGTCCCTTTTTTATCTTCTCAACTACAGAATCGGGTATATTTAAAGAGCGGACAAGAACATTTTCTTGAGTAACGGCGTGCATTCTGGTATGCTTTTCCTATGAATATCCTGACTGCAATCGGCAATACCCCTCTTGTAGAGTTAATGAATCTCAACACAAATCCAGAGGTAAAGATATTCTGTAAACTCGAAGGATGCAACCCCGGAGGATCAGTAAAAGACCGCCCTGCGCTCTATATGATTATCAAGGCTGAGGAGAGGGGTGAACTCACACGGGACAAAATCATATTAGAGCCTACATCGGGGAATACGGGTATAGCCATTGCCATGATAGGCGCTGCAAAAGGATACCATGTTGAGCTCTGCATGCCGGAATGTGTGAGCACCGAGAGGCGCCTCATCCTTCAGGGTCTCGGTTCTGAAGTATTCCTCACCCCTGCCAAGGAAAACGTTGATGGCGCTGTCAAAAAAGCACACATGTTGCTTGAACAAAACCCTGATAAATACTATATGCCGAATCAGTACGAGAATCCCGACAATGTCCTTGCCCATTTTGAAACAACAGGCCCGGAAATCTACCGGCAGACAAATGGTGAAGTGGACTATTTCGTTGCAGGCATGGGGACCACAGGAACGCTCATGGGCACAGGACAGTATCTCAAATTGAAAAAGCCAGGGGTCAAGATTATTGGTGTGGAGCCTGTTGCAGGTCACACAATACAGGGATTGAAAAACATGACGGAATCAATGGTTCCCGGTATCTACAGCGAGAATTTTCTTGATGAAAAGCACATGGTGTCGGACGGAGAGGCATTTGAAATAACAAGACTCCTTGCACAGAAAGAGGGGATATTCGTGGGGACATCGAGCGGAGCTGCAGTGGCAATCGCTCTAAAACTTGCTTCCCGTATTGACCACGGCAATATTGTCGTACTTTTGCCAGACCGCGGTGACCGCTACCTGAGC
>Ga0209609_10000179_pt1 | contig 39198 bp, 38 predicted proteins | sample LakKivw325mmetaG_FD_184136 | JGI IMG/M metagenome (GOLD analysis project Ga0209609, IMG submission 184136) | Anoxic lake water microbial communities from Lake Kivu, Rwanda to study Microbial Dark Matter (Phase II) - Lake Kivu water 325m metaG... | ecosystem: Environmental > Aquatic > Freshwater... | reverse complement strand
GGCCGCCTTCGTCCTCGAAACGCCTCGGGCCGTTGAGATGAGCGTGTTCCTCGTCCGAGCCTCCGTGCGGCTGCGGAGCATCCACGCCTCGCACATCGAGCTCACGCGACGTCTCGACGAGCTTGACATCCGGCTCGGTGCGGGCGCCGAGCAGATCCGATCGATCGTCGAAGCCATTCGTTTGCTCATGTTCTCCGAGTCCCCGCCGCGCGCGCTGATCGGTCTCGCAACGCTCGAGAGGTGGTCGGCGCGCGAGCGGCGGGAAGGGGAGTGACGGCCGACGCGCAGCGTCCGGGCATTCTCCGGGCCGCCGCGGCCGCCGGGTGTGTCCGTCAGTAGGCTCGGACAGGCTCCGACGCCACCTCGCTGTCGGGCGGCAGCAAGGCAGCGGCGCGAGACCGCCGCCCGGCCGCTCCTCGCCAACCGCGACAGCCTTAACCGTGACCCCGCGCCGGACGTGACGCTGCCGAGCCGTGCCCTGCGGTGTTGCGCACCAAGCGACACGTTGCGCTACACTGATTCCGTGAAGGCGCGCGCGCTTCTTCTGTTGGGAGTCTTGTCTCTCGCGGGGTGTCTCTTCTCGGCGAACCAGCCTGTCCTCGGCCCGACCGGCGACGCCGCCCTGTTCCTGGCGGACGACGGCGCCTACGCGCTGTTCGCCGAGACGGGAACCCTCTGTGTTCTCCGGGGAGACGAGTTCGTCTCGATCCCGGCCGCGACGCTCTTCGGGCCCGGTGGCGTCGCCGACTGGTCGCGCGACGGAGCCGAGATCCTGTACACGACCCTCGACGAGGGCGACGAGTTCGCCGAGTACGACTCGGTCCTGTTTCGTGTCGCTGCGGCCGCCGATGCCGTGCCGAAGGAAGTGCTTCGGTCCGAGGACGCCATCGTCCGAGCGGCGTTCGCCGCCGACGGTGGCATCCTCGTCCTTCGCCTCGCCGGCGAGTCGTTCGGCGTTCTCGAGCGCCTCGACCCGGCGACCGGGGGAGGCTCACGACTGGCCGAGGACGTCGTCGGCTTCCACCTCGGCGCCGACCGTGAGACGGTGACGCTCATCGTCGCCGAGAAGGTCGGCCCGCTCGTCCTCGCCCGCGTCGTGCGCTTCGCGGAGTACGGCGAGCCCCGCGCGACCGTCGCGTCGCTCGTGTGGAGCGAGCAGACGTTGTCGACGTACTCGCTGCTTCCGCACGGCTTCCTGTGGGACGTCGACCCCAGCGGCCGTTTTGTCGCCCTCTGCGTCTACGACCAAGTTCTCATCGACCCGGTGCACGAAGACGAAGTACCGGCCCTCTACCTGATCGACACGCGGGAAGCGACGAGCGACCGCCTCACGCGGATCGGGATCGCCCCTTGCTTCTCGCCCGACGGCGCCGCGCTTGCCTACATCACTGCCGCGGCGGAGGACGACGTGCCCCGCGTCGTCGTGCGCGACCTCGCCTCCGGCGAGACCGCCACCGTCGCCGGCAGCGAAGACGTCGCCATCTGCTCGTGGCTCGGCGTCGGCGTGCTCGCCCTCGGCTTCGAAGCCGACGACGACCGCCACCGCCTTGTCCGCGTCGATCTCGGAACGGGGGAGACGACCGTCCTGGTCGAGTAGAGCATGGCCTGCAGCATGTAGCCTTGCGACTGTAAGGCAGGAGCACGGCCTACGGTGCGTGGTGTGTAGATCAAGGGAACGGCGCCGCGCGACCGCCCGTTGTTCCTTCCACCGGCGACAGGCTGCCTCGAAACTCAACGAACGCCGTCTCCACATGCCACACACCACAGGCCACGAGCCCAGCCAATCGGTCGTGACCACGGAGCGATTCCGCAACCCAACGAACCCCGCCGTGCCCTTGTCACGGAGGCCGTGCTCCCGCATCCTATTCGCGTCATGGGACGGAAGAGCAAACAGGCGGAACGCGCGTGCCCCGCTCATCGCCGGCCGCAGACCGCCGACCGTGGACCCCGGACTACGGAGAGGCGAGCGGCCATCCTCCTGATGCTCTCTGCTATGGGCTGTGGGTTCTGGAGGTCGGCACGCGAGCGTGAGTCGAACGGGGGTGCGGTTAGCAGAGCTTGCGTCACCTTGAGAGCTGTGTGTGCGGCAGCTCTGCTTGCTGCGTCAGCATCTGCGGCAGCCGGATGCTTCCTCTTCCCGAACACCCTCCCGGTGGCGGAGATCGAGGCCGAGCCGAACCAGGGACTTGCGCCGCTCACCGTCGAGTTTGACGGCACCGGCTCCTACGACCCCGACGGCGTGATTCGCCGCTACGAGTGGGACTTCGACGACGGAGATGAGGGCACGGGATCGCGGATCGACCACACCTACGCAGTCGGCGGAACCTACGAAGCCACCCTCACCGTGACCGACAAGCGCGGAGGGCGAACCGCCGCGTCCGTAGAGATCCGCGTTCGTGGATCGAACGAGCTTCCCGTCGCCGCGCTCTCCGTTTTTCCGTCCCCGGCGTATCCACGACAGACCGTCCGATTCAGCGCAAACGGGTCGTACGACCCCGACGGTGAGATCGTGTCATACCAGTGGAGCTTCGGGGACGGAGCCGCGGGCACGGGCGCCAACGCGTACCACCAATACTCCGCCGTGGGCACGTACGCCGTCTCTCTCACGATCGAGGACAACGACGGCGGCGAGCAGACCGCGACGACCGGTGTCGAGATCGCGAACGTGATCAACTCCTCAGGGACCGTGGCCCGACACTACGAGTGGGAATACGGCGGAGAGGAAGAGACCTGCGATCTTGACATCTCCCTCGACCTGTACCGCTACTACAAGTCACAACTACGGACCCCGTGGGCGAACAGAGACTACGACGAATACGTCCTCGATCCGCTCGACGACGAGTACCTCGAAGAAGTCACCGCCGAGATCGTCGGCAACTCCGTCGACTACCACGAACAGCTTGAGAACGCCCTGTTCTTCGTGCAGAACTGCATTCAGTACGTCTACGACCCCCTGTGGTACGAGTACCCCCGCTACCCCGTCGAGATGCTCGTCGACAAGATCGGCGACTGCGAAGACACCGCCATCCTCTACACCAGCCTCGTCCGGACCCTCGGCCACGGTGCGCTGATGGTCGCCGTCGACACCAGCGGCGACGGCTACGCCGACCACATGATCGCCTGGGTTCCCGTCCAGCCGTCGTTTGTCGCCGCGCACCCCGACCGCAGCTTCTGGCAGTACGGCGGCAAGACCTACGCCTTCGCCGAAACCGCCGTCGAAGGCGGCTACGTCCCCCTCGGCGTCGACCCCTGGGGGCTCACAGCCGCCGACATAGACACGGTCTATGACGTTTCCAGGGCTGACAGAGCCCCGAAGGCCGTCCGTATCATCCCCTGACGGGGAAGACCTCTCGCAGTGCTCGGCAGCCATCCTGCAGCCGAACCTGCTAATGTCGCGTCCTGTTAGTGATGTCTCGTATCGGGTGGGATTGGGGTGCTGTCTCATCCCGCTCAGGTACGCACCAATGGCGTCGCAGCATCTCCCCAGAAGAGCGACGTGACGGCCACGTCACCGGCGCACATCACGCGTTGTTCTCAAGAGAACCGACGTTGCGGTGGGCGAAGACCGCCGGCGCGCTTGCCGGCTCAGAGACTTGAAGGACGCGACGCTAGTGTCGCGTCCTCGAAATCGCTGAACGGACAACGATGTCGGCAGGCTCCGCCCAATGGCGGATCCGCCTCAGGCTCCTCCGCACGGCTACGAACGGGACACGACACTAGGAGGCGGCGGCGCCCCAGGCCGGATGACGCTGAAAGCCCAAAGGTTCTTCACTTCCAGTTCACGCCGGCGCAGTATTCCCTCCCGTGACGTGAGAAGGGGTCACGAATCGGGCCGGCCATGGGTGTGAGGCTCTGTGGCGGGCGAAAGGGGGCGATGAACACGATGAACGGCACGAGGCGTGGGTCACGGATTCGCGCCGCCGTTACCGCGGTTGCAGGTGCGGCGTTGGTGGCATCATTGACCGGATGGCAGGCCGGCCTGATGGGCGACGCGGCCGCCCAGGAGGACGAGATGTACAAGACGAGCGAAGGCCGAGGCCCGATCGAAGAGGCGATCTTCGCGGGCGGATGCTTCTGGTGCATGGAGTCGATCTTCGAGCCGCTGCCGGGGGTCCTCGACGTGGTGTCCGGGTACACGGGCGGCGAGGTTGAGAACCCGTCCTACGCGGCGGTCTGCACGGGTACGACCGGCCACTTCGAGGCGATTCGCGTGCGGTACGACGCCGGGAAGATCTCCTACAAGGAGCTCCTCGAGGTCTTCTGGCGGCACATCGACCCCACCGACGCGGGCGGCCAGTTCTACGACCGCGGCAGCCAGTATCGCACCGCCATCTTCTACGGGGACGAAGGACAGCGGCAGCAGGCGGAGACGTCGAAGCGGGCGCTCGAAGCGGCCGGGGTGTTCGCCCAGCCGCTCGCGACGCAGATCCTGCCCGCCGGCGCGTTCTACCCCGCGGAGGAGTACCACCAGGACTACTACCTGAAGAATGCAGTGCACTTCCGCGCGTACAGCGCGGGCACGGGGCGAGCGGCGTTCGTCGAGCGGGCGTGGGCGGGGTTCGAGGGCCTGTCGCTCTTTCCGCCCGAGCGGCCGTGGATCGGCTTCCAGAAGCCGTCGCCCGAGGAGCTGCGGCAGACGCTGACGCCGCTTCAGTACTCGGTGACGCAGGAGAACGGGACCGAGCCGCCGTTCCAGAACGAGTACTGGGACCACCACGAGGCGGGGATCTACGTCGACGTTGTCTCTGGCGAGCCGCTGTTCGACTCACGCGACAAGTTCGACTCCGGGACCGGCTGGCCGAGCTTCACCCGCCCGATCGAGCCGGGCAGCGTGGTGACGCGCGAGGATCGAACCGCCTTCTTCCCCGCCGTCGAGGTTCGCAGCCGCTACGCCGACTCCCACCTGGGGCACGTGTTCGATGACGGCCCTGCGCCGACCGGCAAGCGGTACTGCGTCAACTCCGCCGCGCTGCGCTTCATCGCTGAGGAGGATCTCGAGGCGGCCGGGTACGCCGACTGCCTGCACGCGCTCGACTGACGGAGATCGGGGGACACACACGCGCACGCGGTCTTGAGCAATGTAACGCGGCGGCCGGGGTTGCCAATGGCTCTTGCGCAGCGATCTGGGGACACGCACCTCAGCTCTGTACACCCGTAAGAATGGGGAGTCTAGGTACGCGGCATCGCCGCTTGCCCTGTGGGTCCCTGGCGCGGTGCTGGAGCGGGTCGCCCCGCAGGATGGGGGCTACGGCGACGGCGCTTGCTCGACAATCTCGACGCCGTTGGGGAAGAAGTCGGCTCGGTAGACCCACAGCACGTTGTCTTCGTCACCGGCGCGAAACGCGAGGAACTCGGCGCCGCGGGCGTACAGGTCACTCTCTCCCTCGGCGCTGGAGATACGACAGTGGTCGACGTCGAGGACGAAGTCCCCGGCGGAGACGGAACGTCCAGCACGAAGCCGCGCTGTCCCGGCGTATTGCACGGTGATGAGGGGAAGAGTGCCTGCGGCGTCCGCCTCTTGGCTCGGAGGGCCGCCGAGCACGATGGCCTGGAGCGACGCCGAGTCTGCGTTCCGGCGCAACGCGAACAGCTGGGGCAGGAGGGCGTACGTGCTGAACGTGCCGAGCGTGAACGTCCGATCTCGATCGATCTGGATCTCCTCCTCTCTTCCCGACCGCTCGACGAGGAGCCGGTCGCTAGCGACGGCCGCGCGAATGCTCCGATCCATGCCTAAGGGGGCGTGGAACTCCGCGACGTAGAGGATGGGCCGGAGGTCGGAGTCCGCCTCAAGCGTCTGCTCGAAGGAAACCTGGACGGTGGCGAGGACGACCTTAAACCAGAAGCGCCCACGCGAAGTGAGCGTCGTGCCTTCTTCCGCGATGCGCAGCTCGTACGTTTCCTCTCCGAACGGCTTCCCGTTCGCGAAGAGCGCGAGCTTCCCCGTGGTGACATACGGCATGGCCAAGCCGGCGGCCGGCTCGTCTGTGCGTGCCACAGGAGAGCTGGCGACGGGCACGTCGGCGGAGACCCAGCCGGCGGGGATCTCTTTTCGCGCGACGGTTGGCACGAAGTCGGCGGGCGGCGAGGGTGTCGACAAGACGAGCGCGAGGGCGAGGCCGCCGACGGCGAGAGCCGGCGCTCCCACGATCCACAGGGCGACCCTCCATCGGCGAGCGATGCGTCTCTTGACCATGACGGCACCATACTCCGCGCGTGCGGGCACGCTGTGAAGCGTCTGTGGAGGATCGGGGGGCACGCGTCGCATCTCCACTCGGCGGCGCGACCCGGATAGACTGGTCGGAGAGGATGAGGGCGAGCCGACTTGGGAGGTGGGCGGATGCAGGTGCAAGGGTTTGAGACAGACACGATCAAGACGTCGCAGGGGGACTTGAAGATCACGTTCCTCGGGCACGGGTCGCTCCTCTTCCGCTACGAGGGAAAGAACGTGTATGTCGATCCGTTCAGCCGCGTGGCCGACTACTCGACGCTCCCGAAGGCGGATGTGATCCTCATTACACACGAGCACCGCGACCACCTTGACCCCGGCGCGCTGGCCCACATCCGTACGAAGACGACGAGCGTAGTCCACACGGCGCTGTGCGAGGGGGCGATCCAGGGCGGCACGACGATGCGAAACGGCGACACGGCCGTCGTGCAGGGCCTCGGCGTCGAGGCGGTCCCGGCGTACAACCTGCTCCACAAACGCGAGAGCGGAGATCCCTTCCACCCTTGCGGCGAGGGCAACGGCTACATCCTCACATTCGGCGACTTGCGGGTGCTCGTCGCCGGCGACACGGAGAACACGCTCGAGCTTAAGGCGCTGCGCGACATCGACGTCGCCTTCCTGCCGATGAATCTGCCGTACACGATGACGCCGGAGATGGTCGCCGACGCCGCGGTCGCGATCCGGCCGAAGCTCCTCTACCCGTACCACTTCGGAGACACCGACACATCGCGCATCGTCGCGCTCCTGCGCGACCATCCCGAAATCGAGGTTCGCATCCGGCGTCTCGCGTGAGGCTGTGTCTGCCGCAGAAACCCGGGACATAAACCCTATCTCGAGCGCGATGGACACAAACCGGGACACAAATCGCATTCTGACCTGCGTTGCAGGAACACTGGGGGCACGATCCCGATTTGCGCGAGACGCGGATGCGAATCGGGTCATGTCCCTACGACGAGGGGGACACGTACCTTGTCTTCGCGCCTCAGTTTGCGCGGCAGGCGAGGAACGCGGCGGCGAGCTTCGGGGCGGTGCGGTCGTCGCGGACGGGCGACGCGATGGCGGCGCGGATCTCGCGCTCGTACTCGGGGTGCTGGCTGATCCCCGCCCGCATCTGGGTCCTGGCTTCGTCGGGCGAGGTTTCCGGGTGAGGCTGGATTCCCCAGATCGGGCGGTCTCCGTAGCGCATGGCCTGCACGGCGCAGGCTCGGCTGGCGGCAAGAACACGCCACGGCGCAGGGGGCTCGACAACCTCGTCGAGGTGCGCGGCGAACGTGTGCCACGGCGTCGGCAGATCCGCGAGCAGGGGATCGGGCGCGAGGATATCGATCGTCACCCAGCCAAGCTCGGGGGTCGGCGCGCGGCGCACGTACCCGCGGCCGGAGAGGGCCCACGCGAGCATCTGATGGCCGAAACAGCTGCCGAGCACGGCGAGACCTCGCTCCACGGCAGTACGGATGGCTTCGGCCTCCACGTCGAACCAATTCTGGGGATCACACACCGACGCTTCGGACCCGGTTATGAGGAGATGGCTGTATCGATCGAGGGGCGGGACGGGCTCGCGGGACGGGACGTGGACCACATCGAACGGCACCCGACTGAAGTTCCGCGACCACTCGTCGACTGGGCGATAGGTGGCGGGATGGGTCGAGTTGTCGATGACCAGGACGCGCTTTGGCATGTGCGCAGAGTAGAGGACGATGTGGCCGCCGTCAACGGTTGCGGGACACAACCTGATTCGCGGGCTGTCTGCGCTACGGACCGCCTGTGCGAAGGACACAATCCCGATTCGCTGATCGTCTCCGTTGCGGGTCGACCGCACGGGGACGCAATCCCGATTCGCCGATCGTCTCCGTTGCGAATTGGGTTGTGTCCCCAACCGGCCGGTGCGAGTGCGCTTTGTCTAGCACCGTGGCCGGTGGCTAGAGTGGGACGTCCGCTCTCGGACCAAGCGAGGAGAGCGGGCCCGCCCTCTGGCATGGACGAGGAGAGCGGGGGTCTGCTCTTCGACCTCGGGAAGAGAGGGGGTTAGGATGAGACGAAGAACCGTGATCGTCACGTGCGCGGGGCTCGCGATCCTCGCGTTGGCGCTGCTTCTCACCGTAGTGGCCTGCACGTCGAGCCGGAAGCCTGCGAGCTCGCCGGCGCCGAAGACAGCAACTTCGACCACGACCAAGGCTCCTGCGGCTGTCGCGCCGACGCCGCCTGCGGCGGCCACGACCACCCCGGTGGCCGGAGCCTCCACGGCGGCGGCTCCAGTGTCTGCCGCGCCGTCGCCTGCTGGACCAGCTCCGGGAGCGCCGACTCCAGAAGTGACAGCCACTGCGGTCACGACACCTCCTGCGGCCGCGCCGGCAGAGACTCCGCCGCCAGCGCCGCTACCGCTACCATCGCCTCCTGCGGCAGCGGCGCCGGCGACGGCTTCTGCGAGTGTGTCGGAGTTCGTCGCAGCGGCCGCAGTCCAGACGGGGCCTGCCGTGACGCCAGCGGCCGTGGTGCCGCCTCCCGAGTCTCCGGAGGTTCCAGGTCCCGCGGGTCAACCTGCGGCGGAAGCCGCGGCGCCTGCTGCCACGGCGACAGCCCCTGCGGCGGAATCTCCCGCGGCGAGGACCGTTGTTCCGGCGCTTGCCGCAGGGACTGCTGTCCAAACGGCGCCCATCGTGGCGACAGCGGCTGCGGCGGCGCCTTCTCCCGCGCCTCCGGTTGCGCCCGCGGTGGACGCGGCGAAGGCGCAGGGCGATCAGGCCGTCGCGGCTTCGGATGTCGCCTTCGCGCAGTCGGTGGATGCCTTGGCGGGGCTGCAGAGCTACCGCTACGTCACCGTGTTCTCGTTCACCGGCAAAGTCGAGGGGGAGCCGGAATCGGGATCGATCGAGATGCGCGGCGCTGTCGCGGGGCCCGACCGCCAGATGGTGAGCTGGAAAGACCTGGAGTCGGACGAGGAGTTCGGCATCATCCGCATCGGCAATGAGGCCTGGATGCGGGAGGGTGAGACGTGGACGCCCGTCCCAACGATGGTCGCTGAGCTCGTGTCCCAGGCCGTTGTCGTGTTCGCGCCGTCGACGAGTTGGCCGGAGCTGGCGGAGGGCGTCGGGACGACGTCCACGTATGTTGGAACGGAGATAGTGAACGGGGTTCCCGCACGGCACTATACATCGACGTACAGCGATTGGATGCAGAGCGAGGACGTCAACGTCGCGGAGGCCTCCGGAGATGTCTGGATGGCCGAGGCAGGGTATCCGGTTCGCTATCGCTTCACGGCGAAGGCCATCGATGAGGAAGGAAACGAGGGCTCGGCGCTCTGGACGATGGAGCTCTCCGACGTGAATGGTCCCGTGACGATCGAAGCGCCGCAGGTGGTGGAGGACTCCGGCGAGTAGCTGAAGACGTGAAGGGGAGGCTGAGCCGCCGCGGGGACGGGACGCTCCTCGTCCAGCGGCGCGGCCCCAGAAAGGGTCAAGCATGGCGCTGCGACAAACGTATCTGAGCATGAAGGATCGGCTTCCGAAGAACGCCGAGTACGTGCTCGTCATGCACGGGCGGGGGAACGATGAGATCGCGCCGTCGAAGGAGCTGCTCGACGACTTCAACGAGTGGAAGGCGAAGTTCAAGCCTGGCGAGGGATACCCCACGGCTTTTCACTACGCGTGGGCGAAGTCGAACTACGAAGCCCGGTTCCGCGAGCAGGTCAAGAACGACCCTGCGGCGGTGGCCCGGCTCAAGGATCTCGCGGAGCGGGCGAAGACGCGCGACATCTTCCTCATCTGCTACGAGGGAAACGACAAGCCCTGCCACAGGAAGCTCCTGCTCAAGATCGCCCGGGAGGAATTCGGCGCGCCGGTGGACGACTCCGCGTTCGTCCCGCCGGCCAAGCGATGACGGCGCTGCGCGCGGTATACGGTTCGAGCAGTCGGCCGTGAGGTGATGTAGGGATGTCTCGTCAGCGCGTTCGATCGATGGTCTTGGCCGTGTCAGGCCTTCTCATTCCAGTGACGTTCTACTATCTGTCGCCGTACCTTGTGCTGCAGGCCGCAAGCGAGGGGATTGCCAGCGGGAGCCTCGTTCTCTTCGGCGCGCAGCTGCTCTTCGCCCTTGGCTTCGGCCGGGCGTTCTGCGGATGGGTCTGCCCTGCGGGCGCGATTGCGGAGGGAACGAGCAGACTTCGTGACCGGCCATTCCGTTGGCGCCTCCTCGACGGCGTGAAGTACGTCGTGTGGCTTCCGTGGCTCGGCGTCATCGTGTTCTTGTCCGTCAAGGCCGGAGGCCTGCGGCGCGTCGAGCTCGGTTACCAGACGTGGCATGGGATCTCAGTCTCGGGCGTCTACAGCCTGGTGGTGCTCGCCGGGGTGCTGGCTCTCGTTGTCGGGCTGACGCTCTGGGCCGGGCGACGCGGATTCTGCCACACGCTCTGCTGGATGGCGCCGTTCATGATCTTGGGGCGCGCGCTTCGCGATCGCCTGCGGCTGCCTGGGCCGCGCCTTCGTGCGAGATCTCTGGCATGCGTTGCCTGCGACGCGTGCAGCCGTGCTTGCCCAATGGGCCTCGACGTTCAGGGAATGGTGCAACAAGACCGCATGTCGAACTCCGAGTGCGTTCTCTGTGCACGCTGCGTCGACGTCTGCCCCAGGCATGTGCTGTCTCTCTCGTGGCGACGATCAGGGCGGCAAGAGGGGCACGGATGATGGATGTGACGCCGAACAGGCTGGGCAGGATGGGGAGCGCTCTGTGATGGCTCGATCCAGTGGGAGGTGATGATGCAAGCGCGAGGCAGGTGGCGACTCGTCCGAACATCGACGCGTGCGTTCTACCGCGAAGGGCGGAAGCTCGAGGGCTACTCGCTGCTCGACTTCGTGCACGCCTACATCTACGGGCGGTGGCCGTACGAGTACATCGGCACGGCGATCCGGCCGAAGTCAACTCGATTCTGGATGCGGCCGATCGCCTACTTCGGGCTGTGGATGGCGTCTCGGAGGAAGGGCGGGACGCAAGCAGGGCACAACGCGTTCGCCGACCACTACCACGGGAAAGTGATGCCGCTTGACGCGGCGGAGCGGCTCGTCACTCTCGATGTGGACGTCGAGCTGCGCGGTCTCGAGCAGGTGATCCCATACCCCGCCGCACGCGACATCGTGCTCAAGCATCCCGACCACATCGTCGCGCTGGAGTGTCCGTGTCGCTCGGCAAGAGAGAAACCGTGCCTGCCGCTCGACGTGTGCCTGATCGTGGGGGAGCCGTTCGCGAGCTTCATCGCCGAGCACCAGCCGGAGACGTCGCGTTGGGTCACCCAGACCGAGGCGACCGAGATCCTGCGCGCCGAACACGAGCGTGGCCACGTGCACCACGCCTTCCTCAAGGACGCGATGCTCGGTCGGTTCTACGCGATCTGCAACTGCTGCTCGTGCTGCTGCGGCGCGATGCAGTCCTTCCTACACGGGACACCGATGCTTGCGTCGTCCGGCTACGTGAGCCGCGTTGTCGAGACGTCGTGTGTCCGCTGCGGCGCGTGTGTCGAGGCGTGCCCGTTCGGGGCGCTCGAGATGGGAGAGACGGCGGTCCGCGTCGACGAGGCCCGCTGCATGGGGTGCGGCGTGTGCGTCTCGAAGTGCCCGAAGGGCGCGCTGTCTCTCGTCCGTGACCCGTCGAAGCCCGAGCCGCTCGACGTCGGCAGGCTCGTCGAGGAATCCGGGACACAAACCCTAATGCCGCGGCGGGCGCCCCGGTGAGCGTAGCTCAAGGACTCGGCCGGTGAGGTCCTCCAGCTGCCTGACAAACGCGGGACTGCCAAGAGGCCTTCCTGTCCGCGTATGGCGGCGAAGAACGTCGCCCTCGGACGGCTCCTCGCGAAGAAGGCTCTTCCAGTCGCCGACTTCGTCCGTGAGAGGCGTGCGCTCCGCCAAGGGATCTGCTGACGTATATCCGACGGTCCATCGGGCACTCGACCACTCGTACTCCCAAGGTTGGGCGACCATTCCTGCGCGAACTGGGTTTCGCAGAACGTATCGCACAGCGGCAACGACATGCGCTCCCTCCAGCGGGCAGGAGTAGAACCGCCCCTGGAAGAGGTAGCCCCGCCAACCCTCGCGCTGGTTGAGGGCACACGTGTAGCGACGGTGGCCCTCGCCGATGCCCCTCGCGAGGCTCGTCTCACGTTCGGGGACCGCGATGAGATGCACGTGGTTGGGCATCAGACACCAGGCAACGAAGTGGAGGTTTGCCCGATCTGCCTGCTCGCGGAGGAGGTGAAGGTACATGAGACGATCTGCGTCAGTGAAGAAGACGCTCATCCGGCGCACGCCGCGTTGGGTGACATGGTGCGCGAGGCCCGGGATGACGATCCGCCCAATGCGCGGCATGCACGATCATAGCATAAAGGTAAGGAGATGTGGGGCTCGTCGCATTTCCATTCCGGCAGCCGGGGCTCGCGCGAAACAGGGTTTGTGTCCCGGTTTCTTGCTCCGACTCGGGTGGCCGCAGACTCGGGAGAAATAGGGTTTGTGTCCCGGTTTCTCTGCCGGGCGGCGCACCCGCGGCTACGGGCCCTCTTCGCGGGGCGAGGCGCGCCAGATGCCGTTCTGGGTCTGAACTTCGTTCAGGCGGCAATACAGGCCGTCGTGGGCCATGAGCTCGGCGTGGGTTCCCTCCTCGACGATCCGCCCTTCCTGGAGGACGACGATCTTGTCGGCCTGGCGGACGGTGGAGAGGCGGTGAGCGATGACGACGGTGGTGCGGCCGCGCATGAGGCGCTCGAGCGCTTGCTGGATCAAGAACTCGGTCTCGGTGTCGACGGACGAGGTCGCCTCGTCGAGGATGAGGATGGGCGCGTCCCTGAGGACGGCGCGGGCGATGGCGAGGCGCTGGCGCTGCCCGCCGGAGAGCTTGACGCCGCGCTCGCCGATCATGGTGTCGTAGCCGTCGGACAGCTCGGTGATGAACTCGTGGGCGTTCGCCACCCGGGCGGCGTCCATCATGTCTTCATCCGTGGCCCCGGGGCGGCCGAAGAGGATGTTTTCACGCACGCTACCGTGGAACAGGAACACCTCCTGCAGCACGAGGCTCGTCTGCTGCCGCAGGCTGTCGAGCGTCAGGTCACGGACGTCGTGGCCGTCGAGGGTGATCGCCCCCTCGGTGACGTCGTAGAAGCGCGGAATGAGCATCGACAGGGTCGTCTTCCCGACGCCGGTCGGACCGACGAGGGCGACGACGGAGCCCGGCGGGACGTCGAGGTTGATGTTCTCGAGCACCATGTCGCCGACGCTGTAGCGGAAGCTGACGTTCTCGAAGCGAAGGGCGCCGCGCGCCCGCCCCGCAAGAGCGACCGCGCCCGAACGCTCGGCGACGTCGGGCTCCTGCTCGAGCAACTCGGCGATGCGGTCCGCGCCCGCCGCGGACTGCTGGATCGACTCCCACACCCCGGAGAGCGCCCGCACCGGCTGGTAGAGGAGTTCGAGGTAGAGGAAGTAGGCGACGAGGTCGGCGACGGGAAGGGTCTGGTTGAGAACGAGCTTCCCGCCGAAGTAGATGAGGATCACGGTCCCGAGCGACGCAGAGAACTCGATCGCGGGGTGGAACACGGCCATCAGCCGCAGCGCGTGCAGGAGGGAGTCGCGGTAGCGGACGATGCGGCCCCAGATGCGTTCGCCCTCGGTGTCTTCACGCGTGAACGCCTGGATCTCGCGGATCCCGGAGATGTTGTCGTTCAACGCCGCATTCAGCTCGCCGAGCTCGACCTGGCGGCGTCGGAACGCCGGGCGCACGTAGCGCGAGAACCCACGCATGGCGAGGACGACGAGCGGGATCGGGATCATGCTGAGCAGAGCGAGCTGCCAGCTCATGCTCATCAGCACGGCGACGACGCCGAAGAGGAGCAGGATGTTGATAATGAGGTCGGGGATCGCGTGCGCGACCAGCTGCTCGAGCAGCTCGGAGTCGTTCACCGTGCGGGACATGAGCTGCCCGGTCTGTCGGCTCTCGTAGAAGCGGAGGGACAGCTGCTGAAGGTGTCGATAGACCTCGTCGCGGACGTCGGCGACGACATGCCACCCGGCGACGTGGGCCGCGTAGCTGCGGGCGAACTGCATCACAGAGCGGACGACGTAGATCGCGAGGGTCGCGAGCGCGAGGCGGGCGACGAGGGCGAGGGCCTCCGGGCCGGCTCCCGGGGAGGTGACGGCGGCGACCATCATCCGCACAAGCCACGGGCCCACGAGTTGGATGGCCACGAGGGCGAGCATGCTCAGCATGGCCAGCGTGAGCGGAAGTCGGTACCGCTTCACGTGATGGAGCACCGCGCGCAGGGATTTCACTCCGCCCCCCTTGATCAGCCCGTCGGAACCCGGTGGTACAACCACCGGGGACGGGGATTGTACTTCAGCGCATGCGCGGAGACGCGCCGGTCATCCGTTCCGTATCTCCCATTGTCGAAGACGACCTATCTATGTGGATCGTGACGTTCGCGAACGCGGACAAGGTGAAGGAGATCCGCAAGAACCCGAACGTGTGTCTGCACTTCGCCTCTCTTCCCGATGGCGACCAGGGTGCGACCGTGCGTGGACGGGCTGCTCTTGTCGAAGATAAGGACACGAAGCGACGCGTGTGGGGCAAGGCGTCCTACGATCTCGCGGGGTACTTCCCGGAGGGACCGGAGTCGAAGCCGTACGGCCTCCTCAGGATCGTGCCGGAGACGATCGCCTGGCGGGAGAACTGGGAGGAAGGCCAGCACGTGCATCGCGTTTCGTAGAGGCGGCTCGGACGAGCGCCCTCGCGCCCACGACCGGCTTTGCGGGGGGCCGTTCGGTCGTCCTGCCCTGGACTTGCGGGCTCGGAACCGGGTGGGGTCGTCTGGACATGCTCCTGAATGAGGCAGTATCGAAGCATCGCAGAAGAGGCGCGAGAAGACGGCTTCGAATGGGGGTTCGATGCGGCTACGCACCCAGGTGCTTGTGGGGCTTGCGGTTGTCGCGGCGATCGCCGTGGCGCTCTTCATCAGCGTGGGGACCCTGTACTTGCGGAACCAGTTCCTCGAGATGGAACGGATGGACGTGCGCCGCAACCTGGACACGGCGCGCAACGCGGTCAGCACGGAGCTCGCCGGTATGGAGACGGCGTCTCACGACTGGGCGGCGTGGGATGACACCTTTGAGTTCGTTCAGGGGAAGAACCCCAGGTTCATCGAGGACAACCTCACGGCCGAAACGTTCGCCAACCTGCGGCTGAACCTGATGGCGCTCTACGACGGCTCGGGGCGCCTCGTGGATGCGAGGGCGTTCGACCTGGAAGAGGGGGTGTCGACGGCGACGTCCGCAGACATGATGGGAGCCTTGCGCACGATTGTTCCGACGACGCCTTTGCCCGCCGACACCGCCGGCCGCACGGGATTACTCTTGATCGACGGATCCCTGGCACTTGTCGCCATCCACCCGATCCTGGCCAGCACCCACAAGCCTCCGGCGCGGGGCACTCTCGTGCTTGTGCGAACTCTCACTGCGGCGGAGGTTCTGCGGTTGTCCGCCAAGGTCATCCTTCCGCTCGTCTTCCGCATGATGGACGATCCAAGAAGCGACCCGGGCGTTGTGGCGGCTCTGACGGGCGACGATGCCACGCAGATGCCCACCGCCGTCGTGCCGGTGAGTGAGGAAGTCGTGGCGGCGTACTCCCTCTGGCGTGACCTGCACGGGACGCCGATCGCGGTTCTCGCGATCAACATGCCGCGCATCACGTACATGGCGGGCATGAGGACGCTGGCGGCTCTGACGAACGCCGCTCTTGGCACGTTTGCCCTCTTGGCCGGTGGGTTCCTGCTCTTCACCGACCGACGCGTGCTGAGACGAATGGCGAAGATTACACACAGGGTGGCGCAAATCGCTCGCGACAAGGATCCGTCGTCGCGCGTGGGCGAGGAGGGGAAGGACGAGCTCGGGGGGCTGGTCACGAACATCAACGGCATGCTTGCGGCGATTGACGAGTCCAACACGGCGCTCGCGCAGAGTGAGCGGCGATATCACAACCTGTTTGACTCGTCGCGCGATCCGATCTACATCACGGCGGAGGACGGGCACTTCGTGGACGTGAACCCGGCGCTCGTTGAGCTGTTCGGGTACTCGAGGGACGAGATCATGGCGAAGACGGCGGGGGAGCTGTACGCGCGCTCTGAGGATCGAGACGCCTTTCGCGAGGCCATCGCGGCGAAGGGGTTCGTCACGAGCTACCCGGTGACTCTCCGCAAGAAGAACGGCGCGCTCGTGCGCTGCCTCCTGACGACCATCACCGAGAAGCTGCCCGGGACGGAGGAGCGGGTGTACCAGGGGATCATCCGTGACGTCACCGAGCTTCTGCGTCAGCAGGAGGAGCTGACGTTCCTCGCGAGCCACGACCCGCTGACGGGACTCTTGACGCGGAGCGCGCTCAACGACGTGCTGACCCTCGAGATCGCTCGCGCGAAGAGAAACCTGGAGCGCCTGGCCGTGTTCTACCTTGACCTCGATCGCTTCAAGCAAGTCAACGACATCCACGGACACGAGGCCGGCGATCGCGTGTTGCGAGAGGTGGCGGCCCGTCTCCGCGAGGCGCTGCGGGCGAGCGACACGGTGGCGCGCCTGGGCGGAGACGAGTTCGTCGCTCTCCTGCCGGGGATCGACTCGCCGCGCGACGCGGAGCTTGCCGCGGGGAAGATCCTCGGGACGCTTCGCGACGCGTTCCACGCGGCGGAGCTCGCGCGCGGCCTGTCGGTCAGCATCGGCATCGCCCTCTACCCCGACGACGGGGACGACGGAACGCGACTCCTGCAGCGGGCCGACGCGGCGATGTACAACGTCAAGAACCGCGGCCGCAACGGCTGGAAGCGGTACGACCACAGGACCAACAACCCCTCGCCCGTCTGAACCTTCAAGGCGAATTCGCCGACCAACCTCTAACGAGCTAGGATCAGTCGAAGGTCCCGCGGTCCGTATCATGGGCGACCGCGCGAGGAGGGGTCCATGCGAAGGCAGTTCTCAGGTTGGGTTCTCGTGGCGTTGGCTGTGTCGAGTGCCTCGTTCGCGGGCGCGGCGGCGACGCTTGGGTTTGGCTTTGGGGGCAGCGGCGCGATGGCGTTCTTCCCGGATCTCGCCGGGGTCAATGCGTACCTGTCAGAGAACGGGATGGATCCGCTGGGAAGCTTCCTCCTCGGCGGCGGAGGGGGCGGCCGAGGCGGCGTAATTGGCGGGATGGCCGTCGGGGGCATGGGATTCGGCATGGTTGCGACGACGCCTGAGGAAGCCGACCGCGTCGCCGAGCTCGTAGTCGGCGCGGGCGGGTTCGACATCGGGTACGCCGTTGGCGGCGACGAGCGATCGGTTCTCACGCTCGGAGCGGTGCTCGGGGGAGGCGCGACGGTCCTGACGCTGGTGTACCCGGCCGTTGAGCCGCTTGCCGGCCCGCACGGCATCACTCCCGTGCCGACGGAGGAGCGCACGATCGGCCGCGCGTACGGCTTCGTCCTCCCGTACGTCAGCATGGAGGCTCAGATCCTGAGCTTCCTGGGAGTGGAGGTCCGAATCGGCTATCTCCTCCCCGTGGTCGGCGTCGACTTCGGGTACGCGATTGGGGTCCCAGCGCCGTCGCTCGACCTCTCGGGGGTGTTCGTCGGCATCTCGCTCGTCTTCGGGGGAATCGGCGGAGGGAGCGAAGAGCGCGACGCGGCGAGGACGGCGACGAGCAGCGGATCCATCGACGTCGGAAGTGCCACGAAGCTGTCGATCGAAGGCGGGATGGGCACGATCCAGATCGCGTCGTCCCCCGCGGGAACGTCCCAGACGTCGTCTCACCGCACGATCGAGTGGGAGGCCGTCCGACGGGCGTCACGGCCGCAGGGACTCGCCGACCTTGACGTCGAGGTAGCGCCGACCGCGACGAGCATCTTGATGCGCACCGTCGGGAAAGGGGGAAGCGTCGACTACGCGATCCTCGTCCCGACGGGAATGGACCTCGACATCGTGGGAGGGTCGGGGCGGATCGAACTCGCTCCCTACGCCGGGACGGAGATCTCGATCTCGCTCGGGGCTGGGGCGGTCGTGGTCACGGGAACGCAGGCCACGACCTTGTCGGTCAGCGCCGGCGTCGGCGCGCTGGTGGTCACCTACCCGCAGGCGAGCCTCCTCACAGCCCACATCGGGATGGGCGAGATCGCGTTGACCCTGCTCCCGGACGCCTCTGCGACGATCGCCGCGTCGGTCGGAATGGGCGAGCTCACGATCGGCGGGTTCTCGGAGACGGTCGGAACGCCGCGCGGCGTCATCTCACGCACGCTCGACGCCGTGCTCGGAGCCGGCGCGGCCCAGATCACGCTCAGCGCAGGAATGGGGAAGATCGACATCGCGTCGCCGACACCGTAAACGGGCGAGGCGCGGGTTCGTCGGGTTCGAAGAGTCCATAGAGTTCATAGAGCTCGTTGGGCTCGTTGGGTTGACCGCGCGGAGCGGGCGGCGCCGCTGTTCGTAGTGTTCGATCGAACGATGAGCGAGGCAGCTGTTCGTTGAGTCCGTAGGGCTCGATCGGACGACGGGCGAGACAGATGTTCGTTGGGCTCGTTGAGTTCGTAGGGTTCCGGGACGAGTTTCCGGTTGCCCTACGATCTCAGCTTCCGATCGCCCGCCGAACTCAGTGAACCCGACGAACTCAACGAACCCGCTAGGTTCATCGAATGTCCCCGTGTGACGACTACGGACCGTCGCCCCCTCCCTGGGGCGTCGAGAGGAACCCCGGTGGCCAAATCGAACCTGGATAGCTCGGGCAGAGACCCCCAAGGCGATTCCCGCTAGGCTCGCTCGAGCCGGGAACGACGTTAGCCGTCCCCTCGATCCAGCCCTTGTACGGCTCCCCGGACACGAACCCGCCGGTGCACGACGGCACAGAGGCTCGGATGCCGAATCCGGCGTTGTCGTTGACGACGCACTGGACGAAGTCGGCAATCCCGTCGCGCTCGATGAACACGCCGTCGTCGCCGTTGGCACGGATGGCGCAGCCCGACAGGGATCCACGACCGGAGTCCGTGAACCACAGCCCGTTCTTGCCGTTCTGGGCCACCTCGCACCCGGACAGGTCGAGCCAGGATCCGTTCTGTGCGACGAGACCGCACAGCGCGTTGTCGGTGACAGCCGTGCTGGACGCGTGGAAGCGCACGCCGTCCCAGACGCAGACGCCGGACAGGTTTGCGGAGACTACGCAGTCGCGGAGCCAGAGCTCGGAGAGGTGGAACGCGAGGACGGCGTGCGTGCAGTTCCTGGAGATCTCGCACTCCTGCGCCTCGATGCGGGCGAAGTCCCATGTGTACAGCCCGTGCGTGCCGTTCTCCACCAGGCGGCAACGACTGAGCGTGACGACGCTCTTGTCGGTGACCCACAGACCGCACCACGCGTTCCGCGTCGATGTCACCGCGTCGAGATGGACGGACGGAGACCCCTCAATCTGGATCCCGTGCCCGTTCCACCCGCGTCCGCCTGCGATCGTCAGGTTCTCAAGGCGAACGCGGAGGTCTGTCCCGGAGATCCGGACTGCCGGCCCGGACGCCGTACCCTCGATCGTCGTCCCCTCGGCGGCTCCGCGCAGAGTCACGGACCGATCGATGACGAGCGACTCGTGGAAGATCCCCGCACCGAGTTCAATGACGGTGAACGGCGCGGCGCCGGCGACCGCCTCTCGGATCGAGGAGCCGGTCGGAAGCTGTGCGGGCTCAGCCGTCGACGAATCGACCGCACAACATAGGACCAGGAGGGCAGCCGCAGCGAGGACCGCACCGAGATGCCTCATAGTAGACCACCGGAGCCAGCGTAGACCTTCCACTCCGACGCGTCCATTCCGGTGAGTCCGGGGCGGCTCCGGTTGCCCTCTCTTCCGGGCGTGTTGCCTCGAGCGGCTCCCATGACCTAGAGTGGATCTCGTGGACGGCTTGAGAAGGAGGCGGCCCCATGGTGGTCATCAATAAGGAAACCCTTATCCTGATTGGGATTCTTGTTGCAGCGGGGATCATCGCGCTGGTGGTAGCGCTCGCGTCGTCCGGGGGCGACGGCGTTGCCGAAGTGCCGGCGACGCATGCAGCACATTCGCAGACGATATCACCTCCTTACGCGACGACGTCAGCGCAGGTCGCGACCGCCGCGACCACGACGAAACCCGTGTCCTCGACGTCGGCCAGCCCGGCGGCAGCGGCGACCACGACCCAGCCGCAGGCTGCTTCACCGCAGCCCGCGCCCGCCTCGTCGTTCGTCCAAGTCGTGGAGCCGACGGAGTTGCAGCCCCTACCCAACCCGGGTGGGCCGCCGGTGATTGCGGTCGACGGAGTGATCTATGCGGGCGAGTACGCCCACAGCACCGAGGCGGGCGGGTTCGAGATCCACTGGTGGAACGACGCCTCGTTCCTGCGCGTGGGGGTGCTCAGCCCCGGGGCTGGGTACGTCGCGGTCGGGTTCGATCCGGACGATCGGATGCAGGGAGCGAACTTCGTGTTGGCGGCGGTGCGGGACGGCCAGCTTTGGACGCGTGACGACTACGGGAACGGAGCCCTGACTCACGCGGCGGACGTGAGTCTCGGAGGCACCGACGACATCCTGGCCGCCGCAGGTCGCGAGATGGAGGGACAGACGTACGTGGAGTTCATGATCGCGCTCAACTCCGGGGACCGGATGGACAAGCCGCTCCTGCCGGGAAATACCTACGACATCGTCATCGCTTTCCACGAGACGAGCGACGACTTCGACACGTACCACAGCCGCCGCGGCGCTGGGAAGATGCGCTTAGATCCGGGATAGCGCGACCTGCCCGAGGCGTGCCCTGCCGGGGCCGGAGAGGAGGGCCCCCGCCGGGGAAGTGGGTAGGGAGGGAAGAAGAGGAGATCCGGGGACGCTGGAGGCAGCGTCCCCGGAGGTCCGTTTACCAGATGAACGTGACCCGCTAGCCCTTTCCGCTCGACGTCTTCGTGTCCGTCTTTGTTTCCGTCGTCTTCTTGACCGCGGCGGGCGGAACGGTCACCGTGAACGTGGCGTTCTGGGTCGCCGTCTTCCCGCCGAGGGTGGCGGTGATCTTCACCGTGTACGTTCCGGCGGGCAGTTTCTTGTCGACCTTCCAAGACCAGTCGACCTTGCCGTTCTTGTCCGCGACCGCATCCCGGAGTGTCGGGGCCTTGATCTTGGTCTCGGCGGGGTAGGTGATCGCGATCGCGCAGCGGGTGCCGGCGCGCGTCTTCGCGACAAGCTCAACCTTGTCCCCGACCTTGACCGGCGACGTGAGGGTCGTGACCTCGACAATAAGCGGCGGATCCATGTGATTCTGGAGCGCCGTCTCGAGAGCCGACAACTTCGTCGTCAGCTGCTTCACCGACGATCCCTGATTCGTCACTTCCGTCCTCACGGCCGTCGTCGCCTGCGTCGCTTGATCAACCTTCGTCTGGAGGCTCGCGGTCGACGCCTGAAGGTCGGTGATCTGCTTCGCCAGCGCCGCCACTTGACCGGACAGTTCCGTGAAGCTCTTCTCGGACGGTCCCCCGCAACCGACAGCGAATGCCAGTAGCCCAACTACGCACAGTAGCACGCCCAAACGCCGCAGCATATCGACTCCCTTTTCGTCGGAGCTCCTTGCGCTCCCACTTCGAAATACACCTTCACGAAACGCCCACCAGGATCGCGGGTAGGTAGAGCGCCCGCTTAGCTGGCCCTCATTTGGCGGCACCACGCCAAGCCTCCCTAAGGGCGCGGTCTCCGCGGTGAACCATACCAGTTTACCCTCCCGTGGGGCAGAGTGGTAGCCCCGAGTCCAGGCGCGAGGAAGGCGGCTGAACAAGGCTGTGGCTGCTGCTTCTGCCGATGCCGGCCCGGCGTCATGCTGGAACGTGCCGTCCCCGCGACGGGACGGGACGAAGAGGTGATGGGCTGGGTTGGCCCGTGGATCCCCTGGGGATACGATCCTCGGGCGAGGAGGGCGGCGGCCCATGGTGTAGAAGAACGCGAGAGGTGAAGCGATGAGAAGCGGTAGACGGATCGCTGTCTTGGGGTTATGCCTTGGGTGCGCCCTCTTTCTGGGAGGGTGCTTCCTGTTCGAGAATCAGCTTCCCGTGGCGCGATTCACCGCGGCGCCAACGGAGGGCGGGGCGCCGCTCTACGTCAGCTTCGATGCGACGGGTTCGTACGATCCGGACGGCTACGTCTCCTCCTACTCGTGGCGCTTCGGCGACGGGGAGACGGCGTGGGGGCCGACGCCGACCCACACGTACACCACGGCCGGAACGTTCTCTGTGACGTTGGCGGTGACGGACAACAGCGGCGAGAAGAGCGAGACGACCGGGCAGGTCGTTGCCCATCAGGGAGCGAGCTACGCGATCGTCGTGGGGATCGCAGCGTACGCGGATCCGCAGCTCCCCGCGCTCTCGTTCACGGACGACGACGCTCAGTCGGTCGCGGCGTGGTTGCGGCAGACAGGCGGGTGGAATCCCGCCAACGTGACGCTGCTCGTCAACGGGAACGCGACGGCGGCGAATCTCGCGGCCGCGGTGGATGCGTTGGACGATGCGAGCGCTTGGGACACGCTCTTCTTCTTCTTCTCCGGCCACGGGACGAAGGCGTGGGATGACGACGCCTTCGAGGAGGCCGACCTGCAGGACGAGTGCCTGTGCCTCTACGATCAGACGTACTTCCGCGACGACACGTTGCAGGCACTTCTGTCGCAAGTTCCGATGAGTCGCATCGTGGTGATGATCGACGCCTGTTACTCCGGCGGCCAACTGAACTCGTTGGGCGCGCACCCCGACGCGGAGCCGGGCGACTTCCTCGACGACCTCGCGCGGCTGGCGGAGCCGCGGACGCGCGACCTGGATCAGCTCGTCAAGTCGATCGTCGCGGTCGCGGCGTGTCGGTACGACGAGTACTCGTGGGAACTTAACGCGCTTGGACACGGCGCGTTCACCTACGCCCTGCTTGAGGCGCTCGACGGTCTCGCCGACGCCCAAGGAGATGGGGATGGGATGACCTCGGCCGAGGAGTGCTACGCCTACGTCGCGCCACGGGTCCAGGAGCTGGTGTGGTCGGCGGGATGGAAGACCCAGTCCGCGCAGCTTCTCGATCTCTGCCCAGGCGAGCTCCGCTTCGCCGCGGCTCCGTAGGGCCAAACGCGGGCCCCCTCTTCCGGAGTCATCGCGTGAAGCCTTGCCGGCGGCTCGTTCGGCGGGCGGTTAACGGGATCGGCGCCCGCAAGGACGCCGTCGCGGCATCCGCTCATCCCGGGGCGAATGGCTCACTTCTGCCGGCGCGACGACGGGCTCGACGGCGTCGGGGCGAAACGGAACGAAGCCGAAGGATGACAAGCGCGAAGAATCCCGAGCGTCCTCATTTGTGATGTGCGTCACTTTCGCGGGAGTCGCGCGTTCGGCAGGAAGGGCGTCGAAACCCGCCTGACGGGCGCTTGGCTTGCGTTACCTTCCGCAGTAGAGTGCATGGACACGTCGCATGCCCTCGCGGGGGCAGGAGGGGGTTCTCGTGAGCAAGTGGATCTTGGTTGTTCTTGGCGTGGCTCTTGCAGCGGGGTTCGCGACTTGGCTCGTGTTGACGCAGTGGCCGGCGGGAGAGTCGGCGGTGACGGAGACGACGCCGGCGGCGGAGGCACCCCAGGTGCCTGCGGCCGTCGAGGGGAGCACGGCGGCGCCGGTGACGCAGGCTCCGAGTCCCGAGCCCAAGCCGGCGGCGCCGCCACGAACGGCCCTGTCGTCTGTGGAGGGCGTCATCTCGGAGGGCGAGTATGCGCACTCGACAAAGGTCTCTGACGTCGAGGTGCACTGGATGAACGACAGCCGAGTCCTGTGCGTCGGCCTCGTCAGCCCCGGAACGGGGTACGTGGCCATCGGCCTGGACCCTGTGGACGGGATGCTTGGAGCGAACTTCATCTTGGGATCGGTCCGCGAGGGGATCGTGACGGTCCGCGATGACTACGGCAACTCCACCACCGGCCACGACGCGGATACGAAGCTCGGGGGGGCGGACCACGTGATGTCCTCCGCCGGGCACCAGTGGGCGGACCAGACGGTGGTCGAGTTCGTGATTCCGCTCGACTCGGGCGACTCGACGGACAAGAGGCTGGTGCCCGGGGGAACGTATCCCATCCTCGTCGCCTACAACGACCTCTCCGACGACTTCTCCATGCGCCATACCCGGCGCGGGACCGGGGAGATCACGCTCGACCCGGCGCCGTAGCCGCGGCGCAGAGGGCCGAGTCGAATCCAAGGAGATCGGTTCGTCCACTCACCGGATGACGCGTGGACGTTCCGGCGTCGCGTGACGCGGCCGGGAACCCCGACGACGAGAGAGCGCGTGCCTGTCGCTTCGCGACAGGCGGGCGCCTTCATGATAGAACGCAAGGAGTCTTGGATATGTCCAGTGAGATTGCGATTCGTACGGAGGACCTGCGCCGGGTGTTTCGGGCGCGGAAGCGGGAAGCGAAGAAGCAGAAGCGGGAGGTTGTCGCGCTCGACGGGATCAGCTTCGCGGTCCCTCGCGGCGAGCTGTTCGGGGTGCTCGGCCCGAACGGCGCCGGAAAGACCACGACGATCAAGATCCTGGCCACCCTGCTGACCCCCACGTCGGGCCGGGCGTGGGTGGCCGGCGTCGACGTCGCCGCCGACCCCAAGGGGGTGCGCGAGCACATCGGCATGGTGTCGGGTGGCGAGACGTCGGGCTACGGACTCCTCACGGTGGAGGAGAACCTGTGGATGTTCTCCCAATTCTACGGGATGGAGACCCGGACGGCTCGCGCGCGAATCCGGGAGCTGCTGGCGGTTGTCGGGTTGAGCGATCGCTCTCGGACGAAGATCTACCACCTGTCGACCGGGATGAGGCAGAAGATGAACTTCGTACGCGGCTTCCTGACCGAGCCCGAGATCTTGTTCCTCGACGAACCGACGCTCGGTCTGGATGTGCAGACGGCGCGCACCCTGCGGGGCTTCGTCTCGAACTGGCTCCTGGAGCACCCCGACCGGACGATTCTCCTGACGACCCACGCGATGCACGAGGCGGACGAGCTGTGCGCCCGCGTGGCGATCATCGATCGGGGGCGGATCCTGGCGTGCGACGCGCCGGCCAACCTGAAGCGCGGCCTGAAGCGCGAAGCGATCGTCCGACTCCGAATCGGTGGCGTCGATGACGTCCGCGCGGCGGTGGAGCCGCTTCCCGGGGTGAGCCGATTCGCTCAGAGGGCGCACGACGATCACCTGGAGGCCGACGTCATCCTGGCGAGCGACGCCGCGCTGACGAGCCTCCTCGCCGCGGTGGAGGCAGGCGGCGGGGCGCTCGTGTCGCTGGAGAAGCGAGAGCCGACCCTGGAGGACGTGTTCCTCGAGGTGGTCGGTCACGGATTCGAGGAGCCGAACGGAGGAGGTGCGGCGTGACCGGGCGCTCGAAGTGGACGACGTTCTGGCGAACCGTTCGCGGCCGGGCGTACCCGCGGGTCATCGGAGCACAGCGCGAGAAGAGCTGGGTATTCTTCGAGATCTTCCTCCCTTTGCTCCAGGTGACCGCCTACGTGTTCATCTACCGCGCGATCCAGGCGCCACCTGAATTCCTCGGGTTCGTGGTCCTCGGCGGGGCGATGTCGGCCTACTGGTTGAACGTGCTCTGGAGCATGGCGAGCCAGCTGTACTGGGAGAAGGAGACGGGGAACCTCGAGCTGTACGTGGTGGCGCCGACGTCGAGGATGGCGATCCTCCTCGGCATGGCGCTCGGCGGCATGTTCCAGACGACGCTCCGCGCGGCGGCGATCATCACGATCGGCGCACTCCTGTTCCGCGTGTCGATGACCGTCACGAACATCCCCGTGCTCCTCGGGGTGTTCCTGACGACCCTTGTGGCTCTGTACGGGCTTGGCATGATGCTGAGCTCGCTCTTCCTTCTCTTCGGGCGCGAGGCATGGCACTTCTCGAACCTGTTGCAGGAGCCAGTGTCCCTCGTGTCGGGGTTCTACTTCCCGGTGCGGGCGCTGGGGCAGCTGGTGGCCGCGGCGGCGTCGGTCTTGCCGATCACGCTCGGCCTCGACGCGATGCGACAGCTCCTGTTCCCATCGATGATGACGAGCCTGCGGTTCTTGTCCGCCGAGGTGGAACTCGCGATCCTCGTGGGAGCCTCGGTCCTCTTTCTGTTCCTCGCGCATCGCGCGCTCTCGTACTTCGAGAAGCTGGCGCGGCGCGAGGGGCGGCTCACGGTCAGGGGGCAATGATGCGGTCCGGTCGAGGTCTCGAGGAAGCGGTGCGGAGCTTCCGCGTTGCCACGTGGTTGGGATGGCAGATCGAATCGAATTGGGCCGACCCGTTCGTGTTCGCGATCTACTCGCTCGTGAAGCCCCTGGCGGGCGCGTTGATCCTGGTCTTCATGTACGCCGTGATCGCGAAGGGGGGACTCGCGAGCCCCCTCTTCCCGGGGGTGTTCGTCGGCAACGTGGTGTTCATCTACGTTCCCGCGGTACTGGCCGGGATCAGTTGGACGATCATCGACGATCGGGAGCACTACGGGATGCTGAAGTACGTGTACACCGCGCCGGTGAGCGTGTTCGCCTACCTCGTCGGTCGCGGGGTCGCGAAGGCGGCGGTGGCGACGGTCGCCGTCGTGATCACCCTGCTGCTCGGCGCGTTCGCGCTCAGGGTGCCGATCGGGCTGGGTGTCCTCGACGGGCCGCTGGCCGCGGGCGCCCTGGTGTGCGGATGCGTGATGCTCGCGTTCTTCGGGATCCTGCTCGGCGGAGTGACCCTGGTCACGGCGCGGCACAACTACGGGGTCGGCGAGGCGGTGGCGGGCGGCCTCTACCTCCTGTGCGGGGTCGTGTTTCCGCTCGACACGCTGCCGTCGTGGCTCGGGATCGTCGGGCGCGCCATCCCGATCACCTACTGGATCGAGGCGTTCCGGAGGGCGCTCTTGGGCACGAGGACGCCGGCGTTCGAGGGGCTCTCCAACGGGGTGCTCCTCGCCGTCATCGTCGGCTCGACCATCGTCCTCGCGGGACTCGCCGTCGTCGTGTTTCGGATCGCCGAGCGACGGGCACGGGCGCGGGGGCTTCTCGACATGCAGACGATGTACTAGACCGAGACGAGGAGGGAGGCCGGCGTGCCGGAGAGGAAGGGCGAGCGCTCTCTCGAACTCTACGTCGAGGTGGCTGCAGACGGTGACGAGCTCGTCCACGCGCCGAGCCTGCCTGGCTTCTCGGTGAAGGTCGGGCGCGGGGCGTCGCGCGACCGTCGCCTTCGCGCCGACCTCTCTGCCTACGCGCGGTGGGCCGCGTCGCACGGCCTCGCGGCGGCGCCTCGTGCCGCGGCGGAGCTTCGCGAAGCGAGCTGGCGAGAGGTCGAGGCGGTGCCCGGAGCTCCGGTCTGGATCTCGGGAAACGCGGCCGCCCTGTTCTCGGTCGATCGTCGGCCGCTCTCCAACCGTGAAGTCATGGCTCACCTGGACGTGGTTGCCGCCGCGCTCTCGGACATGGCGGAGGCGGTCGCCGGGCTGTCTCAGGAAGAAAGGACCCGCGGTCGCCGGACGGGCGGACGCTCGATCGACGACGCGTTCACCCACGTCGGCAACTGCATCTGGTGGTACGCGTCGCGGATCGACGACAAGCTGCCCGAACCCGAGGAGGATCCCGCAGAGGCGCCTCTCGACCGTTGTGTTCGACTGCTCGCCGATGCGCGGGCCTATCTCGTAGGCATCTCCGGCAAGGCCCGTGTGCGGGTGTACGTGCCGACGCGGTTCCCGACCTACGACCCGTCCGAGCCGTGGACGCACGCGAAGACCTGCCGCAGGGAAGCGGAGCATGCGTGGGACCATCTCGGCGGCGTCCGGCGGGCGGCGGCCGCCATGCGACGGCGGTTGCCTCGCGCCACGAACCGCGGCTAGGATCAGCGTGGGCCGGCAGAGCGGTCCTTAGCGACGCGAGGAGGGATGACATGACGGGCGTGCGGCTCATCGTCTTCCTGCTGGTGGTGGCCTGCCTCATTGGGGTCGTCGTGCTCCTGGGCAGCGCGCAGTGCCGACCCGAAGTGGAATCGAACGACACGGAAGCGACGGCGGACGGACTCGGAACCTATCCCGGGACCGGCTGTCGGAGCGGGATGATCTTCCCGGCAGGGGATGTCGACGTGTACTGGTTCGAGGTTACGGAGCGGGTGTCGGCAGTGGCTGAGACGCGCACGCAGGGAGACACCCTCCTGTCCGTGTACGAAAGCGGCGCGGGGCTTCTCGGCGAGGATGACGATGCGGGAGAGGGGCGCGCCAGCCGGTTGGAGGGCGTTCTGGAACCTGGGCTGTACGTGCTGATCGTCTCTGCCTACGGCTCGAACACGGTGTCGTCGTACGAGGTGTGGGTTCAGGCAAGCGCGGCGACGTCGGCTGCGGCGGGTGCCGAGTGCCCTTGGGAAGAAGAGCCGAACGACACCGCATCGCGGGCCGACGTCCTGTCCGCGCCGCGCGGTACGGCGTGCCGCTCGGGCACGGTGACTCCGGCAGGCGACATCGATGTGTACTCGTTCGCGTTGACGTCGGCGTCGAGGGTGGTCCTCGAAACAGAGACAGACGGGGACACCGTGCTGCGGCTGTACGACGAGGCGGGGCGGCTGCTTGCCGAGGACGACGATGGGGGCGACGCGAAGGCGAGCCGGATGGCGGGCTCGCTGGCCGCGGGACACTACTATGCGACCGTACGTGCGTACGGCGACGACGCCACCATCGGGTCGTACCGAATCGTGCTCACGACGGATGCCTCATCCGACGATTCGGGGACGACGAGCACCGTGTCTCCGCCTTTTTCCACGCCGAGCGGGGCTCCGGGCCCCGCGCCCTCCTGGGGATGGTCCATCTACGGCGGGGGCATCGTGCTCTCGGCATGGGGGGCCATCGATCGCGATTGCCCCAGCGACTACGACTTCAACATGGGGCTGTGCGACAAGGACACGCACACCTTCACCCTCGGCACGGCCGGTTTCATCGCGCTCGCGCTGATCGATCAAGCCGGGGACTGGATTACAGCCTACGTTTATGACGCCGGCGGTCAGCGCGTGGCCGCGAAGCTCGGCGTGTCGGGGCCGATCTACAGCGGCTGGCATGAGGTTCCGCCGGGAACGTACACGGTGGACGTCGTGCCCGGGAAGCGGCTCGACAACTCGCCGTACGAGCTCCACGTGTTCTTCAGCGCGACGCTCCCGGGCCCGGAGTATCTCGTGCAAACCTACGGGCCGGCCGACCTTAAGCTCCCGGGATAGCGGCGCGGCCGACGGGTGAGTCTGAGCGCGGGTTCAGCCGTGGCTGTATCCTCTCGTCTTCTCTAGGAAAGGAGCCGTCCATGAAGCTCGCTGTTCACCGCCTGCCGGGTCTCGTGCTGACCGACCACCGCTTTCTCGTACCGCTTGATCACGGAAGGCCTCACGACGAGAGGATCTCTGTCTTCGCCCGCGAGGTCGTCGCCGCGGAGAAGGAGGCGGCCGAGCTTCCGTGGCTGGTGTTCCTCCAGGGAGGTCCCGGCTTCCCGGCGCCCCGCCCGGACGCGCTCTCGGGGTGGCTGAAGCGGGCGCTCGTCGACTACCGGGTTCTCCTCCTGGACCAGCGCGGCACAGGCCGCAGTTCGCCGGTCACCACGTTCCTGCTCTCTCGTCTCCCGAACGCGCGGGCCCAGGCCGAGTACCTCGCGCATTTCCGCGCCGACTCGATCGTCGCCGACGCCGAGGAGATTCGGCGCGAGCTTCTCGGAACGGACCGGACGTGGACCGTCCTTGGCCAAAGCTACGGAGGATTCTGCGCCCTGCGGTACCTCTCTGCAGCCCCTGAGGGTCTCGCGGCCGCGCTGTTCACGGGAGGGCTGCCGCCGATTGACCGGACCGCGGACGACGTCTATCGAGCGACGTACCGCACCCTCTTGGAGAAGAACGGCCTCTACTACGCGCGGTACCCAGAGGACGAGGCGGTGGCGCGGCGAATTGCCGACCGCCTCGCAGCGGGCGACGTTCGGCTTGCAGACGGGGATCGCCTGACCATTCGCCGCTTCCAGCAACTCGGGATCCGGTTCGGGGCGAGCGACGGATTCGAGCACGTCCACTACCTGCTCGAGGAGGCGTTTCCCGGCGGGGACGACGCCGCGGATCTCGGCTTCGCGTTCCTCGCGCACTTCGACCAGGCGTTCTCGTTCCAGACGAACCCGATCTATGCGATCCTCCACGAGCCGCTGTACGCGCAGGGGAGCGCGACGCGCTGGGCGGCGGAACGGATCCGCACCGAGCACTCGGAGTTCGACGCCGCGCCGCCGGGCCGGCTCCTCTTCACCGGAGAGATGGTCTATCCGTGGATGTTCGACGAGTACAGAGAGCTTCGCCCGCTGCGCGCGGCGGCCCACCTTCTGGCCGAGAGATCGGACTGGCCGGCGTTGTACGACCGGGCGGCCTTGGCGAGGAACGAGGTTCCCTGCGCCGCCGCGATCTACGTGCACGATATGTACGTGGAGCGGGCCTTCTCCGAAGAGACCGCCGCGGCGATCCGAGGGATGAAGACGTGGGTGACGAGCGAGTACGAGCACAACGGACTTCGCTTGGACGGCGAACGCGTTCTCGGCCGGCTGCTCGATCTCGTGCGAGGCAACCTCTGAGAAGGCCGCGCCACAGAATGGTGTGACCGCGCCGCGGCACGATCTGACGGCCCCGCCGCGCCGCGGCACGATGTGATGACGCCGCGCTACGACCTACCGAGCCCGACCCTACGGGAGGTACCGCTGATAGGCCGAGATCGTCGGCAGCACCAGGATGTTGTCGGTCAGACGGCCGATGGGATCCGTGAACGCGGTTGCATCGACGAGGACGGGTTGCAGGGTTAGATGGGTCTCCAACTCCACGCCGCGAGAGAGCTCCAGAGCCAGGCTCGTTGACACGGCCGGCAGCCCGGCGAGCGGGATGATCTTCCACTTGTCGCCCACGTTGGCGATGGTGACGATCGGGAAAGACACGCCAAGCCCGGCGTCGAGGGCCTCCAGGAGAGCGCCGTGGACCGTCGCGAGGGCGAACGACTCCACGATCGGGGCAAGCAGCTTCTGGTCCTTGTCGAACGACCACAGGATGGTCATGCCGGCTCCGGCGGAGAACCGAGCCGTGACGTCGTGGCGGTACTCGGCAATGGTCCCGAGCGTCGTCGGGGTGCTGTCGACGACGACCGTGCACTCGATCGAGTCGTACGCGTCCAGCCGGACGGCTCCGGATACCGACAGCGACAGGTCCCAGACTCGACGTCCCTCGACGCGGTCCACCGATGGAGTGAGGTGCAGGCCCAGCGACAGAGAGTGGAGACCGACGGCGGCCGCACGACCACTCGCGGCAAGGAGAACAAGAAGCATCCCCAGGAGAATTCTGCGCATTCCTTCCCCCCTTCTCTTCTTCGAACGTTCGCACCGTGGCTCGCCACACTCCGCACGAGAGAACGCTCCTGCACTCTACTCCGATCGAGGCGCGAAGGCGAACGGCGGCCGGGCGCAGTTGACCCCCTGTCGCGACGGGCCGACACTGGAGGCTCGGCGCCTGGGGCGCAGCGGAACGAAGAGGCCGTCGAATGATCGACAGGACGAACGAGAGCGGGCGGGTCTGGGCCTCCCGGGTCGCCTTGGGGATCGCCCTCGGCGGGATCGGCTGGATGTCGCTCCGGCCCGTGGGAGACGCTCCCCTCGATCGGGCCGTTCGCGTCCTCGGGAACGGATACCTTCACCTCCCGGCGTACGCGCTCCTCGCGGCGCTGTTCGTGCTCGTCCTGGGTTGGTCTCGGAGGCGGATCCTGCTCGCGGGGGCCGCGGCCACGGCCTACGGGTGGGCGCTCGAGGCGGCCCAACTCGCGGTCCCGACCCGGCACTTCAACCTGCTAGGGCTTGCATTCGATGCCGCCGGGGCCACGTTCGCCTGCATCGTCATCCTCGCCTTGTGCTCTGTCGCCCGTCACCCGCGATCGGGTTCCGCGCGCCGCGAGAAGAAGCGGTGAGTCAACCCGGACGCAGCAAGGTAGCAGGTGATCGTCAGCGCGAAGATCGGCGAGAATCCCGGCCCCTGCTGAAGGAGTCCCGCCAGCCACGAGCTGACCGCCCGGCTTCCTTGTGAGCTCATGATCAGGAGCGCATTGGCCGTCCCTCGCCTGGCCTCGTCCACTCGATCCATCGCGAAAGCCGAGTAGAGGGGGTGGCCCATGTTCATGAGGCCGGCGCGCGCCAGAAAGGCGATGGAAGCGAGAGGCAGAGACGGGACGAAGCCGAGCACGGCGAGGAAGGGAATCGACAGGACCTGGGTTAAGACGACGGTTCGCACCCGCCCGAGTCGAGCGGCGACGGCCGGGCCGGCGAGGGTCGCCACACCCATTGCGACCGCCTGAAGCGCGAACAGCACGCCAAGCAGGCCGTCGAAGACGTGAAAGCGCACCTTGAAGAACACATTCAGAAAGGGGACGAGGGCGCCGGCCCCCATGCCGATGATGACCTGGGGGACGAACAGCTTGGTGAGAACGGCGGCCTCCTCCCGCGACAGCTTGCCCGTCGGACGCAGGGGCGAGGCGGCGTTCGCGGGCGTCACGGCGTGGATGCGCCGGACGCGAACGAGGGGGACGAGAGCGAGGACGAAGACCGCGGCGGAGAGCAGAAGGGTGGCCCGATAGGCCCCCGGCGACTCCGCGCCGATGCGCAGAATCCGGCCGAACTGTGTCGGGAGCAGGCCGGCGCCGAGAGATCCGAAGAAGCTGGCAAACAGCCGTACGGCGAACTGCACGCTGAACAAGTGGGTGCGCTCCGACGGGCTGCTGTTCTCCGCGACGAACGGCGCGTTGCTGACGTCAAGCAGGGCGTGCATCAGTCCGAACCCAACGGCGAAGACCATCAGGCCGGCGGCCGACGGGGCGACGCTGGTTCCGACGAGCGACACGACGAGAGCTACGACCCCCCAGAGGAGTGTGTTGCGATACCCGATCCTCCGCCCGAGAACGCCGGCCGGTACGGCGAGCACGGTCACGGCGACGAGCGGTAGGGCAAGGAGAATCCCGAGGAACGCCGGGCTATGGCCGAGGGAGAGGACGTAGAGGTTATAGAACAGCCCAGAGATCCCGAATCCGATGCCGCTCATGAACGTGTACGCGAGGTACCACCGTGCGTTCGGGTTGAAGCGGCGAACCTGCGTCAGGTACTCCCGGGCCAGCGACATGCGCGGATTATAAGGGGGTCCGTGTCCGATGCGTGGGGCTCACGCGGCGAGCGTGGCGGCGTGGAGCAGGCGGAGGAACCCGTCACGCGACGCGTCGAGAACCACGTCGACGTTCGGCTCCCGCCCCGTGACGCGAAGGTGATCGACGACCGATTGTCCGCGCGTCAACTCGCTTCCCGTCTCGATGTCCACCCGCAGGGTCCGGGTGTCGGTGGCCACGGTCGGGTCGAGGGCGACGGCCATCGCGATGGGATCGGGGAGATCGAACCCCTCCTGCTTGAGGTAGTGGATGCCGAACTCTCGGAGCCCCTTCTGGATGTCGACGCAGAACGCCCCGAGTTCCGAGGTTTGGTGGAGCGACTCCGCCTCGGCGTCGGTGAACGTGGCCCGACGGTGCGAAACGTCCCACCCAACCATGCAGAGCGGCAGGCCGGACTGGAAGACGATCTTCGCCGCCTCGGGATCGACCCAGAGGTTGTACTCCGCGGCGGGGACGATGTTCCCGTGTCCCAGGCCGATGCCTCCCATGACGACGCACCGCTCGATCCACTCGGCGACGCGGGGCTCCTTGAGCAGGGCCACGGCGAGATTCGTGAGCGGGCCGAGGGTGACCAGGGTCAGGCGGCCGGCGAGGCGCCGGGACGCTTCGACGAGAACGTCGACCGCGTGGCCTTCCGCGGGGTGGCGGCCGGACAGCGGGAGCCCGATGTCGCCCATTCCGTCCTCGCCGTGACAGAACTGGGCCGTCTGGAGCGGGCGCAGGAGCGGGCGGGCGATCCCGCGGTGTACGGGGGTTCGGCGCCCACACCGCTCGACCGTGTACAGGGCGTTCTGCACCCCCTGATCCAGCGGAACGTTGCCCGCGACAACGGTGATCGCCTCGACCTCGACGTCGGGGTGGCGCAGCGCCATGACGAGGGCGACGGCGTCGTCGGATGCCGTGTCGGTGTCGATGAGAAACGGTCGCTTGGACATGGATCCTCCCGCAACGACCATTCTAGCGCGCTGTGGCGGGCGATCCCTCGTCGGGGAGGGTATGCTTGGCGGCTGGCGGGACGGCGGAAGGAGAGCTCATGGAGATGCGGATCGACTTCCCCGGCGGGAAGCGAGTGGACGCCAGCTTCAAGGGATTCGTGGTTCGGACCGATCAACCGGAGGCCTCCGGCGGAGCGAACTCGGCTCCCTCTCCGTTCGACCTGTTCTTCGCCTCGTTGGGAACGTGCACCGGGCACTACGTGCTCGCGTTCCTCCAGGCGCGGGGAATCCCCGTCGACGGAGTGTCCCTCGCTCTCTCCACGACGTGGGATGAGGTCGCCCACCGGGTCCCGAACGTCGAGATCCGAATTCGCCTTCCGCAGGGCCTGCCCGACGAGACCACGGAGGCGTGCGTCCGGGCGGCGAGGAAGTGCGCCGTCACGGCGCACCTTGACTCACCTCCCATCGTCACGGTTCGTGCCGAGCGAGCCTAGCTCCTTTTCGATGGCGGGAGCGTCGGGTACGATGAGCCACCTGCTGGGAGGATCGGGAGGAGTCATGGCGAGATCGCTTTGCGTCGCATTCTCCCGACTTGTTCTTCTCCTAGTCCTCGCCTCGGGAATGGCCCTTGTCTCCGGCTGCCGGGCGGGCAAGGGCCCGGCCGAGTACATCTTCGGCCTCGCCGATGTCGACACTGTCGAGGTCCGAGCGGTCGACGGATACCCCACATGTCTCAGCGCCGTCGTGAAGGGTACCCTGCGCGACACGTGCACGCGGATCTCCTCTGTCAGGCAGCAACGGCGGGACAACCTGCTCATCCTTACGGTGACGACCGAGCGTCCGGTGGACGAGGTCTGCGCGCAGACCGTGAAGACGTTCGAGGTCACGACACCGCTCGCGCTCGACGGGCTGCCGCTGGGGGAGTACGAGCTGGCGGCGAACGGCGTCTCAACGACGTTCAAGTGGACCGGCGCCGTGGCGATCCCGCGATGAGCGACCCACTCGGCGGCATGTGCTCGGTCGATCTGGACCCTCGGCTGTCTCCGTCGCCGGTCGTCCCGGGGCTTGTCTGGGCGGAGGGAGTCCGCGTCGTGCCGAGTTCGTTGACCCCGCCGTTCCTTCTTCCGCTCCTGGATCGGGTTCGCCAGGCGGGCGAGGACTTCGTCCCGCAGGCCGTCCGGGACAGCGTCCGCGCCATGCTCCGCTTCGGCCGGTACAAGCCGAGCGGGAGGGGAAAGCCCGCCAGCGAGTTTCTCCTCCGGGCGGCGCTCGCGGGGGAGTTTCCACGGGTCAACGGTCCGGTCGACGTCAACAACGCGGTCAGCCTGGAGTCCGGGCTTCCCGCGTCGATCTTCGACGCCGACCTCTCCGGGCGCGAGCTCCTGCTCCGCCGGGGCGAGGCGGGGGAAGCCTACGTGTTCAACTCATCGGGGCAGTCGATCGACCTGGAGGACGTGCTGGTTGTGTGTGGGCGCCGCGACGACGCATGGCGTCCGTGCGGCAATCCGGTCAAGGACGCAATGGCCACCAAGGTCCAATCCGGTACGACGAACGTCCTGGCGGTGCTGTACGCGCCCGTCGGGGAAGCCGGGTCAACGCTTGGCTCGTGGTGTATTCGGTTCGCGGAGCTCTTGTCACTCCACTGCGGCGCCGCGCGCACGGGCTTCTGGACGCCGAGCTCCGATTAGCGGTCCAGCGGACAGCTACGCTTTGTACTTGTCCCAGTGGACCTTGGTTTCGTCGTACTGGGTGCGCGCCGGCTTCTCCTCGGCGGGAACGCCGACCGGGATGAGGGCGAAGAGGTGGAAGTCGTCGGGAACCCCCAGGAGCGCGCGCACCCGATCCTGGAGCGTGTCGTCCAGCCCACACCACGTCGCTCCAAGCCCAAGGCCAGCAACGGCGATCAGGAGGTTCTCCGTGGCCGCCGCCATGTCCTGGTCGAACGACATGGCGCCCTTCTTCTTCCCGAACGGAACGACGATCGCTCCCGCATCGACGGCGAATCCGGCGTACGGGTGTGCCTTGGCGAGCGCGGCCCGGGTCTCCCTGTCCGTCACGACGACGAAGTTCCACGGCTGCAGGTTGCGCGCGGAGGGCGCAGTCATGGCCGCCTGCAGAGCCGCGGTGATCTTCTCGCGGGGGACCGGATCCCCGGTGAACTGGCGAATCGAGCGACGGCGGGTGATCCAGTGAAGGGCATCGTTCATGGGTCGTGACCTCCTCTCTTACCGATGAGTCGAGCCTCTCAGGGTAGCGCATTCGATTGCTCGCGACGGCTGCTGCCGCGAACGTTTCAGCGATTCGAGGCTTTCTCCTTGTATGTCCTGAAGAGCGGTTTCCTTCTGCCGCTCTGGCGATCCTCGCGAACCCGACTCGGCGCGGTAAGAACCCGGTGGACGACGAAGAGGGCCAGCGTCGGGGCCCAGGCGGGCCACAGGATGAAGCGGCGAATCGCAAGTCCCCCAGCGTCCATGAGAAGGAAGATGAGGCCTACGACGCCCGCTGTGGTGTAGACCGGGCGAGTGGTGAGGCCGGCGGCTCTCAGGCAAAGGACGAGGACGAGGGGGCTGCCGACCAAGATCGGCCCCCAGACACGCCAGTGGGCCATTGCCTCTCCGCGGTCGTGCGCGCCGATGTCTTCAATCATCATCAGGAAACAGCCCAAGTAGGCGAAGACGAACAGGGCAAGGAGAACCGTAGTAAGGAAGGACCTTCCCCCAGTGTCGAGGCCAGGTCGCTCGCATCGTTCCCTCGAAGCAAGCCGTCGCGACAGCGATGCGCCCCCCCAACTCCCCTGTCGTCGCATCGGATCGTCGACGTTGCGCGGCAACCACGACCCGCCAGACGATCGCAAGGACGCCCACGGCCCCCAAGGCGACGATTCCCGCTACGTCCATCCCGCCCTCCCGGTTCGCTGACCGCACCTCTACTCAACGGCCCCGCAGGACCTGCCTCGGACCCCCGAACGGATCCTTGAGTTCATGTACCGCACCTCTACGGGCGGCGGCCAGTGGCTCGTCCTGCGGTGCGTCCTCGAGCCGCCGCGGAGCTGGCGTCGATGGGCCAGTACAATCCGTCCACGGGGATCGGGGACGGAAACGCCCGTTCGCAGGGGAGATGAGCAGATGACTTCGTACGTGGGCCTCGGGATTCTCCTGCTCCTCTGGGCGTCCGCCTTTGCCGCGATCCGCGTCGGGTTGTCCGCGTACGGACCGGGGGAGCTGGCGCTCTTGCGGTTCCTCACGGCGTCCTTCGTTCTGGGTCTTGTCGCGGGGGCGCGGAGGATGCGTCTTCCTCGCGGGCGGGACGTGCCGATCCTCCTCCTGCTTGGCGGGCTCGGGATCACCGGGTACCACCTTGCTCTCAACTTCGGGGAGACGAGTGTGTCGGCCGGAACGGCCAGCCTGCTCATCGCGTCGGTTCCGTTGTTCACAGCGCTCCTCGCGATGCCGGTCCTGGGGGAGAGGATGAGGCCGATCGGGTGGGTCGGGATCGCCGTCGGCTTCGCCGGAGTCGCCCTCATCGCGCTCGGCGAGGGGGCCGGAGTGCGGATGGAGGCGGGCGCGGGGATCGTCGTCGTCGCCGCGGTCTGCGCCAGTGCGTACAACGTTCTTCAGAAGCGGGTCATGACGCGCTACGGCCCCCTCGAGTTCGCGACCTACATCATCTGGGCGGGGACGATCCCGATGCTCGTGTTCGCGCCGGGGCTCGTCCGCACCATCGGAGAGGCGCGCCCGGCGGCGACGGCGTCCGCCCTCTATCTTGGGGTGTTCCCGGGAGCCATCGCCTACGTCCTGTGGGTTGCGGCGCTGGCGCGGTTTCCCGCCTCCGCCCTGGCCAGCTTCCTCTACCTGAACCCGGTCCTCGCGCTTGTCATCGCGTGGATCTGGTTGTCGGAGGTCCCTGCGGCGCTTACCGTGGTGGGGGGAGTCATCGCGATTGCGGGCGCGGCGCTGGCCAGCCGCGCCGGGCAGCGGGCGGCTTGTGCTGAAAGGAAGACTTTGTGATCGGCGATCGCGGCGGACGGTACGAGCGAATCTACGAGCAGCTGTGGGAGCTGATGGACGGCGGCTCGCCGAGCCTCTGTGCGGCGATGTCGACGGTCTGTGCCGTGCTCCACGCCAAGATGCCGCATCACCTGTGGACGGGCTTCTACCTGGTGGCCGGAGACGAGCTCCACGTCGGCCCGTACCAGGGTCCGCTCGCGTGCCAGGTGCTGCGGGACGGCGGCGTCTGTCTTCGCGCGGTCGCCACGAGGGCGGCGGTCATCGTCCCGGATGTCGCAGCGTTCCCGGGGCATATCCCTTGCGACAAGCGAGCACGGAGCGAGATCGCGATCCCCGTGCTGAAGGATCGAGACGTCGTGGCTGTGTTCGATGTGGATTCATCCCAGCTTGCTCAGTTCACGCGAGACGACGTCGCGCCGCTCGAGCGGATCCTCGGGCTTCTGACGCCGCACCTGTAGCGTTTCTTCTACTCAGCTCCCGCGGGGCGGGTCGTTGGGCCCGTTGAGCGGCTCCGTGCGCCCGAAGCCTCCCACCGCCCGCGGCTGCAGTAGACTGGCCGTATGAAGGCCCGCCTCGAAGCGCACGTCCACGGGCGGGTTCAGGGCGTCTTCTTCCGCCAGAGCACCCTTGCGCAGGCGGGACGCCTCGGCCTTGTCGGGACGGTCCAGAACGACTCCGACGGGAGCGTGTTCGTGGCCGCGGAAGGCGAGCGACCGGCCCTCGAGGCGCTCCTCGAGTGGTTGTCTCGCGGACCGGAGCGCGCCTCGGTCGAGCGTGTCGACGCGGCGTGGCTTGCGCCGACCGAG
>Ga0209609_10000178_pt1 | contig 39273 bp, 46 predicted proteins | sample LakKivw325mmetaG_FD_184136 | JGI IMG/M metagenome (GOLD analysis project Ga0209609, IMG submission 184136) | Anoxic lake water microbial communities from Lake Kivu, Rwanda to study Microbial Dark Matter (Phase II) - Lake Kivu water 325m metaG... | ecosystem: Environmental > Aquatic > Freshwater... | reverse complement strand
GGATAAAATCAATTATATTATTCAAAAACATCAGGTGTCAATTTGAGGAAGCAGAGAATAGCAATGCCGGGAGAAAATTCCCGTTCCTGTTTATCTTACCTCTCTCCTGATATTAAGAGGGTTGAATTCCAGGGGTATGTTGAATATAATAATATAAACTATCGTCAAATAATTTTGGGAGGTGAGTGAAGATGAAAAAGTTAATTTTTACTATATTGATTTTATTCACATTTTTAACCACGACAGGTATGGCTTTGGCCTGGCATCGACACCCATATCCCCATCGCACTCCTCCGGGGATCTATATCTCTCCACCCATCATCAGGATAGCTCCCCCTGTCTATTACCGATGGAATCCCCCTCCTTATTACTATTTTCCACCAGATTATGATCAGGAGTACTATCGCACATGGGTTCCCAGTCACTGGGAGGAGAGATGGACTCCTTATGGCTGGGAAAGGGTATGGGTTCCAGGTCATTGGGAGGAATATTAATTAAAATGTCCAATCACGTCAGGACGAGGTAATATTTTTTTCCTGGAAGATCTGCTTTTGACCGGCAAGTGCCCCGCAAGCCCCGCCTTGCAGGCGGGGTCAAGGGGCACAATATAAATGAGATTTCCTTTCCGGGAAGCCCCCCTGTGGGCGGGGAGCTTCACTATCCCTGAGCCCATTTTAAAAAAGACTTGACTTTTAAAGAAGATTTAAACATAATGAAATGGCAGTAAGTTGTAAGGAGTTGTTGTTTGGTTTAAAATAATTGGGCCATAAAAGTGAGTTTAAACTTTTTGTGGCCTTTTTTATTTATGACCAATGGCTATTACAACTTACAAAAGCTTGAGGGGAGAGGAGGTGAAGGGTAGTGGCCAAGGGTCGTGTGAAATGGTTTAATGAGAAGAAAGGCTATGGATTTATCTCCAGAGACGATGGAGGAGATGTCTTTGTTCATTTTTCCGCCATCAAAAAGGAGGGTTTTAAAACTCTTTATGAAGGAGAAGAGGTCGAATTTGAACTTTCCGAAGGTCCAAAAGGTCTCCAGGCAACGAATGTTACTGTCCTGACCTGAAAGAGGCTCTTTTAAAGGGAAGGATGAAAAACCCCGGGTTTTGCCCGGGGTTTTTTTTAAAATCCTCTCACCTATGCTTTTCAGCGGGGTGCTCACCCTTTTTCATCAACAGGAATCTTTGATGGCTGAGATTAAATCCTCTCTTGAATTGGCAATGGAAAAAACCAAAAAGTACGAGATCTCCGAAGAAGAGAAGAAGGAGATTCGGCGAAAAGAGACCATCCGGAAGGCGACGGCCTTTTCCCATCGCTATAGAGAGGGCTCTCTTTCCCTCAATGAGATCCAAAAAGAGATGGGAAGAATTGAAGAGAAAGGAGCAGAGGAAGTGAAGGAGTATCTCCTTTCCCGATGGATAGAGGACCTCACTCTGAGCAATGGGGATGAGAGGCTCCTCGAGGGAATTGGATGGCTGAAACATCGAAGGATGGATGAGATAAAAGGTGAATTCCGTAATCTTCTCATCCAGTATGAAAAAGAGAAGGGGGAGATCGAGCAGGAAATCAGAACTCAATCGGTGGAAGCCTTAAGGAAGGATGGGATTGATGGAGATGCTGTAGACCCCAATGTTGAAAAAAGCCTCCGCTGGGAAAAAGAGAATAAGAGATTGGATCAATCTTACAGGATAAAATTAGAAGCACTCAAAGAAAAGTTAAGGGCTGAATAGATCAAACAAGGCACGATTCATCAGACATTTCCCGACGACCTCATGAGCGGGATCGGACTACGGCTGATTGAGCCACGAGTAGTAGTTTCCCAATAAATAGACAGGGCCTAAAGGGTTATGGCCTGTCACTCTGTCCTTTACCGCCAAAACCGTGGTGGGCGCTTCTGCATATTTAAAAAATAGAGAATCGTGTCCCACACAGAGTCCGAGCAAGATATTAAAATCCGTCTTGGCTCCATTGACGACCACTGCCTGGAGAATGGGATTACACATGGTCTCGTGTTGCCCGATAAAGATTTTTTCGCTGTCTTTCAGACCGATCTCCTCCTTGGGTATGGAGCCGACCTTACATACCACGGAAACGGTTTCAAAACCCTGAGTGCGCAGGATTTGGTTCACGATCATTGCCTCCTTGGCCAACCCTACGCAAAAAACCAAACCCAGACGGTGGTAGCCCATCTTTCGAGCAAACTCGCATATCTCCCGTATCCTTGGTTTGGTTGGGTGCATCACATAAGGCCTCTCTTCTCTTCCGGCGTAACATTCCCCCTCCTGGATAGAGGCCTGGCGGGCAAATTCTCTGATGTCCGATAGCCTGTATTCCTTCAGGGCCTTCCTGGTCAATTCCTTTTGAAACAGTGTGGGACAGGCCTTGGCTCCTTTTCCCTTGGGGTTCATACAGATTTTTTCCTGCGGAGTGAGAACACAGCTTGCACAATCCGATCGATTATCCTTTTTCATGGATATCCTCCGTTGGGTTGAATTAAGAGATGGGGATAGACTCACCTTCCTTCTCCTGCTACCTACAGATAAGGGTAATAATTCTGGCGAATGAATTCAAAATTCTGAAGCACCCCCTCTCTTCCCATGACCATCTCGCCATGCCCGGGCAGCAGGATCTCGATATCCAGATGGGAAAGCCTTTCAATACTCTTCATCAACCACTGGGAATTGCCTTCGGGAAAATCGGTCCTTCCGATCCCCCCGTAAAAGAGGAGATCTCCGGTAAAGAGGGCCTTCTTTTGGGGCCAGTAGATCGAAAGGGAACCCGGGGAATGGCCCGGAGTCCCATAGATTTGAAAAACTTTCCCCCTTAAACGGAGCTCCCCCTCCTTCAGGAAAAAGTCGATCCGGTATCGGGGCAGGGGTTGCCCCATCATCTCGAAGAGGAGCTTCCCGCTCTGACGAAGGTAGCGCTCTTCCTCACGAGACATGGCCACTTTGGCGGGTTGATCATGGAAGGCCTCGAGGCCTTCAAAATGGTCCGGATGGGAATGGGTGAGGATGATGAGGCTGATCTTATCCCGGGAGACGCCATCCTCTCCCATCTGATCGAAGAGCCTGTTGAGATATCGGGAATGGCCCGGATCGATGAGGACCTTCATCTCCCCATCAATGACATAGGAATTACAATTATTTTCGTAAGGGTCCTGCCAGAGGTAGGCGTAAAGGTCTTCTTCAATCTTCACAATGTTCAGCCTCTTCTCTCTCACTCAATCCATCGGGGTTACCCTTTTTATTAAACGGTCAGGTAAAGGGTTGTCAAATAAAAAGTTGAAGTTCGAAGGTTCATCCATTATAGTTTAACCTATGGGACAGAAAGAAAAAAAGAGGAGTGGAAAATGGTTGTGAAACAATATGAAGTGGGAAATTTTTCGGTCTTCTGTTATCTCCTTGGGGATGAGGAGACCAGGGAGGGACTCTTTATCGATCCTGCCGATGACACGGATCATCTCCTTTCAGAGTCCCGATCCCATGGGATTGATCAGATCAAATATATCGTTAATACCCATTCCCATGTCGACCATGTCATGGGGAATGCAGGGATGAAGAAGAGGACAGGAGCGAAGATTGTGATCCACGAGAAGGATGCCGACCTCCTCCTTCATACCCCTTCCTATCTACTGGAAATGTTCAGGGCCACCCCTTCCCCCCCTGCAGACCTCCTGGTGAGAGAAGGAGATCGCCTCCGGGTGGGAAAAATTGAGCTTAAAGTCCTCCATACCCCCGGTCATTCCCCGGGCGGAATGTCGCTCTATCTGGACGGGATGGTCTTCACCGGGGATACCCTCTTTGTAGGCTCGGTGGGAAGAACCGATTTCCCGGGGAGTTCATGGGACGTGATGGAGGCCTCCATCCGAAACAAACTCTACCCTCTTCCGGGAGAGACCGTGGTTTACCCCGGCCATAATTATGGCCAAAAGCCCTCTTCCACCATCCAGTATGAAAGGCGACACAATCCTTTTGTGCGGGGATAATCACTCGGATCTCATTAAAAATGCAAAATGAAAATTTCAAAATGTGCATTAGGATTTGTTGCCATTGCCAGTCTTCTCTCCCTCCTCTACTTTTCTTTGATGCCTGACCTTTCAGAACTCAAAAAGAAGAACCCCAAAAAGACGGCCCTGATGGAATATCGAGAGAAAGAGGCAAAAGAGAAGGGAAGAAAATACCGGATCCATCAGACCTGGGTCCCCCTTTCTCATATCTCTCCTTATCTCGTCAAGGCTGTTCTCATCGCTGAAGATGATAAATTCTGGAGCCATGAAGGTTTTGATTACGAAGCGATTCAGAAAGCCATTGAAAAAGATCTCAAGGCCAAAAAATTCAGATTAGGCGGGAGCACCATCAGCCAGCAGCTTGCGAGAAATCTCTTTCTCTCGCCGGAGAAAAGCCTCCTGAGAAAATTCAGAGAGGCCATTATTACCTGGAGAATGGAAAGGGCCCTTTCCAAAAAAAGAATTCTTGAGCTTTATCTGAACGGGGTGGAATGGGGTAACGGGATTTTTGGTATTGAGGCCGCTTCGAGACACTATTACGGAAAGTCCTCTTCTGACCTGACTCCTCAAGAAGCAGCCAGGCTTGCGGCCATTCTTCCAAACCCCAGAAGATATGACCCTGCCGGGGATCAGCGCTTCGTGGTGAATCGTTCAAATCTGATCTATCAAATCATGGTCCAAAGAGGGATTGTCCTCCCCGAGTATGAAGAAACGGTAGAGGGAAGTGGCGATTTTAACCCTCCGGATTGAGGCGTGAATGGCCTCTACTTACGATTTTGACGCAGTCTCTTGCGCGAAGGCCTGCCTGCCGCAGACCGGGATGGAGGGGAGAGGGGTGGAAATATTGGATCAAAGAATCGAAGTAATCGCCTATTCAGGTTACAGGGGAGAGGAAACCCCGAAAACGATGATCCTCGGTAATACAAAGATTGAGGTGGTTGAGATTCTAAACAGGTGGGTTGAAGAGGGCCTCGAGGATCGGGCAAGGAAAAGGTTTTTTAAGGTCAAAGGAAGTGATGGGGGCCTCTATCAAATATACCATGATGAGGAGGTCATGGGGTGGTTCCATAGGATTATAAAATGAAGGGGGGTCTTGAGAGATGATACTAAGAGCATCGTTCCTCCTGCCCATGATCTTTTTAATCACCCATTTATATGCAGAGGAAAGGAATCCAAAGATGGGTATTCTCCTGGTGGCCATCGGCGAGGTGGAGCAGAAAGTGTTTCAGATGTTGAAAGCCGATTTGGAGAAGGCATTTCATCGACCGGTGGAGATTGGCAGAGGAATGCCTGAACCCGACCATGCTTACAATAAAAATAGGAATCAGTATCTTTCGACCACGATCTTAAATACCATAGAGAAGGGGAAGGAATATACGGCCCATGAAAAGGTTCTGGGAATAGTGGACCATGATCTCTATGTCCCCGAGTTGAATTTCGTCTTCGGAGAGGCAGGCCAGAGGATAGCTCTCATCTCGATTACCCGCTTAAGGCAGGAGTTTTATGGTCTTCCTGAAAACCAGAGCCTCTTTTATAGAAGGACTCTTACCGAAGCGGTCCATGAGTTGGGTCATACCTATGGATTGGGACACTGTAATGACCCTCAATGCGTGATGTTCTTTTCCAATAGCCTAAAAGACACTGATCGAAAAGGCCCAGAATTTTGCCCCAAGTGCGTAAATAAGGTGAAATAAGGTGCCAGGTCTACACTATTGACAAGACGATATGTAAATGCATTTAAGAAATTATTGCACCGTTAGGAATTATAAGTGAAAAGTGTAGACCTGACACTGGTATTTACTATTACCCGCCTAAATAGAGGCGGCGGACATCGGGATTTTCGAGAAGCTCATGCCCCTTCCCTTCAAAACGGTTATTCCCCATCTCGAGGACATAACCATAATCAGAATATCCCAGGATCATCGCCGCTTTCTGCTCCACGATGAGGCAGGGAAGTCCTGAATTTTTAATCTCTACGATCTTTTCAAATACGGTCTTGACCCATTTGGGCGAGAGGCCGAGAGAGGGTTCATCGAGAAGGAGCAGTTTGGGCTGGATCATCAGGGCCCTGGCCAGGGAGAGCATCTGCTGTTCTCCGCCGCTCATCTGAGCAGCCTTCCTCTTTTTCTTCTCCGTCAACCAGGGAAAGAGCTGGTGGATCCGCTCGAAGCCTGCTTCTTTTTCCTTCCGATCCCTGATCGTCCATGCCCCCATATCAAGGTGTTCCTGAACGGTCATGTCCGGAAAGATTACCCTCCCCTGCGGATTAAAAGCCATCCCCTTCGCTACGACCTGATAGGGAGGAGCGTTGGTGATCTCCTCTCCGAGAAATGCCACTTTCCCAGAGGTGATTCGTAAAAGGCCTGCGACTGCCTTGAGAACAGTCGATTTCCCGGCTCCATTGGGCCCGATCAATCCGACGATCTCTCCACTTCTTACCGAAAGAGAAACGCCGTGGAGGATCTCCATCTTTCCGTAACCGGAGACAAGACCATCAATCACTAAAATTTTTTCTTTTCTTCTTTCCACTCTTACCCCCTGCCTGGTTTATCTGGATCATCTTCCAAAATAATGTTCGAGCAGGGTTTCGTCCTTCTGAATGACATGGCAGCTCCCTTCCGCGATCTTCTGGCCGTAATTCAGGGCGATGGCGTTCTGGCAGTGGTTCATGATCACACTCATATCATGCTCGACGATGATGAAGGTTTTCCCCTCCCGGTTTAACTGGTGAATCAATTCCATCAATTCATTCTGGAGGGTGGGATTGATGCCTGCCGCAGGTTCGTCGAGGAGGATGAGCTCCGCATCAAGCATCAATACCTGGGCAAGGGAAAGAAGCTTCTGCTGTCCGAAAGAGAGGTCAGAGGCATAATCCTCTTTCTTTTCAGAGAGTCTGATCAATTGAAGAAGTTCCATGGCCCTTTCGACCACTCTCTTCTCCCTCCCTTTCCCTACCACAATGAGATTCTCGAGAAGGGTCATCTTGGGAAAGATCCGGATGATCTGATAGGTCCGGCCGACCCCTCTCCGGGCGATCTCATAGGGCTTCTTTCCGGTAATCTCCTCTCCTTTGAAAAAGATGTGTCCCTCATTAGGCCGTAGCACCCCTGTGATGAGGTTGAAGAGGGTGGTCTTACCTGCTCCGTTCGGACCGATAAGACCTGTGATCGAACCCCTTCCGATGTCAAAGGAACAATGGTCCAATGCGGCCACCTCTCCAAACCTCTTCACCACATCATCTATTCTTAAGAAAGGCTCTTTTACCATCTTTCTGCCTTCTGCCTTCCGCCTTCTGCCTCCTGCCTTCTATATCTTTCTGGTCCTTGGCAGTATCCCCCTCTCCTTCATCCATCCCAGGAGACCCTGTGGAAAGAATAAGATCAATGTCATGAGGATGCCTCCGAAGAAAGCCATATAAAGGAGCGTTAATTCCGCCCAGAGGATCTCATGGATAAAGGTGAAAAGGGTCGCTCCGAGGACCGGACCAAAGACCGTCCCCACCCCGCCGAAGAGGGTCATCACAATGGGAGTGAGGGTGAGCTGGATATTGAAAGCATAGTTTGGGTCAATATAATTCTGATAGGTACAATGGATCGCTCCTCCCAATCCCACCAGAAAGCCGCTGAGGGCAAAGGCGATGATCTTATCTCTTGTGGTATGGATCCCCAGGGTCTCTGCCGCCTGTTCATCCTCCCGAATGGCCATCAGACGGAGGCCGAATTTGGAAGAAGTGATCCTGTAACAGATGAGGACGGTGATGAAGGCAAGAAGAAGAATTGACCAGTATAGGGTGGGCAGGTGAATTCCTGCGACGAAGGGAACCCCCTTCCCTCCGTGGGTGATGGGTTCGAGATATCCCGTTCCGAAGAGTTCTCTCGTTCCCTCTGTGAGTGCCACCATTGAGATGGCAAAGTAGACTCCTCTGATTCTGAGAAGGATATAGCCAACTCCGATGGAAACGATACAGATGAAGAGGGCTCCCATGGGCCAGGCCAAAAGCCAGAACCATCGGTAGTCGGCGATAAGAAGGCTGCTCACATATCCGCTCACGCCGATAAACCAGGCCAGGCCGAAATTGGTATACCCTGTCAAACCCGAGAAGAGGTTCCAACCGGACGCATAGACCGTAAAGATCAAAATAAGAACCAGGAGGGTAATCCAATAGTCCGTGGCAAAAAAAGGGACGAAGATGAGAAAGGCCATCAACAGCATCATTCCAATCAGGGCTCGATTTTTATTTATTAAATTCGCCATAACGGATACATCTTTTAAATGGTCTTCGGGTTAAGGTGACGAAGCCCGTTTGCGCGAAAAACAGACTATGAACGATAAACAATGAACTGTTCATCATTTATCGTTTATCGTTTAACGTTCATCATACTAACGAAACAGGCATCTTTGCCCTCACCTATTAACAATGAACCTTTATTTTTTAAAGAGTCCGGTGGGCCTGAGCAGGAGGATGGTCAGGATGATCATCGAAGGGATGATCTGTGCCATCTTGGCGCTCATATATTGAGTGACCAGGCTCTCTAATACTCCGATGATCAATCCTCCCACCAGGGCCCCCTGGATACTTCCCAATCCACCCAGCACCACGACGGCAAAGGCCTTGGAGATATAACTTCCTCCCATCTGAGGAAAGATGACCCATTGAAGGCTCACAATGGCTCCCGCTGCCCCGGCCAAACCAATTCCCATCCCGAAGGTCAGGGCCCTCATCTTCATCGTATCAATGCCGCAGACCAATGCCACTTCCGAATTCTGTGAAGTCGCCCTGATCCCCTTTCCCATCTTCGAATATTTCAAAAAGGCGAAGAGGGCGAGGGTGATGCCGAGAGCCAGGAAAAAAGAGAGGGTCTTGCTCTTGGCAAAAACCAATCCCATGATCGGAAAGTAACCCGTCAGATAGGATACGGACCGATAGGTATTGGTCCAGAAAAACTGGGCTGAATTCCAGATCAATATCGACATCCCGAAAGTGAGAATCAATGCAGAGAGTTCCGGCGCCTTAATCAATCTCTCCGTGATCCGTTTGTGGATCATCATCCCGAAAAAGAAGAAAAGAGGGATCGAGAGGAGGACCGAAAGCAAAGGGTTGATATGAAAAAGGCTGAAGGCCCAGAAGGCGAAGTAGGCTCCTAACATGACAAACTCACCATGGGCAATGTTGACAATTCCCACCACTCCCCAGACCAGCGTGAGCCCCATTCCCACCAGGCCGTATACAGAGCCCAACATCAACCCTCTGACGAGGATCTCAATGAAGTTGATCATGGCAAAATTTTATTGTGATTACTTTCCCCATCCCGGGAAAGGATAGACCACCTCTGAGGTCTTGCTCCCTTTGGGATAGACGATCTGTTTGGCCATCCCCTGGATGGCCACCTGGTTGGGAAGCAGTTTCTTCCCTCCTGCCTTTTGCCACTGGATGAGATTGGTGGCCTTACCCATCTGCCAGCCCGAATCAGGATGGCCAAGGGGATTGACTTCATATTCACCAAAGATGGTAACCGTTTTAATGGAGTAGAGTTTATCCCTCAATGCCTTCTTATCCTCGATGTTTCCAACCTCTTTCACCGCCCTTTCCAGGATCTGTCCGGCGGCAAAACCGGCAGCCGCATGATAGGATGGCTCTTTGTTGTACTCTTTCAGGTAGGCCCTGTAGAATTCGATATTTCCGGGTGTCTTGACAAAAGGCTCCCAGAACGTCTCCCCCGTGACATAGGCTCCATCGCCTTTCAGGGAGTTGGCAAAATCCGCAATGGCCGGCCCGACCAGGAACCCGAAGAGTTTCGGTGTGGCATTGACAGCCTTGGCTGCCTTCATCAATCCGATCGAATCGGGAAGATAACCTCCTCCTAAGATCAAATCAGGCTTCTTGGACCATGCCTTCGAAAGGATGGGTTCCCAGTCCGCTGTCTCTTTGGGATAGGCCTCATCGAGGACGACCTCCATTCCCATCTCTTTCGCTTTTGCAATCAGGGGCCTCGATGCACCGATGGGAAAGGGGGTATCCGAATAGATGAAGGCAACGGTCTTCGCCCCCTTCTCTTTCCCGATCATGAGACATCCGTAGAGATTCTTCCATGCAGGAGGAAGGACCCCGACAAACCACTCCCTTTTCTTCCCTTCCCAGATGACCGGCGCATTGGCTAACGGAGTGATAATGGGGATTCGATATTCCTCCGCCAAAGGGGCAATGGCATTGGAGGCAGGACTTCCATAAGGACCCAATATCAGTTCCACCTTGTCCGAGACGATTAATTTCCGGACCATCTTATTGGACTCACTGGGATCGCTCTTGTCATCGTAGACGACAAACTCCACCTGCCTTCCGAGAAGCCCCGGCCCGGGACAACCCAATTTCTCCACTTCCCCGAAGGTACATCCCTTCTCATTGATGATCTTCCCCCAGAGCTTGTATCCTCCCACCTCCAGTTCTCCCTCGCGGGCCATCGACCCGGTCAGAGAGATGGAAACCCCGATCTTAATGGGAGGTTTTCTCTGGGCAAAGACCTTCTTTACCGAAAAACCGCCCATCCCAAAGGCTGCTGTCCCTAAGGCTGCTCTCTTCAAAAAGTCCCTCCTGCTCAATTCCTTCTCTCTCTCTTTTTTCATGTTGATCTTTCCTCCTTCTCTTTAGACTCACTACCGAAGTGAAATTAACAAATTTCTATTTTTTCTGTCAAATTAGGGTCAATTGCTCGCGAAAGGGCCAATATCCCATCCAGATGATCGCATTCGTGCTGTAACAACCGAGAGAGGTCATCCTCCAGCACCCTGCCCTGTTCTTTCCATTCCAGGTCTCTGTAAATGATCCGGCATCGTTGATGCCTCTTCACCCTGACCAGCAGATAAGGATCGGATCATCTCTTTTCTCTTCGCCTTATCCAGCACTGGCCCGTAAAAAAAGATGGTTGGCATCTCTCCCTCCTTATTAATCCAAAACAGGTTTGATCTTACTCTGGTGGACGGATCTAAGGGTCACGATGGCCTTAGCGACCAATTCCTCTCCATCCCCCCTCCGGTCAAATACTTCACTCTCCCCGACCAGAATCTGTCCCCCTTCCCGAAGAATTTTCGACCTGCAAATAAGGGCATGGCCATAGGCGGGTCGGAGAAAGTTGATCTTAAATTCGATGGTGAGGATCCGATAGTCCTTAGGAACCAGGCTGAAGGCGGCATAACCCGCTGTATGGTCAGCCATGGTTGCAATCACCCCCGCATGGATATAATGATCCTGCTGGCGATGGCGATTGTAGATCTTCAGCCGGGACTCCAGGTAGCCTTTTTGATAACGGACTGCTTTATATCCCACATCTTCGATGAATCCCCTCGAATAATCCTTCTTCAAAAACTGAATTCGTTTTAAAGACAGCCCCTTTTCCATAAGCTTCCTCTCTATGAAATATTTTATATTTTATCTTAACATCCGCCATTACCTCATATCATCCAAACCCCTCGATGGGATATTCGTTTCCCATCCCTTCTCTCATTTCATTGGAGAGGGTGCCAATAGACCTGCCAGGGCTCCCACTGCAGCCGAACCCAGTGCAATCAAACCTTCGGGGATGGCCACTGCGGTTTTGATGCTCAAGTAGAAGCCTCCGAGGATGGTCAGAATGACGGTAACACCGAGAAAGGCCACAACCAGACGGTAGATCCACCGGTCCGATTGAAGGGGAGTGGATATTTTCTGCAGGCCTCCAAGGATTTTGACCTTCTGATCCGGAGGTAAAGAAGGATCATTGGTCACCTGTTCCATCAACTCCTTCAGGGTTTCTTTAATATTATCTGACCTCATCTGTTCCTCCTTTCCCGTAAGGGGTAGAGAGCAGAGCGCTCGGGGTCACTTGATGAATCGAATCACGATTTCCGGGCGGAAGGCCTCTGTTCCGGAGCCGGATTTTTTAACGGATTTTCTGTTGGCATCCAGAACGGAGACATACCAGTGTCCCTCCGTCAAGTTTCGTTTAACGCTATAAGTTCGCCAGGTGAAAGATCCCTTGCGTTTCGCCTCCCCCATTATCTTCTCCCGCAATTCAAACCATCTCTCTTTTGTAATCCCAATATTGATGACATCGGTCACTCCCTTCTCCGAAGCCCAGGCATGATAGATGGGCATTTCCCCTTTGGCCTCAAGCATGGTCAGAGCCCGCTCCCCTCCCCGGATCTCCATCCAGAAAAAAATTCCTTCTCCTCTTTTAATCTCCGCAGTACCTGTGAATGATTTTTGGGGTTCATTTCCCCCCATGCCCCCGCAAAAGGACTCTCTTTCCACCTCGAATAAGGGCTGGCCATGGACGCGAGCATGGAGGGATAAAAAGGCTAAAAATAAAGAGGTAAAGATAAGGTATCGCACGAGCATCTTTTCAGTGTTGATCAGTCGGGCATAGGAGGCTGGCATAGGGCTCCATCCCCCTTCTGGATCTTAAGCGAATTGAGATCACTATATTGAAATTGCGGTTGGCCGTCAAGGGGAGTGAGAGAGATCCGGATGGTCTTGCTTTCAGGTCGAAAAAGAGCCAGGGGATGAATCCAGCACCTCGCGTATCTTCCTGGTCAACTCTAAAGGGGAGAAGGGCTTCTGTAAAAACGGGGCATCGGGATTGAGTGAGGTCTGACGGGTGATGGCTTCATCTGTATAACCAGAGATAAAGAGGATTCTCGCATCAGGATGAAGGATCTTGAACTGCTCAACCAGTTGTTTTCCTCCCATCTGGGGCATCACCAGATCGGTAAGAAGGAGATGGATGGGTTGCCCCATGGATCGACGGGCCAATTCCATGGCTTCATCTCCATTGGCTGCCTCCAATACGGTGTAGCCCTGACCACGCAGAACCCGGGCGGAAAAGCCACGCAATGAATCCTCATCCTCCACGAAGAGGATCGTCTCGTTTCCCCTTGGAAAATCAATTCCTTCCTCCCGGGGGGAAATTTCGTCCGCCTCCTCCTCCACCCGTGGCAGGTAGATCTTGAAGGTTGTTCCCTGACCCGGCTCACTATAGACCCATATATTTCCTCCACTCTGCTTGATAATGCCATAGACCGTGGAGAGTCCCAATCCTGTCCCCTTCCCTTTTGTTTTGGTCGTAAAGAACGGATCAAAGATCCTCTCTTTGACCTCTGGGGACATCCCGCAGCCCGTGTCCGTCACAGAGAGTAAAACAAAACGGCCGGGGACCACGCTGAAATGGGATTGGGCATAGGTTTCGTCCAATTCAACATTCCGGATCTCGATGACGAGCTTCCCCCCGTTCGGCATCGCATCCCTCGCATTGACCACCAGATTGAGGATGACCTGTTCCATTTGATTGGGATCGGTCTTCACCTTTCCGATCTCTCCGGCCGGACGGATGATCAACTCGATATCCTCTCCGATGATGCGGCCCAGCATCTTCTCCAGCCCTCTCACAAGCTGGTTCAGGTCGATCACCATCATATCCAGGGCCTGGCGCCGGCTGATGGCAAGGAGCCGATTCGTCAATTCAGCGGCCCGATCGGTCGTCTTCTTAATCTCCCTCAGATTCTCTGTCAGGGGATCATCCTCTTTGAGCCTCATCAGGGAGAGCTGGCTATAGCCACTGAGGACCGTAAAGAGATTATTTAAATCATGGGCAATGCCACCCGCCAACCGGCCCACGGTCTCCATTTTCTGGGCCTGAAGAAACTGGGTCTCGAGTTGTTTCCATTCGGTGATGTCCTCCACCATATGAACGGTGGACTGAGGTTCACCATTTAGACCGCAAATCAGGGAGACATTCAGACGGCCCCAGAGGACTGAGCCCCCTTTTCGCAGATAACGCTTCTCCACCTGGTAGTGGTCCTGCTTTCCCTCAAGCAACTTTTCATAAAGGTCGAGATCCGTGGTGATGTCATCCGGATGAATGAAGTCATTAAAGACTCTATTGAAAAGCTCTTCCCCCCTGTACCCGAGCATCTTTTGAAGCGCCCGGTTACTCTCCATGATCCGGCCCTCCCTGTTGATCAAAGCGATCCCCACGGCGATCTCTTCAAATACGGTCCTAAATTTTGCCTCGCTCTTCTGGGCCATCTCCTTGGTTCTTAGAGTCTCTGAAATATCAAATAGGACTCCCTCAATATAACAGGGTGCACCCGTATCATCCCTCACCACATTGGCCTCATCCCGTACCCAGACAATACGGCCATCACTGGCAATCAAACGATATTCGGAGGAGAAGGGAAGACCGTTTCGGTGACTCTTATAAAATTCTCCGAGCACGCGTCTCCGGTCTTCGGGATAGATCTGTTTTAACCAGAGTTGGGAATCGGTGAACCACTGAGCCAATGGGAAACCCAGCATTGCCTCGATCTGGGGGCTGATGTAGAGCCGGCCCCCTGTTTCATCAAGGGCAGTGATGTAGAACACCGCCGGGACCCGTTCAACCAGGTCGCGATAATCGATTTTAAAATTCTGTGGATAGTCTTCTGATCGGCCAGCCTCTCCATTCCTCTTTTCAGGTTGGCCTTTCCTTCCGTCCACCTGCTCCAAGTCAACTCCTTTCCCTGAATGATTATGGCTGAATGATTATGGGAAGACCTGTGAGGTAATCCTTTCCACTTCATGGATATCCAGAGGCTTCTTCAGATAATCAATCGCCCCTAAATCCCTCGCCTCTTCTTCCGTCTCTTCCTGATTGGTAGCAGTGATAATTACCACCTCCACCCTTTTCCGGTCTCCCTGAATCCTTTTCAGGATATCCAGTCCACCAAGCCCCGGCATCTTGATATCTAAAAACATCAACCGGGGAGGATCGTCCTCGAGAACCCTTAGGGCCTGATAACCGTTATCCGCCTTAATGAGATCATAACGGTCGCCCAGAAGAACCTCGAAGGAATCCAGGATCCCCTGATCATCATCCACCACCAGGATACGTTTAGAAAAGTTTCCCATCTCTCCTCCTCTTTCATGGAGAAAATTTTATCATTTATTTATATAGCAAATTAGATGCCAAAATGACTCTCGCGGAAATAAAAATAAATTGCTTTAGATTTTAAATAGTTATGACGGGATGGCAAAAAGATGGTTCTTTTAGAAGGGGGCTCGAACTGTCAACTATTGTTGACAGTTCGAATCTTTAATTACAGGGAGGCTCAGGATGAAGGCCGTCCCTTTCTCTCTCTCACTTGCGACCTCAATCACTCCCCTGTGATCTTCAATAATCTTATGGGTGAGGGCCATTCCAAGGCCAACCCCTTTATCCTTTGTGGTGAAGAAAGGGTTGAAAAGACTCTTCGCTGTATCTTCATCCATTCCAATCCCCGTATCACGAAAGGTGAGCCGAATAGAAGAGGAGCTCCGATCCATTTCAGAGGAGATGGAAAGAGTCCCTCCATTGGGCATGGCCTGGATGGCATTGATCACCAGGTTCGAAAAGGCTCTGTACAGTGACTCCGAATCGCCCTGGATGGATGGAATCGATCGATCGAGATGGTTTTCGAAAAGGATCCTCCTCTTCTTCATCTCTTCTCCGTGAAGATCGATCACCTGAAGGATCAACGGATTGACATCAAGATTGATCAGGGGCCGTTTTCTGCTTCGGGTCAACTCCAGAAGATCTTCCACCAATTGATTGATCCGGTCGATTTCTCTCGGGACGGTGATATGAAACTTCTCCATGAAAGAAGGGCTCTCCATTTTTTTTGAAAGAAGCTGGACAAAGGTCTTGATGGCGGAGAGGGGGTTCTTAATCTCGTGGGCAAGCCCGGCAGAGAGTGTCCCCAGAGCGGCCAGGCGGTCTGCTTGCCTCAATCTCTCTTCAAGGGCCTTGATCTTGGTAATATCCTGAAAGACTGCCAGGGCACCGATCTTTTTCCCCTCCCCATTGCTCAGAACAGAGGTGGATCCGGCCAGCCAGAGGGAATCCTTCTTTCTTTTCAGTTCCATTTCGGAATGGAACATCCCCTTCTCTTGAGATAAGGTCTCGGCAACGGTCTGATAAAGGGGATGGTCCTCACCCAATACCTGATTTAATAAAACTCCCACGGCTTCATCTCTCCTCACTCCCAAGATTTTCTGCGCCCTCTCGTTGAGAGTGACGATTTTCTGATCCAGATCAACCGTAATGAGGCCATTGGTCATCGAAGACAGAATGTTATCCCTGTAAGCCTTCAGGGCGGTGATCTCCCGAAGACGGTCCTCTAACTCCTCTCGATGCAGACGGATCTGCTGGATCATGTGGTTAAAATTCTTTCCCAGCTCTTCGATCTCGTCATGGGTGCGAATATCGATGATCTGTTCGAGGTCCCCTCCGGCAGCCGAGATCGTCGTCTCAACCAGTCTGGAGATGGGCCGGGTGATGCGCCTTACAAAGAAGACTGACCCGAGAATACCAAGGAGGATGGCGAGTAGACCGAGGAAGAGAAGGTTGAGACGGGTCTTTAAAATCTCTTCGGACATCCTTTCCAGAGAGAGGCCGATTCGAATCGTTCCCCACTTCTCCCTGGATTCCTTAATGTAAACCGGGATCGCAATGTCCAGGATTCGAGTCTTTTCTTTATTGATAAGGCTCTGCTGGATCAGGGGCTCTTTCGTCCTCACGGCCTTCAGGCTGACCTCGTCGGTCAGAACGGTCCCCTGTCTTTCATCCTGCTGACTGTAAGCCGCTACCCGGTTCTCCTTGTCGTGGATGATCACATAGGCAATATCCTCTTCAAGGGCAACCTTTTCAGCATTCTGTTCGAGAATGACATAATTATAGGTGAGAAGGGCATTGATGCTTACGGCAGCCAGATTCCGTGCCATGGCCATCCCCCGTTTCTGAGCTTCCTCTTGAATCATTTCGGACTGCCGCTTTTCCACGAAAAGGATGACCAGGGTCATGACCAGGAGGATGATCAGAGTGGAGTAGAAGATGAGCCTTGTCTGAAGGCGAATGGACTTGGTATCTTTTTTAAAAACCATCTGGATTGAGCGTTGGGCGGTTAAAAATGAATTGTTATTTCTTCAACCAGATCTTTTTCATCGGGATATAGGGGCCACCGAGGGCATTCACCTCAACACCCCTCACATAGGATCGATAGACCATCTGGAAGAGGTGGTTCACCATGGGGACAATCGGCGCATCCTCGAGAATCATCTCCTCGATCTTTCGATACATCTCCATCCGTTTGAGATAATCCCTTTCTGATCTGGCCCTCTCGAGAAGACGATCCACTTCCGGATGATGATAATTTGTATAATTATACCTTGATTTTGAGTGAAAAAGAGTCCCTAAAAAATTATCCGGATCAGGAAAATCCGCATACCAGGCATAGATAAAAACGGGGGCTTTATTCAACTTCAAGATCGATTCGAAATTCGGCCAGTTTGTTTCAAAATGGATGTTCGTTTGAATGCCTAATTTATCCAATTGAATTTTTATCTCGTTTAATTCCCTTTGCGCCGCATCTGATTTTGAAGCACTCCATAGTTCTAAGGGGGAGACTTTTTTGCTTTTCCCATAACCGGCCTCAGCTAAAAGTTTTTTGGTACTGATTTCATCATGGGGATAGAAATCTCTTTTAGGATCATATCCTGGCATTCCAGGGGGGAGAATACCCTTGGCTAAATTGAACTGATTTTTATGAATTTCTGAAATGATAAAACGCTTATCTATTGCGAAATTTATGGCTTTTCTCAATTTTTTATTATCCAAAGGTTTTGTCATTGAATTTAATCCATAAAATCTCAGAGAAAGAATAGGTTTTTGTAAAAAGAAGTGACGTTTTTCTTTAACTATCTCTTCTATTTCCTCAGGGGGAACGAATGATTCCTCAAGGCCCCCTTCTTTAAATTCTTTGAGGATCTTCCCCCGTGGAGCTCCATGAAAGATTTTAAAAATAATTTTGTCCAGATAAGGCCTCCCTTCAAAATAATCAGGGTTGGCCTCGAGAATGATCTCCTCCCCTTCTTTCATGGACAAAAATTTAAAAGGACCTGTCCCAACCGGTGATTTTCCAAAAGCGATCCCTGATTTTTCAATTTCTTCCTTTGGAATAACCTTAAACTTATTCATACCCAATATGGAAATGAAAGGTGAATAAGGCTCTAAGAGTCTTATCTCAAAGATATATTTCCCCCTTGAATTAAGACCCTCAACATTACCTGCCTTTCCTTCCTGAAATTCCTTAAATCCAAGGATTCGATTCAAAAATTGAGCTCCCGGAGATTTTGTCTTGGGATCAATGATGCGGGTAAATGAATAAACAAAGTCATCTGCAGTGACCTCTCTTCCATTGTGAAACTTGACTCCTTCTTTCAAATAAAACGTATAAGTAAGCCCATCCTGGGAGATCCTCCAGGAATTGGCAATGGCAGGAATCATATTGAGATCTTTGTCAAATTGAACTAATCCGTCAAAAATTTGCTGGATGATAGTGACTGCGTACATGTCAATCGCAAGAGCAGGATCAAGAGTCTTGGGGTTAAATTCAAGAGGCTTCCGATAAGTCCCTCCCATCTTTGAAGGCTCCGATCTCTTCTCTCCCGAAAAAATATTTAGAGGAAAAGAAAGAAGAGATAGCAATATGAGTAGGATAGAGAAAAAGAGGAGAAATAATCTCTTTGACATATTGAGTTGGAACCTTCAAGGATTAAGAAATTTCCAGATTATTTATAGGAGGAAAAAGGAAGGATGTCAAAGGTTATTAGAAAAAAGAAAGCATAACCGAAATCCGGGTATGCTTCCTTTTAGAATTGATGAAAATGGGAGGCTTAATTACCAACCCCCACCCTCTGCCAATACCGGTAGCACATAGGCCATCACTGTGACTGCAACGATGAGCAGTTCGATTGCGATCTTCTTCATGGGATCACCTCCTTTCCAATGGATTTAAGCGGAGAAAAAAGAAACGAGATACAGCAATCTTATTAGCAATCAGGATGCCACAAGAAAAAGAAAAAAAATTTCTAAATAAATGGCCATTAACTATCTGTTAAATAAAGAGATTTTGAGAGATACTGCTTTGAATGATAGGGAAATGTCCTTTCAATCCATTGCCAACAATAATTGACAATGAATTGAAAAAATGAGATGGGATAAGGGTAAACCCGTGATTTAATTAGGAGAGTTTAAACTGTAAACAATAGTTGGCAAATCGGGAAAAATATTACAGTCTGAGTGAGGATCAATCTACTTTTTTAAGGAGATACCAAACTGTTTTGCTCTCTGGATGAGGTGGGCCCGGCTGATTTTCAGGACCCTTGCCGCCTCTGTCTGATTCCACTGACATGCCTCAAGCACATTGAGGATGATCCTTTTTTCGAATTCCTCTCTGATTTTTGATAAACCCCCTCCTTTCCCTGCCAAATCCTCGATGTCCTGTTTCGAATCCATCAAAATTTCGATGGGGATGTGTTTAATATCAATCAGTTCTTCTCCGGAGGAGAGGACGACGATCCGCTCAATAAGATTCTCCAATTCCCGGATATTTCCCGGCCAGTGATACCGGGAGAGGGCATCCAGGGCCTTCTCAGAAAATCCCGAAATCCTTTTATGAAAGGCAATGTTGAACTTATTCAGAAAATGCTGAGCCAGCAGGGGGACATCCTCCCTTCTCTCGCAAAGGGGAGGAATGGAAATGGGGACGACATTGAGCCTGAAATAGAGGTCCTGACGAAATTTCCCTTGAGCGATGGCCTCTTCCAAGTCCGTATTTGTTGCTGAAATGACACGGATGTTGATCTTGATGGGACGGTTCGAACCGATTCGTTCGATCTCCTTCTCCTGTAGAACCCGGAGCAGTTTTGCCTGAAGATCAGATCTCAACGCAGAGATTTCATCGAGAAAGAGGGTCCCTCCATTGGCATGCTCAAATTTTCCGATGGTTCGGGTATGAGCCCCGGTAAACGCTCCCTTCTCGTGACCGAACATCTCGCTCTCCATCAGTTCGGAGGGAATGGCCGCACAGTTGATAGCCACAAAGGGCTGGTCTTTTCGGTTTCCCTGATAATGGATGGAGCGAGCAACCAGTTCCTTGCCTGTCCCGCTCTCCCCCTTAATCAGAATATGGGTTGAGGTGAAGGCCACTTTCTTGATGAGGTTAAAGATCTCAAGCATGGCCCTGGATTGGCCAATGATCTGACCCAGACCGCGGGATTCTTTCATCTCCTTCCGGAGAAAATCCAATTCTCTTTGAAGCTTCTGCTGGCTGATTACCCGATTGACGGTGGAGAGAATATCATCAGGTTCATAGGGCTTGGTGATATAATCGCAGGCACCTAATTTGATAGCCTCGACTGCTTTCCTCGCTAAATTGAGAGCGGAGACCATGACCGCCTCAATCCCTTCATCCTCTTCTTTGATCTTCCGGAGGACTTCGAGCCCATCCATATCAGGCATATGCACATCCAACAATACAAGATCGATCGATTCTTTTCGGACAATATCGAGGCCCATTTGGCCGCTTTCTGCAGACAATACCCTGTAGTGATCCTCAAGGATCACCTCAAGAGATTGCCGCGCCCCCAATTCATCGTCCACAATCAGTACGGTCGGCTTTATTTCCATCACCCGACACTATAGATGAAATGATTTTTCTCGTCAATCATAATCCCCCTCTCCCCTGCAACCCCTCACTTAAACGGGGTAGGGGCGACTTCAGTCGCCCTGAATAGGCCCCGATTAAATCGGGACCCTATCCATTGTCCCCCGCTTCAGACCTTGTGATTGAAAAGACGTATCGATCCAGGAGAGTTATCCACAGGGTGCTACGAGAACTCAAGTACGCATTACCTTTTCCCCCTTTACAAAAGAGTATATTCGTTGACATTTTATGGTTGGAGTGGTAAGCAAAAAACAGGGAGGATTAGCCATGTACTTTTCCATTCAAAAGGAGTTGTTTGATTTTCTGCCCGATCTCACCATCGGGATGGTGGTGGCAAAGGGTGTGGATAATACCCATCCCTCAAAAGAGATTGAGGAGCTTCTCAGCCAGAGCACTGAAGGATTGAAGAGTGATTTCATTGGCGACAAGGCTCAGGAACACCCGAGGATCAAACCCTGGAGAAACGCCTTCACCCGATTGGGCATCTCCGGAAGCAAATTTCCAAGTTCCATTGAATCCATGGCCAGGAGGATCTTGAAAGGAGACCCTTTCCCGAGGATCAATCCGCTGGTTGACCTCTATAATAGTCTCTCTCTGAAATATCTCGTCCCGATGGGCGGCCACGATTTAGATACGTTAAAAGGCAACCTCTCCCTTCAATTCGCCGAGGGCTGGGAGCCCTTCACCCCGATGGGAGGCGGAGAAACGATGACAGTGCCAAAAGGAGAGTTGGTCTACCGGGATGAACGGGAAGTCCTGACCCGAAATTGGGTATGGCGTCAATGCGATAAGGATAAGACAACTGAAAAGACGAAAAACATCTTCATTCCCATTGATGTCTTAGGCGAAGTGGGAAGAGAAGAAGCCGATAAGATCATAAAAGACCTCTCTCACCTGATCCCGAGATACTTAGGGGGAATCATCTTCTCGGCAATCCTGCACAGGGAAAAACCTTCTGTGGAGTTCTCTCTCTAAAAAAGAAAGGGAAGAGTTTCCTCTTCCCTTTTCCAAATCTTTCTCTTTCCTCGCAAGGATCGTTGATCTTTTTGAGAGGCAGGATTAGTAGCCTTTTTTCTGAATTTCAGCTAATCCCTCATCAATTGTGAAAACAGCACCGCATTTGGGGCATTTAATCTTTGTATCCTGTGATACCCCACATCCAAATGCAAAAACTCCTAACGCCATCAATACCAAAAAGATGCTCACCAATCTCTTCATCAACTTCACCTCCTTTCAATAACAGATATACAAATTTAAATGGAGTTTAAAGACTTTGTAGAAAAATCGAATAACAAAATTTATCCCCGTTGTCAAGAAAAAAGTTGTATCAATTTAAAACTCACTTTCTCGCCTATTTTTTCTTCCCCTTGGGTTTCTTGGCGGTCTTTTTGGTCTTCCCGCATCCTTTCATTCCGCATGCCATAAGAATATCACCCCCTTTAACAATCTATTGATTTATTTATCCCTTTTAATTTAATATTTGTCAAGATTTTTTTGTCAGAAGCCAAAAAAAATTTGAGACCCCTGACGGACTTCCGGGCAGGAGGGGAATCGCAGGCTTAAAGGGATAGGTAAAGAGATGCCATCGGGTTGGGTAAAATCCCCTTTTCCAAAAGGAACACATTATTTTTCTGGAAATGAAGCCGCTGCGGAGGGAGCCATTGCGGCGGGGTGTCGATTTTATTCAGGCTACCCGATCACTCCCTCGAGCGAGATCATGGAGCGAATGGCTTCCCGCCTCGGGGAAATAGGAGGGGTCTTTATTCAGATGGAGGATGAGATCGCTTCCATCTCTGCTGTCATTGGAGCCTCCTGGGCAGGTGCCAAGGCGATGACTGCAACCTCAGGCCCGGGGTTCAGCCTGATGCAGGAATCGATCGGATATGCCGCTTTTACCGAAACCCCCTGTGTGATCATCGATGTCCAGAGGGCTGGTCCCTGTACAGGGCAGGCCACACGAGTTGGAAGTGGAGACATCATGCAGGCCAGATGGGGCTCCCACGGAGACTATCAAGTGATTGCCCTTTCTCCATGGTCTGTGCAGGAAATGTATGACCTTACCCTTCGGGCCTTCAACCTCAGTGAACAATACCGGGTCCCGGCATTTGTGATGGCGGATGAAGCGGTGGGCCACCTCAGGGAGACGGTCATCATCCCCGCGAAATTGCAGATCTGGGATCGGAAGAAACAGAAAGGAAGTCCACCCTTTGGCACAGATGAGGAAGATGGCATTTCACCCATGCCTGCCTTTGGTGAGGGAGAACGTATTCTGGTCACGGGCTCTACCCACGATGCCTCTGGCTTTCGTAAAACGGATGATGGAGAGGTTCATGCCAGACTGGTCGAACGGATCAATAAAAAAATCTTGAATCACCGAAAAGCCATTGCAGAGGCAGAGGCCTATTTCTTAGAAGATGCCGTGGCGGGTGTGATCGCCTATGGGTTTACCGCACGGACCGTTCTCTATGCGGTGAAACGTCTGAGAGAGAAAGGACAAAAGCTCGGCCTGTTGAGGCTTAAAACCCTCTGGCCCTTTCCGGAAGAGGCGGTTTCAGAAGTGGGAAGAAAGGTGAGGAGGATCTGTGTTCCCGAAATGAATCTCGGGCAGATCGCAGGAGAGGTAAGGAAATACTGCTCCTGCGAAGTGATCCCTCTTAATCAGACCAACGGAGAAGTCATCCGGCCGGAAACACTTATAGAGACTTTAAGGAGGATTTCATCTCATTGGTAGAAATTCCAATCATCAAGCACCAATCACCAAATAATCTCCAATAACCAATACCCAAACTTTTCTTATTTAAATTGGATTATTCGAATTTGGAGATTGGGATTTATTTGGAGCTTGGGATTTGGTGATTGGAATTTCATTAACTGAAAGTCTACGAATAATCATCGAGGGAACAATAATGGTTAGAGCCTTAGAGGAATATCTCCGACCGGGTGTGAAGACAACGCCCTTCTGTCCGGGTTGTGGTCATGGGATCCTGATGGGTCTCGTTTTGAGGGCGATTGATGAATTGAAAATGGACATGAAGAAAATGCTCTTTGTCTCAGGGATTGGCTGTGCGGCATGGATCCCCAGCCCCCATTATAATGGGGACACCCTGCATACCCTTCACGGGCGGGCATTGGCTTTTGCAACCGGTGCCAAGCTCTATAATCCTGAGCTCTGTGTGATGGTGATCAGTGGTGATGGAGATCTTTCCTCTATCGGTGGAAATCACCTCATCCATTCTGCGAGAAGAAATCTCGACCTGAAAGTCATCTGCGCCAACAACATGATTTATGGAATGACCGGTGGCCAGGTCGCCTCCACCACACCCAAAGGTTCGAAAACTTCGACGACCGGAGAAGGCAATCCCTACCGTCCTTTTGATCTATGTAAACTGGTGGAGGCCGCAGGAGCCACTTATGTAGCCCGCTACTCCGTAACCCAGCCCGTTTCACTCATCCATTCCATCAAAAAGATGCTCCGCCACAAGGGTTTCTCCTTCATCGAGGTTCTTTCTCCCTGTCCCACTCAGTTCGGAAGACGCAATCGGCTTGATCGGCCGGAGGAGATGATCCGGGATCTGATCAGGCGATGTATCCTGGAGGAGGAGACAGAAGGTCTGACCGAGGAGGAATTGGCCGAAAGGATCATCACCGGAGAATTTGTCACATGAGGGAAATCAAGCAGGTTCGTCTGAGCGGTTTCGGAGGACAGGGGGTTGTCCTCGCAGGGGTGCTTCTGGGGCAGGCAGGAGCAAGTGAAGGGAAATATGTCTCTGGCTCAAATTCTTACGGAGCTCAGGCAAGGGGCTCGAGCTGCAAATCAGAGATTGTCCTATCGGATGGACCCATCGATTTTCCTCATTTGGTGATTGCGGACCTCCTGGTCGCCATGTCACAGGGATCTTACAATCTCTATTGCAAGGATGTGAGGGAAGGATCCGGGCTCATTCTTTATGACCCGGGGCTGGTCATTCCGAAAGAGGGCCTCAGGGTAAGACATATAGGCATTCCCGCCACAGAGGTCTCGTTGAAGAGATTGAAGAATAAACAGGTGGCCAATATCGTCCTCCTGGGCGCCCTCATTGAAACGACAGGGATGGTTTCGGAAAAGGCAATGAAGAGGGCGATCACCATGCACGTGAGCGAACGATTCCAGTCCCTCAACCTCAAGGCCCTACGATTGGGAATGGAGTTGGGGAGAAAGACCCATGGTTGAAGGAAGAACCTATCGTCCTGTCATTCAATCCTCTCGATGCCATACCTGCGATGTCTGTATCAGGGGATGTCCTGCTGAGCTCATTTCAGAATACCGCCAGGAAGAGAAGAGCCTTCGCGGGACCCTCTACCGGAAAAAGATCCGGAAGGGAACTCCGGAAGGAAAACTCACACTTCCTCCCTGTCAGAAGGCCTGCCCTATCCATCAGGACACAAGAGGGTATGTGGCTTTGATCGCTCGAGAAAAATTTAAAGAGGCCCTTGAATTGATTCGCGAGGTCAATCCCCTGCCTGCGGTCTGTGGATTTATCTGTCACCATCCCTGTGAGGAGGCCTGCTTGAGAGAGGAGGTGGATCATCCCATTCCCATCCGTCTCCTTAAACGGTTCGTCTCCGAGTACGAGGGAAAGACAGGATTTTTTAAGAGACCAAGAAAGAAGAGGCGAAAAAGGGTTTTGATCGTTGGCTCCGGACCGGCAGGGCTTACCGCTGCCAATGACTTGAGCCTCCTCGGCTATGGCGTTACCATCTTTGAGGCCCTCCCGGTCCTTGGAGGAATGCTTGCGGTTGGAATACCTGAATTCCGGCTGCCCCGGAATGTTCTTCAAACGGAGATCGATGGGATCAAGGGATTGGGAGTTGAAATGAAAACAGACCACCCCTTCCGTTTTGAGGGGAATGGCATGACTCCTAAAAAACTCGGTTTTGATGCGGTCTTTCTCTCCATAGGCGCCCATCGCAGTCTGAGGCTAAATATTCCGGGAGAAGGGTTCCGGGGAGTCTTGTCAGGAGTGGCGTTCCTGAGGCAACTGAATCTTTCAGAGGGAGTCAGGATGGGAAAGCGGGTGGCGATCATCGGGGGTGGGAATGTGGCAGTGGATGCGGCTCGCTCCGCAGTCCGTCTCGGTGCGAAGAGAGTTGATATCTACTACCGGAGATCAAAAAAGGAGATGCCGGCCATCCCCGAAGAGGTAGAAGAAGCGATCCGCGAAGGCACTAGGATCCATCTTCTCACCGCCCCCATAAAAATAGTCGGAGGACGAAATAGGGTAATCGGGATGGAGTGTATCCGGATGGCCCTGGCCGAACCCGATGAAAAGGGAAGGAGAAAACCCATTCCCATCAAGGGGTCGGGTTTCAAAGTGAATGCGGATATGGTCATCCCTGCGATCGGCCAGGGAGTGAATCGAAGGGCTCTGAGGGGTTTGGACCTCCATCCGGACGGGACAGTTCGAATCCATCCGGAAACTTCGGAGACGAGTATAAAAGGGATTTTTGCGGGTGGGGATATGGTGACCGGGCCAGGCTGGGCCATTGATGCGATTGCGGCAGGTAAAAAAGGGGCGGAATCAATTCATCGGTATCTTTCATAAAAAATTTCGAAATTCGGATTGCGGACTTCGGAATATTCCGCACTCCGCAATTTGAGAAAGATGATAGCCAAGGAATGTAAAAAGGAGAGTGTTCGAAAGTCCAAAAGGAGAACCCTTTCGGTCAAAGAAAGGAGAAAGGGATTCTCTCCGGTCGAATTGGGCTTCTTTAAGGATGAGGCTCTCCGGGAGGCGAGGCGCTGTCTGGGATTGAGGGAATGCGAATCCTGTGAGATCTGCAGTCTCCTCTGTCCTGACCTCTGTATTACCCGGGATGAGAAGACCGGAGAGGTCCGAATTGATTTGGACTATTGCAAAGGGTGTGGCATCTGTGCGATGGTCTGTCCAAAGGGTGCCATCCAGATGGTATTGGAGGAGGGAAGATGAGTAAGAAGATGGATTTGAACTCGGATGTGGGTGAAAGTTATGGCGTCTATCAATTGGGGCTCGATGAGGAGGTGATCCCTCATATCACCTCTGCAAATATCGCCTGTGGCTTCCACGGAGGAGACCCCGGTGTGATGCGAAAGACGGTTTCCCTGGCAAAAAAGTATGGGGTGGAGGTAGGAGCTCATCCCGGATTTCCGGACCTCATCGGATTCGGAAGGAGAAACATGGATGCCACCCTCGATGAGATCCGAGACTATGTCCTCTATCAAACAGGAGCCCTGCAAGCCTTTGCTCTCTCTCAGGGGTTGAAACTTCAGCATGTGAAGGCGCACGGGGCGCTCTATAATAGGGCGGTGGCGGATCCAAAGATCTGGGAGGCCATAGCAGAGGCAGTGGCCCAATTGGATCGAGAGATCATTCTGGTCCTCCTGGCCTCTTCCCGGAGAGAATCCCTTCTCCAGATAGGAAAGCGCTGTGGAATTCGTATGGCCTTCGAGGCCTTCCCGGACCGGGCCTACAACAAAGATGGTACGCTGGTTTCTCGAAGAGAAAAAGGGGCTTTGATTCATGATCATGTGGTGGTGGCCAAAAGGGCGCTGAAGATGGCTCTCGAGGGAAGGGTGATTGCCATCGATGGGACGGAGATTGAACTCCAGGCAGATACCCTCTGCGTCCACGGAGATAACCCTTCAGCGGTCCAGATGGTCAAGAGGATTCGGGAGGAATTGAAAGCCTCGGGTGTCGAAGTTACAGCGATGAGGAATTTTGTCAGATAAATTTCAAATGCCAAAGGAATGTCAAAAATTTCTTTTTTAATACAAACGAAATCAATAACGTGTCATTGTGAGGAGCGGAGCGGTTGCGAGGCAAAACCGAAACAAACCCTGAGATTCCTCGCTTTGCTCGGAACAGGCTTCGCAATCTCAAACAATGACGAGATTGCCGCGCCCTTCGGGTTTGCAATGACTGTAATAAAATTATTTCGTTTGTATTAGTTATTTTGTCATTTGAACTTTGGATTTGATTTGAACTTTGACATTTGAAATTTGACATTGGCAACTCAATGGCTCTCTATCCTAAAGCACAATTCTTGTTAATGGGGGACCGGGGTCTTCTCCTCGAATTCGGAGACGAGATCAACCATGAAGTGAATGAAAAGGTGAGGAGGATGGCTCTCGCCATCCAGAGAGAGGCCATCCGAGGAATCATCGAGTCCGTTCCCACTTACCGCTCCCTGCTCACCATCTATAATCCTCTCATCCTTTCACTCGAAGACTTAAAAAGAATATTACAAAAAATAGAGGAAGGGATCGGACAAACTCCCTTTCCAGAACCCAAATTGATACGGATCCCTGTGGCTTATGGCGGGGCCTATGGTCCTGATTTAGAATTCGTGGCTCAATATAACCAGATCTCTTCAGAAGAAGTGATCCGGCTTCACTGCAGCAAACCCTATTTCATCTATATGATCGGCTTTATGCCGGGTTATCCCTATATGGGAGAACTTCCTGATGCCTTAGTCACACCCCGTCTTAAAACACCGAGGCTCTCCGTACCCCAGGGCTCTGTGGCGATTGCCCAGAAGCAGACCGGGATCTACTCAGTAGAGAGCCCTGGAGGATGGCAGATCATCGGCAGAACTCCTATCAGGATATTTTACCCGGAGAGAGAACCTCCGGCTCTGCTTCAGATGGGCGATCTGGTTCAATTCTATCCCATCAGCGAGAAAGAATTTAGAGAATGGCATTCGAAGTGAAAAGTCCAAAATCAATCAATAATCCCCTCTCGATCCCCCTTTAGCAAAAGGGGAGTGGTTTGTTTTGATGATAGGAAAATTTGGAGATGCAACAACGAATAGGGGCTTTTGAAGTCCTGGAGCCTGGAATCCTGACGACCGTTCAAGACCTTGGCCGTTATGGGTTCAGTCAGTTTGGTGTCCCTCCCTCTGGTGCTTTGGATCATTTTTCCTTCCGTGTGGCAAACCTCCTGGTAAAAAATGGAGAAGGGGAAGCCTCTCTTGAAACGACCGTCATGGGATTGAAATTGAGGGCCCTTGGAGAACTGGTCATCGCCATCACCGGAGGAGACCTCTCTCCAACCTTGAATGGGGAGCCCCTTGAGATGTGGAGAATCCATCTTCTCGTGGAGGGAGATGTCCTCGCTTTTAAAAAAGTCCGGTCAGGATGCCGTGCCTATCTTGCAGTCGCCGGTGGTCTGGCGGTTCCTGAAATAATGGGAAGCCGCTCCACCTACCTTTCTGGAAAATTTGGTGGCCTGGAGGGAAGACCCCTGAAGAAAGGGGACCTGCTCCACAGGATCGATCATCCATCCCCCTTGGATCGGCTGGGTCAACGGTTTCCGGACGATTGGATTCCACGTTTTGAGAAGGAGGTGACCCTGAGAGTGATCCCGGGGCCCCAGAACCGCCATTTTACGGAGAGAGGTTTCAAGACCTTTTCCTCTTCGATCTATCAGGTCACCCCCCAGAGTGACCGGATCGGAATCCGTCTGGAAGGGCCCGGGATTGAGAGGCGGCCCGATGTCGAGGAATCGATCATTTCAGAAGGGCTCCTTTCGGGTGCGATTCAGGTCCCCGGCAATGGCAGGCCCATCATCATCTTAAATGAACTGGTGACCGGAGGATATACGAAGATCGCCACGGTGATCACCGCCGATCTGATCAAGGTCGCGCAACTGAAACCCGGAGATCAGGTACGCTTCGAGCCGATTTCTATTGAAGAGGCTCACTCCCTTCTCAGGGAACAGGAGAGGCGAATCGACGATTTCAAAAATCTCTTACAATCACTTTGAAAATGCGAATTGCCCTGAACGAAAGGAGATCCCCGATGTCATCCTCCACGCCCATCTATAAAATTTATGCGGTCAAATATGCCGGTCCCCTTAAAAGTTCTGTGGCCATGGTCTTCTGGAATACCGATTGGGAAAAGACGATCGAGAGAAACTACTACCTCTGGGTCATTCAGGGAAACGGGGAAACCCTGATCGTGGATTGCGGCGTGGCCCCCTCCCTTGCGGAGAAGAGGGCGATTTCAGGCTATGTCAATCCCATTCAAGTCCTGAGAAGAATAGGGATAGATGCCAGCAGGGTCCAAAGAGTGATCATCACCCACATCCATTTTGATCACATCAGTGGAATCGAACTCTTTCCCGAAGCAACATTCTATGTTCAGGAGAAGGAATTCACTTTCTGGATTAAAGATCCAATCGCCCAAAAGCCTCCTTTCCTCAGATTCTCCGACCCTGTGGGAAATGCCCATCTTGCCAGGCTCGAGGGGACGAAACGGCTGGTCCTTATTCCCGGAGACCGGATCATCCTGCCGGGGATTGAGCTTCTCCTGGCCCCGGGTCATTCTCCCGGCCTTCAGGTTGTTGCTGTAAATACCGCCCGTGGCATAGCGATCGTGGGCTCGGATTGCGCCCATCTCTTCAGAAATTATGAAGAGGAGATCCCAAGCTCGTTCATCATCGATATGATCGCCTGGATGAAGACCTATGAGAGATTAAAATCGAAGGTCTCTTCCCCAGACCTCCTCTTCCCGGGCCATGACAGCAAGATGCTGACCGATTATCCCAGGGTGGCCGAAGATGTCACTCTTCTGGCTTAAGACTTTCTTCCGGGATCTCAAACTCATAGAGGTGGGCACCAGACCCAAAATAGATCCTTCTCCCCGAAATGGCTATCCCTGATGTGATTGGGGCAGCGGGTTTACCGATCAGAGAGACCTGTTGCTCTTCCGGAGCAATGGCAAAGATCCCATCCTCGGAGAGTCCGTAAAGTTTTTCTCCCGGTCCCCACTGAAGGGAGACCTCAATTGGTTTTTTTAGTCCGAGATCAAAAACCTTTCTCACCTCTCTCCTCTCCGGATCAAAGAGGAAGACCTTTTCATTATCCGTAATCCCATAAAGGATCCCCTCAGGGGTTGAAGCAAGGGAAAGGATGGTCCTGGCCTCTGGAACAGGAGTGACCTCAAAAATTTTCTTCTCCTCTTTCGGATCCCATAAAGCCAGCTTTGCTTCTTTTTCGATCGGCCGTGTTCCGCCTCCTCCTCTGACAGAACTCCCTGCAGCGATGAGGTCGAGTTTATCGAGATAAGCTAAAGAGGCAATACTCTGATTCCTGATCAAATGGCGAAAGACTCTCTTTCCATTCCTCTCCGGATCAAAAATAGTAATCGCCCCTCCCCTCTGTCCGTAATTTGGGTAACTTCCGATGTAAATTTTATGATGAGGACCGGCGATCATCGCCCTGGGCCGGTCCTGGTCTTCACCGATTGGACCCAGATCCCTTGGATTGGACTCCTCTTCTTCACCAAATTGGAAGGGCCTCTCCGGGTCGTAGAGAGAGATTCGGGCTCCCGGATAGGAACAAAGAAAAAGCTTCCCCCCGTAAGATACCATCGAATAGATTTCCCCGTTGGATTGAGCAGCCATCCCCAGGTTGGTGAGGGATTGGCTTTGCGGATCATAAACGAAGAGTCGTAAGGGGAGCATACTGCTTCCGTAAATTCGCCCATCCGGACCCAACCCGATAGTAAAGATGAAGGACCCGGAGGCTTCATATTGAAGGGGAATCTCCCTCTCTCCCTTCGTCAGGGGATCTCCGATTTTCAGACTCTTATTACCGACGAGAAAAAACCCTCGGCCATCCCGAAGGGTCTGCCGGGGGAAGGGAATCTTATCCTCCGGAACCTCGATCAGGCTTTTACCTTCTTCGATACGAAACCATTTGCCCGATGGCAACTTAGCATAGATCTCTCCATCCTCTCCTCTCCTCAACCTGAGCCAGCCCGACCTTCGCTCTTCATGGGGAATAAGAGAGATCCTGGTTTCTTTGACCGGATCAAAGACGATGATATCAGTCTTCTCGAACCGGATCGCACAGTAGATCAACCCATCGTCACCTGCGGTCGGATAGCAGTAGAACTGTTTGTCATCCATCCGGCCAAAATCTTTCGTCTCGCCAATCTTCGGGTCGTAAGAGAAGAGTTTGGCAGAGGGAAAGGTGCCCCCCCAGATCTTTCCATCGGGTGAGGTGGTGAGTGAACAGATGAAGGACTCTCCTTCCCCCCCGGGTTGCCCGAGGTCCTCCCATTTCTCGGTCTTTGGATCGAACCGAAGGAGGTGGGCATGGTAATAACTTCCAAGGTAGATTCGGTTGTCATGATCGATCGTAAATCCCCAGGAACCCATTTCGGAAGAGAGGGGGCCATTGAATTGTCTCATCTCACCTGTATCAGGATTGACAGCAAGGAGGGAAAGGGATTCTTGATACCGGCCCAGGGAGATATAAAGGGTGTCCTTCTCTCCTGTCTTTCCCGGACCCAGGTGGATTCCCCAGGGAATGGCTTCTTTTACCGGAATACCGAGATCACGAAAGGCAAAGGAGGTTTTAGGAGGTAAAAAGAGAATAAAAAAGGTCAGGATGGAAATGAACCATTTCATTAAAAAAAGAGGCCGACCCTTAAATTTTCTTTATGTAATCTTTCCTGATGGCTACGTCACCCTCAAACAATGAAAATACTTCAAAGGCCCGGGTCAGGGTTACGAAGCCCGTTTCCATAGAACGAAACCTATTTCCCAGGCAATGATATAACCGGTTCGGTGTCCGGGGTATTCGTTTCCGAAGCAGAAGGTTCTGGAGCGGAAGGGGTGACCTGAGGGGGTTCGGGTTTTGGTTTCCGTTGGCGGGAACGCCATCTGGGTCTCTGGATTTTCTGTTTTTTCATCTCCCGGGATGTCTTCAACTCCTCTGGTTCTCCCCTCTTCTCCTCCTTACCGAAACCGACAATCACATAGGTTCCACTTCGTGAATCCGTCCTCAAATGGATGACCCCCTCTTTCTCCGCATCCTCCAGGAGATCACTGAAGGTCCGGTAACCATGGTAGGACTCATTGAAGGAGGGCTTCTTTCGCTTCATTGTCTCCTTGACCAGAGATGACCAGAGGACCTCCTTGTTCTCCCGGACCAGGGCCAGGACAGAATCGACCAGGAGCTGAAAGGCTTCTTTCTTCTTTTCGGGAAGATCCTTTTCGATCTTGGGCGGGGTTCCGATGGACCTCTCCAGATCTTCGTAATAGATGAACTCATCGCAGTTATCAATCAGAAGATTGGAACTCGACTCTTTCATTCCGAGGCCGATCACCCGTTTCCCGTTCTCCTTCAGTTTGGAGACAAGAGGTGAAAAGTCGCTATCCCCTGAGACGATCACAAAGGTATCAATATGTTCCTTGGAATAACAGAGATCGATCGCATCGACACAGAGGCGGATATCTGCGGAGTTCTTTCCGCTCATCGAACGCTTCGGTATCTCGATCAGCTCAATGGCCGACTCGTGTAGGGGTTTTTTGTATTCCCCATAATCCTCCCAATCGGCATAAGCCTTCTTCACGATGATCTTTCCCTTCTCGACTAGGCGCTCCAGGACCTTCTGGATATCGAACCGCTTATCCCTCTTCCCCTTAAATCCAAGGGCGAGATTCTCAAAATCGACAAAGACCGCCAAGGTATGCTCTACTTCACCCATTTTCTTTCCTTTCCAAAATTATCCTACAATTAAATCAGGATTTTGTAAACTCAAGTGTTGTAATATGGAAAACTCCCCCTTTTCGAAAAAGTAAAGCTCCCCGCCCACAGGGCGGGGCTTTCGGGTTAAGGTAGTGTCATTAATATTGTCGGCTTTCATCCCCGCCTTGTAGGCGAGGCATTCAGCCGACTTTCCCGTAATCCTTCAGCACAAACCCAAGCTTCCTTAAAATACAAAGAATAAGATATTCACATCAAGAAAGATACGATCAATGGTCATCGGCGCCTTGGTTTCTCATGGGGGATACCTTTGGATCGACCCCTAATTTTTTAACTTCTTTAAGGGCCCATGCGTAGTCTTTGGAAATAACCGCATTATTTAGTAGAAATTCGGCTTTTCTTTCAGGGGAATACCTTTCCAGGGGTAAAGTCACAGCCCGTCTTAAGATGATCCCTTCCTCGCATGCCTCTGCAATGACAAGGGCCCCTTTCTTGGACCCATATTTGCGTCTGAGGCCTGCCGGAATGACCACCGACCTCCGTCTGCCAATTTCCGCCATCTCCAAGCGCATTGGGCATCACCTCTACAATTCAGTTCATCAGATATTTTTATTTATGTCAAGGCCCCTTTTTAAAAAACAGAGGGTTTCACCTGGAAAATCCAGGGGAGTGGGGTATTTGCCATATTTCTTATCTTCGTTCTCCTTGAGCACACAGATAGTTTCCCAGGGAAATCTTAGCCAGTTTTGTATGGATGAACCCATTTTTTTCTCTAATTACTCCTATAATTGCGATCGCATTTTTAAGAGTAATTTTAGAGAGAAGGGAAGGTTAGGAAGTTGACTGAAAAATTCAGTCAGGTGTGATAGTTTCTCTTTCGTCTTTGGGCAATACACTCTTTCGTTCTAAAGATGATCTTTCGGTGGATGACCTATCCCCTTTTTTAGGAGTTTATAATCTTATGGACGTCCTCGAATCACTCTACTATTTAAATATCCTAATCCTAACTCCACATCCTCTCACCAACCAAGCAATTGGCAATTGAAGATGTGATAATCATCTAAAGGGCACCTCCCAGCATAGCCAATTCGATGAATAGATTGTTCTATACTGAAGTATCCCAACTTTTAAACAGGTATGTATCTGAACGAGTTCAGTCTGGATATTTCCATCACTTACTCTTCTGATTTTCAGTTCAATATTGGGTTTTCCCCTCATTGTTGTCAGTATGATCATTTGGATTCTAATCTGTCCCATGCTTCCAGAATGAGGCGGCAGGTGTGGTATTTGCCGTATTGCTTCTCTTCTTTTTCTTTCAGGACACGGAAGGTTTCGCTGGGGAAATCTGAGCAAATTTTCTTATAAAAATAGAACCGTCCCCTTTTTAATAAGTGCCTATCAGACTTCTACCTTAAGAGATTCAATTCTTTTTTAATTTCTTCTGAGAGCCAATGCCGAATCAGCGTTTGATATGGGATTGATTTAGTTGTCGCCAATTTCCTAATGGCCTGGACCTGAAGAGGGTCCATCTTAATCGTTACATTCTGAAGTTTCCTTTTTCTCCTTTTTGAAAGGATATCGCGGCGGAGTTGTTCTCCTAAGCTAAATTCAACAGGTTCTTCCAAGAGTTCATCAAGTATGTTTACCTGGTCATAATAATCCGCCCACTGTTTATCTTTTTCCTTCTTCACGATCTTTCACCTCCTGTGCCTTTTATAATATTGAACTTCTGATTGGTTCATATCCCACCCTGTGATCGGTCGAACGATCCCTTTAGATTTCTTTTCAAAAATAATGATCAGGTACCTTCCTGCACTGGTGGGACCAAAGGCTACATAATGTCCCTTCTTTGTCTTTCGGAAGAGAGGTTTATTAACAAAGACTTCTTCGACTTCCTCTGGTTCAATTCCATGGCCGAGTTCAAAATGAAGCACATTCCCTTCGTCCCATTCAAACTCTGATATCTGCAATCCAGACTCCTATAAGTCATACATAGTATGACATTTTGTAGAAGTGATGTCAAGAACTTTGAAGGGAAATGGAGGTTGGTTCCAATCTTTTTCCAAGTTTTTAAAATAAGGCAGAAAGTTCGATATTTGTCGTATTCGCTTTCTTCTTTTCTTTGAGGACGCGGAAGTTTTAGTAAGGAAAATCTGGCTAAACTTTTTATGAATGATACATCAAATTTTCAATTGACAATTGAAGATGTGACCCCTAGGCCTTCAGCAATCCGCAATTGGAATGGCTAACTTTTTTATGAATGACCCTGATAACCCAATTTCTCTTTGCCCCAAAATCCCTCTATACGCTCACAACAGATTCTCCGCGGGTGAGACCATGCCAATACCGAATTACCGAAGCCTGACCCTCAGACTCGCTTTCTTCATTAAATTGATTCGCGGCAATCCGGAGATGGGATTCCGGTCCACCCAGACCTCGCATCCGTAGACTTCTTCAATATTCTCTTTGGTGATGACCTCATCAGGGGTCCCCATTTTATGAATCCTTCCTTGATGAAGGAGGAGGAGGCGGTTGCAATACTCAGAGGCAAGGTTTAATTCATGGGAGGCCATCACAATGGTGAGACCTTTCTCACGATTCAGGGTGAGGATGAGATTGAGGAAATCCATTTGATGATGGATGTCCAGGTTTGCCGTGGGTTCATCAAGGAGGATCACCTCCGGTTCCTGTACCAATGCCCTGGCGATAAAGACCCTCTTTCTTTCTCCTCCTGAAAGCTCATCCATGGGCCTTTCGCCTATGGGAAGGATTTCTGTCCACTCCATCGCCCTTTTTGCAATCTCCAGATCCTTTTCGGCCTCGAACATGAAATGGCCTAAATAGGGGGATCTTCCCATCAGAACCATTTCCATCACACGAAAAGGAAAGAGGGGATAGGCTTCCTGAGCCACGACCGCAATCCTCTTGGCAATATCGGCCCGGCTCATCCTCTTTAAGGGAACCCTCTCGAAGAGAACCTCTCCTTTCTGGGGGGAGAGGAGGCGATAAAGGATCTTCAGAAGGGTGGTCTTTCCTGAGCCATTGGGGCCGATCACTCCGACAAATTCTCCCTGACCGATTTGAAAAGAGATATCCTGAAGAACCCAGTCCTCACGATATCGAAAAGAGAGGGATTTTATATCGATCACAGCACCTTTACCACCTTTCTCTTCCTCAGGAGGTAGATGAAGAAAGGTCCTCCGAAGGCAGCGGTTACTACCCCTACGGGCAACTCTACAGGCGCAAGAAGGGTCCTCGCAAGGGTATCCGAGGCGATGAGGAAAGAGGCCCCGATCAATGCAGAGGAAGGAAGGAGCAGACGGTGATCCGGCCCGAAGATCAGCCTGACCGAATGAGGGATGATCAACCCCACAAAGCCGATCAGACCACAAACGGAAACGGAAGCCGCAGTGACCAATGAGGCTGAGAGATAAGAGAGCAATTTCAATCTCTCCACATCCACTCCCATCTGCAGGGCGCTCTCCTCACCAGAAAGGATCAGGTTGAGATGACGGGCCCGAAAATAGAGAAAGAGGAAGCCGATGAGGATATAGGGAAAGACGATGCGGATCGCCTTAAAGTTTGAAAAACTGAAATCTCCCATCAGCCAGAAGAGGATGGTATGGAGTTCCTCCTTCTGAGAGATGGAGAGGAAAAACATGATGATCGCAGAGAGGAAGGATCCGATGATGACGCCTGCAAGCAACAGCGTATTGGGATGAATCTTTCCATCCTGTCTTCCGAAATAGAAGACCATCAGGATGGTCAGAAGAGCGCCAATAAAGGAAGCCAGCGGGAGACCGATGGAGGCAGTGCTTAAGCCCAACAGGATGGCAATGATCGCTCCCACGGCTGAACCACTGGAGACTCCAAGGATATACGGATCAGCCAGGGGATTTCTCAAAAGAGCCTGAAAGATGGCTCCTGCGATGGAAAGCCCTGCGCCCACAAGACCTGCCAGTAAGGCCCTTGGAAAGCGGAGTGAAAAGATGATCGTCCGTTCCGTATCGGTCCCTTCACCTTCTATACCGAGAATGGATTGGAGAAGGATGGCGATCGAGCGCTGGGGTTTGATTTTTACACTCCCCGTGGTGACAGAAACGATGATAACCAGGATGAGAAAAATGCTCAGCAGTGTGGAAATGATGATCACTTTTCTTCGAGTGAGGGGTTTCATAAAACTCCATTGCAAATGGTTCAATGATTAATGGTCAATGAGCAATGACCATAGAACACCGCCCATTGACGATGGGCCATTGGACTACCTCATAAGCTTCTCAGGATGGATGAACCTTGCCATTTCCTCCAGTCCCTCAATGATTCTGGGAGAGGGTCGGTCAATCAGGTCAGAGTTGATGAGGTGGACACGACCATTTTTCACGGCAGGAATCGTCATCCAGCGGCTCCACTCTTTGAGCACTCTATCATAATCACCTCTGGGATTCATGGAGCTGATGAGAATCACCTCCGGGGATCTCCTCAAAATCTCCTCCATCCCGAATCGGGGATACCTCTCCGTCCCCATTCCGGCAATATTCTCTCCTCCTGCCAGGCGGATCAGATCGTCCGCAAAGCTTCCTCTTCCAACAGTCACAAGGGGAGCCTCTCCGATCTGGAGAAAAACCTTTGGCCGGGGAAGATGGCCCGTCCGTTCGATAATCCCCTGTTTCCGCTTCTTCATCTCCTGGATCATCGAGAGAGCCTTCTTCTCTCGGCTTATTACCTGACCGATATGGTGAATGCTCTGTAGAACATCATCAAATTTTTTAGGGAAAATCACATAGGTGGGAAACCCTAATCTCTCCAGACGTACGACCATATCCCGTGTATTTCCGGCTCCCGTAGCAATGACGAGATCAGGACTGAGCGAAACGATCCTCTCATAATCGAGGCTGACATAACTTCCGACCCGAACCCTGTCCTTCACCTTCTCGGGATAGTTACAGTGGAGAGAGACTCCCACAATCTCTTCATCGAGGTCGAGGCTGAAGAGAATCTCAGTGATGTTAGGGGCTAAGGAGACCAGCCGTTTCGGAGGAAAAGGAAACGTTACCTCCCTTCCGACTTCGTCCCTGAACTTTTTAGAGGCGGAGTAAGAAACCGAGATATAAGACAGAGTGGTAAGCAAAATAATAGAAAAGAGTACCAACCTCTTTGCCCTCTCCCTTGGTGGAAGAAGGTGGAGGTCAAAGCGGGAGGGGTTAGTTCCCTCTTCCCTTAATCCCCTCTCATCAGGGGAGGGGAGGAATCTTTTTGAACCACTATGCTCTTCGGTTAAATATCTCATTGGAGTTGAAATTTGACGGGGATGTTCACCCAGACGGATACCCGTTGTTCACCCTTTTGTGCGGGGATGAATCTCCACTGTTTCACTGTTCGAATGGCAGATTGATCAAGCATCTCATGGCCTGATGAGTGCCTGACCTCAATCTGCCCGACCTGGCCATTGGTGAGAACTTCCACCCTCAGGATGACTTCTCCTTCGTATCCCCTTCTTTTGGCCTCCCGGGGATAGATCGGTTTTGGATTCTCCGCATATCTGGGCTGAGCAAAATGAATCTCCCCTTCAGAAGGAGAAGGGGTCTTGATTGCCACCTGCGATTTCTCGGAGAAGCTGGCCTGGGGAGCAAGGTTTTGGGAAGGCAAAATGGCGATCGGTTTTTCGTTCACCCCTCCCCTCTCTTTTTTCTCATCTTCAAAAGAAGGCTGTGCAGGCTCAGCCCTGGGGACCATCTTGATCTCTTCCTGAACAGGACGGGGTGGTTCAGGAGATTTCACCTCTTTAAAAACAGGGGCTTCTATTTTCATCTCCTGAAATGGTGTCTCCTCCTCCTGCCTTACACCAATAACCCTGGGTCTCAGGGGCGGTTCTTTCTGAGTGGCCTTCAGAGGCTTATCCCTTTCGGGGATAAAATGAAGCAGAGAGACCTCCATATGAAGGGGAGGGAGTGAATGGATCTTAAAGTTTGGAAACAGGAGGGTAAAAACAGTCAGAAGGAGAAGATGGATTCCCATGGAAATGGAGATAAAGATTTTTAGAGCCCGAGTCCCGTTCATATCCCGATGACCAAATAAAAAACCCGATCCTCTGATGAAGACCGGGTATTTGTAAATGAACCTTCACAGTCTTCCACCGAAGACCTATGGTGAAGCGCATTCAGGCAGGTTTTCTGGCTTACGGATCACCCTACTCCCCGCCCC
>Ga0209609_10000176_pt1 | contig 39442 bp, 36 predicted proteins | sample LakKivw325mmetaG_FD_184136 | JGI IMG/M metagenome (GOLD analysis project Ga0209609, IMG submission 184136) | Anoxic lake water microbial communities from Lake Kivu, Rwanda to study Microbial Dark Matter (Phase II) - Lake Kivu water 325m metaG... | ecosystem: Environmental > Aquatic > Freshwater... | reverse complement strand
CCTCCGGCTCCTCCCCCCATTTTTTCAAAATGGGGGGAGGAGCCGGAGGAGGGGGGCAAGGGCAGGGCAAACCACCTCTTCACCACCGGCAACAGAATCTTCAGCGAAATAAACGACGCGTCAATCGTCACCAGACTCACCGGCTCCGGCAGAGACTCAACAAAACGGGCATTCGTCTCCTCCATCACCACCACACGCGGATCAGTGCGGAGTTTCCAATGCAGGAGGCCCTTGCCCACGTCTATGGCGTAGACCTTCGCCGCGCCGTGCTGGAGCAGGCAATCGGTAAATCCACCGGTCGAGGCGCCCACATCCGCGCAAACGCGGCCGCGCACGTCCACGCCAAAGGCTGTCAGCGCGGCATCCAGCTTGTCGCCGCCGCGCGAGACGAAGCGCGGACCAGTATCCAGGTCCAGCCGCGCATCGGGCAGGATTTGCGCGGAAGGCTTGGTCTCTACCTCCCCGTCCACGCGCACCTGTCCGGCCATGATCAACGCCTGGGCTTTGGCGCGCGTTTCGGCCAATCTGCGTTCCACCAGTAATACATCCAAGCGAACCTTCGCCATGTTCCAATTCTATTACGTTTTGCGCTTTACGTTTTGCCCACACGGGGTAAAATAAACCCATGCTGACCGCCCTGCTCAACACCATGCGCCCGCGCCACTGGACGAAGAACACCTTCATCTTCGCCGCTCTGGTGTTCGACGGCAAACTCTTCCACCTGCCCGATTTCCTGCGCACGCTGGCCGGGTTTGGCCTCTTCTGCCTCATTTCCAGCGCGGTGTATATCTTCAACGACCTGTTCGACCTGGAAGCCGACCGTCAGCATCCGGTGAAGCGTGACCGCCCTCTTGCATCGGGAAAATTATCTATTCCGGTGGCCATTGCCGCCGGTTCGATCCTGACCCTCGTGACTCTCGCGCTGGGTTATTGGCTGGCCTGGCAATTCGACTTGGTACTGCTGGTTTATTTTGCCATGATCCTGGCCTACTCCAAATGGCTCAAGCACATCCCTATCCTGGATGTGCTAGTGCTGGCTGCCGGTTTCGTCTTGCGCGTCCACGCCGGGACGACACTCATCACGGTGGAGCGCTTCTCACCCTGGATGTACGTCGTCATGACCTTGCTGGCGCTCTATCTCGGCTTCGGCAAACGCCGCGCCGAGCTGGCCCTACTGGCCGAAGATGCCAGCAATCACCGCAAAGTCCTGGAAGGCTACACCCTGACCCTGCTTGACCAACTTATCACCATCGTCTCTGGCACGACCATCGTCGCCTACAGCCTGTACACTTTCTTCCGTCCAGAAGCGCCCACCAGCCACACCCTGATGCTGACCATCCCGTTCGTGGTCTATGGCGTCTTCCGCTACCTCTATCTCATTCAAGTCAAGCACAGCGGCGGCGCGCCGGAGGAAGTGCTGCTCTCCGACCGACCGTTGCAAATTGCCATCTTTCTGTGGGGGCTGGCAGTCCTGGCCGTTTTCTATTTATCGTAGGACAAATTGCTCTTCTCAGGATGCTGCGCGACCAATTTGTCCCACCCTATGAATACTTCCTCTGCTCCCGGAAAAGTCATCCTGTTTGGCGAACATGCCGTCGTGTACGGACGCCCGGCGCTGGCTGTTCCAGTGACACAGGTTCAAGCGACAGCAACAGTAGCCGGAACGACCCGCCCCGGCATCTGGGTCGAGGCTCCGGACATTGGCCTTGCCTCCGAGCTTTCCCGCCTCGCTCCGGACCATCCGCTGGCTGCCGTTATCAGGAGCGTGTTCGCGGCGCTGCCCCCCACGCCCCTTCGGGGCACTCCCCCCATTTGCTTCGCAAATGGGGGGAGACGGAAGGGGGTCACCATCCGCGTCACCTCCACCATCCCTGTCGCCGCGGGACTCGGCTCCGGCGCGGCGGTCTCTGTCGCAACCATCCGGGCATTATCATCCTTTCTCCATTCCCCGTTAACCAATGACCAAATCTCCACTCTCGCTTTCGAGGTGGAAAAACTTCATCACGGCACGCCTTCGGGGATAGACAACACCGTCATCACGTATGCCAAGCCAGTCTATTTTGTCAAAGGCCAGCCGATTGAAACCTTCCGGGTGGGCAAACCGTTCACCATCGTCATCGGCGACACCGGCATCCCCGCGCCGACGAAGGAATCCGTGGGTGATGTGCGCAAACTCTGGGAAGTGGACAGGCCGCGTTGGGAAAAGGTCTTCGATGAGATCGGTGAGATTGCGAGGAGCGCGAAAGAGAAAATCGAAAGCGGCGAATGGCGGGTGCTGGCTCCGCTGATGGATGCCAATCACGCGCTGCTCCAGCAGTTGACCGTCTCCAGCGCCGAACTGGACCGGCTGGTGGAAGCAGGCCGCCGGTCCGGGGCGCTCGGGGCGAAGATGAGCGGCGGAGGCCGCGGCGGGAACATGATCGCACTCGTCGAAAGGAAAAACGCCCCGGCGGTGGCCGAGGCGCTGAAGTCCGCAGGCGCAAAGCGGACGATCATCACAACCATAGACCGGACTCCCGAAGTCTAGAGGACTGCGGAAGTCCGTGTTTCTAAGGCAGTGAATGAATGACCGGACCTTCCGTCCACGAGCCGGACAATCCGTTCACCTGATACGTCCCGTTGCCGCGCAGGACGAACTTGCCCGTGCCGCTGGCTTCGAGGTGAATATCGTAACCGGAGAGCGCCACGGTGATATTGCTGCCGCTCACCTCCGCGCTGCCCTGGAAGCCGACGTAACGGATCCAGCCGCTGGGCAACTCGGCGCGCCGGCCATTGCCGCTCACTTGAATCAGGGCATCCCCAGCACGGTCACGAATCCATAGGATTCCATTGCCGGAGATGTTGACGGTGCCATTGCCGCGCAGCCCGGCTAGGCCGTCGCCGGAGGCGGTCAAGGAGCCGGTGCCGCCGCCCGAAGCGGCCAGCGCGGTCTGCGGAGCAAAGGCAGTTGCGCCGAGCAGGGCAATGACTGCCGCGATGGAAAAGACAAGGGAAAGTCGTTTGGTGTTCATGTTTTTTTTCCTTTCTGCTATTTCCATAGCAAGAGAATGGCCTGTTCCAAATACTGGTCGGCCAGGGTTGCATTTCCTTCCAGCGCCGCCTCTAGTGATCGGGCATAAGTTTCCTCGGCGGTGGTCGTAACCGCGCCTTCGGCCTGCCGGTCGGCCAGCAGTTGCAGGTACAGGTTGTTCTTTTCAACGAAGGTCATCGCCGAGAAATCCGGCGTGGGGTTGACCGTAGGTGCCTGAGTGGCGGCCCCGGTCGGCGAAAGCGCAGCGGACGTCGGAGCACTGGCAGTGGCAGGCGCGGCCGGTGATGGCGCAATGACCTTCTTGAAGCGAGTACAAGCTGTCGCCATCAAAGAAAGACTCAGGAGCAAAAGGATCGAACGTTTCATCATAAGCACCTCCATTTTTCATTATATGGCGGCGGGATGAAGCGTTCGTTACCGGCTTGTAAAATTGTCGTAAAAAGCAGGGGTTAACGTAAATTTTCTAGACTGCGTTTTTCTCGGCAGTATTGAGTTTGGCAGGATCAAATTCCACGACCGAGGAAGACGATGTGGAAAGAATAGGCGAGGCGGTGGTGCGCGAACAACTACAAGCCAGAGTTACCCTGAGGGTGAAAGACACACGAGAACAAGGGGAAGACTGGTTTTCCTGTTCATTGAGATCAATATTTTGCCTTGCCAGGTAACTGTTTCAGGATTGTGCCGCGACCAGGTTGCTGAGTTTGCCCAGGCCTTCGATCTCGACCTCGACCACATCGCCCGATTTCAACGGGCCGACCCCGGCCGGGGTGCCGGTGAAGATCAGGTCACTCGGCTCGAGCGTCATCACCGAGGAGATGAAGGCCACAAGTTTGCCTACGTTGAAGACCATGTCGCGCGTAGAGGCCATCTGGCGCGGCTGGCCGTTGACCTTGCAGGTGATGAGCGCGTCGGAGGGATCGAATTCGGTATCCACCCACGGCCCGAAAGGGCAGAACGTATCGAAGCCCTTGGAACGCGTCCACTGACCATCGGTCTTTTGCAGGTCGCGGGCAGTCACATCGTTACCGACGGTATAGCCCAGAATGTAATCCTGAGCTTCCTCGGCAGTGACATTGCGGCAGCGCTTGCCAATGACCACCACCAGCTCCGCCTCGTGCTCCACTTGCCGCGATTGCGGCGGGAGGAGTATCTTCTCGCCAGGCCCGATGACCGCCGAGGGCGGCTTCATGAAAATCAGTGGCATTTGCGGCACCTCAGCGCCGTGCTCTTTAGCATGTTCGGCATAATTCCGCCCAACGCAGATGATCTTCGAGGGTTGGGCTGGGGCGAGCAAATTCACCTCGGCCAGAGGCGTATCGGCTTCGAGGCGGCGGTACTCGCCGTAGATATCGCCCTCGATGGCGCCGACCTTGTTTTCCAAAATCCAGCCGTAACGCGGGACTTCGTTCTTGATTTGACAACGGACGATGCGCATGGGTACTCCGGTTGTGAGTTGAGAGTAAAGGATGAAAGATACAGAAATAAGTTTAACCTGCAACCTTCCAACATGCAACCTTAGACGGTATAATTTTATTAAAACAAAATGACATTTTGTCCCACGGGCGCATAGCTCAGTTGGTCAGAGCGTCTCTCTTACACAGAGAAGGTCAGGGGTTCGAGTCCCTTTGCGCCCACCAGGGCAGGTGTAGGGATGGGCAGCCGTCCATCCCTACACGCGTTTATAATAGCCGGTAATGACCTCCCTTGATCCTGTACGATATCGTAAAACCTTGCGATCGCCTGATTATGATTATTCTTCGCCAAGCGCTTATTTCGTCACATTATGTTCGCGTGACAGAGAATTCCTATTCGAGGAAGCCGAGGCAAAACGGGCAGTCGAATCAGCTTGGCATAGCCTGTTGGATGTTTTCGGCGGGATTGAACTGGATGAATTCGTGGTAATGCCAAACCATGTACATGGGGTTATCTGTGTATATAATGGAAAGAAGATTGGGATAATCCAATGAATCCCATGTTCGGAATACCGGTAAAGACAAGCACAGATTATCTGAAAGACATCACGTAATTACCAATTCCATGTAGGGAACGGCAGCCGCCGTTCCCTACACGGATGACCACCCAATCAGGAGACAAAAATGTCCGACTTCCTCTTTCGCGGCGGCCTCGCCGACCTCGACCCCGCTGTTTACGAACTAACCCAACTGGAGATTGAACGGCAGTACCGTAAATTGATTCTCATCCCCAGCGAAAGCCGTGCGCCGTTGGCCGTGCGAGAGGCCATGGCCTCCGCTTTCCAGAACGTCTACGCCGAAGGCTATCCAGATGAGGAGACGCGCTGGATGACCGAGGAGGAGATCCTCGATTACCCGGTGCGACTGGCGCATTACCGCCGCTACTCCGACCCGCGCTACTACAAAGGCGTCGAGTACGCCGATATCGCCGAGGCTCTGGCCCGCCGCCGTTGCGCGCAGGCCTTCGCTGCAAATGGCGTCAGCGCGGACCAAATCTACGTCAACGTGCAGGCGCTTTCCGGCGCGCCGGCCAACAACGCCGTCTATACTGCCCTGGTCAATCCAGGCGACACGGTGATGGGCATGAATCTGCTGCACGGCGGCCACCTGACGCACGGTTCGTCGGTCAATCGCTCTGGCAAATTCTACAAGATCATCCATTACACGGTAGACCCCGAAACCGAGCAGATTGATTACGAGGCTGTCATGGCCCTGGCCAAAGAGCATAAACCCAAGATGATTATCGCCGGTTATTCCTCTTACCCCTGGATTCCCAACTGGAAGAAGTTCCGCCAGATCGCGGACGCAGCCAGCGCCTACCTTCTGGCGGACATTTCCCACATCGGCGGATTGGTGGCAGCCGGCGTCGTCCCCTCTCCCATCGGTTACGCCCACGTCATCACCTCGACCACGCACAAGACCCTCGATGGGCCGCGCGGCGCCATCATCCTGACCACTGACCCAGCCTTGGCTAAGAAGATTGACAAGGCCGTCTTCCCCGGCGAACAAGGCGGCCCGCACGTGCACATTTTCGCCGCGCTGGCGTTGACCTTCAAGATCGCCAAGACCAAGGAGTTCGAAAGACTCCAGCGACAAACCCTCAAGAACGCCCTGGCTATGTCAGAACGTTTCAAAGGGCGCGGCTTCCGCATCCCTTATGGCGGGACGAACTCGCACATGCTTAATCTGGACTGCGCTACTGTCAAAGGGCCGGATGGCACCTCCCTGAGCGGTGACCAGGCTGCGCGCATCCTGGACCTAGTCGGAGTCGTTGTCAACCGCAACGCCATCCCCGGCGACAAGAGCGCGGCCGACCCCTCCGGCATCCGCATGGGGTCATCCTGGCCGACCCAGCATGGCTTGAAAGAGGCCGAGATCATCCGCCTGACTGACATCATCGCGGATGTGCTGCTGGCGGCTACGCCCCATAGCGTGGGTACACCCCATCACGGCCGCCTCCGCCGCGCCAAGCTGGACTTCAATGTGCTCGAAGAGGCCCGTCTGCGCGTGCGCGATCTGATCGAATGCTGCTCCAATTGCGGCGCCACGCCGGAAAAGCATGGCTACCCCCATTTCTATTACATTGACGACAAAGCAGTGGGTCGAGATAATATCTCGACCTACGAACTGCGCGGTGAGCGCGTACGACATTTCCTGGATTACACCGTTTCATCCGACCTTTCGGCGCTCGCGCCGGGCCAATCCCAGCCGACAAAACTCGCCACGCCAAAGGGTGAAGTGACCGGGGCGCTGGCCTGCATTGACGATACTTCCTACCGCCTGACCATCCCGGCAGCGAAAGCGGGCCTGGCAGCCGCCTGGCTGCGCGACCTCTCCGATGGTTACACTTCTTTCAACCTGGATGGCCAGCCCGACGGTACGCCGAAGCGTATGCCGGGGCCAGTGGTGGTGATGGAGTCCAAAGAAAAGGGCGTCGAGGTAACGGGGAAACCCGTCAACGGGGATAAGCCCTGGTTTATCGGCCAACAGGCTGGGGGGCAGGGCGAGGCGAAGCCTGTCTTCCGCTGGGAAGAGAGGGAAAGCGCCCTGCGCCGCACGCCGCTCTATGAAGTCCACAAGTCGCTCGGTGCAAAGATCATCCCCTTCGCCGGTTGGGAGATGCCAGTCTGGTACAGCTCGGTGCTGGAGGAGCACCTGGCTACGCGCCAGGCGGCCGGGCTGTTTGACGTGGCGCACATGGGCGTCTACGAGGTGGCGGGCGCGGACGCGGCATCGTTCCTGGATTCCGTCTGCTCCAACGACTGCGGCGGGCTGCGCCCCGGCGAGTCGCTCTACACTCACTTCCTGACCCCGGAGGCAGATGTAATAGACGATACGCTGGTCTACCGCCGCGGCGTGGACAGGTACCTGGTGGTGGTCAACGCCTCCAACGACGACAAGGACCGCGCCTGGCTGGAAGCAGTGCGGGATGGAAAAGTGTGGATTGACAACGCCCGCCCCCGGGCGCGGACGTATGGCTACAATGCCGTCATCCGCAACCTCCGGGACCCAAAAGCCGGCGACGATATGCGCGTGGACATTGCCCTGCAGGGGCCGAAAAGCCGCGATATCCTGCTGGCGTTGGGCGTCGGCAGGGAGGCGCGCAACCGCATCATGGCCCTCAAGCGGACCGAGTTGTGCGATGCGACCGTTGGAGGCTTCGACTTGATCGTCTCCCGCACCGGCTACACCGGCGAGAAGACGGCCTTCGAGCTGTTCGTCCACCCGGAGAGGGCGGTGGATTTTTGGAACGCGCTGCTCACGGTCGGCGAGCGTTTCGGCCTCAAGCCGGTCGGACTGGGGGCGCGCGACTCGCTGCGCACCGAGGCGGGACTGCCGCTCTACGGCCACGAGATGGGCCTCGGCTCCGGCAAGCATGGTCATCCTGACCTGGGCGTGGGCGAGGGCGGCTTCGGCTCGTACGTCAAGCTCTACAAGCCTTGGTTCATCGGGCGCGAGGCTTATGTGGCGCGCGAGGCAGAGCGCAAAGGGGTGGTGGTCCGTTTCCGCTTCGGTGAGAAGGGCGTGCGCATGGCACACAACGGCGACCCGGTGCTGGATAAGCGCGGCCGCGTCATCGGCTGGGTGACCAGTTGCGCGGCCGACATGGAAGGCTATCTAACCGGCCAGGCCTACCTAGAGTCGAAGTACGCCCTGGAAGGCACACCGATCTTCGTTTACCAGTCCGCGCCGGAGAAGGCCGGGCCTGCACCTGCCGAAATGAAGTTGGGCGATAGGGGCTTGGTTCCAACCGAGGCGGTGGTGGTGAGCAGGTTTCCGAAGTTATAACCACAGATAATCGGGCTTTGTGCGAATACATTGCGAGTAAACGAGCATCGCCCGAAGTGATCCTGCGACGCGTGGCGCGCGAAGAACTGTAAATTGCCGCACAATAATTGCTCAAACTCGAATCCGAAGTCGAGGGCTTCGGATTTTTTGTTTGAAAGTGTCTACACGGGGTTAGCCAACAGATAACAACTTTTTTATGCCATGCTCGCGCCGATCTCTTTCAACTGCTTGACGATCTCATCCGGTATGACCGCCGGTTCGACGCCCAGCATCTTGCAGGTCAGGATTTTGTGGGCGGTGACCTCGATCACGTCGGTCATATCGGCGGCGCGGCGCAGGCTGCTGCCCGCCACCACCAATCCGTGATTCTGCATCAGCGCGGCGATGCCGGTCGGGCCGATGGCTTTGGCAACAGCCTCACCCAGTTCATCTGTTCCCGGCATGATGAACGGCACCACCGGCACGTCGCCGAGGAAGGCCGCCTCCGTCGAGATGGGCAGGAATTTCGTGCCGGTCAGCGCCATCAGCGTGGCCTGCGGCGCGTGGGTGTGGATGACAGCAGTGATATCGGGGCGCAGTTTGTAGATAGCACAGTGGACGCGCCGCTCGCTGGAGGCGGTGTAATCCGTCTCGTTGAGGATTTTCCCGTTCAGGTCAATGCGCACCATCATATCCGGGCACAGATCACCTTTGAAGATGGCGGAGGGGGTGATCCAGATTTCGTTCGGGTTATCGTCACAGCGGGCGCTGACGTTGCCGCCGGTGGGGGTGATGAGACCTTTGGCGTACAGTTCGTTGGTCACCTGCAGGATTTGGCGGCGAATATCGCCGTTCTTGACCTCGATCATCTTTTACGCGATGACCTCCTCTCGTTCGATCTCATAGCGGCACAGCTCAATGCCCCATAAGCTCTTCCGGTCTATCAGCTTTAGCCCGCATTTTTCAAGCACGCGCGCCGAGGCGATATTCTCCGGGTGGGTCAGGCCGATGATCTTTTCGAGGCTGCAATTCGTAAACCCAAAGTGGACGGCAGCCCAGTGGCCGTAACCGCGCTCCTGCCAGTGGGAGAGGTGGTGGGCAATATACTTGTCCACTTTTTCGCGCGGCCAGGGTTCGGTGCGGGGGAAGTAGCGCAGAATATTCGGTTCTTGCAGGATGGCAAACAGCCGATCGGCGTCTTCTGGCGTCCAGGGACGCAGGATCAGGCACGGGGTGCGGAGCGTTGGAATGTTCATGCCTCGCTGCCCAACTTCTGCCCAAGCTGGAAGGCCTTCTCCATCAGCTCGGGGTGCTTCTCGGCCTCGCCCGCATCCATCAGCGTGCCGTAGACCATCCCGACGATCTCGCAGCGCAGGAAGCGGAACATGGTCTCGAAGGTGTGGATAGCATTGATCCCGCCGGAGGTGTACAGGTCGCTGTCACCATAGGCCAGGATGATCCCGACCCGTTTGCCGTGGAATTCCTTCCAACGCGAGGCCTGGAAGGCGTACCAGCGGTCAATGCACAGCTTCAACTGGGCGCTGATGGTGAACCAGTAGACCGGGCTGGCAAGGAGGAGGGCATCCGCCGCGACGATTTTCGGGTAGAGCGGCTGCATATCGTCTTCGATGATGCATGCGCCTTTTTCCTGGCACTCGTTGCAGGCGTCGCAGGGGCGGATGTCCAGCCCGTGAAGGTAGACGCTCTCGACCGCTGCGCCGGCCTCGCGTGCGCCAGCCGCGGCACGCTCCGCCAGGGCGGCGCTGTTGCCTCTCTCGCGCGGGCTGCCCTTGAGGATGAGCACTTTCTTCGTCATCGTTGATCTCCTATTTTGCCACCCAGCCGCAGTCCACCAACCAGTCCGCGCCGGTGACGAAGGACGCGCCCTCGCTGGCAAGGAAGTAGATCGGCTCGGCAATTTCCGCTGGGTCGGCCCAGCGTTTGAAGGCCTGCTCGGCCTCGCGCTCCTTCTTGACTTCATCGAACAGAACGCCGGTGCGCTTCGATTCCAGTTCGATGTCGCCGCGCAGCATCGGCGTATCCACCGAGCCGGGGCTGATCGAGTTGACGCGGATGTTGTACGGCGCCAACTCCCAGGCCAGGGCGCGCGTCATGGCGATGATGGCGCCCTTGGTCGCCCCGTACATGACATGATCCATCTGCCCGACGTGTCCCGACACCGACCCCATATTGACGATCACGCCGCTCTTCTGCGCCTTCATGAACGGCAGCACGTACTTGCACAGCAGAAAGTGCCCGCCTAGGTTGACCTCCGTGGTGCGGCGGAACTCCTCCCAAGTGATCTGGTCGAACGGCTTGACCAGCACCACGCCGGCGTTATTAACCAGCACGTCAATCCGGCCATACTTCTCGCCTACTTTCGCGACGCAGTCCGCGACCCGTTTCTCATCGGACACGTCGCAGATGAAGAAGGTACATTCGCCCTCCAGCCTGTTGACCTGCTCTGCGACTTCTTTCCCCTCGGGCAGCACGTCCAGCCCGATGACGGCATAATCGTGTTCTACAAAAACCCGGACACACGCCGCGCCGATGCCGCGCGCCGAGCCGGTGATAATGGCGACTTTTTTCTCGGCCATTGTTACCTCGCATTCTTCGACTTGGACGCGGACGAGCGCGGAAAAAACGCAGATACTGAGTATTTTCTCCGCGTGATTCCGCGTTTATCCGCGTTCCAATCCAATCATCTTCCGCGCCTGCGCGACCGTCGCCAGCGGGCGGCCAAGGGCACGCGCCATCTCTGCCGTTTCCCGCACCAGCTCATGCGTGGCGACGATCCTGCCGCTGTGATCGTAAGGATGATCCTCCGTCCCGACACGCACGTGGTCGCCGTGGATGATCGCCGCGGCCAAGATGTTGCGCTGGCCCTCGCCCAAAGTGGTCGCGGTGTTGGCGACCATTACACTGACGTTGCACACGCATCCTTCCAGCATCAGCTCGCGGCGATAGAGATACTCCTCGACAGTGGGCGGACTCCACGTCCCGCCTGGCCAGCCGAAAAACAGGGTGGTTACGTAGGGCGGCTTGAGCAATTTCCTGCCGATGAGATAGTTCAGGTTCCACACTGAGCCGGCATGCCAGACCTCCCATTCGGGGATAACGCCGTATTGCTTGCAGAGGCGGCAGTACTCGACCAGTTCTTCGCGCAGGTGGAGGACGTTGCACTCGGTCTGGGCGAAGGCCTCGTCGTGGTGATTGAGGATGACCGAGATCATGTCCGCCCTGTTTTCGTAGACCTCCATCCGCTCCGCGATGGGCAGGCTGGACATGCCGCACTGCACCATGATGTCGCACTTGGCGCGCACAGCGGCGATGGTCTCTTTCCACTTGCCCTCGGCGTGGGTGTGCAGGATGGCCGCGCCGTTCTGCTGGCAGAGCGCCGCTTCTTCGGCGATGGCTTCCGGCGTGCGCGGGTAATCCACTTCTGGGTGCAGCCAGCAGATGTTTGGCGTGGCGGTGATGATGAGAGGAAGCATGGAATTCCCTAACTCATGCCGTTTTCCCACCATGCAGGGCATCCAGTTTTTCGCGCAGCGCCCGCGCCTGTTCCTTCCCCAGGGGATAGAATCTCAGTGCGGCTAGAAAGATCGCAAGGGCCACGACTGGCATGAGGCCCATGCCCAGACGAATTCCCAAGGCAACAGTCGAGGGTTGGCTTGCCAGCGTGGCATTGTAGCCGCTGAGAGTCAACACGAGCGTGCTCGATCCAGCCACCAGCACTAACACCAGTCGTTCGATGAAGGCGGTCACGCCGAAATAGCTGCCCTCTCGCCGCCGGCCTGTGCGCAACTCGTCCTCGTCTATCACATCGCTGAGAACAATGTCTCTCACGAGCGTGATTCCGGAATTGGCCGCGCCGACGAAGAGCATCATCACTATGGCTTGCCACAGGTCGCGAACGATTAGCACGAGCGCCATGAAGACCACGAACAGCGTCACAGCCAGGCCCAGAGTGCGCTTGGAACCCAGTCGCAGGGTCGCCCACCGCCACAAGGGGTAGAAGAGGATCACTGTAACGAACATGCCAGCGAACAGCAAGCTCATTTGTCCTTCTGCAGCACCCAGGACATATTTGGTGAAGAAGGGTACCATGGCTGAGAGCCAGCTCCAGATGTAGCAAATCATCAAGTTGGCAGCTGCGTAGGCCAGGAACGAGCGGTTGACGAAGGTTTCTTTGAAGGCCGTGATAATGGACAGCGCCTCTCCCGCGCTGCTCTCCTTGCGTTCTTTACTCCCCAACAACGCAAATCCGAACGCACACGCGCCAACGAGGCCCAGGATCACGCCGGCTCCCTTCCATCCGCCCAATGGCCCGAACCGCCCGGAGAGCGCGCCCACGATGACGGGCATCACGGCCACGCCCAGTGCCGTGCCAACCATCGCCGCCACCTGCCGGTAGATGGAGACCTCCGTCCTTTCCTTGAGATTCTGGAAGGCTTCCGGAAACAACGCCGTGTACGTGACGCTGACAGCAGTGTACACCAAGTCGAAGACGGCAATTACAATGGCGAAATAGAGAAAGATGTTCCAGTTGGAAGGATCGGTCAGGGGCTTGCCGGCTAACGGCGGAGCCCAGATCAGGTAGAAGAAAAGGAAGGTTAGCGGGGTGCCGATCATGATGTAGGGGACGCGGCGTCCCCAACGGCTGCGGGTGCGGTCCGAGATCACACCGATGAGCGGATCGTTGATGGCGTTCCACACGCCATAGGAGATGGCGAAGCCCAGGCCGACCAGCTTGGGGTCGAGGCGTACCGTGTCGGTGTAGAAGAAGATCAGGAACGTCTGCACCGAGTTGAAGAACAGCGCCTGTCCCAGATTGCCGATTCCGTACGCGACTTTCGAAAACCTGCTATTCATAGGATTACCTCCAGCATTACTCTCGAATTGGGGAGCGGTTAGAGGATATGAGCAGACATAGACACTATAGCATATTCGCCGGTTGGTTTGCAACTGTAGAAAATCACTGCCTGCTGATTGGTATCAAAAAGCGACCAACAAATGCTGAAACGCACCCGGTGCGACAGACGGACATGTGCACCCCCATTGCGCCACTTTTTCCTTTATGCTATAGTTTTTCCAACGGAGGCGCTATGGCAGGAAAGAAACTTGGTGTGGGAATCGTTGGTCTGGGAGGCATCGCCTTTGCGCACGAGGCGGGCTATTTCGAGATGGGAGAGGCCTGCCGCATCGCGGCGATGTGCGACATCCGCGCCGACGAGGCAGACAGCCGCGCCGCCCTGTACGACGCCAAAGCCTACACCCGCTATCAGGACTTGCTCGCTGACCCAGACGTGGATGTGGTGGACGTCATCGTCCCCCACGAGTTGCACTACGAGATCGCGGCTGCCGCGCTAGAGGCGGGCAAACACGTGCTGGTCGAGAAACCCATCACCGCCACCGTAGACGAAGGCGTCCGCCTGCTCGAAAAAGCGCGCCTCGCCAAGACCAAGTTCGGCGTGGCGGAGAATACTCGCTTCGTGACGGCTTATCTCAAGGCTGAAGAAATCCTCCAATCGGGCATTCCCGGGGACATCTGGAGCGTCCGCACGCTGATCGCCGGCAGTGAGGTGCATCGCATCAAAGACCCAAACCTGTGGCACGGCAAAGCGCCCTATGGCGGCGTGATCCTCGATTCGTCCGTCCACAACTTCTACCTGTTCAAATGGTTGTTCGGCGGCGTGCGCGACGTGCTCGGCTTCGCCTCCAAGATCGTGCCGGAGGGCGAGGTCGAAGATAACAGCCTGATCCTCGGCCACCTGGCGAATGGCGCGGAATATCAGCTCAATGTTTCCTGCACAATGGAAATCCCGTGGACCGAGCGCGTCGAAATCTATGGCAGCAAGGGTGGGATGATCATTGACCAGTTGACGAATCCGGTGGTCAAATATTATCTCGGCTCGAACGATATTGACGCGACGGTTGCGGAGGATGTGCCGTTCGATCCAATGGCGTGGAAATTCAATTCGATGATCGCCGAGGTCAAGGATTTCGTCTCTGCCATCCTCGAAGACCGCCCGCCGTTGGTCGACCCGGCGGACGCGCTGTACGCGCTCAAGGCAGCGGAGGCGGCAGAGAAGTCGGTCGCGACCGGACAGCGGGTCGCGTTATAGGCAGGCGGTGATATACTCGAACGCAGGAGCGCTGAATATGGATCATCTGAAACGAATCACGTTCGATCCCAACGTGATGGGCGGCAAGCCCTGCATCCGCGGGATGCGAGTGACGGTGGGAACTCTCGTCGGCCTGATCGCAGCGGGCCATTCCATCCCCGACATTCTCAAGGCTTACCCCTACCTGGAAGAAGAGGATATCCGAGAGGCGCTCGCCTACGCCGCGTGGCGAGCGGAAGAAATCGAGTTGCCGCTGGTTCCGGCATGAAACTGCTGATTGACATGAACCTCCCACCCGACTGGGTCGAAACTCTCAAACAAGGCGGATGGGAGGTTGTTCATTGGTCAACAGTCGGCGATATACGCGCAACAGACCAGACGATCATGGAATGGGCGCGGGCAAATGAATATACGGTATTCACCCATGATCTCGACTTCGGAGCAATCCTCGCCGCTACGCGGGCGCAGAGGCCAAGCGTCATTCAAGTGCGCACGCAAGATATCATGCCCCAATCGCTCGGAGACCGGATGCAGCAGATTTTGAGTGAGTACGAACCCATCCTTGAGAAGGGGGCGCTCGTTACAGTTGACAAGGCCAGATCCCGAATTCACATCTTGCCATTTCATTAACTGCCCTGCATTCGCTGCCCACTGCTGGTTGACTCGGCGGACGCGTTGTATGCGCTGAAGGCGGTGGAGGCGGTGGCAGAGTCAATCGAGAAGAAACAGATGATCAAACTCTGGTCAGGCTACGATGCAATCAAACAGAAAGGGAAAGGACTACCATGCAACCCTGCAATGAACTGAAAAACATTGTCCTCCACCACTATGGGAAATTCGATTCCGGTGGACAGGCTGACACCATCAAAGACATCTATTCGCTCCAGGAGGGCGTGGTCATTATCGGGAATGATCCCAATGAATGGTTCGATGACCGCGATTCAGTCCTCGCTTTTATGCAAGCGGGCGGCTCCGGCAAGAAAGAAATCACCGTTCAGAATCTGACAGCATACAGCGAAGGCACCGTCGGCTGGACCATGGACCGGGTCGCGGTCAAACTGTCCAACGGTTTAGAGCTCCCGATACGTCACACCCGCATTTTCCACAAAGAGGATGGCGCATGGAAAATGGTCCATCTGCATATTTCCATTGCAGTGCCCAATGAAAAGATAGGACAGTAACATGACCGGAATTTCTTTTCCCCCGGTCTCGACCGCGCTCAACACCGGGGGATGAATCCCTCGGCTGAAATTTGGAAGCCGCCTGAAGGCGGCTGGGCGTTGAGTCCGCTTTAGCGGACTTTGAAAACTGAGCCGGGGACTTGAGACTTGAGTCCCCGGCGGGAGAACGCCATCATGCAACCATCTGCCGAACTCGAAAATCTTATCCGCCAACTTTATGACAAAGAAGCCTCTGGCGGACTTTTCGACTTCGCCAAGCGCCTCTATTCACGCCAGGATGGTGTATCGGTTATCGGCTCTGAGCCCGATGACCAGTATGAAGATTACGAGTCGATCATCCGCTTTTACGAGACAGAGGGCGCAGCTGGTTTGGAAATCGATGTGGATGAACTAAAAGCTTACTGCGAAGGCACATTTGGTTGGGCAGTGGACCGCGTCACGGCTAAATTGCCAAATGGGGTCGAAATCCCTGTCCGTCACACATATATTTTCCATAAAGAGAATGAGATGTGGAAAATCGTCCACGCGCATATTTCCGTTGGTGTTCTCGACGAAAGTGTAGGAGTAGGAGAGTGATATGTCCGATATTTCCTTTCTCCCCCCTGGCCTCGACCGCGCCCGCCTGACCGCCCTCATGCAATCCCGCGGGCTGGACGGCGTCTTCTTCTCCTCGCCGGAGAACGTCTTCTACACCACCGGTTATCCGTGCCTGCCGGCGAGCGGCAACCCCATCATCTACGCCCTGCGCAACCAACTGCCCTTCTTTTCCTTTGCGAAAAATGATGGAAGCCTCAGCCTGCTGTGCTGGGCGCAGGCCGCGATGGGCATCGAATACGGCACGGAAGATGTCCGCTCGTTTTTCACCTGGGATATGGCGCTCGGCGAGATGACCGCCTTCGTGCAGGAAAAACTCAAGCCGGGCTGCACGCTCGGCGTGGACTCCACCTTTCCCTATTTCGCCGTCCAACTGGTTCAGGAAAATGTCAACCCGGTCAAATTCAGCGTCGTGGACGACCTCATCCACGAACTGCAACTGGTCAAGTCCGCGACGGAGATCGAACGCATCCGTCAAAGCACGCTCATCATAGACAAGACCGTGATGGAACTGGCGGGCATCCTCCGTCTCGGCATGTCGCGGCTGGAACTAATCCAGGAGGCCAAGGCGCGGCTGCACAAGAACGGCGCGCACGGCGTGGATCACGTCACGGTGGCGTTCGGCGCGGCCAACCCAGAGGTCGCGCTGGGCGAGACGCTGGAGCCGAACCAGATCGTGACCCTGGACCTGGGCGCGGTCTACGACGGCTACGTCTCCGACAATCGGCGGCTGGTCTACACTGGCATCGTGCCGCAGGGCTTGAAGGAACTGCACAATAAAATGTGCTGGGTAGTGGCCGAGATGGGCAAGGCGCTCCAGCCTGGCAAAACCTTCGGCGAGTTGCACGCCCATGCCTACGACCTGTACGCCCAGATCGGCGTGGACCCGATGTTCATGCACGTCGGCCACTCCCTCGGCCTGCACGTGGACGAGCACTGGATCATGGCCGACGACCCGACGGTCATCCAGAAGGGCACGGTGCTCAACATCGAGCTATATTCCCTGAGCGACGAAGCCGTGATGATCGGCGACGAGGAGACCTTCGTCGTGACGGACGACGAGCCGGAAAAACTCAGCACATTGCCGGTGGACATCATTGAGAGACTATTCTAGTGTCGTTGCGAGCCGCCGCTGGTCGAGTAGTGCTGAGCCTGTCGAAGCACGTATCGAGACTGAGGCGGCGCTTGCCTTGCCTGCGCCAGTGCCGCCCCGTCCTGGCCCGGACGGGACAGGGCAGGCACAGGTGAACAAGTCGAAGGGAAGCACCCCTCACGGGCACAGGGATTGCTTCGTCGCCCTGAGCTTGTCGAAGGGCTCCTCGCAATGACAACAAAATTCAAGGAGATTCCCCATGACTGACATCCAACCCTACTTGCAAAAGATCGTCGACCGCTTCGACAACCTCAGCGTGCGGGCCGCGTTGAAGGGCTTTACCAAAACTCTGCAATTCAGGTTCACCGACACGAACGAGAGCTGGCTGATCCGCGCCGTAGAAGGCACATCCGCGACGCTGGCGCAGGAAACCAACGAGAAGCCGGACGTTCTCATCACCATGGCCACCGACATCCTGGCCGGCGTGATGGACAAGAAGATCAATGGCACCACGGCCTACATGCAGCGCAAGATCCAGGTCAAGGGCGCGATGGAAGACCTGATGAAACTGCAAAAGTTGATGCTGTAAAAGATTCAACGCGAATGGCGCGAAAAAGCGAATGATGCGAATAGTTTTAAAATATTCGCGAAATTCGCCCATTTGCGGCATTCGCGTTAAAACTCCTGAGGCCTTTGTGACAACCCCCGCCGCTGAACCCAAAAAACGTTCCATCGGTTTCCTGTTCGGCATGAGCCTGCTGATGCTGGGGGCGAACGTCGTCTGGGTATCCTACAACAGCGTCCTGCTGCCCACCCTGGTCGAAGGCGTGATGACCGAGGGCAAGGGGCTGGCAGTCGGCTTGATCGGCTTCTTCGGCTCGCTGCTTGCCAACCTGGTCAGCATCCTGGCGGGCATCGTCAGCGACCACACGACAAGCAGATTGGGCAAGCGCACGCCAGCCATCCTGATCGGCGCGCTGATTTCCCTGCCGCTCATCGGCCTGCCCGCGCTTCTCTTGTCGCCGGAATGGAAGACGACCCTGCTGCCGCTGGCGCTGCCGGTCATCATCCTGAGCTACCTGGGGATGCAGTTCTTCACCAACGTCGGCAACGGCGCCTGGTGGCCGCTGCTGGTGGACGTGGTGCCGGAGCGCCAGCGCGGCACCGCCTCCGGCATCCAGGGCCTGCTAACCCTGGTCGGCGCGGCGGTCGGCATTCTTGCCATCACCGCTCTCAACCAGAACGGGCAGACAGGCCTGGCGCTGTGGTTGACCGGCGGCATATTCGCCCTGACCGGCATCCTCAACGCGCTGGTCATCCGCGGCAAAGACACGCCGGCCGCTCCCTCGGACAGGATCAGCCTGGGGCGGGCCGTGCGCGACATGTTTCGGGTGCACACGCGCGTCGCCGTCTTCTTTTGGGTTGTGCTGGCCGCCCTGCTGGCAAACATGGGGCTCAACAGCATGCAATTCTTCGCCCGCTATTTCTTCGAGGTCTATTTTCCAGCCATCAGCCCGGACGCGGCGTACCGTACGATGGGTGGCATCAGCCTGCTGGTGACCATGCTGGCCGCGGTCGGTTCGGGTGTTCTCTCGGATAAGATCGGGCGGCGTTCGTTGATCCTTTGGGCGATGTTCCTGTGCGCGGTCACCACGCTGCTGATGGGACTTACGGCCAACTTTATCGTTTTCCTGGTCGTGGCAGCCATCCGCTCGGCCGCCACCGGACCGATCTTTGCCATCGCCCCCGCGCTGGCCAGCGACCTGGCGCCAAAGGACGAAGCCGGTCAGTATATGGCCTACAACAACCTCTCGACCGGTCTCTCCGGTGCGCTTGCCGCGCTGATCTTCGGCGTCGTACTGACGACCCTGACTAAAGGGACGTTCATGGCGCTCTTCGTCATCTCAGCCATCCTGTTTCTGCTTGGCGGTGTCGCATTCGCCGTCAAAGTGCCGCAGAAGGAACTGGACGCGCGCATCAAAGACGTGAAATAGGACGCGGACAAGCGCGGATAAACGCGGAGGACAAAACAAAAATCCGCGTCCTTCCGCGTTCATCTGCGTCCCATGAGGCTTGAAATGAAGACCTGGATATTCCTCTCCGCCCATTTCGATGACGTCGTCCTCTCGGCTGGCGGCCTAGTCTGTGAGCTGACCCGACGCAGCGAGCGAGTCGAAATCTGGACGATCTGCGCGGGCGACCCTCCAGCCAGCAGGCCGCTGACCAAATATGCCCAAACTCCTGCACGGCTTCTGGGGTATCGGCGATGACGTGCCGCGCAAACGCAGTCTGGAAGACGCGGCTTGCTGCGCCGTGCTGGGCACGACCTTCCGCCGCTGCACCGTGCCCGACAACATCTATCGCTACCTGCCCGACAGCGACGAGCCGGTCATCAAAGAGAACGAGAATCAGTTCGAGCCGCTGGAACCGGATGAGTCATATCTTATCCCGCTGGTGACAGATTTCCTCCGCAAGAACCTCCCCGGAACCTGCGAACTGGTTGCGCCATTGGGCATTGGCAGCCACCGCGACCACGTCCTGACCCGCCGCGCTGCCGAGCGAATCGGTCTCCCACTTTGGCACTACGCCGATTATCCGTACCTCGTCTACGGTGAGCACAACCTCGCCACCGTCCTCGCCTGCAGCGTTTTGTTGTATAATATTTTCACAATGGGGTTATCCATTCGCTGGTGCTCGTCAAACAGCAAGGAGGCGACATGTCCAGCACAAAACCTAACCGCTCTCGAAGAATCGCCCTCATTGCGTCACTGATCATTTTGGCCCTGGCAATCGTGGCCGGAATCCTCTTCCTGCCGTTCAGCCCATGGAAGATTTGGCCCCGTGCCGGTGTCAGTCCGCAGGTCCAAGCAATGCGCGCCTTGGAGGCGGCCTCGGCCGTGCCGGTGGAATATTATTTCCAGCGGGGGTTTCCACGCTTCGTGCGCGGCCGGCTTCAGGTCGAGGGGGGAGATATAGTCGAAAAGGCGCGTAACTTCCTGACGATCTACGCGCCGCTTTATCGGCTGGATAATCCGGACCTGGCTTTGCAGGTGAGGCGGATCGCGGGTCTGGATAGCGAAGAAGTCATTTTCTACCAAACGTATCGCGGCCTGCCGGTGTATGCTGGTGAAATCGGCGTGGTATTCGAAGAAGAAGACTGGTATTTCACCTTCGGCGGCCTGCTGACGGATATTTCCCTGGATGTCAACCCGCTCATCAGCGAGTATGAAGCCGAAGCCGCCGCCCTGCCAGCCGATACGCCCTTTCGGGCCGAGACGCGCCTGGAGATCTATGATCCGGCCATCCTGGATGATATCCCCTCCGAGCCGCATTTAGCCTGGCGCGTGTTCCTTTTCGGCTCGACTGCTCCGGATGTGTTCGTGGATGCGCATACCGGCGAAGTATTGCTGATCGCCCCAACCGCGCACGGCGGCTACGATCTGGACCTGGAAACTGCCAATGGCAACTGGGGCAACTATTGTTATTACGACACTACCGACGACGATTTCATCGGGGATGAGAACGGACTGATTTCCAGCTTCCACTCGGATCGGGATGCTGTGACGGCTTGGTGGGGTCTTCATGACACCTATTGGCTTTTCCGCAATCAGTATGGGCTGGATTCGTGGGATAACGACGGCGAACAAATAGAAGCCTATATTCACGCAGGAGGCGATGTCGTGTCGGGCTGCGCGCTGTATCGCGGCGGCTGTGAGATCATCGAATTTTCGAATACATGTGTCTGCGCGGATATTGCTGCCCATGAATTCTCGCACGGTTCTTTGGATCATATCGGCCTGGCATATTCTGGTCAGTCGGCTGCGGTACAAGAGGGTTATGCCGATGTGATGGGTGCCCTGGTTGACAGAAACTAGGAACATGGCGATGGCCGCCCAAACAACGCGCCGCCAAACCGAAACATCGCCACTTCGGCGGGTATCATTGACCATCTTTCTGCCTATAGCTCAAGCACTGATGCACACCTTGGGGGCGGTCTGATCAGTAAACCAGCCTACTTGGTTGCTCAAGGGGGCGCACACCGTGGCTGGATCATTGACTCCATCGGCATGAGCAAGATGGGCGTCCTGTTTTACACAACCGGGCGCAACCTGTCCGCCAGCGCCGGTTTTATGGAGTTCCGCAACTTGGCGGTTGCATTTGCCGAGAGTTGGATGAGGCGCGGCCTCTATGGCTTTACATCCAGAGATGTGTGTCAGGTGCGCAATGCTTTTGCCTCTGTTGGTTTGGGCAACGGGGATTCGAATTGTGACGGGCGAGAAGAAACCGATCCCGATCGCGACCGGGATGGCATCCCAGATAGCATTGATAATTGTCGCGAGATTCCCAATCCCGACCAGCGGGATGGCGATGGCGATCACTTGGGAGATGCCTGCGATCCCGACCATGATAACGATGGCTTTTGGGATGCACGGGACAATTGCCCTCTGGTAGCAAACCCTGACCAGCGTGATAGCGATCACAACGGCGTCGGCGATGCCTGCCAGGATTCGGATGGCGACGGCATTGTGGATCAGGTGGATAATTGTTTGAACGTGCCTAACCCAGACCAGACCGATACTGACTCGGATGGGCAAGGAAATGTTTGTGATTCGGATGATGATAACGATGGTATTCTGGATACAGACGATAATTGCCGTCTGGTTGCGAACCGTAATCAATGGGACGATGACGGGGATGGCGTGGGCAGTGCCTGCGATAACTGCGTGACCGCTTCCAACCGGGATCAGCGCGACACCGACGCGGACAGGATCGGCGATGCTTGCGACCCGGACGCGGATAATGATGGCATCCCGAATGAAATAGACAACTGCCCGTATCGGCGCAACCCCGACCAGACCGACCTGGATGGCAACGGCATTGGTACTGCCTGCGATGACGATATCAGGCGCACTTTGGTGGCCGATATGACGAAACTTGTGCTTTGGGGTAGCCCCGGTCGCTCGATCCGCATCCCACTGCCTCCGCCGGTCTGCCCGGATTGCCTGGCCCCGACCTGGTATCCACAGAACTTCTGCGCCGCGCTGAGTCTTGAGGGCCTGGATACCCGCGTCAACCTGCTGCTGACCACAGATGACGGAAGGGCAGTCAGTCGCGGCAGCCGTATGAACGACAGTACGGTCGAAATGCGTTATCACCCCTTTGGCGGAGTGCAGTACTTCTTGAACCTGTTCTTCGAGCCAGACTTTGACTTCACTCAGCCGCTCGTCACAGCACTTTCGTTCAACCAGGCTGATTGCGGCATTCCATATCCTAGGCAACTAACATTGCTCGAAGCAGCCGAAACGCCCAGTGGTGTAAAACCTTTGGCGCTGAAAGCCGGCGGTACGCCCGATTTGGTCTATTATGGGCAATGCACACAAAACGAACCGACCGTGATCAATTTCGAAGCCTTCGCCGAGGGGGATACCAGCAGCATAACAAAACTGGGCATCCGGTATACTTACTTCAATGCCGAAGCCCTGCCGGTGATGGGTGATTTCATCGAGATGACGCCCACCTCTGGCGGTGCTTATGCGGCCAGCATGGATATGAATCTGAATGCGGCCAGCGCATTAAGTAATGGAGCCGGAACGATCCAGTTCTTTGCGCAGGCCCAGGACAGCGCCGGAAATGTCCTGGCGCAGAGCGACAGTTCACAAATTACAGTCTATCCTTGCAAGCCTGTCGGTGTGACGGTAATCCCGCCTGTGAAACCGCCCACTCCCACGCCCTCGCCGCTCCCGCCTCCAACCTGTTCCAGTTACACCAATTCCAATGCTTGCGGCATCGCCGGGTGTTACTGGTGGTGGTCCAACAATACGTGCCATGCCAGCCCCGAACCGGCTACCCCAACTTTGCCTCCGCCGCCGCTTGTTTGTTCGGACTACAACGGCGACAGCCTCGCATGTACCAAATATGGCTGCTACTATTGGACCAATATGACTTGCAACCCCGATCCAGATCCATGTCATAAATATGACGGCGATCAGACAAGCTGCGAAAGCGTTGGCTGTTCTTACGATACAAAGAACAACACCTGCAATACCCCATAAAACCTGTCGCCGGGTACCGAGATATGCCAATCACAATGCTTGCTTGTTATGGATCAGCCAGCCAAAGGGTTTGATAGGGCTCCAAGGTGCGAACCGTATTCAAGATTGAAACAGCCTGCACTTGGGCGGTGACATTCTGAAGGCAAAGGAAATTGTGCAGTCCATCCGGGGAGGTGCGTAATACGGCAAACACTCCACGCCCCGCCTCCAGAACTTCCTGCCCGCCGTTTGGATGGAAGGCAGCCGACCCAGAGCGCAGGACGAGCAAAGATCGGAAACGACTAAAGACCTGTAATCGAAGGGAGTTCGGGTCGGCAAGCTGCCGTTCCAGCTCGGTGAGTTCCAGTTTTTGACGATTGATGGTTCGATTATGTTGGGTGACCTTCACGCCTTCAAGCCAGTTGCGCGAGCCGAACAGGCTGTGGAAATAAATGCCTGGTATGCCGCGCAGGGATAACATGATGGCCTGCGCCGCCATGAAGCGGCTGATCTGCACGTCAAGCGGCTCATCACCGGACGGATTCGAGAGCGCGTCGAAAAAGTTGATGTTCAGCTCGTACGGGCTATGAGTACCATCCATATTTTGCATGTACGAGATCAGGCCGTTGTGATCCAAAGTTTGTTCGATCAGCGCCTGGATTTCGACGGGGGATAGAAAGTCCCGGGCGGGATTCAATCCAATGCCGTCGTGGGAAGCGAGGAAGTTGAAGAAAGTGGTCCGGTCGGAAGGGGGGGTGAGGCGGGAAGCCCACTGCGAAAGGAGAGACGCATCACCCGTTCGAAACGTGTGCAATACGAGCGGCGGCAGTGCAAAGTTGTAGACCAGTTGAGCTTCATTCTCACCATCGCCAAAATAGGAAATATTTTCTGCGTGGGAAACGTTGGTCTCGGTGATCAGACGCACGTGTGGGGCCACATCGTCCAGCACGGCGCGCAGGAGCTGGATGATGGCGTGCGTTTGCGGAAGGTGGATACAGGTCGTGCCGATCTCCTTCCACAGGTAGGCGATCGCATCCAGACGGATGAATTGAGCGCCATGCTGGATATATAACAGCAAGATATCAAAAATCTCCAGCAGGACATCGGGGTTGTGAAAATCCAAATCCGCTTGGTCAGCGCTGAAGGTCGTCCAGACCCGGCGTGGGCCTGCGGCGGTTTGGAATTCTGTCAGCAACGGCAACGCGCGTGGGCGCACCACCGTGGACAGGTCCGGGCAGCCTTCAACGGTCAGGAAGTAGTCGCGGTAAGGGATCTCGTCGCGTAAAAAGGGTTGGAACCACTCTCCCTGCGCCGAGGCGTGATTGATCACGCCGTCGAACATCAAACGAAAGGAACGACCAAGCCGCTCCACATCGCGCCAATCGCCAAGAGCGGGATCCACCGCGCGGTGATCCTTGACCGAAAAGCCATCGTCCGATGACGACGGGTAGAACGGCAGGATGTGAATCCCGCTGACCACCCCGCGCAGGTGAGTTTCACAAAATTCCGCCAGTGTTTGCAGGGGCCGCTGCCCCGCTTGCCGCACCTGATCAGCGTAAGCGATCAGGATCGAATCGCGCTCGGATAAGGATGCCTCAGCAGGGATCGGCAGCCGTCCGCGGTAGCGATCCACCAGGCTTCGTAAACGAGGTTCGACTTGCGCGGCGAGTTCCGCGCCGTAAATTTTTGCCAGTTGTGTGGTATAAAAAGCAGACATTAACAGTGCTAATTGTACTTCATACGGTATGTGCTCGACCTCACAGAGAGTGTTTTGAAATTCGTCATCAACCACAGATGAACACAGATAAAAAGGAATTGGGCGCTCTTAACCAGCCTTTTATCAAGCCATCAGCATTCATCTGTGTCTATCCGTGGTTTCGTTTGACTTAAGAAACGCTCTCAGGAGACAGTCGAGCCGTCAATCATCCGGGGGAAATTCCTGAGCGAAAGGAGGCACGAATTATGACAGCATCGCGGCGCATCGGATTTATCTCTACGCGCTTTGCCGGCACCGACGGCGTCTCGCTTGAAAGCGCCAAATGGGCCGCTGTCCTCGAAAGAATGGGGCACGAGTGTTTTTACTTCTGCGGTGAATGTGACCGTCCCCCAGAAAAAAGTTGCGTTGTCCCCGAAGCTTTCTACCGTCACCCCACCATCGAAGCCATCAACCAGATCGCCTATCAAGGCGTATGGGGAGTATTACACGAAGGGCGAAAGAGACATCCTGAGATCAAAGAACTTCACCAGGATTTTTTCTCTGTCTACATCCGTCCTTCCCACATCACCCAACAGATCCACGAGTTGAGGTTTGCCATCAAGGAACAACTCTATAAGTTCGCGCACCAATTTCATATCGAATTGCTGATCGTCGAGAACGCCATTGCCATTCCCGTCAACCTGCCGCTTGGCCTGGCAATCACCGAATTCATCGCCGAGACAGGCTACCCCGTCATCGCCCACCATCACGATTTCCACTGGGAACGCCAGCGTTTTATGAACAACTCTGTGCGCGACTACCTCGCGGCCGCCTTCCCGCCCAACCTACCGTCCATTCGACATGTGGTGATCAACTCGATGCAAGCCCAGCAACTTGCCTCGCGGATCGGCGTCGCCGCCATGGTCATCCCTAACGTGATGGACTTCGACTCCCCTCCCCCGTCTCCGGACGATTACGCCCGCACCGCCCGCGCGGACCTCGGACTGGCTCCCGATCAATATTTGATCCTCCAGCCGACGCGGATCATCCAACGTAAAGGCATCGAGCACGCCATCGAGTTGACCCGCCGCCTTGGCCTGCCCGCCGAACTGGTCATCTCGCACGCATCTGGCGACGAAGGTACCGATTACGAAAAGCGCGTGCGCGAGTTTGCCGCCTTACTGGGAGTCACGGTCAATTTCGAGGCGGCCATTGTCAGCGAGGCGCGCGGCGTCACCCCCGATGGACGAAAAATCTACGCACTCGGAGATGTCTATCCCCAGGCCGACCTAGTCACGTATCCATCCGCCATCGAAGGCTTTGGCAATGCCTTCCTCGAAGCCATCTACTACAAACGTCCGGTAGTGGTGAATAACTATTCCATCTACGAGACAGACATCAAGCCCAAAGGATTCAAGGTGGTTGAATTCGACGGTTTCATCAGCGACGCGACGCTGGAGCATGTCCGTCGTCTGCTCACCCACCCGCAAGAAGCCGCGAGGTACGCCGAACATAACTATAAGCTGGCGCGCCGCTATTATTCGTTTACCATGCTAGAGCGCCGCCTCGGCCTCCTGCTCGCCGACTGTTTTGGAGAGGCAGTATGAAAATCGCCCTGCTCCACTATACTTCCCCACCCATCGTCGGCGGTGTGGAAAGTGTGCTGGCACAGCATGCCCGCTTGATGACCAAGGCGGGACATGAAGTCAGGATACTGGCAGGACGCGGTGGAACCTTCGATGTGCGTATTCCGGTGCAGATCCTGCCGCGCCTCAATTCGCGCCATCCTGAGGTCCTGAAAGTTAAGGGAATGCTTGACAGAGGAAAATGTACGCCAGCGTTCGACACACTGTGTGTGCAGATCCAGGAGGACCTGCTGGCTGCATCCAAAGACTTTGACATCCTTATCGCACACAACGTCGCCTCGCTTCACAAAAATCTGCCATTGACCGCCGCACTCCATGAAGCATACCAGAGGCCCGGCTTCCCGTGCCTGATCCTGTGGCACCACGACCTGGCCTGGACCACGCCGCGCTACCGTCACGAAATGCACGCTGGCTATCCCTGGGATTTGCTACGCGCGCGCTGGGAGGGAGTCATACACGTGGTCATCTCCGAGTTGCGCCGCCAGGAACTTGGGGATTTGCTCGGCATCGCGAAGAGGTCCATTCGTGTTATTCCCAACGGCGTGGATCTCAACGCCTTCTTCAAACTTGAATCGCAAACCATCCAATTAGTGGAGGAATTGAAGCTCATCGAAGCCGATCCGTTATTCTTTCTGCCCGCGCGCCTCACGCCCCGCAAAAATATCGAACTGGCCCTGCGCGTGTTGGCCGAACTGCGGAAAGAATACCCCCGGGCCATGCTGCTGGTCACCGGTCCCGAGGGCGCGCACAACCCTGCCAACGCGGCATACAAGCTCAAGCTGTTCCGCCTGCGGGACGAACTGAACCTCCAAGCTTCGGCCCATTTTCTGGCCGAAGTGGGTAGCGGGTTCATTCCCGATGCAGTCATTGCTGATTTCTATCGTCTGGCAGACGCACTGCTGTTTTCCAGCCGCGAAGAGGGTTTTGGCATTCCCATCCTTGAGGCCGCTTTTAGCTCCATACCGGTCTTCTGCGCAGACATCCCTGTCCTGCACGAGTTGGGCGGGGGGGATATCAGCTACTTCGACCCAGACTCAGCCCCACGTTCCATCGCGCGACAGATCTCCAAAAGGTTGGAAAGCGAGGCCACATCCCGCTGGGCCAGGCGGGCGAAACATGGTTTTAACTGGAATTCTATTTACGCTACCTATATTGACCCGTTGATTCAGGAGGTCGTGACATGAACAAGCCCTTGCGAAAAATCACAACCGTCCTTGTCCCCATCGAGGCCGGCACCGCCGGACAGACCGCACTCGCGGTCGCAAAAGCCATCGCCGAGGAAGTCGTTCTGGTTGGGGTCGTGCCCATTGCGGCTGGAGAGTCCGTCAGCTTGGGCGCCCAGGCAGCCCGGTTGATCAGGAAGCGCTTGCTCTCTCTGAAAGGTCCATCCACGCGGTTCAAGTCAACCGTGATTGTCTCGGAAGCCCCATGGAAGGATCTGCAACGCGTCATTTCCTCCGAAAAGCCCGACCTTTTTATCGTCGAATGGAAGGATGGGCAAAATCCTTGTGGAATTCCCATTGCGGAGATCCTTTCTGATTCATTTTGCGACGTCGCGTTCGTACGCGGCGCAACCCCTCTCAAGCTGGAGCGGACGTTGATTGCAGTGCGCGGCGGCCCGTATGCTGAATTGGCCTTTCGCGTGGGCATGAGTCTGCATCCAACCCAACTAGACGTACTCCACCTCGCTCTGATGGGCGAGGAAAACGATGCACCTTTCAAGGGCATGAAGCACATCTTGCGCCACATCCCAGAAGTCAATCTGCGCTCGATCACGACGAATGACGCAGCACAGGTGATTTTCACCGAATCGAGCCGCTACGACATGGTTATCCTGGGCGCGACCGCCAGCAGGAGCATGGGAGGGCCATCGCTCGGCCCGGTGGCAGAAAAACTGTTGCGCGAATCGCCATCCACCGTGATGGTCGTGAAGACCTGCCGCCCCATCACAGAATCCGCGCTGGACGAGAGCGCCGGCGTTCAGGCCATCTCAATTCTGGTTGACAAATGGTTTGCCGAAAATACTTTCCATGCCGACGAGTTCTCCAACCTGAAGCAACTCATGGCGCTCAAGGAGGAGCAGGGTCCGACCATCAGCCTGGCGCTGCCCGCCTTGAACGAGGAGGAGACGGTTGGAAAAGTGATCACGACTGTCAAAAAGGCATTGATGGATGACATCCCCCTCCTAGACGAAATCGTGCTGATCGACTCCGCCTCGACCGACCGTACGCGCCAGATTGCAGAAAGCCTGGGCGTGCCGGTCTACCTCCACCATGAACTGTTGCCGGAGTTGGGCGCCCGGGTTGGCAAGGGTGAAGCCCTGTGGAAGAGTCTGCTGGTCACCAAAGGCGACATCATCGCCTGGATAGACACTGACATTATCAACATCCACCCGCGCTTCATCTACGGGATCATTGGCCCGCTCCTGCTCAACCGCAGCATTCAACTGGTCAAGGGCTTTTACCGCCGCCCGCTCCGGATGGGCATGAAAATGCAGGCGAGCGGGGGCGGGCGGGTCACCGAACTTGCCGCCCGACCCCTGTTGAATCTCTTCTACCCCGAGCTCTCTGGCATCATCCAGCCGCTTTCGGGAGAATATGCCGGTCGTCGCGAAGCTCTTGAAAAAGCAGTATTCTTCTCGGGCTACGGGGTGGAAACGGGCTTGTTGATTGACATCTTCGAACAGTTCGGTTTGCGCGCGATTGCCCAGGTGGATCTGCTGGAACGCATTCACCGCAACCAGGGCCTGGAGGCGTTGAGCAAGATGTCCTTTGCGATTATCCAAACCGTGCTGCGTAAGATCGAAAGCCGCTACGAACGCGCCATCGTCGAGGATGTCAATAAGACCATGAAGTTGATCCGCCACACCAGCAAAGGATATTCCCTGGTTGTGGAGGAGGTCGCCGAACGCGAGCGTCCACCCATGATCAGCCTGCCTGCTTATCGGGACCGCGGTAAAAAATGAAACTATTGGGGGGGTCATCCCCCCATACAAAGCTCATCCAACATCCGTTGAGCGGACAAGCGGCCGGAAACCATCGCTGTCGGCATCCCTGTGCCCGGATGCGTGCTCGCGCCGGTGAAATACAAATTATGATAACGCGGATGTCGGTTGCGCGGACGAAAATAACCCAGTTGGGTCAGGTTGTGACAAAGCCCGTGCGTAGAGCCTTTCATCAGGTTGTAATGCTTGCGCCAGGAGAGCGGGGTGAACGCGGTTTCGAACTTGATATGCGCTTCGAGGTCGGTAATCCCCAGTGACGCCAACCGACGGAAGACGTGCTGGCGTGCTTCGTCGCGCAGGCTGCCCCAGTCCTGCTCTCCGTTTTCGCTCAAATGGCCGACAGGGACGATGGCGATTAGGGTGTCCTGTCCGCGCGGGGCCATGGAGGGATCGAGCCGCGCCGGGGCATGGACGTAAAGGCTCGGGTTAGCGGGCAGGTCGAGGTCACGGATGATGCTCTCGAAGTTCTCGCGATAGTCGTCGGCGAGGAAGAGCGTATGCGGGCCGAGAGTCTCGTACCTTTTGTCCACACCCCAGAAGAAACTGATGACCGAGCAGGAGAAACGCTTGCGGGCTAACGAGGCAGCAAGCTTTTCATCGGGGAGTAAATCGTGGTAAACGTACGGCAGGTCGGCGTTGGCAAGGATGGCGTCCGCCGCGAGCCGCTGGCCATCCGCAAAGATGACGCCGCGCGCGTGCGCCGCGTTCACGTCAATTTGCCCAACGGCCGTATCGAAGACAAACTCCACACCCGCTTCGCGCGCCAGTTCCACGAGCGCTTCGACGACCCGATACATGCCGCCTTTGGGGTACCAGACGCCGTGCGCCAATTCGGTGTAAGGCATCATCGAGAAAGTGGCGGGCGCTTCGAAGGGACTCAACCCCATGTATACATCCTGGAAGGTGAAAGCAGCCTTGAGGCGCGGATCATCGAAATAAGCTGACATGTTGCCGTAGTGGTTGACAAGCGGCTTGAGTTGATAAAGGAGCGGCAGGTTATCGAGGGTGAAGAACTCGGAGGCCTTGCGGAAATCGCGTTTGACGAGTTTCTCCATGCCCAGTTGATAGTGACGATGTCCCTCCTCCAGGTAGCGCAAGAGAGCCTGGAAACTTCCCCGCTCGAACGTTTCGAGCTGCTCCTCCAAGGACTTCATGTCCGAAGTCAGCGCGAGCTGGCTGCCGTCGTCGAAGACGAGATGGTAGGTAGGATCAACCCGCTGAAGCTCCAGCATTTCGCGCACGGATGTTCCAAGAGCGCGAAACTCAGCTTCATACAATAAAGGCATAACAAAAAGAGTGGGGCCCGTATCGAAATAATGCCCATCGCGGCTGAGGCGGTCACAACGGCCTCCCGGGCGGGAATTCTTTTCGACGATGGTCACTTGCAGCCCATGCCGGGCAAGGTGGGTCGCGGCGGCGATCCCGCCGATACCTGCGCCAATAACGATTACAGATTTTGCTTTCATAATTATTCCACTGAATGTTCACGCACTGGCGCAGATCGGTATATGGCGGGTGAATCGTGACGAAAGACAAGCGACGTAAATATTGCTCCGCCCGCCCGCGTGATAGCACCCAGTCCTTTGCGCTCCGGATAAACGGCGCGCAGCAAATACCCTTCCCGCTCGATCGAGTCGAGCACGCCAGAGAACCGTTCAACATAAACATAGCCCGCCAGCCGGCAACGCAGGTTCTGGACCCGATCGAGGTATCGCTTGCCCGCGTTGAAATACGAGCGCGCCAGCTCCACTCTGCTCCGCACCCAGGCGCGATACGCATTGCTCTTTATATCCTGCGGCGTGATGTGATTCGCATCCAGCACCTCGCGCGGGATGTTGTAGTATCCAGCTTGAACATCGTCGAAGGTATCGCGCAGCATGTGCGTGACGTGCGCGGCGCTCACCGCAAGATAGCGAGTTTCGTTGTGAGGCGAGTAGCTGCAGCGACCAATAAAATAATGCATGGCCTCCGTCACCGCACTCGCCAGCCAGCGCGTGTACGCGTTCAACTCGGACTGGGAAACCACGCGGCCGCGGCGTTCAGCATCGAAAGCCATCACTGCCATCATGTTGCGGAGGTAGGACTGCAAGCCGCTGTTCTTTTCCTCGTCGCTTTGAACCAACTCGACCAGTATCTTTTCTTCGGGATTGACGTCGCGCGGCGTCTGGCCGCGATAGCAGGTTTCAAGGATGGATTGCTGCCGGCCGAGGAAAGCGCTTCGTTCGGACCTCGTGCCTGCTTCCGCGTCGAGGACATCGTCCACCTAGCGGAAGTATGCGTAGGCGCGGTAGGCGTCTGCCATCCGGTCGCGGTCCGCTAGGAAACGGATCGTGTAATAGGTCTGTTGGCTGGCAGCTTTGGTGATGGAGGCAGCAAGCTGCAAATTGGGGTTAGCGTTTTTCATCACGTACATTTACGCAGGAAAACCACTTTGGTTTTCTTGTTCCACCCCCTTCGGTTTCTGAAATGGAGGATCACAGGGAAACAATTCTACTAGAGCTTACGCAGTTCAGGCTGGTTGAGGGGTGCAGCCCCGAATCCTTTTCAACCGCACAACTTCTATATTGCCTGCCCCTTGAACTGACTCAAGTAAAGGTTGTGGTAGAAACCACGCTTGTCGAGCAGTTGCTGGTGCGTGCCCTGCTCCACGATCTCGCCATTGTTGATGACCACTACATTGTCCGCGTCGCGGATGGTGCTCAGGCGGTGGGCGATGACGAAGGATGTGCGCCCCTCCATCAGCCGCAGCAGCGCCTTCTGGATGCGCGCCTCGGTGCGCGTGTCCACGCTGGAGGTGGCCTCGTCGAGGATGAGGATCGCCGGGTCGGCCAGGATGGCGCGAGCAATCGCCAGCATCTGGCGCTGCCCCTGACTCAGGTTGCTGGCGCGTTCGGTTAGCACCGTCTGATAACCTTGCGGCAACTGCCGGATGAAATGGTCGGCGTCGGCTAGTTCGGCGGCGTGGATGACTTCCTCGTCAGTGGCATCCAGCCGCCCGTAGCGGATGTTTTCCATGACCGTATCGGCGAACAGGAAGGTGTCCTGCAGCACTACGCCGAGCTTGCGGCGCAGGTCGGACTTGCAAACTTGGCGAATGTCGCGGCCGTCCACGCTGATATTCCCGCCCTGGATCTCGTAGAACCGTCCGAGCAGGTTGACGACGGTGGTCTTCCCCGCCCCGGTCGGGCCGACCAGCGCGACGGTCTGGCCCGCTTTCGCTTCCAGCGTCATGTGCTTGATGATCGGCACGCCCGGCAGGTAACCGAAGTCCACGTTTTCGAAGCGGACACGTCCCTCGATCTGGTCGAACGGGATGGCATTCGCTTCATCCCGGACCTCGGGACCGGTGTCAATGATCTCGAAGACGCGTTCCGCCCTGGCCAGTGCAGCCTGGATGGAGTTGTACATGTTGGCGATCTGGCGCAGCGGATTGATGAAGTTCTGGCCGTAACTGATGAACGTGGCGATGATCCCCACACTGACCAGTCCCCGCAGGGCGAGGTAGCCGCCCAGCCCGGCCAGCACGATGACGAAGAAGTTGCCCAGCACGTTGGTCAGCGGCATGAGCAGCAGGGCATAGGAATTGGCATAGACCCCCACATTATAGACCGCCTGGTTGTGCTTGCGGAAGTTCTCCACCGCCGATTCATTGCGCCGGAAGGCCATCACTACTTTCCCGCCACTGATCGATTCCTCCATCGCGCTGTTGAGCAGCCCCAACTGTTTTTGCAATTCCCGGAAGCCTTTGCGGGTGTACCTGGCGACGAACTCGGTGAACCAGAACATGATCGGAACAACGATGAGGGTGGCGAGCGCCAGCCAGGCGTTCAGCACGAACATGGCGACCAGGATGCCGCCCATCGAAAGGACGCTGGCGATGAGCGCGGTCACGTTCTGCGAGACGGCCTGGTTGATGGCGTCAATGTCGTTGGTCAGGCGGCTCATCAGTTCGCTCGCAGGATTCCGGTCGAAGAAACTGAGCGAGAGGGTTTGCAGGTGCTCGAACAGGTCGCGGCGCAACTGCTTGAGCGCCCGCTGCGAGACGTTTGCCATTACCCAGTTCGAGATGGCCTGGAATACGTTGTTGAACACGTAAACGGCCAGCATCAGCAGGGCGATGCGCGCCAGCCCGGCCGCATCCTTGCCGCCGATGAACTTATCAATGGCGCACCCCATCATGTACGGGCCGGCCAGTCCGAGCAAAGTGTAGATCAGAACGAAGACCAGCGTCATGACCAGCGCCCACTGGAAGGGCTTGAGATACGGCAGCAGGCGAACCAGCGCCCGGCGCGGGTCGCGAGCCTTCTCGATCTTACCCACCTGGGCCGGCCGGCGCGGCATGAATCTGGCGCGTACTTCACTGCGGAAGCGTTCTTCTGGAGGCATTTTCAGTAACTCCGGTGACCGTAGTGGCGACTTCCCTGGCCTAGCCCGCCACCTGTGCCCCGTTCGGGCCGCGAGCCCGCCGGGGCGAGACGGCCTGCGTCAGGTGCAGGCAGAGCAGGCAGTCGCTTGCTTCAACCATGAACGGCTGAAGCCGTCACTACGATGCTAATCCTCGTGGAACCCGTCTCCCAACTGAGAGTCGTAGATTTCCTGATAGATCTTGCTGCTCTTCAACAACTCGGCATGCGTGCCCTCGGCGGCGATCCGGCCCTGGTCAATGACCACGATCTTGTCGGCATTCAGCACGGTGCTGATACGCTGGGCCACTAAGAAGGTGGTGCTTTTGTGGTGCAGCACCTGCAGGGCGGATTGGATCTTCGTCTCGGTCTCCACATCCACTGACACCACCGTCCTGGACGGCGTGACCCTGACCGCCGAAGCCGGGCAGACGGTTGCCATCCTCGGCGCGACCGGCGCGGGCAAAACCAGCCTGGTCAACCTGGTGCCGCGCTTCTATGATCCTGCCTCGGGGAAAGGATGAGCGCCAGGCGGCTGTCGGTGCTGATCATCATGATGATGCTGCCGATCATCAGGAGCGGGGCACGCGTCCCGATGCGCAGCGAAACCTGCACCAGCCGCTGGACGGCGGTCGTATCGCTGGAAAGGCGCACCATCAATTTACCGGTGGTGAATTCGTCGTAATTTCCATAGGAAAATTTCTGGATCTTGAGGAACAGCGCCTCGCGCAGGTCGCGCGCCACGCCCTCCCCCACCTGCACCGACAGGATGTTGTTGCCAACGGCAATCAGCGTGCTCACCACAGAGATGCCGAGCATCAGGATCGAGGTCTGGGTGACTACAGTCATATTCTTGGCGTTGATGCCCTGATCAATGATGCGCTCAACCAGGCGTGGGATGGAGAGGTCGAGGAAGACCAGTGAGGTCAATAGCACCAGAGCGACGACCGAGCGCCTCCAGTAAGGTTTGACGTAGCGGAGGAGTTTTTGCATGTGTTTCATAACAGCAATTGCTTTCGTCTGAAAAGATGATTTCTGACGAATTTACTCGGCGCAAAATGCTTCTTTTAGAAGGACCAGCCCGGCCATGATGGCTTGCAAATCATCCGGCTGGAACGCGGAGAGCTTGGTCTTCATCCATTGGCGCGCCTGGCCGAAGATTTCGTCCAACAGCGCCGAGCCATCTTGAGTCAATTCCAACCGGACATAGCGCCGGTCGTCCGCGCTTTGTGTGCGGCTGACCAGTCCCTTGTTGACCAGCGCCTCCACGGCCTGGCTGATGGCCGGGCGGCTGATGCGGCCTACATCTGCCAATTCGCTGACAGAATGCGCGCCCCGGCGGATGTGGCGCAGGATGTGGAACTGCTCCACCGTGATGTCGAACTCCTGCGTGGCCGCTGACCGGACGCGTGAGCGGACGGTGTTCCACACTGGCGGGACGGTTTCCCAAAACCGGTCAATGGTCTGCTGGAGGATGTCATCGGATGGGGTAGGCATGAGTGTCTCCTTCGGAAAACGATTAAGAATACTAATAGTTAAGTTACGAAATCATTTTACCCGAGAGGCCGGAGCCTGTCAATGGCACTTGTGAAGAATTTGCAGGGATGGTCAGCCACCAGGCGAATTCCTATCCATAGCCGTTTTTGCTTCTTGCGAATGGGAGGTGAGTCCGAGAATCGAAATCCGCCTTTATCGGCGGATTTTTGGATGCCTCCAAGGGTGCAGTTCACAGATGGCGGGTTTTTATAATCGCTGCAAGGATTTACCAACCGCCTCGACAGTCTGTCCAATGATCGCTTCGCTGTGAACCGTGGACAGGAATCCTGCCTCAAATTGTGAAGGGGCCAGATAGACACCATTCTTCAGCATGTTCTGGAAAAATTTTCCAAAGCGGGATGTATCTGCTCTTTTGACGGATGACCAGTCCTTGGGTTTCACCTCGCTAAAGAAGGTTGTAAACATCGTCCCGACCCGCGTCTGGCGTACTGGCACGCCGGCCTTTTTCGCCTCTGATGCGATCCCCGTTTCCAGCGCGGCTGCAGCGTTTTCCAGTTTCTGCCAGATTCCCGGTGTTTTAAGTAGGCTCAGCGTGACAATACCCGCGCTCATCGCCAGCGGATTCCCTGCCAGCGTTCCGGCTTGATACATCGGGCCAGCCGGCGCGACCATTTGCATGATCTCCCGTTTGCCGCCGTATGCGCCGACGGGCAGTCCCCCGCCAATCACTTTGCCGAGCGTGGTCAGGTCCGGCTGAATATTATAAAGCGCCTGCGCGCCGTTCAGGTGGACGCGGAAGCCGGTCATCACCTCATCAAAGATGAGTAATGCGCCGTGTTCGGAGGTCAATTTGCGCAGACCGGGCAAGAATCCTTCCATCGGTGGAATGACGCCCATGTTGCCCGCTACCGGCTCAACGATGATGGCGGCAATCTGGTCGGGAAGTTGCTTGAATAATTTTTCAACCGAGTCAAGATCGTTGTAACGTGCCACAAGCGTATCTGCCACCGTGGCGGCTGGCACGCCGGGCGAATCGGGCAGGTCAAGCGTGGCAATGCCTGAACCAGCCTGGACCAGAAGCAGATCAGCGTGTCCGTGATAACAGCCTTCGAATTTGATGATCTTGTCGCGCTTGGTGTACGCGCGGGCAAGACGCAGGGCGGTCATGGTTGCTTCGGTGCCGGAATTAACGAAACGGATCATTTCGATGTTGGGCATGAATTCCATGATGAGTTTTGCCAAATCCACTTCCAGCGGGCTGGGCGCGCCGTAGGATGTGCCTCTGGCAGCGGCCTGCTGGATGGCGACAACGACATCAGGATGGGAATGGCCGAGGATGAGCGGCCCCCACGAAAGGACGTAGTCAATATACCGGTTGCCATCCACATCGAAGAGATACGGGCCTTCGCCGCGCTCGATAAAGAGCGGCTGCCCGCCGACAGAGCGAAAGGCGCGCACGGGCGAATCCACGCCACCAGGAATGAGTGTTTTCGCTTGTTGGAAAAGTGAGGTGGACTTTTGGATATTCATGATGTCTCCAAGGAAAAATGGCAGGAGTTATTGAATAGCTGGAGCAGGAGAAAGAACATTGCTTTCTACTTGCATGTCCGCTAATATCTTTTGAATGGCTAATTCGCCAGAATGAATACAGTCGGGGATGCCGATGCCGCGGTATCCGTCGCCTGCCAGTGCGAGGCAGGGATGGCACTCCAGCGCGGTGTTGATGCTTTTGAGCAGGTCGGGGTGACCGAGGTTGTACTGCGGCATGGCTTTCTCCCACATGAAGACGCGGGAAAGAGTCGGTTCTGCGCGGATGTTAAGGGTGAACGCCAGTTCTTCGCGCGCGAGGGCAAGTAGGTCGGTTGCATTCCAGGGAATATCCTGCCCAGTTCGCCCGATAAAGACGCGGATGAGAGCATAACCATTGGGCGCGCGGTGGGGGAACTTGGTGGAAGTCCATGTACATGCCAGGGCGCGGCGTCCTTCGCGGCGAGGAATAACATACCCGTATCCATCCAACGGACGGACCAAGTCAACCTGACGATAGGCAAGAGAGACGGTGGCGGTCGAGGAGTAGGGAATAGCCGATAAATTTGCAGCCAACTTCGGGTCGAGGGCCGAAACAATTCCGGCCGCGGCAAAGGCCGGGGCAGCGATGACGATCCCGTCGGCAGTCAACACCTCGCCTGTATCAAGTTCTACATTCCAGATTCCATGTGTCAGGTCGCGGGTGACAAAGACGGCGCGGGTATTCAGGCGAAGGGTCGCACCGTTTATGGTGAGATGTTCGACAAGTTTTTCGACAACTTCTGCCAGGCCGGTGGTGGGGGTCAGGAATGCAGAACGGGAGCCAGGCGTGGTGGGCATCTTCTTGCGCATTTCTAGCGCTCCGCGGGCGAGTGAGCCGTATGTAAGTTCGAGGTCTCGCAGATAAGGGAAAGTGCTGGAAAGGCTGAGGGCATCTCCGTCGCCAGCGTAGATGCCGGACATGAGCGGCTCGATGAGGTTCTCGTACGCCTCGCGCCCCAGGCGTCGGGAGACGAACGCGCCGAGGCTTTCATCGCCATTGGGGAAGCGTGGCGGGAGCAGGAAATCGAGCCCTATGCGTACCTTGCCGGGCCAGGAGATGAGCCGTGAGTGCAAAATAGAGGGGATATTCGATGGGATCATCATTGCCAGCCCCTCCGGCAGCGGGTGCAGGCGACCGTCATGCAGAACATAGGTGTTCTTCTGGCGCGGGTTCGTACCGTGCAGCCTCTCGCCAAGGCCTAGTTCCTTACACAGCGCCACGCCCCAGGGTTTCGTGGCAAGAAAGGTGTCTGGGCCGCCCTCGACAACGAAACCATCGACGCGGTCTGTGAGGATTTTCCCGCCCCAGCGCGAGCTGGCTTCGAGAAGGGTGATTTCGGAATATTGCAAATTGCGGGTTGCGTAGTAGGCGGCCGATAAACCGGCGATGCCGCCGCCAATGACAATGATCCGATTCACAGGGTTAAAAATCCTTTTCACTGTCGGAACTGCTCGGTAAATGACAGTTGCTCTCGATGGCCTGGTAAGTTTCTAGCAATGACAGCATGATCTGGTCAGAAAAAGCATGGAACTTATGAAGCATCTCCTGCCAGGCTGCACCGGTTGGAATTTTGGATTCGCGATACACGCTGATCAACGCTTCAAGAAGCGAATTGCGGAAGAATAGAAAGGCGCGTGTGGCCTCCACGTAGTTGAGATTGCAACGGCGACCACGAGAGGCATACTCATACCCCAACGAGCGTGCCTCGGCAATGGCATCTTGTCCATCGGATGCAATGTAGTTCACAAGACTCTGCACCAGGACTCTCCCGCTTTGCCGGTACTGGAGGCGCGCTTCTTCACCGAGTTTCTGATACCAGGGTTCAATTTCCAAGTGCCCTTCACTAATTTGAAAGCGCACCTGTCTCAGCGCATGCTGGATGATAATCTCTGGCCTGGTAGCGTTTGATTGGCTGGCAGTCAGTGCCCACAGTTCGATCTCTCCGCGACGATAGCGGCGATGTTTTCCCTCCGTTCGATGGACAGGGATGCGACCCTCGTCCGACCATCTGCGCACCGTGCCAGGATGCACGCCGAGAAGATCGGCCACTTGTGTGAGAGTAAGCCACTCGTTAATGTTGTCGCTCATTTGCTTTTATCCGGAACATTCCTGAATAAATGGTTTGCATGGAATTCTAATCGAGGAGGATAAGCGGAAAATGAATGCGGAGAATGAATTGCAGCGGGGTATACATGTTGGTCTCTAGAGATGCGGCGCGGGCCATTTTTTGATGACATCTGCCAATGGCGGCTGGATTTTACGTGCAGCGGCCCAGAACGGGAACCAGCCCAGTTCGGCACGAGCAGCCTGATCTTTGAGTTCGGTAG
>Ga0209609_10000173_pt1 | contig 39548 bp, 27 predicted proteins | sample LakKivw325mmetaG_FD_184136 | JGI IMG/M metagenome (GOLD analysis project Ga0209609, IMG submission 184136) | Anoxic lake water microbial communities from Lake Kivu, Rwanda to study Microbial Dark Matter (Phase II) - Lake Kivu water 325m metaG... | ecosystem: Environmental > Aquatic > Freshwater... | reverse complement strand
GAATGAGTCCCTGAAAGCCCTGGTCGAAGCCCTCGTCTTCGTCTCGCAGGAGCCGGTCACGCTGGCCGATCTCCAGGCCGTCGCCGAGGGCGTCCCCGCGGAGGAGATCCAGGCCGTCCTCGACGAGCTCGTCCGCGAGGGCGAGGCCGAGGGCCGCGGCATCCACGTCATCCGGGCCGGCGGCGGCTGGCTCTTCTCGACCAAGCCGGCCCACGACCGCGAGGTCCGGCGCCTCCTCCAGATCGAGCGGAAGCACCGGCTCTCGTCGGCCGGCCTCGAGACCCTGGCCGCCATCGCCTACCGCCAGCCGGTCACTCAGTCCGAGATCTCGGCCATCCGCGGCGTGGACTCGACGGGCGCCCTGAAGACCCTGCTCGAGAAGAAGCTGATCAAGATCGTCGGCCGGAAGAAGGCCCCGGGCAATCCCCTGGTCTATCGGACCTCCGACGAATTCCTCCTCTACCTCGGCCTCGACAGCCTCGACGGCCTGCCCTCGGAGGCCGAGATCGCCAAGATCCTCGAAGAGGAGAAGGCCGTCGAGGCCTGACCCTGGCCTATTCACGGATCGAGGCGGTCCTCAGATGCGAGGCCCGAGGGGCGAAACTGTACTCTTTGGTACTGCGAACCCCGAGAACGAAGCAGATGGGGGCGAATCGGTCCGCCCGGAGGGTGAAAACGCCCGATGAAAAAGAGAAGGAAAAGAGGGTGGGCGTTTTTATGAATAGGGCAGGTAAGTCCAGACGGCATCGGAACTTAGAGTTGACAACACGGCCTTTCTTCGCTAGGATAAATCCTCATTCCGGGCCCTCCGAAAAGAGACGTCCCCGCATTCTTCATCCAGGAGCTTTGCGTCATGACTGAGCCGAACAAGCCGACCGAACGCGACGATCACATGTCGTCGGAAGACTACGAGCAGATGCTCGACCGCTACGAATACAGCACCAAGGAGATCACCATGGGGAAGGTCCTCAAGGGCCGGGTGATCAAGCGGACCCCGACCCATGTCCTCGTCGACGTCGGCTTCAAGACGGAAGGCCTCATCCCCAACGAGGACTTCACCGACCCCAACGCCCTCGAGGCCCTCCAGCCCGGGGACGAGGTCGACACCATGCTCGAGAAGACCGACCTCCGGGACGGCTACCTCGTGCTCTCCAAGCGGCAGGCCGACGCCATCAAGGCCGTCGAGACCCTCGACCAGGCCTTCGCCCAGGGCCTGACCGTCACGGGGACGATCGTCGAACGGACCCGGGGCGGCTTCAACGTCGACGTCGGCCTCCCGGCCTTCCTGCCCGAGTCCCATGTCGACATCCGGCCCGTCAAGGACCCGTCCCACCTCCTCGGCCAGGCGTTCCAGTTCCGGGTCATCAAGTTCGACCGCAAGACCGAGAACGCCGTCCTCTCGCGGAAGATGGTCCTCCAGGAGGAGCGGGAGAAGAAGAAAAAGCACATCTTCGGCAGCCTGGTCAAGGGCCAGAAGGTCGGGGGCCGGGTCAAGTCCCTGACCAACTTCGGCGCGTTCGTCGACATCGGCGGCATCGAGGGCCTCCTCCACGTTTCCGACATCTCCTGGGGCAAGAGCGCCCATCCGTCCGAGTACCTGGAGGTCGGGCAGGAGATCGACGTCGTCGTCCTCGACTTCAACGAGAAGACCGAGAAGATCTCCCTCGGGCTCAAGCAGCTGACCCCCGACCCCTGGGCCAACATCGCCGAGAAGTACAAGGCCGGCCAGAAGATCGCCGGCAAGGTCTCCAGCCTGACCGACTTCGGCGCCTTCGTCGAGCTCGAGAAGGGCGTCGAAGGCCTGGTCCACATCTCCGACCTGACCTGGTCGCGCAAGCTCGTCCACCCGAAGAAGGTCCTGGCCCCGGGCCAGGAGGTCGTGGTCACCGTCCTCGACGTCAATCCCCAGACCAAGCGCATCTCCCTCGGCCTCAAGCAGGCCTCGCCGCACCCGCTCGAGACCTTCCGCCAGCAGCACGGCATCGGCTCGCGGGTCAAGGGCGTGGTCACCAGCCTGACCGACTTCGGCGCCTTCGTCGAGGTCGAGAAGGGCATCGAAGGCCTGGTCCATATCTCCGACATCAGCTGGGAGAAGACCAAGCACCCCTCCGAGAAGCTCCAGGTCGGGCAGGAGGTCGAGGCCATCGTCCTCAACATCGACGTCGACAAGCAGAAGGTCTCCCTGGGCATCAAGCAGCTCGAGGGCGACATCTGGGAAGATTTCTTCAACCGCCAGAAGGTCGGCGACATCGTCAAGGCCAAGATCGTCCGCCTGACCGACTTCGGCGCCTTCGTCGAGATCGTGCCGGGCATCGAGGGCGTCGTCTTCACCGCCGAGCTCGACGAGCGCAAGCTCGAGAAGCCGTCCGACGCCTTCGCCGTCGGCGACGAGCGCAACGCCAAGATCGTCAAGATGAACCCCAAGGCCAAGAAGATCTCGCTCAGCTTCAAGCAGGCCGTGTACGACATGGAGAAGAAGGACTTCCAGCGCTTCATGGAGACCCAAAACGACCGCATGACCCTCGGAGACATCATGAGGGACCAGCTCAAGGGGCTCAAGGCCCCTCAGAAGGTAACCAAGAAGGAGGACTCCCGTGATTAAAGCGGACTTGACCAACAAGATCTCCCAGGAGCTCAACATCCCGAAGCAGGAGGCCGAGGAAGGCGTGAACCTGTTCTTCGAGACCATCCGCGAGGCCATTCTGCGCGGCGAGGAGATCGAGATCCGGGGCTTCGGCAGCTTCCGCTTCCGGCGGCGCACCTCCCGCGCCGGGCGCAATCCCCGGACCGGGGAGCCCGTCAAGGTCCCGCCGAAGAAGGTCCTCTACTTCAAGCCCAGCAAGCTCCTCAAGGAGCTGATCAACAAGTAATGCGCTACATCACCGCGCCTTGGCGGGCCGACTACGTCCGCCGCTCCTCGTCCCCGGAAGGCTGCGTCTTTTGCGACGCCCTGAAGAGCGGGGACGACCGGGCCGCGGCCGTGCTCTGGCGCGGCCGGCGCAATTTTATCCTGCTCAACCGCTATCCGTATACGCCCGGCCATGTCATGATCGCCCCGAACCGGCACCTCGCGGACTTCGACGCGGCCCGTCCGGACGAGCGGTCGGAGCTGGCCGATCTTCTCGCCGCCGCCTTGCGCGTCCTCCGGCGGGCCTACGGGCCCCAGGGCTTCAACACCGGCATGAACCTGGGCCCAAGCGCCGGCGCCGGCGTCGCCGGGCACTACCACCTCCACGTCGTTCCCCGCTGGACGGGGGACGCGAACTTCATGCCCCTTTTCGCCGGAACCCGGGTCTTCATCGAGGACCTTGAAACGACCTATCAGAAGCTGCGTCCCCTGTTCGACCGCGAGCACCGGCGCCGCTCTTCGAGGTAAGCCATGCTGAAAACCATGCGACGCAACGTCAAATCGCTCAAGCCCATCCTCTGGCTCATCGTGGCCACGTTCGTGGTCGCGATCTTCGCCATCTGGGGTGGCGCCGGACGGCTGGGCGAGGGCGGCCGGTCCGACGCGCTGGCCACGGTCGGCGGGACCAAGATCAGCTCCGACGCCTACTTCCAGGCCCTGCGCCAGAGGCTCGACGCGATCGGCAAGCAGTTCCAGGGCGAGCTCAACGCCCAACTCATCCAGCAGCTCGGCCTGCCCCAGCAGGTCCTGGAGCAGCTCGTCCAGCAGCGGCTGCTGCTCGCCATCGCCTCGGACATGGGCCTGCGGGCCACGGACGCCGAGGTCCGGGACAAGATCGTGAGCTACCCGGCCCTGCAGCAGGACGGCCAGTTCGTCGGCTTCGAGGCCTACCGGCGGATCCTCGAATACAACCACATCCCCCTGGCCGAGTTCGAGGCCAGCCTCCGGCAGGACGTCCTCATGACCGAGGTCGTCGACGTCCTGACGGCCGGCGTCTTCGTCACCGACGACGAGGTCTGGGAGTCCTACCGCAAGCAGAACGACTCGGCCAAGATCGAGTACCTCGTCGCCGAGACGGCCAAGATGGAGGTCACGGGGACCCCGTCCGAGGCCGAGCTCCGGGCCCATTTCGACAAGACCAAGGCGGGCTACCGCATCCCCGAGAAGCGAACCGCCGAATACGCCGTCCTGAGAACGGCCGACCTCAAGAAAGGGGTCGCCGTGACGGACGCCGAGATCGAAAAGTACTACGCCGGCAACACGGCCCAGTTCCAGGAGCCCGAGAAGACCCGGGTCAGCCGGATCTGGCTCCCCTCCACGGCGGCCGACAAGGCCAAAGTGCTGGCCGAGGCCCAGGGCCTCCGCAAGCGCGCGGCCGGGGGCGAGGACTTCGCCGCCCTGGCCCGGGCCCATTCGAAGGACGACAAAGCCTCCGCCGGCGGCGACTGGGGCCTCTATGACTGGCGCTCGCTCAGCGCGGCCGAGACCGAGGCCGCGGCCAAGCTCGATAAGGGCGGCGTCTCCGACGTCGTCGAGACCGAGACCGGCGCGGCCATCCTGAAGGTCGACGACAAGGCCCCGGCCGTCACCAAGCCGTTGGCCGAGGTCAAGGCCACGATCAAGGGCCTTCTCGAGGACGAGAAGGCCCGGGCCCTCGTCGCCGAGCGGATCCAGCGGCTCGAGCAGCTGGCCCGCAAGGAGAAGAGCCTGGACGTCGCGGCCCAGAAGGAAGGCCTCAAGCCGGCCTCGACCGGGGCCCTCAAGAAAGGCGACCCGCTGGGCGATTTTGACACGTCCGGGGCGGTCAGCGAGGCGATCTTCGGCCTCAAGGAGAAGGAGATCTCCGGGCCGATCTTCACCTACGCCGGCGAGGCCCTGGCCGAGCTCAAGGCGATCGAGCCCGAGCGCCCGGCGACGTTCGAAGAGGTCCGGGACCAGGTCGCGAAGGACATCCTCGACGATCTCCGGAAAACCAAGGCCCTGGCCGAGCTCCGCGCCGTCCGGGCCTCGCTCAAGGACGACTGGAGCGGCGAAGCGACCAAGCTCAAGCTCCAGTACAAGTTCGTCGAGGCCCACAAGCCGGAGCAATACCTGAGCCTCGTCGGCGACCGGCCGGAGATCGACCGGCTCGTCTTCAGCCTGCCCGTCAAGCAGACGAGCGAGCCGATGCCCGTCGACGAAGGCTACGCGCTCTTCCGGGTCCTCGAGCGGAAAGATGTGACCCGGGCGGACTTCGACAAGGTCAAGGCGACCGAACGGGGAACGCTCCTCGAGCAGAAGAAGAACGAGTTCCTCCAGTCCTACCTGACCAAGGCCCGCGAGGAGAAGAAGGTCCGGATCAACGCCGCGACGTTCCAACGCCTCACGGAAGACGTCCTCTCGAGGTACTCCAAGACATCCTGAGTCTCTTCGCCTGAGTTTCGTCGATATACGAACACGCTCGGAATGGAGGCCGCATGGAGACGTCCCGCAAGTCCCTCCCGCCTGAGGCCTATCAAGAGCTCGCCCCCGGTCAAACCTACACGCCCTTCGAGCCGGCCGAGACCGGCGTCCCGGAGATCACGGTCCGTTCGGTGCTGTGGGGCCTGTTCATGTCCCTGTTCTTCACCTTCTCGATCGCCTACCTCGGCCTGAAGGTCGGCACCGTGCCCGAGGCGGCCATCCCCATCGCCATCCTGGCCGTCGGCATCGGCTACGTCTATAAAAGGAAGAGCTCGATCCTGGAGAACGTCATCCTTCAGTCGATCGGCTCGGCGTCCGGGGCCCTCGTGGCCGGGGCCATCTTCACCATCCCGGCCCTGTACATCCTGGGGCTGCCGACCGACATCGTCAAGATCTTCCTCTCGACCTTCCTCGGCGGCTGCCTCGGGATCCTCTTCCTGACGCCGCTCCGGCGCTACTTCTGCGTCGAGCAGCACGGCAAGCTCCCCTTCCCGGAGGCCACGGCCACAACCGAGATCCTGGTCTCGGGCGAGTCCGGCGGCAAGCAGGCCGGGGCGCTGATCCTGGGCGTCGCCGTCAGCGGGGTCTATGAGTTCCTGACGATCGGCGTCCGGCTCTGGGACGAGAACATCAACTTCCGCTTCCTGCCGTTCATGGACCACCTCGCCGCCAAGGCCAAGATGGTCCTCAAGCTCGATGCCCTCTCGGCTTTCCTCGGCCTCGGCTATGTCATCGGCCTGCGCTACAACGCCGTCATCGTCGCCGGCGGCCTGCTCTCCCACTTCGCCTTCATCCCGGCCATCTGGTTCCTCGGCCAGCACCTGACCGGGGCGGTCTATCCCGGCGCGGTGCCCATCGCCCAGATGAGCGAGACGCAGATCTTCAGCACCTACGTCCGCAACATCGGCATCGGGGCCATCTTCATGGCCGGCGTCCTGGGGATCATCAAATCCATGCCGGTCATGGTCAAGTCGTTCTCGCTCGGCTTCCGCGAGCTCTTCAAGGGCAAGGACGCCGGCGCGGCGCAGGTCAAGCGCATCGGCCGCGACCTGAACATGAAGACGATCATCCTCGGCCTCGCCGCCACAGCCGTCGGCCTGTTCCTCTATTTTCTGTGGATCTCGAACCTCAAGCTGGCCATCATCGGCGTCGTCATCTGCATCCTGCTCTCGTTCCTCTTCACGACGGTCGCCGCCTACGCCATCGCCATCGTCGGCACGAACCCGGTCTCGGGCATGACCCTGATCACCATCATCCTCTCGAGCGTCATCCTGCTCGGCGCCGGCCTGTCCGGGGAGTCGGGCATGGCCGTGGCCCTGCTCATCGGGGCCGTCGTCTGCACGGCCCTGTCGATCTCGGGCTCGTTCGTCACCGACCTCAAGATCGGCTACTGGCTGGGCGCGACGCCCCGCAACCAGGAGCGCTTCAAGTTCGCCGGCATCCTCGTCTCGGCGCTGACGGTCGGCGTCGCCATCACCATCCTCGACAAGGCCTTCTCCTTCCAGAGCGGGGCCCTGGCCGCGCCCCAGGCCAACCTGATGGCCACGGTCATCAAGTCGATGATGTCGCGCGAGCCCGTGACCTGGCTCCTCTACGGCATCGGCGCCTCGGTGGCCCTCGTGGCCGAGCTGGCCAAGGTGCCGCCGCTGGCCTTCGCCCTGGGCATGTATCTGCCCCTGCCCCTGACGACGCCCCTCCTCGTCGGCGGCTTCCTCTCGCACCTGGTCAAGTCCTTGACCAAGGACAAGGCCCTCGGCGAGCGGCGCAACAACCGCGGCACGCTCATCTCGTCGGGCTTCATCGCCGGCGGCGCCCTCATGGGCGTCATCCTGGCCATCCTCAAGCTCCTCAAGGTCGACCATGTCATCAGCCTGGGCATCCCCATGGTGCTCGAGGGCGGGCGCTGGGTCGACGGCACGCCCTGGCCCTGGTTCAACCAGTACGGACAGGTCTTCAGCCTCGTCGCGTTCGTCCTGCTGTGCGGCTTCGTCTATTGGGACGCACGGCGGCAGGAATAACGATATGATGCGAACGGGAGGTTGCGCATGAAACACACCAAGCTTGACGCGGCGGCCGACCGGGCCATCAACCAGGCCCTCCGGCTCAAGCCCCGGGAAAAGTACCTGCTGGTCACGGACATCCAGAAGCTCGAGATCGCCGAAGCGCTGGCTTTCCACGCCAAGCAGGCCGGCGCGGAGACGACGACGTATCTCATGACCGAGACGCTGCGGCCGATCACCGAGCCGACGCGCCCGTTCAAGGAGCTCATCCGCGGCGCGAACGTCACGACCTATCTCCTCGAGGGGCGGTTCCCGGAAAAGCCCTTCCGCGGCTTCATGGTCGCCGAGGGGGCCAAGCACGGCCGCATCTGCATGATGCCCGGCATCACCAAGGACATGATGGAGCGGCTGGTGGCCATCGACTTCACCGAGATGGCCCGGTTCACGAAGCAGGTCATGCGGCTCATGAAGGACGCCGGCGACGTCACCGTCGAGAACGCGGCCGGGACGAAGATCGCCTTCAGCGTCGAGGGCCGGCGCTGGGACGCCGACATCGGCGACATCTCCAAGAAGGGCGTCCACGGCAACCTTCCGGCCGGGGAGTGCTTCACCTGCCCGGTCGAGGAGACCTTCACCGGCAAGATCGCGATCGGCCTCATCGACGACAAGATGGGGCCCGGCGAGATGACGTTCAAAGCCGGGAAGCTCATCGGTTTCAAAGGCGCCGGCATCGCCGAGGTCATCAAGACGGTCGGCGACGACCCGACGGCCCGTATCATCGGCGAGTTCGGCATCGGCACGAACCGGGGCGCCCGGATCTCGCCCAACATGCTCGAGGCCGAGAAGGCCTTCGGCACGGTCCACTTCGCGATCGGCGACTCCTATGGCATCGGCACGAACAAGAGCAAGTACCACTTCGACGCCCTGGTCGAGAAGGTGACCATCACGGCCAAGGGCCGGACGATCGCCAAGGACGGCAAGTTCCTCATTTAAAACATGTCCCGCTTTGACAAGGTCATCGACCGGTGCGGGACCGAGTCGATGAAATGGATCTACCCCCGCCAGGTCCTCGGCGTGCCGGACGCCATCCCGATGTGGGTGGCCGACATGGACTTCGAGTCGCCGCCGGCCGTCATCGACGCCCTGCGCCGCCGGGTCGAGCACGGCGTCTTCGGCTATCCCCTCGTCCCGCCGTCGCTCTTCGAGGCGGCCATCGGCTGGATGCGGCGGCGGCACGGCTGGGCCATCGAGACGAGCTGGATCTCCATGATGCCCGGGATCGTGGCCGCCCTCAACTACGCTGTGAGGGCCTTCACCCGGCCGGGCGATCCGGTCCTCATCCAAACCCCCGTCTACCATCCCTTCTATTACGCGATCGAGAACAACGGGCGGCGGGTCGTCCGCAATCCGCTCCGGTCCGGCGGCGGGCGCTATACCATGGACCTCGACGACCTCCGGTCCAAGATCGACGCCCCCGGCCGGATGCTCATCGTCTGCAGCCCCCACAATCCCGTCGGACGCGTCTGGGCGCGTGAGGAGCTCGAGGCCCTGGGCCGGATCGCGGTCGAGCGGGACCTCATTGTCATCGCCGACGAGATCCACCACGACCTCGTCTTCCGGGGCCACCGCCATCATGTCTTTGCCGCCCTCGCTCCCGAGCTCGCCCAACAGACGGTCACGTGTATCGCCCCGAGCAAGACCTTCAACATCGCCGGCCTGACCACGGCCGCCGTCGTGGCCGCCAACCCCGACCTGCTGAAGAAGCTCGAGGAGGAGGCCGAGCGCTCCGGTTTCGATCTCGGGAACGCTCTCGGCCTCGTCGCCTTCGAAGCGGCCTACCGCCACGGCGAGGACTGGCTCGACGCGCTTTTGCCCTACCTCGAGGGGAACGTCGACCTCATCGAGCGCTTCGTCGCCGACCGGCTGCCCGAGATCCGCTTCATCCGTCCCGAGGGGACCTACCTGGCCCTTCTCGACTGCCGCGGCCTCCATCTCGAGCCGGGGACGCTCAACGATTTCTTCCTCAAGCAGTGCCGTGTCTATTTCAGCGACGGGGCCATGTTCGGGGCCGAGCTCGAAGGGTTCATCCGCATCAACTTCGGCTGCCCGCGCTCGGTCCTGCTCGAAGCCCTGGAGCGGATCGAGCGGGCCCTTCGATCGAAATAGCCTCCGAATCGTGGTATCCTTGGCGCCTCTCTGACGAAGGAGGCTCGATGCGCGGCCGGAACATCCCCCGTGTCTTTTCATCCCTGCTCGCGGCGCTCGTCCTGTGGTCCTGCGGATCCCCGCCGCAGGGACCGGCGTCCTCGAAGGAGGTCCGTTCGTCTCCTCTCGCCCGCAAGGACGCCTTCTTCGGCCTCCACTTCGACCTCCACCCCGGCGCGACCGACACCTCGCTTGGCGCCGACATCTCCGAGGCCAACATCCTGGACCTCCTCGACCGGGTCAAGCCCGACTTCGTCCAATATGACTGCAAAGGCCATCCCGGCTGGGCCGGCTATCCGACCGCGGTCGGCTGGGCCAGCCCCGGGATCGTCAACGACAGCCTGGCCGTTTGGCGGAAGGCGACCCGGGCGCGGGGCGTCGGCCTTTACATCCACTACTCGGGGGTCTGGGACAGCAAGGCCATCGAAGAGCATCCGGATTGGGCCCGGGTCGATGCGAACGGCAAGCGCGATCCGAACGCCACAAGTGTTTTCGGCCCTTATGTCGACGAGTTGCTCATTCCCCAGCTCAAAGAGGTCACCGTCAAGTACGACCTCGACGGGGTCTGGGCCGACGGCGAGTGCTGGGGCGCCAGGCTCGACTATTCGCCGCGGGCCCTGGCCGCCTGGACCAAGGAGACCGGCTATCAGGACGCCCCCAAGGATCGGAAGGACCCGCGCTGGCTCGAATGGAAGATGTTCCACCGCCGGGCCTTCGAGCGCTATCTCGCTCACTGGATCGACGCCGTGCACGCCGCCCGGCCGTCCCTGCAGCTGACCTCGAATTGGATGTACACCTCGTTCGCGCCCAAGCCGGTCGAGGCCAAGCTCGATTTTCTCTCGGGCGATTATTCGCCGTCGCTCTCGGTCGACCGGGCCCGGCTCGAGGCCCGCTACCTCGCCTCGACCGGCATGCCTTGGGACCTCATGGCCTGGGGCTTCGACAAGGGCCAGGGGCTCGGCTGGTCGATCAAGCCGGCCGTTCACCTGATGCAGGAGGCCGCCGTCGTCATCATGCAGGGCGGCGGCTTCCAGATCTACAACACCCCGACGCGCTCGGGATACATCGTCGAGCCGATCATCGCCCAGGAGGAAGCCGTGGCCGCGTTCTGCCGGGCCCGCCAGTCCGTCAGCCACAAGAGCGCGAGCGTGCCCCAGGTCGCCCTGCTCCTCTCGAGCGAAAGCTTCTGGGACCGGTCCGACGCGGTCTTTTCGCCGGGCGATGAATTCGTCGAGCTCGAGGGCGCCCTCCACGCCCTCCTCAACCTCCACTATTCGGTCGACATCCTGGCCGAACATCAGCTCCAGCCGCGGCTCGACGAGTTCCCGCTCGTCGTCGTTCCGGGCTGGCACAAGCTAACGGCGGATTTCCGCGACGCCCTGACCGCCTACGTCGAGCGAGGCGGGAGCCTGCTCCTTCTCGGCGGGCCGAGCGCCCGCCTGTTCGCGCCGATCCTCGGGGCCGCCCTCCTCGGAGAGCCGGATCAACGCACGGCGGAGCTCGCCTGTCCGGCCGGCATCGTCAACGCCGACGGCGTCTGGCAAAAGGTCGAGGTGACGACCGCCAAGGCCGCGGGATCCTTTTATCCGACGCGGGACGTCCGCAAAGGCGGCGAGGTCGCGGCCACCGTCAACGCCGTCGGCAAGGGCCGGGTGGCCGCCGTCTACGGCCCGGTCGCCTCGATCTATTTCCGCTCCCATCACCCCTGGCTGCGGGATCTCCTTGGCGGGCTCGTGAGCGAGCTCTTCCCCGATCCGTCCGTGCGGGTCGAGGGCCCGCCCGCGCTCGACGTCGCGTTGAGGCGGACCGCCGACGGCCGGCTCTCCGTCCACCTGCTCAACACGACCGGGCTCCCGGTCCCCGATCGCTACGGCTTCACCGACTTCATCCCCCCGGTCGGGCCAGTCCGCCTCGCGATCAAGCTGGCGGCCCATCCGTCCGCCGTGAGCTGGGTCCCCGACGGTGGCAAGCTCGACTGGACCTGGTCCGACGGCCTGCTCAAGGTCGCGATCCCCCGGCTCGAGATCCACGGCGTCGTCGTCATCGATTAGGAGCCGCCATGGACATCGGCGCTCATCCCCCGACCCGCGCGACGGCCGCAGACGCCGTGCGGCTGGCCCGGGGGCTCTACGGCTTCGAGGCCCAAGCCCACCCGCTGCCGAGCGAATACGATGACAACTTCCGCCTCGACGCCCCGGACGGAACATCGCGGGTCCTCAAGGTCATGCACCCGAAGCGGGAGCCCGGCTTCATCGAGATGCAGTGCGAAGCCCTCGCGATATTGGCGGCGAAGGAACCCGATCTGGCCGTGCCGCGGGTCGTCCCGACCGGCGCCGGGCGAGCCTGGACTCTCGTCCCCCTTCCGGACGGGAGCGAGCGGATCGTCTGGATGCTGTCCTATCTCGAAGGCCGGCCCATCGCCGGTATCCATCCGTTCACGCCGGAGCTCCTCGGCGAGATCGGAGAGAGCCTGGCCCGCCTGGACCGCGCCCTCAAAGGATTCTCCCATCCCGCGGCCGCCCGGGTCCTCAAGTGGGACCTCGTCCGGGCGGGCTGGATCCGGGAACATCTCGATACGATCAAGGATGGGCGGCGGCGGGCCCTCGTCGAGCGGGTCATGGCCCGCTACGACGCCGAGGCCGTACCGGCCCTCCCCCGCCTCCGCCGCGGCGTCGTCTATGCCGACGCGAACGAGCACAACGTTCTGGTGCGCGTCGAGCCCGGCCGGCGGGCGCGTCTCGCCGGCTTCGTCGACTTCGGCGACATGATCGAGACCGTGACCGTCGCCGAGGCGGCGATCGCCGCGGCCTATGCCGCGTTCGGCGCCGCCGACCCGCTCGAAGCCGTGCGCCCGCTCCTCGCCGGCTATAACCGCATCCGCCCCCTCGGCGAGGAAGAGATCTCCCTCGTCGACATCCTCATCCGCGTGCGCCTCGCCGTGAGCGTCGTCAACTCCGCCTGCCGGGCTGCGGCTGAGCCCGGCGATCCCTACCTCACGATCAGCGAGTCGCCGGCCTGGGCCGCCTTGGAAGCCTTCGACCGGGTCCCGCCCCGGCTGGCTCACTACGCCTATCGGGACGCCTGCGGCTTGCCCCCCGTGCCGCACGCCCCGGCGGTCGCCGCCTGGCTGCGGAGGTCGGCCGCCGCCTTGGCCCCGGTCCTCGACCACGACCTGCGCACGGCGCCCGTCGCCGTCCTGGACCTCTCGGTCGGAAGCCGCATGCTCGGGGCCGATCCGTCGGAGCTCGAAACGCCGCGCCTGACGGAGACGATCGCGAAAGCGATGGCGGAGGCCGGCGCGGCCGTCGGCGTCGGCCGCTACGATGAAGCCCGGGCGATCTACACGACGGGGGCCTTCGCGGCGGCGGGAAGTCCGGCCGCCCCGCGCCGGACCGTGCATCTCGGCATGGACCTGAGCGTGCCGCCGGGAAGCCGGGTCCGGGCGCCCCTCGAGGGCACAGTCCACATCGTCGCCCGCAACGACTTCCCGAAGGACTATGGGCCGCTCGTCATCCTCCGTCACGCGATCCCGTCCGGGGAAGAATTCTTCACGCTCTACGGGCACCTCGATCCGGCCTCGGTCGCCGGGCTCGGGCCGGGGCGCGCGATACGGGCCGGCGAAGCCTTCGCCGCGGTCGGTTCCCCGCCCGAGAACGGCGACTGGTGGCCGCACGTCCACGTCCAGATCATCCTCGACCTTCTCGGCCTCGACGAGGACTTTCCGGGCGTGGCCTCGCCGCACCGCCGCTCGCTCTGGACCGGGCTGTCCCCCGATCCCAATCTCCTCATGGGAATTCCCGCCGACCGCTTCCCCGAGCCCGAGCCCGACAAGGCGGCGACGCTCGCCGCCCGCCGGAAGCGGGTCGGTCCCAGTCTCAGTCTCTCGTACGCGGACCCGCTCAAGATCGTGCGCGGCTGGATGCAATTCCTTTACGACGAAACGGGGCGGGCCTATCTCGACGCCTACAACAACGTCCCTCTCGTCGGCCACAGCCATCCCCACGTCGTCCGCGCCGTCCAGGAGCAGATGGCGCTCCTCAATACCAACACGCGCTATCTTCATGACAACCTGGTCCGCTACGCCGATCGCCTGACGGCCCTGATGCCGGCGCCTCTCCGCGTCTGCTACGTCCTCAACTCGGCCAGCGAGGCCAACGAGCTGGCCCTCCGCCTGGCCCGCGCCCATACCCGCCGCGAGGACGTCATCGTCCTCAAGCAGGCCTACCACGGCCACACGTCGGGGCTCATCGATATCAGCCCCTATAAGTTCGACGGACCGGGAGGCCGTGGCCGCAGGCCCTGGGTCCATGTCGCCCCGCTCCCGGACGATTACCGGGGCCCTTACCGGCGCGACGACCCCGAGGCCGGCCGGAAATACGCGGAGGCTGTGGGATGTCTCGCCGAGGAGGCCGGGGGCCGCGGCGGAGTGGCCGCCTTCATCGCCGAGACCCTGCCGAGTGTCGCCGGGCAGATCGTTCTGCCGCCGGGCTATCTCGACGAGGCCTACCGCCACGTCCGGGCGGCCGGAGGCCTCTGCATCGCCGACGAGGTCCAGGTCGGCTTCGGCCGCCTCGGCACCCATTTCTGGGGATTCGAGACGCAGGGGGTCGTGCCGGACATCGTCGTCCTGGGAAAGCCGATCGGCAACGGCTTCCCACTGGCCGCGGTCGTCACGACGGAGCCCATCGCCGCCTCCTTCGCGAACGGCATGGAGTTCTTCAGCACCTTCGGCGGCAATCCGGTCGCCTGCGCCGCCGGCCTGGCCGTGCTCGACGTCATGCGGGACGAGCGGCTCCAGGAGCGGGCCCTTCGGGTCGGCAGACATTTCATCGCGGCATTAAAGCGTCAGGCCGAACGCCATCCGATCATCGGCGACGTGCGGGGCTCCGGCCTGTTCCTCGGGATCGAGCTCGTCCGCGACCGCCGCACGCTCGAGCCGGCCGGGGCCGAAGCGTCTTATATCGTCAACCGCCTCCGCGATCTCGGCATCCTCACGGGCACGGACGGGCCGTTCCATAGCGTCATCAAGGTCCGCCCGCCGCTCTGCTTTTCCGAGGCCGACGCTGATCTCTTCGTCTCGACGCTCGACACCGTCCTCGCCGAAGACCCGGTCCGGACGGGCTGATCCGGCCCGCAAATAATCGCTTGTCAACCGGCCCCCCCTGGATAGAATGGGGTCATGACCATCAAGGCCAAGCTGACCACCTTCGACGCGACGATGATCGTCGTCAGCCTCTGCATCGGCATCGGCATCTTCCGCACTCCGGCCATGGTCGCCGCGGCGGCGAAGACGCCCGCGCTCTTCTACGGGGCCTGGGCCCTCGGCGGCCTGGTGAGCCTCCTCGGCGCCCTGACCTTCGCCGAGATCGGCGGCCGCTTCGCCAAGCCCGGGAGCTACTACAAGGTCGTGGCCGAGAACTACGGCTCCGGCTTGGCCTTCATGTTCAACTGGACCAACGTCGTCATCCTCAACGGGGCCGGGGCGGCCGGCGTGGCCCTGATCGGCGCCGAGTACCTGACGCCCATCCTCTTCCCGGGTACGGCACCGACGACCATGACCGTCGAGATCACGGCCGTCGTCCTCATCGCCGTCCTCCTCGTCATCAATTACCTCGGCATCAAGACCGGGGCCTGGGCCCAGAACGTCCTCAGCATCCTCAAGGTCGTTATGATCGGCGTCCTGGCCGCCGCGGCCTTCCTCTCGAAGAAGGCTCCGGAGGGCCCGGCCGCGCTGCCGCTCGACCGGCCCTGGTTCTTCGCCCTCGGGGTGGCCTTCATCTACGTCTTCTATGCCTACGGCGGCTACCAGAACACCATCAATTTCGGGGCCGACGTCCACGACGCCCGCCGCAACGTGCCGCGGGCCGTCTTTTTCGGCATCCTCATCGTCCTCGCCTGTTACCTCACGATCAACGTCGCTTACGTCAAGGTCCTCGGCGTCCCCGGCATCGCCGGGGCCAAGCTCGTCGCCGCCGAGACGGCCCGGGCCACGATGGGCCGGGCCGGACAGCTCGTCGTCTCGCTGGCCATCTTCCTCTCGGCCATGGGCTTCCTCAACGTCACCCTGATGCAGATCCCTCGCGTCTACTACTCCATGGCCGAGGACCGGACCCTGCCCGGGATCTTCCAGAAGGTCAATCCCAAGACCCAGACGCAGGAGTTCGGCCTGCTCTTCCTCGGCGCCATCATCCTCGTTTCGATCTTCCTCCTCCGGAAGTTCGAGAACATCGTCAACTACGTCATGTTCCTGGACACGATCACCCTGGCCGTCGTCTCCTCGTCGATCTTCTTCCTGAGGCGCAAGGCGCGTCGGGCGGGAGAGGTCTACACGGGCTACCGGATCCCCCTCTACCCCGTTCTGCCGATCCTCTTCATCATGACCATGCTGGCCGTGGCCACAAGCGTCTTGATCACCCAGACCCGCGAGGCGCTCTACGGATCGATCTTCTTCGCCGTGGGTCTGCCGGTCTTCCTGCTGATGCGCCGCTTCAGCCGGCGGCCGCCCGGAGAGACCGCCGGATCCGCCGAAGAGACGCCGCACGCCTAGGCCCTCTCCGCGAATCCCGGCATCCGAGGAGCCCCGCCAGCCGTGGTAGAATAGGCGCGGAGGGGTGTTATGAAAAATAGCAGGAAGATCCGGAAGGTCTTTGTCAGCCAGCCGACCCTCGAGGGGGCGGGCGTCCATCTCCGCCGCGGCTTCGGCTTCCGCGAGGTACCGCTCTTCGATCCCTTCCTCATGTTCGACGACTTCCGCCAGGACGACCCCGACAAATACCTGCCTGGCTTCCCCTGGCACCCGCACCGGGGCATCGAGACCATCACTTACATGGTCCACGGCACGGCCGAGCACGGCGACAGCATGGGGAACAAGGGCGTCATCGGGCCGGGCGACGTCCAATGGATGACGGCCGGAAGCGGCGTCATCCACCAGGAGATGCCGAAGGGGGACGCGGACGGGCGCATGGGCGGCTTCCAGCTCTGGGCCAACCTGCCGGCCTCGCAGAAGATGAGGGACCCGCGCTACCGGGACGTGAAGAAGGCCGACATCCCGGTCGTGGAGCTCGCCGGGGGAGTCACGGCCCGCGTCATCTGCGGCGCGGTCGGCCCGACGCGCGGCCCGGTCCGCGACATCGTCATCGATCCCGAGTATCTCGACATCACGATGCCCCGCGGGAGCGAATTCGTCCATCCGGCGAAACCAGGCTATACCGTTATCGCCTATGTCTTCGAGGGCGAGGGCTGCTTCGCCGGGGACGCCCCGGAATCGTCCTACGAGGTCGAGCCGGCCAGCACCTTCGATCTCGAGCGGAGACCGGTTCAGGGCGACCGTTCCGTCATCCTCTTCGGCGACGGCGACCGCGTCCGGGCGACGACGTCCGATTCGCCGGTCCGCTTCCTGCTCCTGGCCGGGCGGCCCCTCGGCGAGCCGGTGGCCTGGCGGGGGCCGATCGTCATGAACACCCAGGAGGAGCTCAGGACCGCCTTCCGGGAGTACCGGGACGGCACGTTCATCCGGCCCCCGAAGGCCGGCTAGACCGGGGACAGGGGCGGGTGCTCCGGGTCGATGCCCCTCCGATTGCAAAGCCGCGGGAAAATCGGTAATCTGAGGGGCCGAGAGGAGGTCCCCATGCCGATGACCAGCCGCGAGCGCCTGGATGCCGCCCTCCATCACCGCCAACCCGACCGCATCCCCATCGACTTCAACGGCACCGCCGTGACGGGCATGCACGTCAAGTGCGTCATCGGCCTGCGGCGCCATTACGGTCTGGAGGACCGCCTGGTGAAGGTCCACGAGCCCTATCAGATGCTGGGCTGGATCGACGACGATCTCCAGGCCGCGCTCGGCATCGACGTCGAGGGCGTCTACGGGCCGGACACGATGTTCGGCTACCGCAACGAGAACTGGATGCCCTGGAGGATGGACGACGGGACCGAGGTCCTGATGTCCGGGAACTTCCGGACGACGAAGGACGGGAACGGGGACACGCTCGTTTACCCGCGGGGCGACCGGACCGCGCCGCCCTCGGGACGGCTGCCCAAGAACGGCTTCTTTTTCGACACCATCATCCGCCAGGAGCCCCTCGACGAGAACAAGCTCGATCCGGCCGACAACGTCGAGGAATACGGCCCGGTCGACGAGGCGATCCTGGCCCATTTCGAGAAGGAGGGCGCCCGGGCCGGCGCCACGGGGAGGGGGATCATCGCCAGCTTCGGCGGCACGGCCCTGGGCGACATCGCCCTGGTGCCGGCCCCCGGCCTGACCCACCCCAAGGGTATCCGCGACATCGAGGAATGGTACGTCTCGACCCTCACCCGCCGCCCCTACGTCCACAGGGTCTTCGAGCTCCAGACCGAGAGGGCCCTGGCCAACCTGGCCCTGATCCGAGAGCGAGTCGGCAACCAGGCCCAGGCCGCCTTCGTCTGCGGCACGGATTTCGGGACGCAAACCTCGACCTTCTGCTCCGAAGCGGCCTATCGCGAGCTCTATCTGCCGTATTACCGGCGCATCAACGACTGGATCCACGCCCACACCGCGTGGAAGTCGTTCAAGCACTCCTGCGGCGCTGTCTTCAGCCTGATCCCGGCCTTCATCGACAGCGGCTTCGACATCCTCAACCCCGTCCAGGTCTCAGCCAAAGGCATGGACGCCCGCCGGCTCAAGGCCGAGTTCGGCCGCGACCTCGTCTTCTGGGGCGGCGGCGTGGACACGCAGAAGACCCTGGCCTTCGGAACGCCGGCCGAGGTCCGGGCCCAGGTCCTGGAGCGGTGCGAGATCTTCGGCCAAGGCGGCGGCTTCGTCTTCAACGCCGTCCACAACATCCAGGCCAACGTGCCGGTCGCCAACGTCGCGGCGATGTTCAGTGCATTGAGAGAGTACAACGGATGAAAAAGGCCGGCCTGTACGTCATCGCCATCACCCTGGTGGCCGCGATCGGCGGCCTGATCTTCGGCTTCGACACGGCCATCGTCGCCGGCGCGACGCGCTATATGAAAGAGCAGTTCTCGCTGAACTCGCTCCAGGAGGGTTGGGCCGTGAGCGTCGTCCTCATCGGCTGCATGTTCGGGGCCGGCCTGGCCGGACCGATCAGCGACCGCATCGGCCGGCGCCGTTTCATGCTCGTTTCGGCCGTCTTCTTCCTCGTCTCTGCGATCGGCTGCGCCCTGCCGCGGACGATCACCGCCTTCGTCATTTTCCGGTTCGTCGGCGGCCTCGGGATCGGCTCGGCGGCCGTCCTCTCCCCGCTCTACATCGCCGAGGTCGCGCCGGCCCGCATCCGCGGCGCCCTGGTTTCGGTCAACCAGCTGGCCATCGTCACCGGCATCATGCTCGCCTATTTCGTCAACTGGCTCTTGGCCGGAACGGGCCCGGCCAACTGGCGCTGGATGTTCGCCTGCGGGGCCGTCCCCTCGGTCGTCTTCTTCCTGTTGCTCCTGCGTGTCCCCGAGAGCCCACGCTGGCTGGTCATGAACGGCCGTGAAGACACGGCCCGGACCGTGCTGACCCGGGCCGACAGCGCCGCAGCGGCCGAGGCGGGCATCCGCGATATCAAGGGCACGCTGGCCCTCGAGGAAGGCTCGTTCCGCGAGCTCTTCCGCCCGGCCTTCCGCCGGCCGCTCCTCATCGCCATCGTCCTCGCCGTTTTCCAGCAGATCACGGGCATCAACGCCATCCTCTACTACGCGCCGCGCATCTTCGAGGGGGCGGGCTTCGCCCGGATGTCGGCCATCGGGCAATCGGCCGTCGTCGGCCTGTTCAACATGCTCTTCACGGTCGTGGCCATCGTCCTCGCCGACAAGGTCGGCCGGCGCCCCCTGCTTCTCGTGGCCACGGCGGGGATGGGGGTGTCGCTTGTCCTTCTCGGGGCCGCCTTCAAGTTCCAGTTCCTGCCGGCCTCGGCCCTGCTGCTGATCATCCTGCTCTATATCGCCTTCTTCGCCTCGGCCATGGGACCGCTCGTCTGGGTGGTCATGGCCGAGATCTTCCCCATCAAGGTCCGCGGCAGCGCCATGGGGCTGGCCACGACGATCCTCTGGCTCGCGGATTTCGCCGTCACCCTGACCTTCCCGGTCATCTCGGACCGGTTCCATCCCGCGGCCGCCTTCTGGCTCTACGCGGCGATGTGCGCCCTGGACCTCGTCTTCATGGGATTCTTCCTGCCGGAGACCAAGGGCCGGACCCTCGAGGACATCGAGCGCGGCTGGTTGAAGTCGGCCTGATCACTTCGCGGGCAGCGCCTCGGCCAGCTTGACGACGGCCCTGTCCATCTCTTCGACGAGGATCCCGGACAGGACGGCCGGCAGGAATTGCGGCTTCCGCGCCCCGAGCGGCAGCCTCCGGTCGAACGAGTGCCGGGCCAGGACCCGGCCGGACTTGAAGTCCAGGAACTCAAGGTCCATGGCCAGCCGGCCGAACCAGACCTTGGGATTGTCGATCTCCTCGACGAGCCGGACGTTGGAGCGCAGGACCAGGCTCGGATCGCCCTGCAGGACATCCATCGTGACCCGCGAGAAGCCTTCCTTGCGGATCAGATAGTCGCTCATCGCTTCGCGGAAGAGGTCGCCCGGCTTCTTGGCCCAGTAGACGGTCGAATAGTATTTCAGCTCGAACGGCGAAACCCGGTAGAGGACCCGGAAGTCGTCGTAAAGAGGATCGACGCGGACCGGCTCGACATAAAGGGCCTGGCCGATCGAGGGGTGCATCTGGGCGTCCTTCTCCAGGGGCACGATCTGGAAATACCTTTTGCTGGGGGCCGAAAAGCACCCGGCCAGCAGCAGGACGACGGCCAGGGGAAGAGCGAGTTTCCTCATCATTTCTTGTCCTTTCGCGTCCGCAGGATGGACGACGGCTCGTCGGCGATCTCCCGGGAGAAGCGGGCCAGGTTCTCGATGGCGACGCCGAGGTTGGCAAACGTCCGCTGGAGCTCGGACTGCTGCTCGAGAAGGACGCTCTCGACCTTCTTCAGGCTGACCGAGGCCGTCCCGAGGAAATCGCGGACGTCCTTGATGGCCTGGCCCAGCTCCTCGTCCGAAAACCGCCGCGAGATGTTGCCCAGGGTCTCCTGGGAGCTGGCCTCGACGGTCTTGACCAGCCGGTGGAGGTCCTCGGTCATGGGGGCGAACGTTTCTGTGGCCCGGGCCAGGTCGGCCGAGGCCTTCTCGAAGCTGGCCAGGGTGTTCTCGAGGGACTTCTGGCGGGATTCGAGGACGCCCGAGACCGTTTCCGAGCTCTTCCGGGCGTTCTCGAGAAAGGCGCTGAACTTGTCCACGTTCTCCGGCGACAGGACCTCGGTGATCCGCTTGGCCGTGGTCTCGAAGTTCTTGATGATGTCGTCGGCCTTCTCCCCCAGCCCCCGTCCGGTCGTGATCTCGCCGTGGGCCGGCAGGTTGGGCGACTCGAGCGAGCCGCCGCTGACCTCGATGTATTTCTGGCCGGTCAGGCCGACATAGGCCATGAGGGCCGTCATGTCCGCCTTGACGGCCACGCCCTCGCGGGTCTTGACGTCGACGAGGATCGAATCGAGGTCCGTCGGGTTGACCCGGATGCGGACGACCCGCCCGACCTCCACGCCGCGGTACTTGACGAGCGAGCCGACGATCAGGCCCTGCACGGACGTGTTCCGGAAGTTGACCGTATAGGTCGTCCCGGCGTCCCGCAGCTTGGGAACGATGAAGAAGCCGGCCACGGCGATGAAGAGGACCGTGGCCAGGGTCAGGAACACGCCCAGCCGGGTCTTCTGCTCATGTGTCATCATGGCTGTCCTTCCTGAGGAGGAATGTCCGGATGAAGAGATCGTCCGACGCGGCCATCTCGGCGTATTCGCCGTTGAAGCACAGCCCGCCGCGGTCGATGAGGAGGACCCGGTCGGCGATCCGTTCGATCGAACGGAGCTCGTGGGTGACGACGACCAGGGTCATCCGGAAGGTCTCCCTCAGCCGGAGCAGGAGGTCGTCGAGGAGCTGCGAGGTGATCGGGTCGAGCCCGGACGACGGCTCGTCGCAGAAGACGACCTGGGGGTCGAGGACCAGGGCCCGGGCCAGGGCGCCCCGCTTGGTCATCCCGCCCGAGAGCTCGGCCGGGAACTTCGCCGCGCTCGCCGCCAGATCGACCTGGGCCAGGCTGGCGTGGACCATGTCCCGGACCATGTCTTCGGGCATGCCCGGGTAGCGCATGCGGATCGGCAGGGCCACGTTCTCGTAGAGGTTGAGCCCGTTGAGCAGCGCCCCGCCCTGATAGAGGACGCCGATCCGGTCGTAGAGATCGCTCAGGGACGCTTCGGACCGGTAGTCCACGGCCCGACCGGCGAAATCGAAGCCGCCGGCGAGCGGCGGCAGGAGCCCCGCCAGGGTCTTGAGCATGGTCGACTTGCCGGAGCCGCTGATGCCGGCCACGGCCGTGATGCGGCCTTCGGGGATGCCGAAGCTCAGCTCTTGAAGGACGGGGCTCCCCCCGTATCCGACGGAGAGCTCGCGGGCGGTGATGATGTCCATGGCCTCAATACAGGACGAAGGCGAAGATGCAGTCGATGATGATGATGAGCGTCACCGACAGGACGACGGATTCCGTCGTGGCCCGGCCCACTTCCTCGGCGCTCCGCCCGACGCTCAGGCCCTTGAAGCCGGCGCCGACGACGACGGCCCAGCCGAAGACGACGGTCTTGGCCAGTCCCCAGGCGAAGTCCGTCCAATCGACGGTCGTCACCATCTCGGTCAGGAAGGCCGCGGGCGTCATGCGGAACATCACCTGGGCGACGACGACGCCGCCGAGGATGCCGACGACATCGGCCAGGGCCACGAGCAGCGGCACGGCCAGGGTGATGGCGAGCAGGCGCGGGACCATGAGGAACCGCTCCGGGACGACGCCCATGGTCTTCAGAGCGTCGACCTCCTCGAGGACGGTCATGCTGGCCAGCTCGGCGGTCACGGCCGCGCCGACCTTGCCGGCCAGGATGACGCCGACCATGAGGGGCACGAGCTCGCGGAGCATGGCGTAGCCGACGAGATCGGCGAGATAGACTTCGGCCCCGAAGATCTTCAGCTGGTTGGCCGAGGTGATGGAGATGGTCACGCCGACCAGGAAGAGGAGCATGGCGATGATCGGGAAGGAGCGGTAGCCCATGAAGAAGAGCTGGTTCCAGGTCTCGCCCGGATAGACGCCCTTGCGCTCCTTGAGGTAGGTCCCGAGATGATAGACCTCGTCGCCGAACATGGCCAGGAACCGGCCCAGGTTCCGGACATGGCCCATGAACCGGTCCGCGACCGCATTCAGGCGCCGGGCGAGCCAGGCATCGCCGGGAACAGCCCCGGCTTCTTCCCGCTTCGGCGAACGGAGGAAGCTCTCCTCGGCCCGGGCGAGGGCCCCACCGATGTTGACCGCCGTCAGCCCGGCTTCGCGGCTCCGGATATAATGGAGGAAAGCCAGGGTGGAGCTGTCGAACTCCTCGACGTCCCCGAAATCCAGGGTCACGGGGCACGCCTCGCTGCGGCGCAGCTCCTCGAGGACCGCGACCACGTCCGGCGCGCGGAAGCGCTTCGGCAGCAGGATCCTGCCGGAGGCGGCCTGCGTTTCCAGCGTCGCGCTCATCTCGCCTCCCGCGGGAGGACGATCACGGACTGGCAGAGGGCCGGAGCGGTCGCGGGAAAGACTGCGGTCTCTGCGCCGGCCCGGGACTCGATATAATACTCGATCGCCCCGGCCGGGGCCGGCAGGACGGCGGTAAAGACGCCGCGGGCCTGATGGCGGAAAGGCAGGCGGCGGAAGGAGCCCCGGCCGAGAGGACGCCAGGCGAGCTCAACGGACGACGGCGGCTCCTTCGAGAGGACCAGGGCCCTAAGGCTCAAGGCTTCGCCGGCTTCAAGGGAGGTCCGGACGGCCGGCACGACGATACGGGCCGGACCATCGTAGGCCGTCGAAAGCCCCAGTCCCGCCGGGAGGCCGCCGCCCCGAAGGGCGACGAGCTCGGCCTCGGGCCGCTCCCAGGCGCCGGGCAGGAGATGCTGTTCCCAATTGGCGATCGTGCCCAGCTCGCCGGTCGTGCTGACGGTGGCCAGCAGGGCGTCGAAGATGCGCTCGAGCGTCGCGGCCATCTCGGCCCGGAGCGGAAAGACCTCGGCTTCAAGGACGGCCGTCCTGGCCGGGGCGGCGGCGGCCTTGGCTTTCCCGGCCGCCTTGTTGTACCGGGCCCAGAGCCCGTTGAAACGGGCCACGTCCCTCATATAGCTGAAGCTGGCCAGCCAATAGGCGAAACGCTCCCGGTTCCCCGCGCCGGCGATCCGGGGCTCGAGGGCGGCCAGCTCGTCGGCGAAGGCGTAGGCCGGAGCGACCTCCTCCCAGGGTCTGGGGTCGGGCTGGATGTTGCCGGGTCCGCCGATCCAGGTGACGGGGACCGGATGGCGGCCGTCGATCCGGGCGAAGACCGCGGCGATCTCGTCGGCCGCCTCAGGCCCGAATTGCGCCCTGGCCCAATCGCGGTAGAGATCGAGCGTCCCGAGGCTTCTCTCCGTTTCCGGCCAGTCCGCCTCGTAGTCGAGGACGGCCGGTCCGCCGCAGTTGATCTTCTTCGCGAAATTTCGTCCCTTGATGACCATGCCGGCCAGGGCCGGGTAGTGGATGCGGTCGGCGAAGTCGATGACGAGGAGGCCGTCGGCGACCTCGATCCCCGGGAACGTCAGGTCGAGGGCGCGGAGGGCGCCGACCCGGGCGAAGATGTCGACGCTCGCGGCGACCTTGCGGCCTTGAACGATGATGTCGAAGACGCGCGCCCGGGGCCGGTCCACGGCGCCCTCGACAAGCTGCAGCGTCACGGCGTAGGTCCCGTTGGGCACCTTGAGGTGATAGCCAAAGACCCGGTCGCGGACATCTTCGTAAACGGCCGCCTGTCCGGCCGCGCCGGCGATCGGCTTTCCCTTGAAGCTGAGAAATTGACCGGTGATCGGCCCGACATCGTCGGCCACCCGCCGCGGCAGGGTGTTCCAGCCCTGGTCCCAGGCGGCCCGGGCGAGCGCGAGGACGTTGGCCGAGAGGACGCGCGTCCGCCAGTGGATGCCGAGGAGGCCGTCGCAGCCGTAGCGAAGGGCGTCGGCGGCGTCACGGCGCATCCGGCCGGCCCAGAGCTGGGGCGAGGTCAGGGCCGGATCGTCCTCCATCCACGGAATGGCCCAGAGCGGGCGCCCGTGGACGCGGGAGAAGCCGGGATCGACGGGCGCCTTGCCCACCTCGCGGTTGATCGCGCTCAGGGCCACGTCCTTGGGCAGGGCCTGGTCGAAGAGGGTCCGGTTGGACGGCGGACCAAGGACCCACCCGCACGTGGCCAGGCGGAACGGAGGCGCGGCCTCCTTCCAGGCCTGGACCGCCATTTCCAGATCGGTCGTCACCGACCGGATGGCCTCGGGCGAGGCGTCGTCCCAGGTCCAGCCCTCGTTCGTCCAGAACCAGTAGTAATCGACGGGATAGGCGGCCGCGATCCGCTGGAACATGGCCTTGTAGACGTCCTTCACGACGGCCGGATCCCTGGGATCAAGGCCCGACGCGGTCAAGCGGGCCTCGACCTGGTCGGGAATGGTCAGGGCCGTTTCCGCGCCCACGCAGGTCTTGACGCCGAGGCGGCGGGCCAGACCGAAGGCTTCCCGGAAAACGGCCGCGGCCCTGTTGAAGACCTCGTTCGAGGCCTCGGGGGTCGCGGGATCGGGACAGAAGCCCTCCATGACATCGTTGCCGAAATCGTCGCGGTCGAAGAGGAGGGAGGCGCCGGCGTGAAAATCGCCGGTCTTCTTGGCCTCATAGCCCCAATTGCCCCGGGCGGTGTTCTGGTAGCTCGACGGGTAGCTGGCCGTGACCCGGCCGTCGGCCCCGAACTCCCCCGGGCGCCCGATCCAGACCGTCGGCTCGGCGTTCGGCGTGGCCCCGTGCGCCTTGTTCGGGTTCTCGGGATAGGTGTGGAGGCCGAAGAAGTTCATCTTGAGCTTGGCGAGCTGGCCGAGGACGGTCTTGTAATTCTCGAGGGTCCACCAGTCGGGGCCTTCGGCGAAATCGTGGAAGGGCTGGATGCCGCGGACGGCGAAGAGGGGGTGGCCGGTCTCGTCGAGATCGAGCCGGGGCATGGGGATCGTGCCGTCGGGAACGACGTCGCCCTCGAGGCCGAAGCGGACGCCGAGCTTTTCCGCGAGCTGGTAGGCGGCGTAGAGAACGCCCGAGCCTCCGCCGCCGGCGACGAGAACGCGGCGCTTGGCGCCGGACCGGAACGTCTCCAGCCAGTAATCCTCGGGTCCCAGGGAAAAAAGCCTGGCCGACGCTTCGGCGTCCTCGAGTCCGCGGGCCGCAGCGCTTTCCCTTTCGAGCACGATCACGGCTCCGTCCGGGATCCGGGCGAACGAACGGACCTCTTTGACGGCGGGCAGAAGGCCCGTCCTCAGATAGATGTAGCGCTGGATCTCGGCGGCTGCGACCCGCTCATGCCAGGTGGCGCCGCGCCCCAAGAAAATGGCAGGGAGGGGCTTGGGCCGGGCGCATGCCGAGAGAGCGAAAAGGCCGGAAAAAAGAACGAGACCCGGCCAGGCAAATCGGGTCCGCCCGTTGAACCTGATGCTCATGGGTCGCTGATCCGCTCCTGGTGTCATCCATTCTATTATAGGCAGGACCTCTTTTCAACGCGGCCGGGCGCGCCCGGGGCCCGTGTTGACGGCTCCGGCGGTCCGGGATATCATCGTCCCGCCCATGACCATCCGAGAACGGTTCAACAAGGTCTTCCGCTGGGAGAGGCCGGACCGCCTGCCCGACATGGAGTTCGGCTACTGGGACAAGACGATCGCCGTCTGGCACGACCAGGGCTTGCCGGCCGCGTGCCGCGACAATAAGGACGTCGAGCGGCATCTCGGGCTGGAGGGGCTCGAGATCATGCCCGAGGCGCCCATCAAGCGTGGCCTTTTTCCCGAATTCGAGGAGAAGACGATCGAGCGTCGCGGCGAACGGCGCATCGTCCAGACCAAGGACGGGGCCCTCACCGAGATGCTCGATTACGATTCCTCGATGCCCAAGTTCCTCAAGTTCGCGATCGAAACGCGGGAGGACTGGGAGCGGGTCCGGGACGAGCGGCTCGACCCGGACGAGGCCGGCCGGGTGGGGGACGTCCGGGCGGCCGTCGAGGCGGCCCACGCCGACGGCATGCCGATCCTTTTCCATTGCGGCTCGCTCTACGGTTGGCTCCGGGACTGGATGGGTCTCGAGAACCTGTCCATCGCCCTGATAACCGACCGGGACTGGGTCGAGGAGATGATGGAGCACATCACCCGGATGGACCTCGAGCTCATCGAGCGCCACATCCCGGGGGGCGGCGCGATCGACGTCGCCTGGTGGTGGGAGGACATGTGCTATAACCACGGGCCGCTGATGTCGCCCAAGCTCTTCGAAGCGCTCATGGTCCCCCGCTACAAGCGCATCACCGACGCCCTCAAGGCCAAGGGCATCTTTGTCAACGTCCTCGATTGCGACGGGCGGATCTACGATCTCGTGCCCGGGTGGCTGCGGGGGGGCATCAACTGCATGTTCCCCATCGAGGCGGCCCACACGGACCCCTGGAAGCTGCGGAACAACTACGGGAGCGACGTTCTGCTTCTGGGCGGGGTGGACAAGCGGGCCCTCATCTCGGGGCGGGAGGCCATCGACCGTGAGCTCGAGAAGCTCCATCCCCTGGTCGAGCGCGGCGGCTACCTGCCCTGCGTCGACCACCGCGTCCCGCCGGATGTGACGTACGCGAACTACCTCTACTATCTCGAAAAGAAAAAAGCGATCCTCTAGGCCGGTCCGGGCCTGAACATCAGGCTGCGGCCGCACGCTCCAGCCGCTTCATCACTAAGAAAATGAAGCCCGCGGACAGCAAACAGGCCGCGACGAGGATGCCCCACACGGCCGCGAGCGGCAGGCGCTCCCAGAAGAAGGCGGTCACCCCGACCAGCGAATTGCCGACGGCCGTGGCCGCGAACCAGCCGCCCTGCATCAGCCCTTTGTATTTAGGGGGAGCGACCTTCGAAACGAACGAGATGCCGATCGGGCTGAGGAAGAGTTCGGCGACGGTCAGCATGAAATAGGTCGAGATAAGCCAGTAGGCGGAGACCTGTGAGGCGGCCGGGGCGACCAAGCCGCCGAGGGCCTTCGGGCTCATCAGGTGGAGCGACCCGATGACCAGGATGGTGTAGGCGCCGGCCGTCAGGAGCATGCCGATACCGATCTTGCGCGGCGAAGACGGCTCCTTCCCGCGGCGGTTGAGCCAGGCGAAGAGGCCGATGACGAGAGGAGTCAGGGCGACGATGAAGAACGGGTTGAAGTGCTGGAACATCTGGGGCTGGAAAGGGTTGACCGCGCTGTATCCTCGATAGCGGAGATAGGCCAGAACGCCGAAGATGATAAAAGAGGCCGCTCCCAGGGTCCGGGCCAATCGTCCCGAGGCTTTCTTGACAAGGAAGACGAAGCCGACGACGGAGAGAAGGATCGGCAGCAGGCCGCCCATATCGAACCAGAGGAAGGTGGCCTTGCCGACGCTCGGGACGGTATAGTCCCGGGCAAAGGACAGCAAGGTCACGGCGCTCTGCTGGAAGGCCATCCAGAAAAAGATGACGACGAAGAAGACGAGGCCGAGGGCGATGAGCCGCTCGCGGGTTTGCTCCCGGGTCAACTCGACGACCTGGGACTTGTGGGCCTCGGACTTGGCCTTCTGGCGCTCGGAAAGCGCAGCCAGAGCGTAGTGCTTGCGGAAGGCCCAGAAGACGATCATGGAAATGATGAGGCTGAGGCAGGCGACGCCGAAGCCGAAATGATAGGACTTGCTCAGCTGGTTGATATAGCGCCCGGCAAAGTCGCCCAGGGTGGCCAGGGTGACGGTCGTGTCCTGGCCCTGGGCGATCGAGAGGAACGACGAGGCGTCGGGGAGCTTGCCCCTGAGGAAGTCGTTGGCCAGGGCGGGGACGCGGGCGTCATAGATGAAGTGGGACTTGCCGAGGACCCAATTGACCATGGCCATGGACGCCGAAGGGGCGAACATGGCCCCGATGTTGATGCCCATGTAAAAGATATTGAAGGCCCGGTCGCGCATGGGCGAGTACTTCGGGTCGTCATAGAGGTTGCCGACGAGGGCCTGGAGGTTGCCCTTGAAGAGGCCGGTGCCCAGGGCGATGACGGCGAGGGCGCCAATGACGAGCGCTAAACCCGTGTCCATGGCCGTCGGCAGCGCCAGCAGGACATAGCCGATGAACATGACGACGATCCCCAGGCTGATCGTCCGGCCGTAGCCCAGGAATCGGTCGGCCAGGAAGCCGCCGAGGAGCGGAAAGATATAGACGCCAACCATGAACATCGCGTAGATGAAGCCCGCGGTGGCTACGGACATGCCGTACTTGGCCTGCATGAACAGAAGGAAGATGCTGACCATGGTGTAGAAGCCGAAGCGCTCGCCCATGTTGGCGAAGAAGGCGACGAACAGGCCTTTCGGGTGTCCTTTGAACATGCTTCACCGTCCTCGGAGGGGATTGGGAAAACGGCCGTTGGTGTTCGAGGCCTGGGATTCTATCATCTTTTCCCGCCGAGGATCGAGCCTAGGACGCCGCGCAGGATCTGGCGGCCGAGGCTGCTGCCGACCGAGCGGGCGGCGCTTTTGGCCATGGCCTCGATCAGCGTGTCGCGGGACCGGCCGGCCGGCCGGCGGGGGGCCTGGGGATAAGACGGCCGTCCCGGAGGCGGCGGGTAGCCATAGGGGGCCTGCCGGGCTTGCGCTTCGGTCTGCGCCTTGGCCTCGGCTTCGGCGGCGGCCTTTTCGGCCCGGCCCTTCAGCATCTCGTAGGCCGATTCCCGGTCGACGGCCTTCTCGTAATGCCCGTAGAGGACCGAGCCCTGGATGAGGGCCTGGCGTTCGGCCGGAGTGATCGGCCCGATGCGGCTCATCGGCGGCAGGACGAAGGCCCGCTCGACGATCCCCGGGTAGCCCTTCTCGTCGAGGAACGAGACCAGGGCCTCGCCGGTGCCGAGCTGGGTGATCTCGGTCGCGACATCGATCTTGGGGTTCTGGCGGAACGTCTCGGCCGCCGAACGGACCGCCTTCTGGTCCCTCGGCGAGAAGGCCCGCAGGGCATGCTGGACGCGGTTGCCGAGCTGGCCGAGGATGACGTCCGGGATATCGATCGGGTTCTGGGTGACGAAATAGATGCCGACGCCCTTGGAGCGGATGAGGCGGACGACCTGCTCGATCTTCTCGAGCAGGACCTGGGGGGCCTCGTTGAACAGCAGGTGGGCCTCGTCGAAGAAGAAGACGAGGCGCGGCTTCTCCAGATCGCCGACCTCGGGCAGCCGCTCGAAGAGCTCGGCCATGAGCCACAGCAGGAAGGTCGAATAGGCCCGGGGCGTGAGCATGAGCTTGTCGGCGGCCAGAACGTTGATCAGACCCCGGCCCCGGCCGTCGGTCTGCATGAGATCGTCGAGGTTGAGCCCGGGCTCGCCGAAGAACTTGTCCGCGCCCTGGTCCTCGAGGGTCATGAGTCCGCGCTGGATGGTGCCGATGCTGGCCGGCGAGATGCGGCCGTATTCGGTCTCGAACTCGTCGGCGTGGTCGCCGGCGTATTGGGCCATGGCCCGGAGGTCCTTGAAATCGAGCAGATGGAGCCCGTTGTCGTCGGCGATGCGGAAAACGAGCGTCAGGACGCCGCTCTGGACGTCGTTGAGGTTGAGCAGGCGCGAGAAGAGCAGGGGGCCCATGTCCGAGACGGTCGTCCGGACCGGATGGCCCTGCTCGCCGAAGATGTCCCAGCAGGTCACGGGGCCGCCTTCCATCGGGTAGTCGCCGAGCTTGAGCTTGACGATGCGCTCCTGGACCTTCGGGTTCTCGGCCCGCGGCTGGCTCAGGCCGGCCAGGTCGCTCTTGACGTCGGCCATGAAGACCGGGACGCCGATGCGGCTGAAGCGCTCGGCCATGACCTGGAGCGTGACCGTCTTGCCGGTGCCGGTCGCCCCGGCGACGAGGCCGTGGCGGTTGGCCATCCGGGGCAGAAGCAGAAGGTCTTTGTCGGCGCTTTTGGCGATCAAGAGGCCTTCGAGTGACATGTCCCCTCCTTCGAGCCGGGTCGGGGCCCGGTTCTCTACCAGCTCAGACTTTCGCGGAACAGACCGCTGACGGTTCTCTGCAACTCGGCCCGGAACGACTCCACCGTCGCGGCTTCATCGCCGGTCCAATGGTCCTTGACGAACAGGGGCCGGCCGACGTTGACCTTGATGGTCCCCGGGACGCCCCACATGAGATGCGTGCCGAAGAGGGACATCGGCGTCACGGGCACGGACAGCCCCTCTCCTCTATAGAGGTTGTAGGCCATGATGGAGACGCCGCGACGGAACTCCTTGACATAGGGATTGGGGTCCTTGGGGAAGACACGCCCCCGCCCCTGGAGGGCGATGACGGCCCGCCCCTTCCGGAGGTAGTCCTGGCATCTCAAGATGGAGGCCCGTTTGCTGCCGTAGATATCGACCGGGATGGTCCCGATCCGGGCGATGTGCCCGGATATGAAAAAGACCAGGAAGGTGTAGACCGGATTCAAGAGGACGTGGATGAAGCCGCCGAACTTCCCCATGTGGCGGTGGAGGTGTCGCAGCACGAGCTTGGAGGCCCCCTCGCGGGTGAAGATCATCTGGTTGGCGGTGAAATAGATCATGCGGGGCACGCGCCGGAGCAGGACGGACACGTCCTTGTAGCTGCCGATATGGTTGCCGACGATGATATTGGGCCCCTCGCGGACGAAGTGCTCGCCGCCGCGCAGGTCGATTCTCTTGGGCAGCAGGAAGAACCGGGTGGCCCGGTCGATGAACGGCCGGATGTACTCGAATTCCTCTTCAAAGCTGGCCATGGCGCGAAGGCTATTTTACCGAATCGGAACCGGGATTTCAAAGCGCCGCGGCCGGACGGGGGCGGCTTGCGAAGGCCGGACAGCCGTGCTAATTTAGGACTTTCAACCGGTCGAGGAGGCGCCCATGATCACACTCATCCGCGGCGGCGAGGTTTTCGCCCCGGAGCCGCTCGGCCGCAAGGACATCCTGCTCGCCGGCGGCCGGATCGAGGCCGTGGCCGAGCCGGGAAGCCTCGGCCTCGACGGCCTGGCGGCGGAGGCCGTGGACGCCGGCGGGCGTTCTGTCCTGCCGGGGCTCGTCGATCCCCACGTCCACATCTTGGGCGGCGGCGGCGAGGGCGGCCCGGCCACGCGGGCGCCCGAGATCCGGATCGAGGACATCGTCGCGGCTGGGGTCACGACCGTCGTCGGCTGCCTCGGGACCGACGGCATCACCCGCCACATGACCTCGCTCCTGGCCAAGGCCCGGGCCCTCGAGATCGAGGGCGTTTCGACCTTCATCTTCTCTGGTTCCTACGACGTCCCGCCGCGGACGCTGACCGGCAGCGTCCGTTCCGACCTCGTCCTCATCGACAAGGTCGTCGGCGCCGGCGAGATCGCCGTGAGCGACCACCGCTCATCCCAGCCCACGTTCGACGAGATCGCCCGGCTCGCGGCCGAGTGCCGGGTCGGCGGCATGCTCGGCGGCAAGGCCGGCATCCTCCACCTCCATCTCGGGGACGGCCGGCGCGGCCTCGAGTGCCTCTTCCGGCTCATCCACGAGACCGAGATCCCGGTGACCCAGGTCATCCCGACGCACATCAGCCGCAACCGGGCCCTCTTCGACCAGGGCCTCGATTGGGTCGAGGCCGGAGGGGCCGTCGACGTCACCGTCGGGCCCGACCCGGCCCGCGGCGATCCCGACGTCGGCTTCGAGGAGGTCCTGGCGGCCTTCGGGCACAAGGGGCTTCCGCTCACCCGGCTTACGGCGAGCTCCGACGGCAACGGCAGCATGCCCGTCTTCGACGCGACCGGCCGGCTGGAGCGCCTGACCATCGCCTCGGAGAAGGACCTTCTGCGGAAGCTGCGGGAGATCGTCGCGAAGGGCCTCGTGACCGTGGAGACGGCGGCCCGGATCTTCGCGACCAACGCCGCCGATCTCTACAAGCTCGAGGGGAAGGGCCGGATCGAGCCGGGCCGGGACGCCGACCTGATCCTGCTCGACGCCGGCTACGGCCTCACTGATGTCTTTGCCCGCGGTCGGCACATGATGGCCGCGGGCCGGCTGCTGGCCCGGGGCACGTTCAGCGCCTGAAAAGGCCGCCCTTGAGCGCTTCGGGGGATCGTCCCTTTTCGCCAATGGAGGAGTTGACCGATGTCTGAGATAGCCTCTCCGGCTCCCACACCAGCCCCTGCGGCCGTCCCGCAAGCTCCCCCCGCGGCTTCCGGCCGCCGCCCCTCGTTCGGCGTGGCCCTCATCCCGCTCATCGCCATGGCCCTCCTGCTCGGCGTCGGTTACGGCATCTACCGGATCAAGGCCCAGGTCCTCCTCATCGCCGCCGCCACGCTCACCGCTGTCCTGGGCCTCGCCCTCGGTTTTAAATGGCGGGACATGGAGCGGGGCATCGTCGAGAGCATCCACAAGGCCATGCCGGCCATCCTCATCATGCTCTCGGTCGGCGTCCTGGTCGGCTCTTGGATGGCGAGCGGCACCATCCCCATGGTCATCTATTACGGCCTCAAGCTCATCTCGCCCAAGTTCTTCCTGGCCACGGCCTGCCTCGTCTGCTCGGTCGTGGCCGTCGCCTCGGGCACATCGTGGGGCACGGTCGGCACGGTCGGGGTGGCCTTCATCGGCATCGCCACGGGCCTCGGCATCCCGCTCGGCCCGGCCGCAGGGGCCATCGTCGCCGGGGCCTATTTCGGCGACAAGATGTCGCCCCTCTCGGACATCCCCAACCTGGCCACGGTCATCTCCGGCTCGAACCTCTTCGACCACATCAAGCACATGGTCTGGTCGGCGGGTCCGGCCTGGCTGGCCGGCTTGGCCATTTATGTCGTCGCCGGCCTGAAATACGGGACGACGGCCGTCCGCTCCGACACGCTGGACCTCATCCTGACGACGCTCAGGAGCGACTTCCACTTCAACCTGCTCCTGCTCCTGCCCATGGCCGTGATCTTCTATTTCGCCGTCGCCAAGAAGCCGACCATCCCGGCCATGATCCTTTCGTCGCTCGTGGCCGCGGTCCTGGCCGTGACCGTCCAGAGGCTCCCGCTGACCGTCGTCGCCGCGGCCATGAACGCCGGTCTCCCGGCTCGGACGGGCGTCCCTCTCGTCGACCAGCTCCTGGCCAAGGGCGGGATGATGAGCATGATGGAGACGCAGCTCATCGCCTTCACCGCCTTCGCCTACGGCGGCATCATGCAGACGACCGGCTGTCTGGCTGCGGTCCTCGACAGGGTCATGCGCTTCACGCGCCGGGTCTGGAGCCTGGTGCTGACGACGGTCGGCGCGGCCGTCCTCTCGGCCCTGATCACCGGCAGCTCCTACCTCTCGATGATCCTGCCGGCCGACCTGCTGGCGCCGGTCTACAGGAGGAAGAACCTGGCCGCCAAGAACCTGTCGCGCCTGATCGAAGAGAGCGGCGGCATCATCGTGCCCCTGATCCCCTGGAGCATGGCCGGTGTCTACATCACCGGGACGCTGGGCGTGTCGACCTTCTCCTATCTGCCCTGGGCTTTCATGAACTATCTCTCGGTCGGAGTGCTCGTCCTTTTCGGTTTCACGGGCTGGACGATGGCCCCGCGCAAACGGGAGGACGAGACGCAGGCCGGGAGCTAAGAGCCTTCTTCGTCCTCGCCTTTTTCCGCTTTCTCCAGGGCCTTCTTGAAGAGCTCGTCGGCCTTGGAGTGTTTCTCTTTTTGGAGCTCGAACGTGGCGTCGAACTTGCGGTCGAATTCGCTCTGGCGCTTGTGCTCCTGGACGAGCATCTCGTCGAGCGAGCCCTTGGCCTTCTTGGCTTTCTCGGAGCGGAGCACGGCCCGGGTCCCCCCGTCGATCCACAGGGTGGCGTTGCAGCAGGGACAGACGATCGAAAAGACGTGAGGATTGTCCTTGGTTTCGGCCATGCGTCGAATGTAGCATAACGGCCCCAGTCTCCGCAAAGGACCGGGCTCGTCCCGTCTTCGCCTCCTTGACGCCCCGGGGCCCGGCCGGCCTCACGGCCCGGCGGCCGGCTTGGGCTTCTCCGCGAGGCCGTGCTTTTTCAGCAGCTTGAACAGTCCCTGCCGCGTCAGCCCGACCTCGGCCGCCGTCCGCGTCCGGTGATAGCGGCAGCGGGCGAGGGCCTCCCGAAGGAAGCGGCGCTCGAAATCGGCCTTGGCCGCGGCCAGCTTGTGCGACGCCTGCGAATACGTCTCCCCGGCCGGATTGATCTTGGGCGAGAGATGGTCCTCGAGGATGAGCGGCCCGCCGCCGGCCATGACGAGGCAGCGCTGGACCTCGTTCTGGAGCTCACGGACGTTGCCGGGCCAGGGATAGCGGAGCAGCATCTCCAACGCCACGGGGGAGACGAACGGCCGCGGCCGCCCCATCGAGCGGGAGAATTCGTCCAGGAAATGGTCGAGAAGGAGCTCGGCGTCCTCGGGCCTCTCGCGGAGCGGGGGCAGGTCGATGGCGATGATCTTCAGCCGGTAGTAGAGGTCCTGCCGGAAGCGGGCCCGCTCGACCTCGCGCTCGAGGTCCTTGTTCGTGGCGCTGACGAAGCGGACGTCGACCGGCCGCGGCCGGGTCTCCCCCACGCGCCGGATCTTCCGCTCTTCGAGGACGCGGAGGAGCTTGGACTGCAGGGCCAGCGGCAGGTCGCCGATCTCGTCCAGAAAGAAGGTGCCCCCGGACGCCTCCTCGACGAGCCCGGACTTGTCGCGGAAGGCGCCGGTGAACGAGCCGCGGGCGTGGCCGAAGAGCTCGCTCTCGAGCAGGGCCTCCGGGATGGCCGCGCAATTGACGGCGACGAACGGCCCGCCCCGGCGGCGGCCGGTCTCGTGGATGGTCCGGGCGGCCAGCTCCTTGCCCGTGCCGCTCTCGCCGGAGATGAAGACGGGGGCATCCGTGTCGCGGACCCGTTCGATCATGGAGCGCACGGCGCGGACGGAGGGCGCCTCGCCGAGAAAGGCCCCTGTCCCGTCCGCCCCGCTCTCCGCGCCGCGCCGGGGCGGCCGCGGGCGCCCGAGGTCGCCGTTCCTGCCGAGGAGATAGATGACCGGGGCCAGGGTCAGGGTCAGGAACTCGAGGTGATCGGGCTCGAAGGGCCGTCTTGCGCCGCTCCGGGCGAGGAGCACGAGGCCCGAGGGACGGTCCCGGAAAGACCAGGGATAGGCGACGACGCTCCGGGGGCCGTGTCCGTCGCCGCCGAGCTCGAGATCGGCGAAAAGCGGGTCGAGGCGAAGGTCGCGGACGAGGACGGGACGCCCGATCTCGAAGGCCCGACCGGCCAGGACCCCGCCGGCCCCGTCATCGAGCCCCCGGACGGACTCGAAGACGGGCTCGCCCTTGGCGTCATAGGCGCGAAAGAGGGCCAGGTCGGATTCGACGTGATCGAAGACGGCCGCGGCGAAATGTGACAGGCCTTGGCGGGTCATGGAGTTGACTTTGGCCGGTTTCCCGGCCCTCACTAGAGCGACGATCCGGGACGCCGGATTTTCTCATTGCGAGGATTACGCCTGCTATTGCGCCCCGATGTTCTACGGGCTTTTCCCCTTCGGGCCCGGCGGGGAGCGAAGGGACCGGGTTTGCGCAAAACGGAAGACCTGCCGTTTTGCGTAAATCAGGTCCCTTCTGAAGTCTTATCGAATTTCTGCCGGTACCTTCAGCTCCGGATCGACCTTCCACGTCCCCGCCTCGAGGTCGATGGTCACCCGTGTTCCGTCGGCGTAGGTGAAGCGCTGGCGGCGATAGGAGCCGTCCAGGAACTCGTGGTTGGCGAGCTCCAGGAGCCCGACCCGGGCGTTGAGGGCGCACATCGTCCGGACCTGCCCAAGCTCGGCCTCCGTTGGCGTTATCGAAAGATACGGCAACCCGGCGTGGCCCAGTCCGTGAAGAAAGCCCAGGTCGTCTTTGGGGATGCCCCAGGCCCCTTTCTCGAGCGCCCATGGCAGCAGGATCGCCCCGTGATAGACCAAGTCGAAAAGCGGGATCGGGATGCCCACGGCCGGCCCGCCGCCGGGATTGGGGTCGAGCGCGAACGGGCCGTGATGGACGAGATCGAGCTTGGGGAGGGCCCAGTCGGCCGGTTCCTCGGAGCTCACGACGCCGCCGTAGGACCGCACGAAGTCGAAGCAGGCGCCGCGGAATGCGAGGCACTCGCTCCGTGTCACGGGGTGCGCGGGGTTGTAACACTCGTCGGGCGGGACGACGGAGAAGACGTCGAGGTAGGCGCCCCGCAGCTTGATGCCGTGGTCGAGGATGGCGCGGTGGTTCCGAGCCACGAACCCCGGGGCGAGCGAGGGGCAGAGATAGGTCTGCCAGCCGCCATACCAGGTGGCATGGAACTCCCGGCGGCCGCCTTCGGCGACCTGGGCGTTGCCGGGATTGTACGTCGCGCCGTCGAGATAGTAATCCCGGTACTGGTCGTGGACGGCGAAGACGACGCCGAGGGTGTCGCAGGCGTCGGCGAGCCGCCTCATCCCGTCCCAGCCGCCGGCCTCGGGACAGGGCGGCAGGACGTCGGGGTGGAGGTTGTCGTAGCCGCGCAGGCCCCAGCCGTCAAGATGCATGTAGGCCCGATGGACGCCCCGGGCGGAGAGGGCCTCGAGCTCCCGGGCCCTCTGGTCGAAGGTCGCAAGCTGATGGTTTTTGGCCGGGTCCTTCTTGTCGTAATAGCTCGAGGCCGGCTGGATGTGATAGAGGATCGAGGTGTGGATGACGGGCGCGCCGATGAGCTTCGCCACGAGCGGATTGCGGGCGATCTTCTCGCGGAGAGAGACGAAGCGGCCGGACTCGACGACGAAGCGGCGATAGCGCTTGGCCAGGTCCACGTAGCCGCCCCCATCGAGAAAGGCGAAGCGGACGACGCGGGGATAGGCCCAGCGGCCGAGCGAATGGACCCAGCGGACGTCGATCGAGGTCGGGCCGCCGGCGGGATGGTCGAAGCGGCAGCCGGCGTCATCCGGGGTCTCGAGCAGAACGAGGGCGGAACCGGAGGACCTCGTGAACCCCCACCAGGGCATGTAGAGCCGGCCGTAGGTCATCGTGTCGTAGAGACGCACCGGCCGGGGCCAGTCCTTGGGGAGGAGCATCCCCTGCATGAAGGGCACGACCGCCGCTTTGAACGCGTCGGCTTCGAAGGAGGCCGGCCAGAGGAGCTCGCGGACGCGGACCGCGCCGTCGGCGGCCAGGACGCGGCAGACGACGTCGCCCTCGCCGTCCTCGAGGCCGATGAAAAGATCGAGGGCGGCGTCGAGCTCGGCGCCGCCGGCCGAAGGAAAGCCCGAGAGGGTGACTCGGATCCCCTTTTGCCGGCCGGCCAGATACGGCGCGACGCTCTTGTGGACGGCCGATGAAAGCCGGAAGGCGCCGAGGGCCTGTCCGTTCGCGTCGCCGAGGGTGAGGTCGCCGTCGAATGACGGGCGCATGGCCCATCTCCCTGCCGGCGTGGTGACGGCCAGCCGGAGCGTCTCGAGATCCAGGCGGACGGCGTTGTTCGCCCCGACGACACGCCAGGCATTCCCGTCCTGGAAGACGCGGACCGCGGGGGCGCCGCTCTCCGCGGGAGGGTCGTCGCGGCGATAGGCCGAGCCGTCGTCAAAGGCCAGCCACTCGAGCCCGCCGGGGCCGACGCGGAAGCGGCGGGCCCGGATGTTCGAGCCCGCGCCTTCCTCATAATAGAGGATGAGGACCGTGCCGTCGCTGCGCTCGACCATGGACGGATAGGCGCCGATGCGCTCATCGACGGCGACGTTCTCGCTCCAGGTCCGCCCGTCGTCGAAGGAGTAATGGAGCGAGGTGCCGGGCAGGCGGTGGGCCAGGACGAGGATGCCGGCCGAGGTTCGCAGCAGGTAAGGGCAATGCCCCGGGAAGCCGAGGGGCTGCGAGACGCTCCAGGTCCGGCCGCCGTCCGAGGAGGCCGAGGCGCACATCGAGGTCGCCGGCTCGCGCTCGACGGCGAGAAGGCGTCCATCCTTGAGGGAGACGACGTCCGTTTCAGCGTCGAGCTTCCAGCCGCCGTTGGGGATATCGACGACAGGCCCCCAGGTCCGGCCGTCATCGGCGCTCGCCGTAACGGCGCCCCAGGCCTTGCCGCCGTCCTCGCGGTAGAGCCCGAGCATGAGCCGGCCGTCCGGAAGGACGCGGATCGGAGAGCTGCAGCAATAATCGGCCGAGACGAGGCGTGGCTTCGACCAGGTGCGGCCGAGGTCGTTCGACTCGACGAGCCACGTGCCGAGCCCGTCCCATTCGGCCGCCCCCGCGGTCTCGCCGGACTTGCGCCGGAGCGAGAAGAAGTTGCACAGGAGCCGCCCCGTCGGGAGCTGGACGATCGAAGGATCGCGGTCGTCGTCGGGACCGTCGTAGAGGACGCCCGGCTTCGTCCAGGTCCGGCCCATGTCGGAAGAGAAGGCATAGTCGATGCGGCCGCCGCGGGGCCATTGGGCGGTTGGCAGGCCGACGTGATCGTAGGAGGCATAGAACACGGCCATCAGGCGTCCGTCGGCGAGGCGGCAGACGTCGGGAAAGGCCTCGTAGCCGCCGGCTCCCCCGTCGCGGCAAACAAGGACGAACTCGTGCCCGGGCCGCTCTTCCCCGGCGATCCCGGGGCCGGCGAGGAGGGCCAAGAGGCCGGCGACGATCAGGGCGGCAAAGGCGGCGCGGCGTGGCGTCATGGGGGCCTCCTATGTTCGCCTATACACTAAAGGAAGGCGGGATCAAGCTCAAGGCGGGAGATCATTAAGGCTCTCATGCAGATATTTCGCAGACGTCGGCTCCGAGTCGCTCCGCCGAACGTCCGCAGGTCCGCTTCCCGGAGTCCGCTCCCCGCCGGAGGTTTGACCCCTTCCCGTTGACAGGGGCAGGAGGCGGGGATAACCTTGGGGCCATCCGTCGAAGAGAGGTCCAGCCATGAGAATCCGCACCATCGCCGCCCTTG